>Ga0181531_10002034_pt1 | contig 12696 bp, 14 predicted proteins | sample PEATcosm2014_Bin_38_FD_119743 | JGI IMG/M metagenome (GOLD analysis project Ga0181531, IMG submission 119743) | Peatland microbial communities from MTU Mesocosm Facility, Houghton, MI, USA - PEATcosm2014_Bin11_10_metaG | ecosystem: Environmental > Terrestrial > Soil > Wetlands > Peat | place... | reverse complement strand
GGCGGCAGCAGGCCGCGGCTGCCGCCGTTGAAGTAGCCCGGGATGTCCAGTCCGCGCAGCAGTGCGATCGCTTGTTCGTGGCCTCTGGCCGCCCATACCTGCTGGCCATAGAGGATCGCGGGGCGCTCGGAATTGACCAGGATGTCGGCCAGTCTTTCGATGTCGCGCGGATCGCCGATGGATCGGGTCGAGGCGCGGTAGTGACCCGGCTTGGGAATGATCGCCTTCGCGAGGTCGACCTCGCGATCGAGCACGTCGCGCGGAATCTCCAGGTACACCGGTCCCGGGGCGCCGTTGAATGCCTCGCGCGCCGCCATCGATATCATGTCGGCGATGCGCTCGGTAGATGGCACCGAGGCGGCGAACTTGGTGATCGGGTGCAGTAGCTCGACATGCGGCAGGTCCTGCAGCGAACCCATCCTGTGCTGGGTGAGCGCACCCTGGCCGCCGATGTGCAGCACCGGGCTCTCGGAGCGAAACGCGGTGGCGATGCCGGTCATCGCGTTGGTGCAGCCGGGGCCGGCCGTGGTTACCACGCAGCCGAGCCTGCCGGTCTGCCGGGCGTAGCCATCGGCGGCGTGCGCTGCCACCTGTTCGTGGCGCACATCGATGATGCGGATGCCCTCATCGATGCAGCCGTCGTAGATGTCGATGATGTGGCCGCCGCACAGGGTGAAGATGGTATCGACGCCTTCGTTCTTGAGCGCTCTGGCCACCAGGTGACCGCCCGAGATCACGCCGGCGTCACGGCTCTTGGGCTGCAGCGTGTTGTCGGCGGTGGTGGTGTCCGGCGTTTTCGCCGCTGCAGGGGATGCGGGGGTCATGGTGTCTCCTTCAATTGCCCTGGTTCAATTGCCTTGGGCATGCTGCATCGGCGAGCGGCCGTCCGCGTGCGCCTGGCTGTCTGCCTCGGCGCGGGTGGCGGTGAAGTGCCTGGCCCGCATCGGCTTCAGCACGAAAAGTCCGAGCGCGGCCGCCAGCAGGTTGAAACACATGGCGATCATGAATACGGTATGCCAGCCCATCGAGACGGCGAGAGCGGCGGCAGGCGACACCAGCAGCGCGCCCATGCCCTTGGCGGTGTAGAGCATGCCGGCATTGGCCGCCGCATACCTGGCACCAAAGGTGTCGCCCTGCGTCGCCGGAAACAGGCTGTAGATCTCGCCGAACACACCGAAGTACAGCGCGGTGACCAGGACGAATACCACCGGGTTGCTGCCCGCCTGGCTCAGCGTATAGAGCGCCCCGGCACCGATCACGAACGCTATCGCCATGGTATTCTCGCGGCCGATGTAATCCGACACCCAGCCGAAGAACGGGCGGCCGAAGCCGTCGAATATCCGATTGAGTGTGATCGCGAACACCAGCGCCGGCATCGCCAGTCCCAGCAGTTCGACCGGCACCTTGTCGATCTTGAGATCCTTGGCGATCGGCGCAATAGACGCCGTCATCATCAGGCCGCCCGACGCCACCAGCACGAACATCAGGTACATGACATAGAACACTGGCTTGCGCAGCACCTGCAGCGGCGCAAAACTGTGCGCTGCCTGGTTGGGACGTGGATGGGCAGCCACCAGCGCTGGCGGCGCTGCCAGCAACCCCCACGCCATCAGGAAGACGATCAATCCCTGCACGACGCCGAACACCAGGAAGGCCTGCTGGTAGCCAGCAGCGGCGATCATCCTGGAGATCGGTACCACGGTGATCGCAGCGCCGGCGCCAAAGCCGGCGGCCGTAACGCCCGCGGCCAGCCCACGGCGGCCGGGAAACCACTTGAGCGCATTGCCAACGCAGGTGCCATAGACCGAGCCGGTGCCGATACCGCCGATCGCGGCGGCCAGGTACAGCAGTGGCAGCGAGTCTGCAACTGAATTGAGCATCCAGGCGGTGGCCACCAGAACCGCGCCGCCGATCACCACCGGCCGGGGTCCAAAGCGGTCGACCAGGTAGCCTTCGACCGGTACCAGCCAGGTTTCTATCAGCACGAAAATGGTGAAGGCGAGCTGGATCGATGGGCGCCCCCAGTGATACCTGGCATCGATCGGATTGACGAACAGCGTCCAGCCGTACTGCAGGTTGGCCACGGACGCCATGCAGATCACGCCCAGCGCCAGCTGCATCCAGGGGTTCGAAAAAACCGAACTGGAAGGTGACTTCGAATCGGCAACCATGCAGCCCCCTGCTGTTACGTGACTGGCCGGCGCCGGCAGGCCGTCAGTCCTGCGAAACGAACCTCATGGATCGCGCAGACCCCCAAGCGTGATGATTTTCCCACATCTTTTGGTTGTCGCCGACCATATGTGATATATCTTTTCGTTGTCAACTGAAAGTTAGCGTGGGGCATTACCGCACGATCGTGCTGGGAAAACGCGCGCAAAGAGCCGGCAAATGCGGCTAACGAGGAGTCAGATAGCGGCCAGCGCACAGGGCCTTGAGGGTCGCCGTGGCGCGTTGATATGACGTGCCTGATATATCTTGACACTTCCGAGCCCCGCATAATAGATTTTGAGCGCGATTTTGGGCGCTCCATAACCGATGCGCTGACGCTCAAGGTATTCCCAATGCGGATTTCCCTGCTCTCGCTGGCGATGGTGGCGGCGCCGTCGTCGCTCGTGCCGGCGGCGGTGCATCGCTGATGGGTACGGCGGCACTGGTCAGCCAGACGCAGAAAAAGGCCGGCCCGCTGGCGCTGACGCCGCTGAACTCCGTGAGCCTGCGCGACCAGGCCTATGCGTTGCTCAAGGACGCCATCGCCGACACCGACATCTACAGCGAGCGCCGGGCGCTGCGGCTGGATGAACGGCAGCTGACCCAGGCGCTGGGTGTGAGCCGAACGCCGGTGCGCGAAGCGCTGTCGATCCTGGAGCAGGAAGGTTTTGTGCGCACCGTGCCGCGCCGTGGAATCTTCATCGTGCGCAAGTCGAAGCGCGAGATCATCGAGATGATCCAGGTGTGGGCGGCGCTCGAGGCGATGTCGGCGCGCCTGGCGACGCTGCACGCGCCGGATGCGCAGATCAGCCAGCTGCGCCACCTGTTCGACGAATTCGAGAACTCACCGCCCGCCGAACACATCGGCGAGTACTCGGACGCCAACATCGCATTTCACCAGATGATCATCCGCCTGGGCGGTTCGCAGCTGATCGCCGATGCCACCAAGAACCTCTTCATCCACGTGCGCGCCATCAGAAAGGCGACGATCTCGCAGGACAATCGCGCTGCCCGCTCGATCATCGATCATCTGAACATCATCGAAGCGCTGGAGCGCCGCGACACTGAGCTGGCGGAGCGCCTGACGCGCCAGCACACGCTCGACCTGGCTACACACGTTGAGCGCTATTGCGACTTTCTGGACTAGCGGCGCGGGGCAAACGGCACAACCGTTGCGACATCTACAATAATGGTCGCAGTGCGCCTTGGGGGTATGGATGAAGATCGCAATCATCGGCGCCGGCGCCATCGGCGGTTATGTCGGGGTGAAACTGGCACTGGCCGGCGAAGACGTCACCTGCATGGTGCGCGGGGCCAATCTTCAGGCCATTCGCCGCAGCGGGCTGAGGCTCATCATGAGTGACGGCAGCGAGCATGCGGCCCCGAATGTCAAGGCGAGCGACGACTATGCTGCCACCGGCGCGCAGGACATCGTGATCCTGGCCGTCAAGGCGCATCAGGTCGAGGCGGTGGCGAATGATGTGCCGAAGCTGTTTGGCCCCGAAACGGTCGTGGTCACGATGCAAAATGGCATCCCCTACTGGTATTTCCACCAACATGGCGGCGAGCTGGCCGGTAGCGTGGTGCGCAGCGTGGATCCGCACGGGCTGATCGGCGAGAAAATACCCGCTGCGCGCGTCATCGGCTGTGTGGTGTATCCGGCAGCGGAGCTGATTGCACCGGGCGTCATCAAGCACATCGAAGGCGAGCGCTTTCCGGTCGGGGAACTTGACGGTTCGCACAGCACCCGGGTAACGCGCGTGGCGCGGTGCTTCACCGATGCGGGCTTCAAATCCCCGGTGCTGGAGCAGATCCGGGCTGAGATATGGCTCAAGGCCTGGGGCAACCTGAGCTTTAATCCGATCAGCGCGCTCACGCGCGCGACGCTGGTCGACATCTGCCAGTTTCCACCGACGCGCGCGCTGGCGGCGGCGATGATGACCGAGGCGCAGGCGGTGGCCGCGAAACTCGGTATCAGCTTCCGCGTACCGCTGGAAAAGCGCATCGCCGGGGCGGAGAAAGTCGGCAAGCACAAGACCTCGATGCTGCAGGACATCGAAGCTGAACGGCCGCCGGAACTCGACGCGCTGGTAGGGTCGGTGGCGGAGCTGGGCCGACTGACCCACACGCCGACACCGAACATCGACGCGGTATACGCGCTGACGGATCTGCTGGCGCGCACCATCGCGGCCACTCGTCCCCGGGCCTGAGCAGGTGACTCACCGGGCACGATTCACCACCGCCGATTGGCGTTGCGGCTTCGGCGCCTGCAGGACACCGCTTGGTATCGACTCGCTGGTCAACACGCTGCAGGCATGCCCAGGTTCAACGCCAATCTGACGATGTTGTTCAACGAGCTGGACTTCCTCGACCGCTTCAGGGCGGCGAAGGACGCCGGCTTCAAGGGCGTGGAATACCTGTTTCCCTATGCGTACCCGGTGCAGGAGCTGCTCGAGCGGCTGCAGCTCAACGGCCTCACGCAGGTGCTGCACAATCTGCCGGGGGGGGACTGGGCCGGCGGCGAGCGTGGCATCGCCTGCCTGCCCGATCGCGTCGGTGAATTCCAGGACGGAGTCGGCCAGGCGATCGACTATGCGCAGGCGCTGGGGTGCGCTCAGCTCAATTGTCTGGCAGGCATCGCCCCCGCAGCGGCCGATCCAGAGCGCCTGTGCGACACGCTGGTGCGCAACCTGCAGTTCGCCGCCGCCCGGCTCGGCAGCGTTGGCATACGTTTGCTGCTGGAGCCGTGCAACACGCGCGACATCCCGGGATTTTATCTGCGGCGCTCGCAGCAGGCGATCGACATTATCCAGGCGGTCGGCTCGGACAACCTGTACCTGCAGTACGACATCTACCATATGCAGGTGATGGAAGGAAACCTGGCACCGACGATCGAGCGGCATCTCGATCGCATCGGCCATCTGCAGCTGGCCGATAATCCCGGCCGTGGCGAGCCCGGCAGCGGCGAGATCAACTATCCGTTCCTGTTCGCGCACATCGACAGGATTGGCTATCGGGGTTGGATCGGTTGCGAATACAAGCCGGTCAACGGTACCGTTGCGGGCCTGGGCTGGATCAAGCCTTACCTGTGAAGTCGGGAAAAAGCATGAGCAAGATTGGATTCGTCGGCCTCGGCATCATGGGTAGACCGATGGCGGCGCACCTGTGCGCCGGCGCGCACCGGCTGTTCGTCCATGACCACAAGCCCGCCCCACAGTCGCTGATCGAGCAGGGCGCGGTGCCCTGTGAATCGGGCCGATCGGTGGCCGAGCAGGCTGACATCATCATCACGATGGTGCCCGATACGCCGCAGGTTGCCGCCGCGCTGTTCGATGCGGATGGCATAGCGGCGGGCCTGTCGCCCGGGAAGATTGTGGTGGACATGAGTTCCATCTCCCCGCTCGAGACCCGTGCGTTCGCTGCAAGGATCAATGCGCTGGGTTGCCAGTACCTGGACGCACCGGTGTCGGGTGGGGAGGTCGGCGCCAGGGCGGCGAGCCTGACCATCATGGTTGGCGGACCGGAGCAGGCGTTCAACAAGGTCAAGCCGCTGTTCGAGCTGATGGGCAAGAACATCACGCTGGTGGGCGGCAACGGTGATGGTCAGACCTGCAAGGTGGCGAACCAGATCATCGTCGCATTGACGATCGAGGCGGTCGGCGAGGCGCTGTTGTTCGCATCCCGGATGGGTGCGGATCCCGGCAAGGTGCGCCAGGCGCTGATGGGCGGCTTCGCGTCCTCGCGCGTGCTGGAAGTGCACGGGGAGCGGATGATCAGGCGCAACTTCGATCCAGGCTTCCGGATCGAGCTGCACCAGAAGGATTTGAATCTGGCGCTGACGGCGGCGCGCCAGGTCGGGCTGGCGCTGCCCAACACCGCGAGCACACAGCAACTGTTCAATGCCTGCCTGGCACACGGCGGCAAGGCCTGGGATCACTCGGCAATGGTGCGCGCGCTCGAGTTGCTGGCGCAGCACCAGATCGGGCCCACGCCCGCGTGAACCCCCATAGCGATAGCACCAGCGCCGAGCGCGCACTGCTGCGGGCGATGTTCGATGCCGCCATCGCCGCAGCGCAACCCGCGCTGTGTGTTCCACCCAACCTGCCATCGCGGCCGAGCGGCCGGCTGGTGGTCATAGGCGCCGGCAAGGCATCAGCGGCGATGGCGCGGGCAGTTGAAGATAACTGGCTCGGTGAGCTGTCGGGGGTAGTGGTTACCCGCTATGGCTACAACGTGCGCTGCGAGCGCATCGACATTGTCGAGGCGGCGCACCCGGTGCCGGACGCCGCCGGCATCGCGGCATCGGAGCGCATCCTGCAAACGGTGCAGGGCCTGCAGCCGGACGATCTGGTGTTGTGCCTGATCTCCGGCGGTGGCTCCGCACTGCTGGTGCGTCCATTGCCCGGACTTACGCTTGCAGACAAGCAGGCGGTCAATCGCGCGCTGCTGAAGTCAGGCGCGACCATCGGCGAGATGAACTGCGTGCGCCGCCATCTGTCGGCGATCAAAGGTGGCCGCCTGGCGGCGGCATGTTATCCGGCGCAGCTGCTGACGCTGCTGATATCCGACGTGCCCGGCGACAACCCGATCGACATTGCCTCGGGCCCGACCGTGGGCGATCCGAGCAGTTGCGCGGACGCGCTTGAGATCCTCGCCCGTTATGGCATCGACGTATCCGCGCAGGTGCGTGCGATTCTCGACAGCGGTCGCGGCGAGAGCCTGAAGCCTGGCGATCCGCGGCTGGCGCGCACCGAAGTGCGCATGATTGCCACGCCGCAAATGGCGCTGGAAGCGGCCGCCGCGGTCGCACGCCGTGCCGGCGTCAACCCGATGATCCTCGGCGACAGCATCGAAGGCGAGGCACGCGAAGTCGGCAAGGTCATGGCAGGCATTGCCCGCCAGGTAGTCCGCCACGGACAGCCTGTGGTTGCGCCCTGCGTGCTGCTGTCGGGAGGTGAGACCACGGTGACCGTGCGCGGCAGCGGACGCGGCGGCCGCAACGTCGAGTTTCTGCTGGCACTGGGGATCGCGCTCGAGCAGCATGCCGGCGTGTACGCCATTGCCGGCGACACCGACGGCGTCGACGGCACCGAGGACGTGGCCGGCGCCTACCTCGCCCCCGACAGCCTGGCGCGGGCGGCAGTGCAGGGGGTTAACGCCAGGAACAGCCTCGCCAGCAATGATGGCCACGGCTTTTTTGCCGCCATCGGCGACGCGGTAGTCACCGGGCCGACGCTCACCAACGTCAACGATTTCCGGGCGATCCTGGTTACCGAAGCGGCCGTTCAGGCCGCCGGATGAACAGTTGCTGATGTCAACCGAGGCATGGGCACACGGCCGGGTGGTGTTGGTCACCGGCGCCACCGCCGGCATGGGGCGCGGACTGGCGATCGGCCTGCTGAACGCCGGGGCGCGCGTGATCGCGACAGGCCGGCGCTCGCAACGCCTGCAACAGCTGCAGGACGAGGCCCGATCGGAGCGACTGCTGACGCGCGTGCTGGACGTGCAATCGGCGGCCTCGCTGCAGCAATGCCTGGACGGACTGCCGCCGGATTTCAACGCGATCGATACGCTGATCAACAATGCCGGATTGGCGCTGGGACTCAACAAAGCGCAGGAGGCGAGCCTTGCGGACTGGGAGACCATGATCCACACCAACGTGCTGGGGCTGACGCGGGTGACGCGCGCAATACTGCCCGGCATGGTGACGCGCAACCGCGGCGATATCGTCAACATGTCGTCGGTGGCGGCTACCTATCCCTATCCGGGCGGAAATGTCTACGGCGCCACCAAAGCCTATGTACGCCAGCTGTCGCTGAATCTGCGCGCCGACCTGCTGGGGACGGCGATTCGCGTGACTTCGGTCGAGCTGGGGTTGTGCGAGACCGAATTCTCGCTGGTGCGCTTCAAGGGCGACGCGGCCGCAGCCCGCGCGCCCTACGCCGGCATGCGCCCGCTGGTCACCCAGGACGTGGTCGACATCATCGAATCGATCCTGCGGCTGCCGGCGCACGTGAACGTCAACACGATCGAAGTGATGCCGGTGCAGCAGGCATTCGCGGCGCTGGCGGTGGATCGCAAGGCATAAGGCGCGCAGCGCGCTGCAACCCGGCGGCGTGCTGGACGATCGATAGTGACGATTTACAGTTGCCTGATGCCCGTCTGCACTTGTGAGTGCCTTGCAACATGCTGTACTTTACGTTGCAAAGTAACGGAGTGCGCCATATGCGGGACCTGAATCGCGCATTGACCGATATCAGCGTAATCCGCGGACAACTGGCCCGCGACACTGAATTTCGTGGCTATGGACCAGTGGCGCTGGCGGCGACCGGAGCGCTGGCGCTGATCGTCGCCGCCGCCCAGGGGTACTGGTTGCGGCAGCCCGCGGCCCAGGCGCATTTATATGTGTGGCTGTGGGTAGTGACGGCGGCCGTGTCGCTGGTGGTCATCGGCACTGAAACCATCCAGCGCTCGCGCCGTGCGCACGGTGACCTGGCCGTGCCGATGCTGCAATCGGCAGTAGAGCAGTTTCTGCCCGCGATCGTCGCCGGAGCTATGCTCACCGTGGCGCTGCTGCGGGTCGTGCCGCAGGACCTGTGGATGCTACCGGGCTTGTGGCAAATCGTCTTCAGCCTGGGCGTGTTTGCGTCGTGCCGCTTTCTGCCGCGGCCGATGTTCCTGGTCGGTGTCTGGTATCTGGCGTGCGGGCTGGGCTGCCTGGCGCTGGTGCCCGCCGAGCAAAGATTTTCACCCTGGGTGATGGGGATCCCGTTTGGAGTGGGGCAGTTGATGGTAGCGCGTTTTCTGCAACGCAGCCGGCTGCAGGCTGATGATCGGGCGAACGACGATGAGTCGATCTAGGCAATGAGTAACCCTGGCAAAGAAGAGTTCCGCGCGCCGCAGTTTGCGTATGCCGGCCTGGACCGCGTGATTCATGAGCGCGCGCGCCTGAGCGTGCTGACCTCGCTGGCGGCGCACCCGAAGGGCCTGCGCTTCGGCGACTTGAAGCAGCTGTGCGGACTGACGGACGGCAACCTCAGCCGTCATATGCAGGTATTACAGACGGCCGGATTCGTCGAGGTCGTCAAGAGCTTCGAGCACAATCGTCCGCAGACTTTCTGTCGCCTGACCGCCGAAGGGCGCAGGCGCTACATAGAATACCTGGCGGTTCTGGAAAAAGTGGTACGCGACGCCGCCTCCGCACTCAAGCCGCGCGCTACGCGACGGGCGGCGCGCGGGCTGACGAGCGACTGACTGGCGCGGGTGTGAGCGGTCAACCGGACGGCCTGGGTGCACACGGCATCCGCAACATCATATTCGACCTGGGCGGAGTCGTTCTGCATTGGAACCCGGACGAGATCCTGTCGCGGTTCCAGCAGGATCCGGAGCGGCGCGCACAGCTGCGGCAGGCGCTGTTTGGGCATGCCGATTGGCAGCTGTTTGACCGTGGCGCCCTGACCGAGACCCAGGTGCTCGATCGCATCGAGGCGCGCTTAGGCAGGCCGCGCTCGGAACTGATCGCCATCGTCGACGCAGTGCGCGAGGGGCTGGTCGAGAAGCCGGACACCGTCAGGCTGATCCGGTCGCTGCACCAGCGCGGCATACAGCTGTATTGCCTGTCGAACATGCCCGCCTCGATCTATGCGCACCTGCGGCTCCGCCACGCGTTCTGGGACCTGTTCAGCGGCATTGTCATTTCCGGTGAAGTCCAGATGATCAAGCCGGAACCAGAGGTGTTTGCGCATCTGCTGCAACGTTTCGATCTGCGACCTCAGCAGTCCGTGTTCGTCGATGACCTGCCGGTCAACATCCAGGCGGCCACCCGGGCGGGCCTGCATACGGTCCTGTTCCGCGACGCTGCGCAGTGCCAGCGTGAGCTCGACCTGTTGCTGGCGATCTAGCTGCCGCCTGGTCGCGCTGCGGCGCCCGGCTGCCCGCTGCGTGCTAGCAATGCCATCGAGATGATCGCCCAGCCGCCGAATACCATGTTGATCCCCAGCAAGAGCCCGATTGCCCAGGCCGCGCTGCCGGGAAGGCCGAGGAATATGAATCCGCCCAGGATCAGGTCCAGCACGCCGCTCATCAGCATGAAGCTCCACCGTCCCGTCAGTTCGCGCTTGTGCTCCAGTGCATAGAAGATCGAAGCGAAGCCTTCGATCACGAAAAATACAGTAAGGATCAACGTCAGCGACAGCGCGCCGCCGAGCGGCCAGCGCAGCAATACCAGGCCGGCCGCGATAGCCAGGATGGCCGAGAGCAGCGACCAGCCGAAACCAGGCGCCTGTCGCATGCGAAACGTGGTAATCAAGCCGACGATCCCGCTCATCAGCAGCAGCCAGCCGACAATGATCTCGACCGCGACCGTGGCGATCAGCGGCAGCAGGATCGCCGCCAGGCCCAAGCCGAGCAGGATGATGCCCTCGGCCAGAAACCACTGCCAATGCGCGTTTAGCGATCTGGCAACCGCCAGCCTGAGCCGATCGACGTCGGATTGATCCATGGGCAGCGCGAATCTCCTGGAAGCTGTCAGCGCAAGCATAGGCGCGACCCTATGGTGATGGCAAAGCGCGGCGATGGCAAAGGATAGCCAGCAGGCCGCGCTGCTATCGGCAATGCAGTTCGTGTGTTGCCGTACAGACCAGCCGGCGCTGGCGTGCGATCTTTGCTCACCTGCTCAAGCCGAGAAACATAGCTATGCGCGAACTGAAATTTCTGGTGGTGGCGGCCGTTGCCGCCGGCTGCTTGACCGTTGTGCTACCCACGGCACAGGCCGGAGTCAGCATCGATGTCGGTTTGGCCCCGTCATGCCCCTATGGTTACTACGACGCTGCCCCCTATGGCTGTGCGCCCTCCGGCTACTACGGTCCGGAATGGTTCAGTGGCGATGTATTCATTGGCGCCGGTCCGTGGTTCCACGGCCCGAGCGATTTTCGCGGCAACGTCAACCGCTCGTTTCATCCGGATAATGGCTACCGCGGTCCGGTGCCGAGCCGCGGTGAGAAATTCGACCCGGCGAAGCGCGTAGACCGGGAACACTTCAGCGGTAACGAGGAACGCGATGGCCGTGGCCATGCCTCCGAGCCAAGACATTAAACGGGAGAACGGAATGAACACGACGCTGCGCCTGGCGAAATTGGGTTTACTTCTTGGGCTGGTCGCCTTTGCCTCGGCCTGTGTGGTCGAGCCGCGTGAGGGTTACTGGGACCGCGACCATAACCGGTACTATCAGGATCATGGCTGGCATGGCTGTGACGCGGAAAATAACCACTGCCGCTGATCGACTGATCGCACGGCGCAGTCATTGCGCCGCTGCACACGGCTGAACGCGGGCGCCCGCCGGTCCAGCCGTCCTCGCCCGCCGCCCCGCAGGCGCGCGCGCTGCCCCGCATGCGGCCCACTGCCTCGCGCCGACCGTCCCCGGCTATACCACGATCGGAAACTGGTCCTCGTCGCCCGTGGGAAGCCGTCAGCCGGTGGCCGCTCGTGGCCCCACGTGTGTGGAAATCGCAACGATAGCGCCGAAAGCGTTGACAGCAGCCGGGTATTGAATCTGCGCGGCCTATCGGCTATTGTTTCATCCGCTATAACGAATGTGATTTCGCTATGGCGAAAGAATAATCAGACGGAAATATTGAGGTGACAGGGAATGGGGTGCTGCTTCAATTGTAATTGTCCGCTGCATGTCTTGAACGTCCAGCATCCGGTGGCTGCGGCGTGGATTCTTGGGCCCCCATATTTTCGTACTCGCGGAAAGTCATTCGCGCCGGCGAGTCTGATGTCCACATCTATTGTCGATCGCTTCGTGCCGCGGTCACGCGTCGCCGCTGTCGGATAAGCTTTTCGATCGGTGGAATTTCCAACAGTATTCGGGGAGGGGAGCAGAGTGTGTAGCAAAAGCAACAGAAGCTACGTCGAGATCCTGCTGGGGATGGCGTCGATCATTTTTCTCTGCAGCCAGGGGGTCGCACTGGCGGCAGATTCGGGGACCACCGCGAGCGCCACTGAGCAAACCACCGTCGGAGAAAACAGCGGTACGCTCGAAGAGGTGATCGTCACCGCCCGGCGGCGTTCCGAGGATCTGCAGGAGGTGCCGATCTCGATCGCGAGCCTGAGCACCGAGGACCTGCAGGTGCGCGGCATCGCCAATGTGGAGGATCTGACGCACGCGATCGCGAACTTCTCCCCGGCGCCCTACAATTTTTTCGGCACTGAGCAGGGCGCCTTCCGCATGCGCGGCCTGCCCAGTGTCGGCGTCTATGTCGATGGCATCGCCTACCAGGAGGAGTTCGGCTATTTCACCGACCTGGTGGAGATGGACCGGGTCGAGGTCCTGCGCGGGCCGCAGGGCACACTGTTCGGCAAGAACAGCATGGGTGGAGCGATCCAGTTCATCACCAAGGAGCCGTCCGACCAGTTCGGAGCGCGCGTATCGGCCACGGCTGGCGACTACCATCGCTTCAACGTGTCGGGCGCAATGGACATTCCCGT
>Ga0181531_10002033_pt1 | contig 12697 bp, 6 predicted proteins | sample PEATcosm2014_Bin_38_FD_119743 | JGI IMG/M metagenome (GOLD analysis project Ga0181531, IMG submission 119743) | Peatland microbial communities from MTU Mesocosm Facility, Houghton, MI, USA - PEATcosm2014_Bin11_10_metaG | ecosystem: Environmental > Terrestrial > Soil > Wetlands > Peat | place... | reverse complement strand
GATTTCCTCCTTGGGAACAATCTCGAAGACGTCGTCCATCACGCCTTTGGTGCGCATATCCCGGTAGTGGTAGGGATTCTCTAAAAGCTCGCCACCCTCGCCCAGGAGGGCGTAGTCCACTCCCCAGGTGTCGACGCCGATTCCTTCGAGACGAGTTTCCTTCAATCCGCTGATTGTCTTCTGCATTTCAAGCCAGAGGCGCGGCATATCCCAGTGAAGCGATCCCGCGTACTCCACCGGATCGTTCGTAAAGCGATGCACTTCCTCGATTCGAATCATGCCGGAGTTCAGATACCCGAGTACGGCACGCCCGCTTTCCGCTCCGAGATCGAAGGCCAGGTAAGCCTTGTTGTTGTCAGGCATAGGATGAAACGCTCTCGAATTCCTGGCCGTCCGCCTTTTGACAGTCGTCGCCATGCTGCGACAATTTGGCCGGTTATTGATGGTTGGCTCGGAAAGTTTCCGAGCGGACGATTTTTACCGGTCCGAGCAAACCCGATGGCCAAAGCTTCGAATCTGCCTTATAAAACTTTGGCGACGTAAAAGTATAGGTTTTCCGGACGTTCGGCTGGCGATCGCCGATGATGCGGTTGGCCCAGGCGTTCGTTACTTTGATCTCCACCGTATTCGAGCCTGGCTTGAAGGCTTCGGTGACGTCGACGCGGTAGGGCTTCGTCCAGGCGATGCCGAGAGATTTGCCGTTCACCGAAACTTCCGCGAGATTTTTCACTTCGCCCAGGTCGATCGATAAGCGAGCGCCACTCTGAAACCAGTCTGGCGGCGCCGCTATATTTTTTTTGTAAGTACCGGTGCCAGAAAAGTACTTGATGCCGTCCTGCGCGTTGTCGCTCCACGAGGTCAAAGTCTCGATCGTTATATTCGCGGGTGCTCCGCGATCCGGCTCGAAACTCAAACTCCACGGACCTTCGACCGAAGCCAGGATCTCATCTTTAACCGCAGGGATTACGCGAGAAGAAGTCTTCGCCGGCTTCTGAAACACCACGAAGACTGCCTCCCACGGAGCAAGGTGAAGAGGCAGCGTCGTGCGACCATCGGAAATACGAAATGAAGCTGGTTCGATCGCGCCCGAATCGGCGTGCCATAGTTCGGCTTCTCTCCCATCCAGCCGGAAGGTTGCATCGAGCGTTTCCTCGCGGTCGTTGCGATTGTCGACGAAATAAAGGTCGCCATCTCCGAGCTTGCGATGAACAAAAAGCAGGTCGGTATCGGATTCCGGCTTGGTGTAGCTGAAGTCTGGGCCGACATGAATGTCGGTGAGCACGTCTGCCATTTTTTGATCGCCATACACTTTGCCCTTACCAACCGCCTTGCCGCCTCCCGAACCCCACAGTTCGTCGGCAAGATGCTGAAATTCCCCGGAGTCGTCGCTGAGGCTGGGCGTGTCGGTTGGCTTCGGACCCGAAACCACGGCTCCTGCCCTCACGAGGTCGCTGATCTTTCCGAGCACCGGAAGCGACATATGCCGGCTGTGAGGGTCGAGAGCCAGAACGCGATATTTCGTGCCGCCTGGCGTGGTTAAACTGCCATTTTCAAACGTCAGGACGTGGATCAGGGCGTCGGCGTTGATGTAATCGAAGTTGTAGCCTGCCGGAATATCGGGGCCGGACTTCGCGAATAGAGCTGTGAGATTTGTATCCTCGCCGTAGAAGTAGAGAATGTCGGCATCGAAACGCCCTTGTTGCAGGAGGTAAGAACTTCGGGCGAGATATGTCACCCACGGGCCTGCCTGCTCGGCCCAGGTCTCGTTGCGGGTAAACCACTGGCCGAAGGGTCCGAGCGAAAGCCCGGGTTTTTTGTCGAGCAGCGGCTGATGGACCGAGGTATGAATCACAAAGCGGTTCAGTCCCATCGCCAGTTCCTTGTCGGCGGTCGGCTTCAGGGTCGCGGGCGACCACGCGAACGCACCGACACTAGCCGTCATGGATTCGGCGGCCACCAGATTCTGTCCGTAGATGTGGGCGACCGAGGCCGATTCCCGAATGTCGGCGTTGTATCCGTAGAGCTCATTGTTGACGCCAGGCTTTTGCGTCCACATCGCGGACATGGGCACGTCGTTGTGGCGCTTGACCTCCATGCCATCCCCGATGAAAGCTCGCCCTGATTCGTGCGACTCGCCGTAGTGGCCCATGCCGCGTTCGTGCAGGATGTCATTCAGCTGATCGTAATGATACTCGGCCAGGAGGTCGCCGAGGGTTTTGCGAAAGTCCCATAGAAAACGGTCGCTCTCCCCTGAGCTTCCGATGACACGGCCGGCCAGCACAGGCATCCAGGGCCGCGGGTCGTAGCCACGCCGTTTCTCGAACTCGGCGATCATGTTGTCGGTCCAGTTGGCGGTCCCGGCTTCCCAACTGTCGTTGATCACGAACCCGAGACCCCGATTGCCCATGAGGGAGCCGACCGTTTCCTTGTATTGATCGAGGTAGGTGTTCATGTATTCCCTGACATCCTCGCGGTTGAGTTTGTCGACTTCGAGCCCTGTGCCTTCGGGGGATGCAGGTTGATTGGTTGCGCCGGTGAGAGAGTAGCCGAAGCGCAGGACAGTCCAACGCCCAGGTGGCGGAGTCCAGTCGAGCGTGCCGTCGGGCTGCATTTTTAGAGTTATATCGACGATGTCGTTTTTCTGGATGGCGTCAGCGGCGGCGACCGGGGGCGTCGGGAAGGAGTCGAGATTCAGGATTCTTCCGAAGCCGGCTTTTTCCTCGAAACGGCTCACTCGGGCGCCGGGATGAAGTACGAGTTCGGAAATTTCAAGATTCGGGTCCTGACCTACGCGACTGAGATCGCCGAAGGGGTTCTCGACGTCGAAGCTCAAATCGCCGGAAAAAGGGGGAGGGGAGACGAATACGATTCGAAAGAAACGCGCAGTGGTGCCAGGGAAAGCGATCGTGTGTTCGTCGGCGCCGTCATTCGGAATTTCGACGAGCGTATGAAAGCTTTGGCCATCATCGCCGGCTTCGACGTGAGCGATAGGGGCGGCCGCCCCGAACTTGTTGGCCATAGTTGACGCCATGTCCTTCAGAGCGAGTGTCACAGCGTGCATGGTCTGCGGTGCCGGAAACTCGTATTGAATCCAGGCTTCGTGGCCAGCTGGCGGTTTGGGCAATGGCGTAGCTTTCACCAGGTCGCCATCCGCGAAGAGCGCGGCGTCAATGCTGCCTGCGCTCGAGGTGATCCTGGGCCGTAAGGAAGACACAGGCACATCGCCATCAGGCTCCCGAAACGCAATGACTGCGCTGTCGGCATAAAAAGTTGGTCCTTTTGGCGGGGCCGCCCCGGTCATCGCGGCAAGAAAATCGAAGATTGGAATATTCTGGAACGCACCGGTTACAGTTGGAGGGTGTGGCAAAACGCCGGTAAAAGGCTTGCCGCCTTCGACGCTGGTTTCGCTCCAAACCAGCTTTTTCATGCCCTGACCCGGTTTCACCCATGGGCCGCCCGATTCACTCCACCCCGGTGAGCCGGCGATGGCTTCTTCCAATCCCAGCTGGTCGGCGAGTTTGGTCGCATACAGAAATGCGTCTTTCCAGTCCGGCGTCATGTAGGTCAGGCGCTTCTCGACCAGTTGGGGCGTACCGAGCGAAGCGTCGAAGTTTTGAAAACCACCAATGCCAATGCGATTCATCCATTCCAGGTCAAGTTTGATACCTTCTTTCGTAATATTGCCGTTCATCCAATGCCACCACACTCTTGGCTTTGCCGAACCCGGAGGCTTTTCGAAGCCGGCTTCGAGCGTGAGCTTTGGATCTCGTGCGAGAGCCAACGGTCGAAGGTTGGCGCTGAATGCCAAAATGATGAAGGCCAAAACGATGAATGCGAAGACAAGGAATCGGGTAATTGCTTTTCTGAACCTGTGGCTCACGGTTGACTCCTCTGACTCCTCGACCTGGATCCTCGATGCGTCTGCAGAATTTCCGCGGGTAAGGCTCGCGACTCCGCTGGAATCCGCGAGGCCCCGCACGCAGCGACATTCGACAGGCTGAGAGGGGATGCTGACATCAGCCAACGAGTGACGTCAACTGAAGTCTTCGAATCGGCACGCGTTTCGCTATGAGAAACAACAAACGAGAAACGAGAAATGAGCAAATGAGCAAACGAGAAACGGTGCGGGCTGCGCGTCCCGATGCGCAAACCTGAATTGTCGCTATGCGAAGGATCTGTGAACGCGCTGCGGTGGAGCGGATTCCGCACGAACCATTTGCTCGAGACGGTCGTTTGGATAGTAGTGGTCAACGGTCGAGGATGTGATCAGTTTGTGCTCGACAAAAACCGCCGGAGGAACCGGACGATTATTTAATATATCCAGGCCGACCTTGATAAGATTCTTGCCGTAGCGCTCCGGAAAATAAGCCACCGAACCGACGAAACGGGTCTTGCGTTCGCGAAGCTCGGCGCGGCCTTCGGGCGACGCGTTCTGGCCCATGACGACGCAGTTCTCGGCGCGGCCGGCCTCCTCAAAGGCACGCAGAGCACCAAGCGCGCTCGGATCGTTCACCGCGCCGACGACCACGCGTCGAGCGCGCGATCCGCGCAAGTGCCTTCGCACCGCTTCAAAACTGGGACCCATTTCCCCATCGCCATCGAGGTAAGTTGCACGGCAATTCGCCGCACCCGGCAGCACCATCGTGATTCCCACCAGCAATCCGGACAATCGCATACGCGGAAGATTTCCAGCTCGATTGAGTGCGAGCAGAAGAATTTCGTCAACTTCCGACTGCCAATTTTCCTTGACCCATCGTCCGAGATACCGGCCGCCGATCAGGCCGGATTCGTAATTATTGGCGCCGTAATAGGTTGCACCCGGATGAGGAATTTCGATCGCGATCAGCGGAATGCCCGCTTCGCGGTACTTGGCGGCCACAATCGGTGCTACCTCTTCGTCGGTCTGAAACTCAATCGCGAGATCGACCTTTTCGCGCACCAGCAAGTCAGCATTGCGTTGCGCGATCTTGGCACTATATCGATTGTCGAGGCAGATCAGCTCGATGCCTTCGGCAGCGGCGGCCCGCTGCAGACTATTCGAAACTTCTTTCGAAAATTGGTAGTCCGTACCCTGAGCCGCGTACCCTATGCGATGGAGGCGCTGCTTCCAGGGACGCACCCGCGACTGATAAGCATTCTGACCAAGCTTGTCCACCATTCCGCATTTCTCGAGGGTGTAGAGAAGACGGAATACCATGGTCTTCGGCAGGCCACATCGTGCCGCTACCTCTTTAAGGGGCAGAGCCTCGCCCGGAGTGCGAAAGGCAGTGAGCAACTGGGAAGCATGCATGATGGATTTGACGTAATAGCGGTCCCGGGACCGAGCGACTTGGCTCATAGCCGAGAATCATAGTCGTTTTTTTCATTTTGCAAAGCAAAATAATTGGCCTTGAAACCCGCCGGGTTCACGGCCAGTGTTGGAAGCGTAGTCCGGTTATTGTGAGCCTTTCAATTCGCGGCACCGCCTTCGACTCTCGTCGGATTCGGACCCGCTCCGAGGATCCGGGCGACGTTCTGCAATGCGAAATTTAACTCCGAAACCAGCCGTCATTTTCGAAGCCGTTGCCGTCGCTCTCCTCCGCCCCCGAGACTGTCCTTTTTCTGACTGCTTGCGCCGGAGAGCGTACCGACAGAGGTGTTGCGCAATGCGAAACTACGTGTTCATCCCAAGAACTCCGTGACCTGATCGGGGAACGACTGTAACCTTCGTTGCCTGAACGGGTTTCGGCAAGAGGCCACCAATGGACACACTCGAAAGCGAACAAATATTCCGGGCCCTCGATGCTTTTCGAATCGAACTGCCGTCCTGGGGGTTCGCCAACACCGGAACCCGTTTCGGAAAATTCATTCAGCCAGCAGCCGCCACTACGACGGAAGAGAAATTCAGTGACGCCGGGTTTGTGAATCAAATCACCGGAGTCTGTCCGACGATAGCGCTCCATGTCCAGTGGGATTTTCCTGACGGACCTCGGAACACCGCAGACATAAAGAACTTTGCCGAGCGATACGGCGTTCTGCCGGGCTCGATCAATCCCAATCTTTTTCAGGATCAGGAGTACAAATACGGATCGTTCGGCAACCCGGACTGCAAAGTACGTGAACGCGCTCTGCGGCATACGAAAGAGAGCATTGCCATAGCCCAGTCCCTCGATAGCCGGGATCTTTCTCTCTGGTTTGCGGATGGCTCGAATTATCCTGGCACTGCGAACGTTGTCGAGCGCAAGCAATGGTTCACTGAATGTCTACGCGCGGCGCACAATGAGTTGGCACCCGGGCAACGGATGCTCGTGGAGTACAAGCCGTTTGAGCCGGCTTTCTATCACACCGATATCGCAGACTGGGGCATGGCGTTGCTTCTGGCGCGTGCGGCCGGTCCGCAGGCCAGAGTCCTGGTGGACACCGGGCACCACTACGCCGGACAGAACATCGAGCAAATCGTTGCCTGGCTCTTGTCGGAGGAGATGCTGGGCGGCTTTCATTTCAACGATCGCCGCTACGCCGACGACGATCTGACCATGGGATCGATCGACCCTTATCAGGTGTTCCGGATTTTTCACGAGATCCACCATTTCGAATGGAGAACGGGGAAGCGCGCCGACATCGCCTACATGGTGGATCAGAGTCACAACCTCAAAGGGAAGATCGAAGCGATGATTCAAACCGTGACGATGGCGCAGCAGTTCTTCACCAAGGCAGCTCTCGTCGATGGCGCCGCACTCGCCACGGCACAGAAGAATTGCGATCTCGTCCGTGCCGAGTCTCTCCTCCAGGACGCGTTTGCAACCGACGTGCGGCCGGCAATCAAGGCATGGCGGAACTCGAAGGGTTTGCCGGCAGACCCGATGGAGGCGTTCCGGCAGAGCGGTTATCTTGAGCGGATCAGCCAGGAGCGTGGGTCCCGCCGTTCCGGGACTCCATCCTCTTATGCCTAGCGTCTTATGCCCGGCATCGCGTCATGCCATACAGGCCGTTTCGGGTAGAAAAGTGATTTGATACGCGTTCGTCTCGCGGCATATTGAGTTCGCCGCATGCATCAGTTCTGTTGATTGGGGAGAATCGAAAATGAGACCAATACAGCCTGTCCAATGCCGCAATCTCCACCGGTTCGCACGATTCGCTTTCGTCCTCGTGCTCCTCCCCGTAGCGTCATCAGCCCAAAAGCTTGAACTGCGCGTCATTTCAAGCCGTCCTGAAATGGTGACCGGGAACGACGTGCTGATCGAAGCCCACATTCCATCGAGTGATGCCGGAAAGCGTCCCATCATCACCCTGAATGGAAATGATGTCACCAGCGTATTTCATCCCGCCGAAGCCACCGGCGCCTTGCGCGGTCTCGTCCCAGGTCTCGGGCCGGGGCAGAACGTCATCGAGATCAAGGTGCGGAAACGATCAGCGCAAATCGCGGTGATCAATCATCCCGATACCGGCCCGGTCTTCTCCGGTCCTCACCAAAAGCCATTTGCCTGTCAGACGGAAGACAATAAGCTCGGACCGGCGCTCGATGCCGACTGTAGCGCGAAAACAGTGGTCACGTATATGTACCGTTCGACCGACCCGATTCCGGCGAACGCAATGCCGCTTGTATTTCCCGGGAAGCTGCCGCCCGGGTTCAAGGCTTACGATGCTGCCGACCCTCACCCGAAAGATCTGGCCAAAACCACGACCAGCCAGGGTAAGACCGTTAACTACATTGTCCGCGTCGAGAAAGGGACCATGAACCGCGCCGTCTACGAAATCGCGTTTCTGCACGAGCCTGGTCAGCCGCTACCGACACCCTGGCAATCAACACCCGGTTGGAACGGACGCATAATTTACAACTTCGGTGGCGACTGCAAGGCAGGATATCGACAGGGGGTCATGCTTTCGGCGGTCTCTGACATGAAGGAATCTCAGGGATATGCGACGGCCACATCTTCGCTGAATATCTTCGGCAACAATTGTGATGACGTGATCTCGGCCGAAACCCTGATGATGGTGAAAGAACACTTCATCAAGCAGTTCGGCGTTCCCGTTCATACGATTGGCGAGGGCGGTTCTGGCGGCTCCATGCAACAACACCTTATCGCCCAGAATTATCCTGGGTTGCTCGATGGAATCATGCCGGGGGCGAGCTTTTCCGATCTCACAACGGTCGTGACGCGGGTTGGAGATTGTTCGCTTCTCGAACAGGCATTCCTGGCCGCGAAACAGCCTTGGACCGACGATCAGAAGAAGGCGGTCTCGGGATATTTTTCCTGGGGAACCTGCGAGCACTGGATGCAAGGCTACGCCTACGATCCGACTCAAAAAAATCACCCGGATGGTCACGGTTTTGCCCAGTCCGCGCCCTGCGACAAGAAGGTGCCGGAAGAGGAGGTGTACGACCCGATCAAGAATCCGCACGGGGTTCGCTGCTCCATCTATGACAACGAGGTCAATATCTACGGGCGGGATCCCAAAACCGGTTTTGCACGCCGGCCTCTCGACAATGTCGGGGTGCAGTACGGACTTGCGGCCTTCAACGCGGGTAAGATCACTGCCGAACAATTCCTCGAACTGAATGAGAAGGCAGGAGGGTACGACAAGGATGGCCGGCTCATCCCCGCTCGCGCCGAGGCCGACCCGGAAGCGCTGCGCATCGCTTACGCGTCAGGCCGCGTGAATACAGCCGCGGGAGACCTCGGCAACATCCCGATCATCGACCTTCGCCCTTACATGGATTCCATTCCGGACATTCATGATCAGCTTCGCTCGTTCGCAACGCGAGCGCGTTTGACATCTGCCCACGGCAATGCCGATAACCAGGTCATTCTTACCGTGCCCGGGCCGAAAGAGGCAATGCCGATGGGCCTGTTCAAACTTCTTGATCCTTCATCCATCTATTCCGTTCAATCCAAGGAAGCTTTGCGACTGATGGAGGTTTGGCTGGACAAGATCGATGCCGATCAATCAGCCGGAAGCCGTGCTCGAAAAGTGGCTCGCAACAAGCCGGCCGAACTTACCGACGCCTGTTTTACGGATTCCGGAGAAAAGATTGCCGAGGATCGCTTTTACGGGAAACCGGGACGCTGCAACGATCTCTATCCGGCCTACGCTGACCCGAGAATTGCGAGCGGCGGTCCGCTGGCAGGCGATATTCTGAAATGCCAACTGAAGGCGGTTGACAACAAGGATTACACTCAACCGCTCAACGCTGGCGACCTGGCCAGGCTCAAGGCAATTTTTCCGCAAGGAGTTTGCGACTACAGGAAGCCCGGCGTCGGCCAGCAGGGTTCTCCGAAGCCGTGGCAAAGCTACTAAGAATTCACTAAATCGCGGGAATACATTGGAGCGTCGCCGATGATTGGCGATGATTGGCGATGGTTGACGAAGATTGGCGAAGATTCGAGAAGTCAAAAAAGGCAACGCGGGAGTTACGAATCCATGAACAGAAATCTCTCAGCCCGAACCAGGGCGCCCAGGCGAATCTTGATTCCGATCTTGCTCGGTTGCTTTCTGGCAACCATTTCTTCGGCACAGGCGCCAGTCATCGCTCGCGCGGACGAGAGTAAATCCGCGGGCGACGTCGATGTCGTTCCCATTTGGCCTGGCCCAGCACCAGGCTCCGAAAGCTGGACGCAAAAGGAGTCGGAATCGGCCATACCCGGAACCCAGATCAAGATCATTCAAAATGTTACGCGCCCGACCCTGACCGTTTTCTTGCCCGATCCCGCTACCTCGACTGGAACCGCCGTGATCATTTGTCCCGGTGGCGCATTTCATTTCCTCACCATCGACGACGAGGGAACCAGGGTCGCCAAATGGCTCGCGGCTCGCGGCGTCGCGGCATTCGTGCTCAAGTATCGCCTTACGCCGACGGGCGACGACCTCTTCAAACAGATTCAGGCCCTGATCGCCGACCGCTCGATCTATGACAGGATCGTGAAGCAACTTGATCCCATGATTACCGCGGACGGGCAACAAGCCGTGCGCGTCGTTCGCCGCAACGCGCGCAAGTGGAATGTCTCACCGGACCGCATCGGCCTGCTCGGCTTTTCGGCTGGCGGTTACGTTGTGATTCGGGAGGCCACGAATCACGACGCGGAATCGGCTCCCAACTTTCTCGGAGCCATTTACCCCGCTGTGCCATCCGATTTGACCGTCCCCTCCGATGCACCACCTCTGTTTGAACTGGGAGCGGATGATGATCTTCTGGTTCCACCCGCTAAGAACGAGATTCCTCTTTACACGGAGTGGAAACGAGCGGGCAAAGCTGCCGAACTCCACATTTTCTCGAAAGGCGGCCACGGATTCGGAATTCGGAAACAAAATCTTCCCGTGGATGGCTGGCTCGAATTGTTTGGAGAGTGGCTCGGCGTGCAGGGTCTTCTGAAACCGGCCCTCGCTCCCGGTCCCGACTCAGCGAAATAGCCGAACTCGAAGCGTGGTGCGGGTCGGTGAGGACGGAATCGCCCATCCTGAAACAGTCGCAAACGAAATTTTCTTTGAAATGTGAACCTGTTGGACTGAATGGAGGAACGAACCATGCGCCATCTCTTACTGCTCGGAGTCGTCGGATTGGGACTAACTTTAGTCGCGGCTGCCGCCGATAAACCGAACCTGACGGGAACGTGGAAGGTGAATCTCGGCAAAAGCAATTACGGCATCATCCCGCCGCCAAACAGTCGTACCGATGTCATCGAGCAAAAGGGCGACGACTTCAAGATCACATCCGATTCCGACCTGTCATCGGGCAAGGAACACTACGTTATAACCTTCACCGCCGATGGCAAAGAAGTGATGGTCCCGCCCGATTCGCCGAACGCCCACCTCGGTGCTTTTAATCTCAAGAAGCTTAAAGCCGAGTGGAATGGCACGTCTCTCGTAGTGACCGAAATCGGAACCATTATGGGTCTGGATGGCACCCTCAAGAACGTTTACAGTCTGCCTGCCGACGGAAAGGTGTTGACTACGCTGTCGCACATCACGCTTCCTATGGGCGAAATGGACGCCACAATCGTGTCTGACAAGCAGTAGCCGATTTTGGCAGTTGGCTTCGGAAGTCGAACTCTGGAAGTCGAACTTTGGACGCCGAACTTTGGACGCCGAACAAAGACCAACGCCGGCCGTGGAAAGCACTCAGCCTTGCACGCGTTTATCCTTGCCGGCCCAGAACGCTTCGCGAATGACGCGTTTCATAACCTTCCCGGTGCCGGACTTCGGCAGGGGCGACGTCTCAAACTTGACGGCGCGCGGAACCTTGAACTTCGCGATGCGCGATGCGGCGAATGCGATCAGGGTCTCTTCCGTCTCAACGCAACCTTCTTTCAAGACAACCACGGCGACCGGAATCTCTCCCCAACGGTCATGTGGCGCGGAAACGACCACACACTCTGCCACCGCGGGATGCGCGAGAATGGCGTGCTCGACCTCGATCGAAGCGATGTTTTCTCCGCCGCTGATGATGATGTCCTTACTGCGATCCACAATGTGAAGCCAGCTCTCCGCGTCCCACACCGCCATATCGCCAGTGTGCAACCATCCTCCCCGAATGGCATCGCGCGTCAATCCGGGTTCGCGATAATAACCGTCCATGACGTTGTCGCCGCGAACCACAACCTCGCCGACCGTTTTCATGTCTTTCGGTACGTCGTGCATCGCGATGTCGACGACTCTTGCCTCCACTCCAAGGAAAGGCCAGCCAGCCGAGGCTGCATAACGCAGCCTTTCCGCGTCGCTCGTAAAGGTCAACGTGCTCTTTGCCCGCGCGGTGCCGACCACCGGGCTGGTCTCTGTCAGTCCGTATCCGGCCAGGACGCTGCATCCGGGAAACACGCCTTCGAGACCGGCAATCAGTTCTGGAGAAGAAGCTGCGCCTCCGATCAGAATTTGCTGCAAGCTCGAAACATCGAAGTTCTTATGGTGTTCGCATGCGATAAGGGCGTTCGCCATGGTCGGGACGAGAATCATAGCCGTGGCTTTTTCATTCTGAATCAAACGGAAGATCGACGCTGGCTCAAATCGCCGTACCATGACCTGCCGCATGCCGCACATGGTTGCGAACTGTGGGAAGCCCCAACCATTCGCGTGAAAAAGAGGGATGGTATGGAGTGCCACTTGGTGATCGCCATGCTCAAGAGAACCCGCCAACGACAGAGCGTGCAGATAGAGAGTGCGATGGGACAAGAGAACGCCTTTCGGATTTCCCGTGCTGCCGCTCGTATAAAAGAGCTCAGCCATGTCGTTCTCGTCGATCGCGAGCAGGTCGGCATCTCGGAGAGGCGGCGCTTCCAGCAAATCTTTGAGCGCCATTCCACCAGCCGGAGCAACGCCGTCAATCGAGACGAAAGTGCAGGACGAGAGCCCGCCCTCTCTGAAATGCTGGATCTGCGCCGCGAAATCTTCCTCGTAGAGCAGAACTTTAGGTGTGGCGTGGTTGATGATGACGGCTATTTCCGACGGGTGCAGACGCACATTGATGGGCATCACAATGGCACCCGCCAGTGGAACTCCGAAATAGCTTTCAAGAAGCACGTTGTTGTTGAAGCTGAGCAAGGCGACCCTATCGCCTTTCCGCACGCCGGCAGCGATCAGACCCGCCGCCAGGCGGTGGCAACGATCGGAAAACTCCGCGTAGGTGTAGCGATCGTTTCCATGAACCACTCCGATCTTGTGAGGGAAGAGATCGCGCGCGCGGTGGAGACATCGAATGGGGGTCAAGGGCACATGCATCGAAATT
>Ga0181531_10002031_pt1 | contig 12702 bp, 10 predicted proteins | sample PEATcosm2014_Bin_38_FD_119743 | JGI IMG/M metagenome (GOLD analysis project Ga0181531, IMG submission 119743) | Peatland microbial communities from MTU Mesocosm Facility, Houghton, MI, USA - PEATcosm2014_Bin11_10_metaG | ecosystem: Environmental > Terrestrial > Soil > Wetlands > Peat | place... | reverse complement strand
CAAATCTTAGTAACTAAACTCAATGTCCGCCAGCTTCCAGAAAAAGCCGCTACCCGCCATCGGCCACGGCACACTACCCGCCGGGACTATTACCGGGCATGCCGACGCCAATAGTACAGCTTCACTCGCGCAAAAGGACGACGCGCCAGGAAATCGCGTCCTCTTCATCTCGCACTATTGCGGCCGCAACGGCGCTCCGCTAATCCTGCTTCGCTTACTCCTGTGGATCAAGACTCACACAAATATCACAATTCAGGTCCTTCTCCGCAGCCCGGGTGAACTTCAGCGCGATTTCGAATCAATTGGCCTCGCGCGCTTTGTTCCCCGCCTCCCAAGAATTCCCGCGTCCATCCTACGCAGGCTTTTCGGCCAGTCCGCGGTAAACGCAATTGAAGACGCGCTCCTCCGTCGCGAAGTCCGCCGCTTGAATCCCACCCTCATCTATTCAAACACAATCACTAACACTCGGGAACTATTTGCCCTCGCCCCACTGAAAATCCCCACCCTCTGTCACGTTCACGAGATGGCCTGGATCTGCAGCGAATTCGGCCCGCATGAACAGATCGCAACCGTACCCCTCATTAATCGCTTCGTCGCCGTCGCGCCAGCCGTTCGCGACCACTTGGTCACAGGTATGGGAGTAAATCCCGAACTCATCGAAATGGTAAATGAGTTCCCCTGGTCTTTACCGTCGCCCCCTCTTGAAATGACAGAATTGCGCAAGACCGTGCACCGCGAATTGGCCATCGATGAAGATACCTTCGTTGTCGGCGCCTGCGGCACCATCGATTGGCGCAAAGGCGCAGACCTTTTCATCGCCGTCGCCCGCGCGCTTCCTGAAACCGCGCGCTTCCGCTTTATCTGGATTGGCGGCCCTGTCACTGGAAAGTTCTTCGAGCAATTACAGCACGATATTTCATCTTCCGGCCTATCTAAGTCCGTCTCATTCCTGGGCCCGTGTACCACCCCTCAGAAATACTATGCGGCAATGGATTGCTTCCTCCTCACTTCGCGCGAGGATCCATGCCCCCTGGTCATGCTCGAGGCCGCCTCTTACCGCCTCCCGATTGTTTGTTTCCACGGCAGCGGCGGCGCGCAGGAGTTCGTGGGCGATGATGCAGGGATTGCTGTCCCTTACCTGGATACTGCCGAAATGGCTGAGGCCCTCATAGCGCTATCGAAATCTCCCGAAGTACGGGAACGTTTCGGAGCCGTCGCCAGCAAGCGCGTCCAGGCGAGACACGATCCGGATACACAATGCGCCGCCTTGTTTGACGCAATGTGTCGTACCCAGCCATCGTTGGCCGGGGCTCGGCGCACCTAGTCCAATGCAGGCATCCGTCAGCATTATTATCGCGACCGCGTCCCGCCTCGGCTCGCTCCAGGCGACTCTGGAATCTTTATGTCAGATTCAAGTTCCGGATAATTTCGTCGTAGAGCTCCTTCTTGTAGAGAATGGATCGCGCTCCGGCATCGAAGACTTTCTCCCCTCATTGCCGGAGCCGCCCTTTCTAGTAAGATATTTCTTCCGCTCGGTACCCGGTAAATCACTCTCGCTCAATTTCGCAATAAAGGAAGCCACAGGCGATATCCTTCTCTTCACCGATGACGACGTCCGCTTCCCTCGCACCTGGCTTGTCGATATGTGCATGCCTCTGGTAAATGGCGAAGGCTTCGTCGTCGTCGGCGGTTGCAGGCTCGCTCCACATCTACTCCGGGATTGGATGAAACCGTATCACCGCAGCTTCCTCGCTTCTACGGAGTACCTTTCGGATACCGATCCCACCGAGTTCGCCGGCGTCAATGCGGCTTGCTCGCGCGAGGTCTTCTCAAAAGTACCGGAGTTCGACGTCGAGCTCGGTGCCGCCGGACCGCCGAAAGGCGAGGATGCCCTCTTCGCCCGTCAACTCAAGGTCGCCGGCTATAATTTCGTCTCTCGCACCAATGTCTGCGTCGAGCATCATCTGATGGAGTCCAGGCTCTCCTACGAAAACTGGATTCGCGCCGCCGTTTCCGCGGGTCGCTCGCGCGCCTACATATTGCATCATTGGGATCATGCCAATATCCCGTTCGTGCACATCCAGCTTTTTTATCTTCGGATGAAGCTCTTCCTCCGCGTCCTATTCACCGCAAAGCGTCCTCTGGATGCGGAAGGCATACCGCCGTGGGAACTAAGCTACCGTCAGGATATCACCAAGCTTCAGCACTTCATCCGCGAGCGCCGGCGGCCGAGGAACTACTCGCAGCACGGGTTGCGAAATATTCACGCGGAGCGGGAGACCGCCGCCGTATGAATGGCGCCCGGCTGATAGCATTCTACCTCCCGCAGTTCCACCCCACCTCGGAGAATGATGAATGGTGGGGCACGGGATTTACGGAGTGGACCAACGTCGCGCGGGCCCGGCCTCTCTTCCCGGGCCACTATCAGCCCCGCCTCCCGGCCGACCTTGGCTTTTACGATCTTCGTGTGCCCGAGGTGCGCGCCGCGCAGGCGGAGCTTGCCCGTGCGGCCGGCATCGAGGGGTTCTGCTATTGGCACTATTGGTTCGCCGGCCGCCGGATGCTCGACCGGCCATTCAATGAAGTCCTGGCCTCAGGCGAGCCTGATTTTCCATTTTGTCTAGCGTGGGCAAATGATAGCTGGCGCAGTCATTGGTACGGTTCGGAAAAGCGCACCCTCATCGAACAGACTTATCCGGGCAGAGCCGATCACGAGCGCCACTTTCACGCCCTCCTTCCCGCATTCCATGACCCGCGCTACATCCGCGTCCACGACCGCCCTTTATTCACCATTTTTCGTCCGGAAAACTTGCCCGATTGCGAGCAGTTTATCGAACTCTGGCAGGATTTGGCGGTAAGAAACGGCCTTAAAGGCATCCATTTTGTCGCCCACTTATTCGACAATGAAATCGATTACCCGTGGCGCGAAGCTGGTTACAGCGGCGCTGTAATGACTAATGAACTCAAGCTAATGCGCCGCCGGATATGGCATATCGTAGACGAACGGCTGCGCCTACTTAAGGAGGAGAAGGTTGCTGCCTGCAAGTTAAGTAGAGCTGTCGAGACACTCACCGGCACCGGCCGCCTCGTCGCCCGGCGCATCCTTCAACGCATCTTCCGCTGGCCCGATGGCGCCCATTACTATTCCGATGCGATGCTATTCTTCAAGTCAATGAGCGCTCTCGAGCGCGGTTGCTATCCCTCCGTCGTCCCCGGCTGGGATAATACCGCCCGGGCGCGCGGTCGCGGCATCGTACTTCACGGATCAACTCCTGAGTTATTCGCCGAGCACCTCACTGATATCCTGGAATCCGTCGCCGACCGTCCGGCCGAAGACCGCATCGTCTTTGTAAAATCGTGGAACGAGTGGGCGGAGGGGAACTACCTCGAGCCCGATCAGAAGTTCGGCCACGGCTATCTCAATGCGGTCAGGTCCGCTCTGGATGCTACCGCGCGCGCCGAGGCCGCTCTTCCGCAAGCTCGTCCTGTCGTCTGCTAAGGTACCCCGGCGCATGCCTTCGATTTCCACAATCATTCCCACGTATAACCGCGCGAACTTCATCGGCGAGGCTCTCGAAAGCGCATTGCAACAAACCCGCCCTGCCGATGAAATCATCGTCGTCGACGATGGTTCCACCGATGATACCGAAAAAATTGTCGCACAATACGCGGGAAAAGTTCGCTATATCCGGCAGGAAAACGCCGGCCCTTCCGCCGCGCGCAACCGCGGATTTCAGGCCGCGGCCGGCGATTGTATAGCCTTGCTCGATTCCGACGACCTATGGGTGAACGACAAACTCGAGCGCCAGCTTGCCACCCTCGCTCAGCACCCCGATCTCGACCTGATATTCGGCCTCGAGGCAAAATTCAACGCTGGCAATCAATCTGAGCCGCCGGCAATTAATGACCAGGATTACTTCGACTGCCTGAACTCTGTCGATTGCATCATCCCTGACGCATTCGGCCTTCTCTTGAAGGAGAACTTCTTCGTCGCGACCTCGAGCGTCCTCTTCCGTAAGAGTTGCATTCAGAAAGTCGGTCTACTCGACGTCACCGTCAGACTTGCCGAAGATTATGAATACTGGCTTCGTTTCGCGCTCGAAGGCTTTCGATTCGGATTCATCAACGCCGTCTTATGCCGGCGCCGTTTGCATCAAGGCAACCTTATCAACGAATCACTGGCCACCAAAGCCTCAGTCGCCGAGGTCCTCGCCCGCTACCGCGATCGTTCCCCAGCCCACCGCGAACGCCTCCTGCGCAAGTTGAGCGGTTTGCACTACGATCTTGGCTCCGCCTTCTTGAAGATCGGCGACTGGAGCGACGCCTACCTGCACCTCAAGGCCGGTCGTCCGGTAAATCAAAAGGAACTTCAATGGCTGTTGAAGCTTGCCGCCGCCTCTGTGTTCCGCTGGCTACCGCGCAAGCGGGTATCCTCATCCTGCTAAATGGCCGCTGTTCTCACCAACGTAGTGAAGGGCATTCTCGCAAAGAGAGGATATCTCATCTCACATGTGGGAGAGGGAGTGCCCCGGCGGCTCGACTCTTATCTGGCCGCCCTCGCGGAACGCGGTTTGGATTTCGACCAGATTCATATCTTCGATAGCGATCCCGAAACGCTCAATGCCTTCCACGATAGCTTTGACCCGCAAAAGCTGCTCTTCCAGTCAGACCCAAATCCTGCCAACCTTCAATTGGATTTCGAGAATGGCAAAGCCCTCCTGCTTGCCGCAGATATCTCAGGCATCGACCGGACCCCCGATTCATACCTTACTCCAGGCCTCTCTAAGGCCTCGGTCGTGATTGTCCGGTCGAAGTTGGCCTACTTCTGGTCGGGCAAAGGCGATCTCTACAACTTAATCGACCGGATGGCGAATCACGGCCTTCAACTCCATGATGTTCTCCAGCAATCCGCGGCCACGAATATAACCGCCCAGAATACAAACACCTTTCTCGCTTTCGAACGCTCCCCGGCAAATGACCTCGAAGGCAGCGAGACCCGCACGTTTCGACTCGCCGAAGCATTGACCAATCTCAGTTCCCCGATCGTCCGGGAGTCCAATCATAAACGCCTTCTCGGCTGGGGAAGCTACGGTTTCTCAGCCGGCGTCCTCAATCCCGCCGTCCTGATCGACAACGATTCGATAAGGCTCTTGGCGCGCGGAGAGCGAACTCAATGGCCCGTCCAGAAGCGTAACAACAGCCATACCGGTTTCCTCTCAGCCTCCCAACCCATGCTCCTGACACTCGGAGAAAACATGGATGTCACCGCCGCCGTCGAAGTGAAAACGGCGAGAAAAGACAACTTTGCACTTACGCGGTTCGAAGACTGCCGGCTGTTTAAGTTCGATGGCCGCGTCTACTCAAACCACGTCATGATGCACTGCGAAAAGGAGGGCTTTGACCAGACACCGGTAAGGCCGCAGAGCCTCCGGACATCGATGGGGCTGTCTGAATTTGATAGCGCCAAATTGCTTCTTGATCATCTTGGCGAGATCGAGCTGGATCGCCCGGTAAGTCGCATCGAGAAAAATTGGTCAATGTTTTCCTCGGATGACCGGGTAAACCTTATCTATTCGTTTAGTCCTTACAGGCTCTTCTCATCGGACGAGTTTCCCGGCCTTCATTTCAACCTCGCCCTCGAGCGATCCTTCGATCTTCCGATTCCCGATGACGGCCTTCCAATCCGAAATAGCATCAACCCGGTATCTTATGATGCCTCGCATCTCTTGCATATCGTCCACAAGGTTTACCCGGGCAAGCGTTACGTCTTTTGGGCTGTGCTTATCGACAAGGTTACCCTGCTCCCCGTAATGATGACCCGCCGCCCGCTACTAAGTGCTCCCGGCAGCGCCGCCGCCTCGATAATATATGTCTGCTCGGCAATCTGCCTTGATGCCGATGTCCTCGTATTCGCCGGCATCGATGATTGCTCAATCGGCACGTGGCGGGTGAGTAAGGCCGAAATTGATTCGAATTGGGTTCGCATTGCTTGAATACTCCCGCCTTGCTAACGCCTGAAGTCAAGCGATCCGGCCCAGCCGGACTTACCATTCTCCGTTTCGCCCATGCTTACGATTCAGGCGGCGGCACCGAGCGATATCTCGACGATCTTGACCGGGCTCTGCTCGATCGGAGCGCTGCCACTGTCATCCGCCTTCATCTTACCCGCGAGACTTCGCCTGGCAGTGAAACCGTGGAGGCGCTCGGCCTCGGCCAACTCATTCGGTTGACTCTCCCCGTGATCGCTTCGCCAGGGTCGGCCTCGCCGGCAAACGGAGAATCACCCCGGTTCAGGCTAAAGCAATGGGCTAGGGATCGGGTGCTTTATAATTCCGTCGTCTGGCGTGCTGCCGGAGAGAAATGGACTTCCAGCCACCGGCTTTCTCCCAGGCCCGGCGAGGCGATCGGTGCCGGCTCCGCCGCCGCGAAAATATTACGCAGCCGCCGCATAGATCTGGTTGTCATGCATTTCTTCGGCGGTTCGGACGCGGATGAAATCATCGCCGAGGCCCGGAAATGCCGCGTCCCGGTCGCCCTCATAAACCATTACTCCAATGACCGCTTCCTGCATCTCGCCAATCGCAAGCATGTCATGCTCGCCGACGGCGTGGCCGGCGTAAATGGCCTGGATGTGCCGCATTACCTCAAGGGCCGATTGCAAAACGTCTCGGACGGGATAGACACGGAGTTCTTCCGCGTCGAACACGCGCGGCCGCTGGCGAATCCTCCAACAAGACCCATCATTCTCCTGCCGGCCCGTGTAGTCCGTGAGAAAGGCCAGATGGACCTTTTGGGCGCGGCCGTTTCGTTGCGCAAGGCCGGCCTCGATTTTTGCATCGCTTTCGCCGGCCGGGTTGACGCCTCCGATTTTGTCACCGAACTTCGCCGGAAAATCGCCGATACACAAATGACGGAATACGTCCGATTTCTGGATAATCTTAGTGTGGAGGAATTGCGCGATTGGTACGCCGCGAGCGCCATCGTGGCATTCCCAACCTATCATCATGAGGGCCTCGGCCGTGTAAGTATCGAGGCGCAGGCGATGAACGTCCCAGTCGTGGCATACGCCACTGGCGGCGTCCCGGAAGGTATCATCTCCGGCAAGACAGGATACCTCGTCCCAACCGGCGATATCGCCGCCCTGACCCGCCATTTGGGCGAGTTGCTCGCTTCCCCCGGTCTGCGCGATTCAATGGCACGCCGTGGCAGGGGGTCAGTCGAAACCCATTTCAGTCTGCCCGCCGTGGCGGAACGCCACGAGCGCTTCTACGCGCAGACCATCTTAGCGTTCCAGGCCCGCATTTCCGCCCGTCGGCAGGAGGCCAGCTAAAATGGATATCATGCCTCCAGAGATGGCTCTATTGCTGGGCGTAGGTTTGATCTACTTCGCCTTTCGCACAGACAAGCAACGCCACGGTCCGGCTCCAAAGGCGCTCATCTGGCCGACTCTTTGGTATCTGGTCACCTCCTCTCACCCGTTCGGCTACTGGATGCAACTATGGAACATCCCGCTTCCCGGCGGCAGCGGCGACCCCACGGACGGCAGCGTCATCGACCGGTTCTTCTACGGCGTCCTCACCGGCATCGGCCTCTGGATCCTTTCTCGCCGCAATTTCGATTGGAAAGCCATGTTACGCGCAAATCCATGGCTGACAGCGTTCATGGGACTTATGCTCGTCAGCGTCCTCTGGTCTCATTATCCGTATGTATCATTCAAGCGCTTCATAAAGGTTATCGGCTCCGTCGTGATGGCTTGCGTGGTACTTACTGAGCCTGATCCCTTCGCCGCATTTTGTACCGTCCTCCGCCGCGGCCTCTATATTCACCTGCCGATGTCCATTATTTGCGTTAAATACTACCGCGACATCGGCGTCGGCTTCGATTGGAGCGGCACTGCAGAGGACTGGCAGGGCATCGCCACCTCCAAAAACGTACTTGGTCAGGTCGCAATGCTGGGCGTTGTTTATTTCTTCTGGGAAGTCTGGCGCCATTGGAAGGAATACGGCTGGAAGAACATCCATCTTATCTACCTCTTGATGGCCGTTCATTTGCTCCTCGGCTCAAAGAATGACTCCAGCAAGACGTCGCTCTCCGTATGTCTGTTCGCGATGGTCATCTTCCTGCGGATCCAATCGCTTCGCGATCGCCCTGAATATGTCCGCCCCTTCGTGATGAAGGTCTTCTGGGGGACCGTCGCGCTGGTTTGCATGGTGGTTCTCCACAGCATTGTTCATTTTTCGGCCGATTCCCCATTCGGGGAGTTCATCGCCCTTTTGGGTCGCGACGTCACCATGACCGGACGCACGTTCATCTGGGACGACGTTTATGCCGCCACTGCACAAAGCCCATTCCTTGGCGTCGGCTTCGGCGGCTTTTGGATCGGCCGGCTCGCCAATATCCCGTGGAACGCCCACATGACATGGGTCCTCGCACAGGCTCACAGCGGCTATGCCGACACTTATCTGCAACTCGGCTATCTCGGCGCCGCGGTGCTTGTTATAGTCATTTTCACGTCGCTTCCCCGCCTCCTCGATACTCTTTCCGATGACTTCGATTTCGCCTGCTTCCGCATCACTCTGTTTATCACGATCATCTTTGTGAACATGACCGAATCGATCTACCTGCGCGGCGACCATCATTTGTGGCTCATATTGATGATGATTCTCTGGATGGTGCCCAAGTCCAGCGAGCAATTGGCTGTCGAAACAATCGAGGTGGACGAAATCCAGCCTCGTGCGGACGACATGGAGCCAGCCCCCTCCTGGAATTAACTTTTGCCCCTTGATCGCCAATCCGGTCCGATGGAAAACCACGTCAGCATTTGTATCTGCACCTTTAAGCGGCCCGATTCGCTGCGGCGCACCCTGGAACACTTGCGCGATCTGGAAACCGGCGGCTTGTTCGATTACTCAATTGTCGTTGCAGACAACGATCGGAACGAAAGCGCGAAGGCCATAGTCGAACAGTTTTCCAAAACTACTTCAATTTCTGTCCTTTATTGTGTCGAGGCTCAGCAAAACATCTCACTGGCGCGCAACAAGGCGCTGAAAAACGCTAGCGGAAACCTCATTGCCTGTATCGATGACGATGAATTTCCGGAAAAGGATTGGTTGCTCAATGCGTTCAAGGCACTTGAGCAATACAAAACAGACGGCGTGCTTGGCCCGGTAAGGCCGGTATTTGATAAGCAGCCGCCAGCCTGGATCACGAAGGGTAAATTCTTCGAGAAACCGCGCCGCCTGACCGGCCTGAAACTTAGATGGCAGCAAACCTCGACCGCAAATGGCTTGCTCCGCCGGCGAATTATTGCCGGCATGGACCAGCCATTCCGGCCCGAGTTCGGCAGCGGCTGCGAAGACCTCGATTTCTTCAAGCGAATGATCGAGGCCGGCCACACTTTCGTCTGGTGCGACGAAGCCGTCGTCAATGAAGTCATCCCCCCGGAGCGTTGGAGGCGTCGTTATCTCATTCGCCGCGCCGTCTTGCGCGGTCAGAACGGCTGTCCCTTCGCCGATCTTATCGGCGTTACAAAGTCCGTCATCGCTGTCCCGCTCTATAGCCTCGTCCTGCCGATCCTCTTCCTGGCCGGGCAGCACTTATTCGTGCTCTATCTTATGAAGATCGGCGAGCATGCCGCCAAACTTTGTGGCCTGCTGGGCTGGAGACTTACGGGCAATGAATACGCAGCCGGATAATTCTGGCTGCCCTTCCCATGCACCGCGTCCTTCTCGTTTCGAACAAGGTCTTCCATTACCGGGTGTCGAACTACAATTACTTTGCGAACCGGTTTCGCGAAGAGGGCTGGGAGCTCTTCGTGCGGGCAAATGAAATTCAAAGGAATAATCCCTTTCCCCTCGAATTCGATTTCCAGGAAATGCCTTTCAGCTTCTCGGCGTACAAGCGCGAAATCGAACGCCTGAAGCCCGATGTGGTCATCCTGTTCCTCCACCTCAAAAATCTTATCATCTGGCCGCTGCTGCATTGGCTGAAACTTAAACGAATCCCGGTAGTATATTGGAACAAAGGGATTAACCTCGAGGTCCGCAACCCTCGCCTCCGCAATTTCCCTTTTTATTACATCCATTCGCTCTCTGACGGCATCATCCTCTACTCGAAACACGAGATAAAAGACATCAAGCCCCATAACCGGCACAAGGTCTGGGTCGCGAACAATGCAGTCAACTTCACCGCCTTCCCGGACATCCCGGATTCGCGCGCTGAGATAAAGGCGGAATTCGGAATCCCATTCGAGAAAGTCGTCCTGTTCGTCGGACGCATGCGCCCCGTCAAAAAGGTCGAGCACCTCATCGCAATCTTCAACGAGATAGACGAACCCGGCTGCGGCTGTGTCATTGTTGGCGACCGTATGGATTACGATCTGGACTCCCTGATTAAGAAGGACAACATCCGTTACCTCGGCGAAATATTCGATCCGGGCAATGTTCAAATCAGTAAACTCTTCAAAATGTCCGACCTATTCGTCATTCCCGGCGATGTTGGCCTCGGCATGAATCAGGCCTTCTACTGGGGCCTCCCGGTCGTTACCGAGGATGGACTCCAGCCACCTGAAATTCACTATCTTCAGACCGGCCGGAGCGGTTTCATAGTCCGCGAAAATGATCTCGCGGCTTTGAAAGAGAAGACGCTCTTGCTCTTAAAGGACGACATCTTACGCACCCAGTTTTCACGCAATGCCTGGGAGGACATCCGCCGCGATGCCTCTGTCGAAACAATGTTCCAGGGTTTCCTGCAATGCGTGACGAAGCTCGTGAACGGGAACGCTTCATCCGCTTCCAGCGTCCCGTCAACCGCCGCTTCTGCCCTGGTCCGCGATTCTGCCGTGGCTGAAACGGAAACAATCTCGCAATGACCGATCGCAATCAAAAGATCATCGAAACCGCCATCCGCTATGCCGATTGGCTCGAGCGCTACGGCGAGAAATCGCAGGATCATCAGGACTTCTATGCAAGCAAACTGGGTCGCACCGCCAAGAATATCTATTACAAGAATCACCTGGCCGGCACGATCGCCGTCGCGCCCATGGTTTTCTGCGAAGCTTTCGCCCCGTGGACGCGCCGTTTCTTCTTTCCAAAGATGCGGCTTCCAATCGCCGACGCGCATTTCGCGATGGGCTACGCTGGCCTGCATCAGGCTACCGGTCAGCAGCGTTTCCTCGCCAGAGCCGTCCATTTTCTTGAGGTACTTGAATCCACCCGCTGCCCGGCCTACGAGCGCCACGGCTGGGGTTATCCCTTCGATTGGCAGACTCAGGGCGGAATACTTGCCGCGGGCACGCCACTTATCACAACGACTCCCTATTGTTATGAGGCTTTTGACGCTGTCTATAAGATCGACGGCAATCCCGCGTGGAGCGAAGTCATGCGGTCAACTGCCGAACACGCCCTCCGCGATTACATCGATTACGAAATGCGCCCCGGAGCCGCCAGTTGTTCCTACACGCCGCATGGCGAGGAGAAAGTCGTCAACGCCAGCGCGTATCGCGCCGCCATGCTGCTCGATGCGTGGGAGTCCTTTGGCAACGAAGCATACCGCGAGGTCGCCAACCGAAATCTCGGCTTCGTGCTCGATAGCCAAAACTCCGATGGCTCCTGGCCTTACGCAATGGACGGCCGCCGCAATTTCATCGATCACTTCCACACCTGCTTCGTGCTCAAAGGCCTCACAAAAGCCGAACGAATCACCGGCGATCCCGCACTTACTGGCGCGATAGAGAAAGGCGTCCAGTACTATGTCCGGCACTTATTCGATGAACACGGCCTGCCCAAGCCCTTCTCGCGCCGCCCCCGCCTCACCGTATATCGCCAGGAACTCTATGATTGCGCCGAGTGTCTCAACCTCGGCATCCTCCTGCGCGGCCGGTTCCCACACCTCGACCAGCTCGTCGATCGCACTCTGGACGACATCCTGACCAATTGGATTCAGCCCAGCGGCACTTTCCGCAGCCGCAAACTTCTCCTCGGTTGGGACAACGTCCCGATGCATCGCTGGGGCCACTCGGAGATGTTCCGCAGCCTCGCATGGTGGGTCGCCAGCGGCGCGGACAAGCCCTCCAATGGCGCCGCGCGAATTGGCGCGGAGGTCAAGACATCCGCTGTGACATAGTGAGAGCCGTGGAACAAAAGGACGAGTCGCTTCGTATCTATCACGCGTCCGGGCCGACGGACCAGGTATTGAATCTGGTCAAAATAGCCGCCTGCCTCGGCATTGCGGCGGATCTGATCGATGTAAGTCACTCCATCTCGCCGGCAGAGGAAATCGCCGCCGGCCTCGCGTCGCCCGGTGGTGCATCAGTCCTGGATATAGGCAGCCTTGCAGCTATTATCACTCTTGAGCAATGGGCATCCATTGCTGATGAAATCCCCGCCTCCCCCGCGAAAGTTCTCATCCTCGCCACCGCCGCCGATGAACCGCAAAGCAGAATCGTAGGAACTCTTTCACGCGGAAATATCGCCGGGATTCGTCCCGCCGGCCAGCCCGGCGCCTTCGGTTTCGCCGTCCATCCCCTGAGCGCCCAACTTTCCGGCCGGCATTACGGTAGGTCCACCCGCGATACCATCGCCCTGGACATCCCGAACACCTCGCCATTCGAAACCATCATGTCTCTAAGTGAAGGCCTCAGCGCCTTCGCTTATTCCACACAAGGCAATGCACGCCTCTTCATGTGGAGCACCTTATCCATCT
>Ga0181531_10002030_pt1 | contig 12703 bp, 9 predicted proteins | sample PEATcosm2014_Bin_38_FD_119743 | JGI IMG/M metagenome (GOLD analysis project Ga0181531, IMG submission 119743) | Peatland microbial communities from MTU Mesocosm Facility, Houghton, MI, USA - PEATcosm2014_Bin11_10_metaG | ecosystem: Environmental > Terrestrial > Soil > Wetlands > Peat | place... | reverse complement strand
TCTGCCCTGGACCCGCTGGGGCCGGAGGCCCCAGACCCCATTTAGCGCTGCGCGGCTTTTCCTTACTTCTCGGCGAAGCCAATAAATAACAGGAATATTTTAGCTTCGCCGTTTCCCTCAACGACTCTTTAGGAATCGGGGTCTGGGGCCTCCGGCCCCAGCGGGTCCAGGGCAGAGCCCTGGCCTTTCTTGCCTTATCCCAGCGCTTATGGGGCTCTGCCCCTGGACCAAGCTGGCGCCGTCACGCCTTGGCGTGCTTCGCACGACGGCGCCAAACCGCAATTTATTTGTTCCGCGTACGGCGGCGCGCCGCCCTAGATCCAGCCCCGCTTGCGCAACTCTTCCGCCGTATCGTCGAGCGCCTGACGAGTCGTTTCCACCAGTGTGTCCGCCTCGCTTTGCGAAAGAATGTACGGCGGGGCTGTCAGCATCGTGCTGCCGGTGGCGCGCAGGATCAGGCCGCGCTGATAGGCGAAATCACGGCACTGGCTGCCGACTTCGTCGAATTTCGCAAAGCGGGCGCGGGTTGACTTGTCCGGCGTCAGCTCGAGCGCGCCGAGCAGGCCCACCATGCGCGCCTCGCCGACCAGCTCGTGGTCCGCCAAGCCCATCCAGCGCTGCTTCAAATAGGGGCCGATGTCGTCGCGGACGCGGTCGACCAATCTCTCGTCGATAATAATACGCAAATTGGCGACACCCGCGGCACAGCAGACCGGATGGCCCGAGGTGGTAAATCCGTGCCAGAAGGCGCCGCCGGCCGCGAGCACATCGGCGATCGCGTCGCTGACCATCACGCCGCCGAGCGGCAGGTAGCCGCTGGTGACGTTTTTCGCGAACGTCATCAGGTCCGGCTTGAAACCGTAATATTGGCTGCCGAACCAGGCACCGGTGCGGCCGAAGCCGCAGATTACTTCATCCGAAACGATCAGCACATCGCGCTCGCGGCAGATGCGCTCCACTTCCGGCCAGTAGGTGTCCGGTGGCATGATCACGCCGCCGGCGCCCTGAATGGGTTCGCCGATGAAGGCGCCGACATTCTCGGCGCCGACGCGGTCGATCGCGCGGCCGACTTCGCGCGCGGCGTGCAGGCCGAATTCGGCCGGGCTCATGTCGCCGCCCTCGCCCCACCACCAGGGCTGCTGCACGTGCACGACGCCGGGGATCGGCAGGTCGCCCTGCTTGTGCATGTAGTCCATGCCGCCGAGGCTGGCGCCGCCGACGGTGGATCCGTGATAGGCGTTGTGGCGTGCGATAAAGGTGCTTTTCTTTGGCTGGCCGCGAAGTTTCCAATAGGTGCGCACCATGCGGATGATGGTGTCGTTGCCTTCCGAGCCCGAATTGGTAAAGAACGATTTGGAAAAGCCAGGGACCAATTGGCCGAGCATTTCCGCAAGTTCGATGACCGGAATTGTGGTGGATTTGAAGAACGTGTTGTAGAATGGCAGTTCGAGCATCTGCTTGTAGACGGCATCGGCGATTTCGCGCCGACCGTAGCCGACGGCGACGTTCCAGAGGCCGGAAAAACCGTCCAGGATTTTTCGTCCCGCGGCGTCGGTCAGCCATACGCCCTCGCCGCGCACGATCACGCGCGTGCCTTCGGCGTTCAGCGCCACCATGTCCGTGTTCGGATGGAAATGGTGTTTCGCGTCACGCGCCTGCAGGGCGGCAAGGGTGGTCGGGTCGTTGATCATGGCATCCATCGTGGCACCCAATTTTGTGATCACATTTTGCGCTTGTTGGGTAAAAGTCAAGCAAGGTAGGGAAGAAAGGCCAGGGCTCTGCCCTGGACCCGCTGGGGCCGGAGGCCCCAGACCCCATTTAATAAGGGAACGCTGGGGGAACGGTGAAGCCTGACGAGCCCAAGTCATTTTTGTGGGCTTCGCCCAGAATGTTGGGAAAAGCCGCGCAGCGCTCATGGGGTCTGGGGCCTACGGCCCCAGCGGGTCCAGGGCAGAGCCCTGGCCTTCCTTTCCTACGCCGCCTCCTGCTGCACGGCCAGCGTCAGGTGGCCGATCCCATCGCGCACATCCGCCTCAATGGCGCGGGCTAACGCGGCGGCGTCGCGCTCGGCGATGGCGGTCAGCGCCTCAGCGTGGCGGTCGGCGCGGTTGTAGACCGTGGCGCCTTTGAGCGCGGCGCGCATGAACGGGCCGATTTGCAGCCAGATGCTTTCGATCAGCGGCGTCAGCGCGTCCGACGGCGCCTGGCTGTAGAGGTGGCGGTGGAAGGCGAAGTTGGCCTCGATCGTGCGCTCCACGTCGCCCTTGGCGAAAACCTCGTCGGCGGCGGCGTCCAGGCGGCGCAGCTCGGCCAGCGAGGCGGTGGTGATGTGCGGCAAGGCCTGCCGCGCGGCCTCGCATTCGAGCAGGATGCGGGCGGAAAACAGCGCCTCGAACCGGGCCGGGGTCATTTCGGGCACGCGGACGCGGCGGTTGTCCAGCAGGTCCAGCGCGCGTTCGGCGACCAGGCGGCGCATCGCCTCGCGCACCGGCATGGCGGAGACCCCGAGCAATGCCGCCAGGCCGCGGATGGTCACCGCCAGGCCGGGCGGAAAGCGGCCGGTCATGATGGCGTGGCGCAGCCGGCGGAACGCGAATTCCTGCACGGTCTCGCCGGTGCGGCGGCGTGCCGGGGCGAGCCGCAACGCGACGTCGGCAATTTCGGTTCGTGCGCCGCTTGCGGCCTTTACAATTGTGGTCACGCGGGCCCCCTCACGGGTCACTTTTCGCCGCAGCCCAGATGTTGTGCAAGCGGTGTGGCGATCTTCTCGCCCTGATTGTAAAGCTGTGACATGCACAAGGACACCAAACCGCTGATCGGCGTCGTCGCCGACCTCAACCACAAGCCCAAGCACGCCGTTCACAGCGTGGGGGACAAGTATCTCGACGCCGTGACCGCAGGGGCCGGCGCGATCGCGTTCATTCTGCCGGCGCTGATCGACCGGCCGGGCGGCGCGTTCACCGACCCACAGGATGTGGAGACGGTGCTCGATCAATTGGACGGCCTGTTCCTGACCGGGGCCACCAGCAACGTGGCTCCGGCCCAGTACGGGGCCGTGCTGAGCGACCCGGACTCGCCGGCCGACCCGGCGCGTGACCATGTCAGCCTGGCGCTGATCCGCGGGGCGATCCGCCGGGGCATGCCGGTCATGGGCGTGTGCCGCGGTTTCCAGGAGATTAACGTCGCGCTCGGCGGCACGCTGCATCAGGCGGTGCACGATGTGCCGGGGCTGAACGATCACCGGGAGCGCGATGACGACCCGCTGGAGGTGCAGTATGGCCCATCCCACCCGATCGCGCTGACACCGGGGGGCTTGCTGCATCGGCTGGCCGGCGGCCTCTCCGCTTCGGTGAATTCGCTGCATGGGCAGGGGGTTGACCGGCTCGCGCCGGGGCTGGCCGTGGAAGCGCGGGCGCCGGACGGGCTGATCGAGGCCTATCGCGGCGAGGGCGGTGGCTTTCTGCTCGCGGTGCAATGGCATCCGGAGTGGCGGTTCCGCGACAATCCGCTGTCGGTGCAGCTGTTCCGCGCGTTCGGCGATGCGGCCCGTGCCTGGCACGGGCGAAATGCCGCCGCCGTCATGGCCGCGTAAGGATAATGGCAATGGATGATTTCCACATCGCAGGCGTGAACGAGGCCGCCAGCAAGGGCCATGGCGCCACCGTGCTGGAGGCGTTCGTGGTCGACGTGAACGGCATCGCGCGCGGCAAATGGGTGCCGGCCGACCGTATTCCGGATGTGCTGCGTAAGGGCATCGCGCTGCCGCGCTCGGTCTATGCGCTAGATGTCTGGGGCTGCGATGTGGAGGCGGCTGGGCTTGCGATCGGCACCGGCGATCCGGACGGCATTTGCATGCCGGTGGAGGGCACGCTGGTGCCGGTGACCTGGCTGACGCGGCCGACGCAGCAATTGCTGCTGAACATGGTGGAGCAGGACGGCTCGCCGTTCTATGCCGATCCGCGCCAGGTTTTGGCGCGCGTGGTGGGCGACTTCCGCGATGCGGGGCTGACGCCGGTGCTGGCGACCGAATTGGAGTTCTATTTTATCGATAAGCGGCGCACGCCGCGCGATCCAGTGTCCCCGCCGTTTTCTAATGAAGGACGCTGGCAGGGCTGGCAGACGCAGGTGCTGTCGATCGCGGAGCTGCATAGTTTCGAGCCGGTGCTCGCGGATATTTTCGACGCGTGCGAGCGGCAGAACGTGCCGGCGGATACCGCGGTGCGCGAAAATGGGCCTGGGCAATACGAAGTGAATTTGAAACATGTGTCCGATCCGCTGGCGGCGGCGGACCATGCGTTCTTGCTGAAGCGGATCGTCAAGGGTGTGGCGCGCAAGCATGGGTGGGATGCCACGTTCATGGCCAAGCCCTACGGCAATCTGGCCGGCAGCGGCATGCATGTGCATATGTCGGTGCTGGACCGCAATGGCCGCAATATCATGGCGGAGGAAAACGGCGCGCCCAGCGCGCGGCTGCTTCATGCCGTTGGCGGCATGATGGCGACCATGGCGGATTCGATGCTGCTGCTGGCGCCGCACGCCAACAGCTACCGCCGCCTGAGCCCGGGCACCCATGCGCCGACCAATATCACCTGGGGCATGGATAACCGCACCGCGGCAATCCGCGTGATTACGGCGGGCAAGAACACGCGCGTGGAGCACCGCGTGGCGGGGGCGGATTGCAATCCGTATCTCGCCGTCGCGGGCATTCTGGCGGGCGTGATGCACGGGCTGGAGGCCGAAATCGATCCCGGGCGGCCGATCAGCGGCGAGGAGCTCGAGGGTCATCCGGCGCTGCCGTTCAACTGGGACGACGCGATCGATGCGTTCGACGCCAGCGACGTGATGGCGAAGTATCTGGGCGCGCAGTATCAGGATCTGTTCAGTGCAACGAAGGCGCAGGAACAGGCGGAATTCCGCAAGCGGGTGACGGATGTGGAGTATGATGCTTATTTGTCGTCGGTGTAAGTATAGAAGGCCAGGGGCCCTGCCCCTGGACCCCGCTGGGGCCGTAGGCCCCAGACCCCAATTTTATGGTTTCCGAGTCTTGCATCGGAACTGGAGGTTCGAACGACGATGCGTTAGGCAATTAGCCAAAGTTGAGGTGTAACGGTTCCGGAGATCAACCAGGTGTACTTGGAAGAGCTGCATATCGAGGGTCTCGGCCCATTGCGCTCGCTTGCAATGAATTTGCCGTTCGAACATGGCGGCCGTCCAAAGCCTGTCATCCTCGTGGGCGGAAACGGGAGTGGAAAAACAAACTTACTATCTATCATTGCAGATGCGCTGTTCCAAGCGGCTATGGCTCATTATACGGACTTGCTCCCTGGCTCAACACTCATGCAGCGTCCGTTTTTCCGATTGGTTGGAGGCTCGCTCATATCCCTTGGCCTATCTGGCGGATTTGCTATATTGCGATTTCGTCATGATAACACTAATTACTTCTATAAGGAGAAGGCGGGCACCATTGCTGCTTCTACCGTAATTCCGCGCCTGGCCGCTTCTCTCCACTCCGCCGCCGTATGGAAGGATGACGGAAATAGCAAGGAGATGCAGGTGCCGGATGAGGATGCCCGAAAGATTTTTGATGAAGGAGCGTACGTTTATTTTCCATCAAACCGAGCTGAGGTGCCTGGCTGGCTCAATTCTGAAAACGTACAATCGTCCGCTTTTGACCTAGGCGGGAGGTTTGCTCAACGCCTGCGCAAGCCAATATTTGTAGAGAGGTCGTTGGAGGTAATTCAACAATGGATCTTGGCGCTAATCTTAGAGTCGCGCCCCGACTTCACGTTTGTAACACAAGGATTGCCACCGGGAGCCTTCCAGATTCATCCGGTTGGCGATGTCGGATTGGCCCTTGTGACTTCACAAACCTTATCTCTTGCGAATAGAATATTGAGTTCCATCCTAGGCGACCCCCAAGCTACATTTGCGTGGATTGGAAGGCACCGGCTCAATAAGCTTGGGATCGCATCAGGCGGGCCGCTTAGAATTCCCGGGCTGGACGCATTGTCTGCTGGACAGTCAACGTTGCTGAGTATTTTTGGTACGCTTGTTCGTTACGCTGACATAAATAGTTCTGGAGGTGCCGTACAATCCGAGAAAATCACCGGCATTTGCTTGGTCGACGAAATCGATGCCCATATGCACGTTGATCTTCAATATCGGGCGCTCCCAGCACTTATTAAGCTCTTCCCCAGTATCCAGTTTATCATATCCAGCCACTCTCCGCTCTTCGTACTTGGGATGGAAAATGAATTTGGCGCTGACGGCATGGCTGTAATCGATATGCCATCAGGAAACACAATAACCGCGGAATCATACTCCGAATTTGGCCGTGCGTTGGAAGCCCTTCAGGATACCAAAGCATTCGCTGCCGTGATCGAAGCAGCGGTTTCGACGCCCGGTAAGCTACTTGTCCTTGCAGAGGGGGAGACCGATCCGGTTTATATAAAAACCGCAGCCGAACTGCTTGGTAGAAAAGCGCTTCTGCAGTCGGTAGACTTCGAATGGGTTGGCGCAAAGGATCCCAAGAGTGGCCAAGGATTTCATACCGGAAAGAACGCTCTGGACCAGGTTTCGGCGACGCTTCGCGCCAAGCCGCGCCTTGCCGGGCGAAAGGTGGTCTTATTGTACGATAACGACGCAAAAAAGCCCAACGAGGATCACGCCCGCTTTCACGTAAGATCGGTTCACACTAACCTGGCCAATGCTGTTGTGCGGTGTGGAATCGAAAATCTACTTCCCGCAGAATCCATTACTCCCTCCATGTTTGCCGAAAAAACGGAGGAAAAAGCGAACGGAACTACAATCATCATTAAATCGCTTAGAAAGATGGAGCTTTGCACTTATATCTGTGAGGAAAAGCGTACTGCGGCGGATTTTAGCGAATTCGCCGTCCTGCTTGACATGATCAGCGAAATTTCCTTGTTGCCACCCGCAAACGTATAGGCAAATGTTGTGTAGCAGTACGATGGAAAATCTTCGGTAGCCAATTTGACAAATACACCGGATCTGATCGGCCTTCCGCTGATGTCTGTTACACAACAAATAAACGGGGCATGGCGCCGCCGGCCCCGGCGCGGTCCCTGGCGGTCGAGCCCCTAGCCTTCGTTGGCTCCCATACCCCCCCGTAGCACGTCGAACACGCGTGACAGGTCCGCAACCCCTCGCGCATCGATAAGATCGCGAGCGCCGATGGCGATGCGCAGGCCGCCGAAGGGACCGAGACCCACGGGCTGGCCCAGCAGCACGCCTTGCTTCGCCAGGCGCAGATAGAGCGGGCGGAGTTCAGCCGCAGTCAGCAGGCGCGCGGGTTGTTCCGGGTCGCGCACCGCGAAGGTGAAAATGCTCGGCAGGTCGGGCCAGGCCGAGCCGCGCGGCAGCATGCCACCGACCGGTATGATGCCGGGCAGGGACGCCAGGCCGCTTTGCACGGAAGCCGCATGATCCCGCAGCAGGCCGGCCATTTCGGCCGCCCCGAGTTGGAAGGCTTCGATGACGGCAACCGACGCGGCCCAGCGCATCACCGTTCCGAGCGTCGCGCCACCCTCGCCTGCGCCGTAGGCGTGTCCGTTCGCGCGCGCAGGCGGACGACTGGCCAATTTCCAGCGGCCGCGCGGGAACAGCACGGCGCCGGAAAACGCCGGGCCGCCGAAAAACTTTGAGCCGGTGATGACGACGGGCCAGCCGCGGGCGATATAGGCGGCGACGGTTTGCGGGCTGATGCGCGCCTGGCACGCGTCGACAATGATTTCGGCGCCGGCGGGTGGTAGAACGGGCGCAATCAATCCTGTTTTCGTGCCGTAAGTGAGATAGACCACGGGCCGCCCTGTGGCTGACGAAGCGGCTTCGGCGAATGCGTCGTTGATCGCAGCCTCGGTGCGCGGTTCGCCACGGTCCGTGCGCAACGGGATTTCGACGGTTTCGACGATCACATCGGCAACGGCCGCACCGGTATCGGGGCCGTCGAAGCGCCGGCATGCCACCGCGTACGGCACGCCGGTGCCGGTCTCGGCGGCACAGGGCAGGATCGCCGTGATGGCCTGCCCCGGCCGCTCCGCGGCCAACAGCCGCGCGGCTGTCAGCATTGCGTCGGTGCCGGAGGGGCACAGGATGATCTCCGCCAGGCCGGCGACCGCAAAATGAGCGAGAAGATCTGCCTCGATGATTGTTTCGTGCTGTGCCAGCCGCTCGGCGCGACGCTGCGCAGATCGGGCGCCGACGATGTCGGCGAACAGGTTCGACGCGCGTTCGAAACTGGCGTGGCCGATCGGCGAGGCCGTACACGACGCGAAACAGGTCAGCTCGTCCGCCGGATAGGGCGGGCAGAGATATTTGTTGGTGCAGCTGACGCCATCGACGATGGTGCGGCTGTCGCCGCCGGACAGTAGGGCCGCGATGACCGCGTCGCGGTTGGGGCGCCGCACGAGCGTTTCGAGTCTGGAGGCCGCTGGTCGCGCGACCGGCAATATGTGTTCCGCAAGGCTGTCCACTTAACGGGGCTCCCTGTGCCGAGGCGTTGCGACTGGATTTGATGGCGAACGCGTTGGGGACGCGCGCCGTTGCGGATCAGGCGGCAATTTTTTGGTTCATGCCGGAAAGAGCTTTTCCAGAACCAGTCCGGCGCCGAAGTCCACCGTGCCGTCGTGGATGATGCGGGTCAGGATTTGCCCGTCCGCGCCGCGTGCATGGTGGATCGCCGTGCGGTCTTCGGTACGCACGATGAGGTAGTGGCGCAGCGACGCGATGCGAAAGTAATCCGCCAGTTTGGCGCCCGAATCGCGCGCCCTGGAGGATGGCGAAATGACCTCCACGGTTATCTCCGGGTCGGTGACCTTCACCGCGTCGTCGGGGAGGGGCGGGAAGCGGCGCATGAGCGCGTCCGGTTCATAGACGGTGGTGCCGTCCACCTGCACCGCCATACCTTGGACAAAGACCTCGCAGGGCAGTCCGGCCGCGCACGCGGCCACCGAGAGACGCTCGGCGATGCGCAGCTTGGCGCGGCCATGCGCCGCGCGCTCCGGCGCCATCGCCACAGGTTCGCCATGCGCCAATTCCCAGCGCTCGCCCTCGGGGCGCGCCATGGCCCAGGCGATGAAATCGTCGGCGGTTTGGCCCCCTTGGGCGATCTCGCTCATACGGCAGTATCCAACCTCGATCGCAGGCGTCCCCAGCCACGTTCTAGGGTGGGTGGTGCGGTTCGGAAAGGCCCCCCGGCTGCCGGGCGGCTACTTCGGGCTCAGCACCATCACCATCTGGCGCATTTCCATGCGGGGCATCTGCTCCACCTTTGTCGCCGTCTCCAGGTCGGACCGGATCCGCTCCAGCACTTTTACGCCGAGCTCCTGGTGCGCCATTTCGCGGCCGCGGAAGCGCAAGGTGACCTTCACCTTGTCGCCTTCCTCGATGAAATTCTTCATCGCCCGCATTTTGACCTGGTAGTCGTGGTCGTCGATGTTCGGGCGAACCTTGACTTCCTTGATCTCGACGATTTTCTGCTTCTTCTTGGCTTCGTTCTTCTTCTTTTGCTGCTCGTACTTGAACTTGCCGTAGTCCAGGATCTTGCACACCGGCGGGTCGGCGTTCGGGCTGATTTCGACCAGATCGAGGCCGGCGGCGAAGGCGCGGGCCTGTGCGTCGCGCACGGTCATCACGCCTTGCATCTCTCCGGCTTCATCGATCAGGCGGACCTGGGGGACACGTATCTCCTCGTTCACTCGTGGGCCGTCGCGGGTCGGCGGGGCGGCCATGGGACCTCTTGCTATGGAACTCTCCTGTATCAGTTGCGGGTAGGCGGGACGTTATGTGCCTTGTGGCACCTGGGTAATCAAGGAAACTTCGGGGGAGTGTGGCGTAAAGGAAGGCCAGGGCTCTGCCCTGGACCCGCTGGGGCCGGCGGCCCCAGACCCCCATTCCTTTGATTTCCTTAAATAAATGGGGGTCTGGGGCCGCCGGCCCCAGCGGGGTCCAGGGGCAGAGCCCCTGGCCTTACTTCCTTCGCAAGTCCGGCGGCGTTGCTTCCGCGCTGAGTTGCGCCACCGCCTCCGCCAGCCCCACCACCGCCTGATCGCTGCTGCCCAGCCGCCGCAGCGCGACCTGCCCGGTCTCCGCCTCGCGGCGGCCGACCACGGCCAGCACCGGCACATGCGCCAGGCTGTGCTCGCGCACCTTGGCGTTGATCTTTTCGTTGCGCGTATCGGTGCGCACCTCTAGCCCCGCGGCGCGCAGCGTCGCCGCGACGTCCTCCGCGTAGGGTGCGGCGTCGCTGACGATCGTCGCCACCACCACCTGCACCGGCGCCAGCCACAGCGGAAAGCGCCCGGCATGATGCTCGATCAGGATGCCGAGGAAACGCTCGAAACTGCCCAGGATGGCGCGGTGCAGCATGACCGGGCGGTGGCGCGCGCTGTCCTCGCCGACATATTCAGCGTCGAGCCGGTCGGGCAGCACGTAATCCACTTGCAGTGTGCCGCACTGCCAGTCGCGGCCGATCGCGTCGCGCAGCACGAATTCGAGCTTGGGGCCGTAGAAGGCGCCCTCGCCCGGGTTGAGCTCATAGTCCACGCCGGCCAGTGCGCAGGCGTCGCGCAGCGCGGCTTCCGCCTTGTCCCAGGTGGCGTCGTCGCCGGCGCGCAGGTTCGGGCGGTCGGCGAATTTGATGCGGAACGCCGGGAACCCGAAATCCTCGTAGACGCTGCGCAGCAAATCGACAAAACGCGCGGTCTCTTCCGGCACCTGCGCCTCGGTGCAAAAAATGTGGGCGTCGTCCTGGGTGAAGGCGCGCACGCGCATGATGCCGTGCAGCGCGCCGCTCGGCTCGTAACGATGGCAGGCGCCGAACTCCGCCATGCGCAGCGGCAACTCGCGGTAGCTGCGCAGGCCGTGATTGAAGATCTGCACGTGGCACGGGCAGTTCATCGGTTTTACCGCGAGGGTTTTCTCCTCGTTCTCGACGGTGGCGACGAACATGTGCTCGCGATAGCTCTCCCAATGGCCGGAGCGCTCCCACAGCACGCGGTCTACCAGTTGCGGCGTCTTGACTTCCTGGTAGCCGCCGCCCTGCTGGCGGCGCCGCATGTAGTTTTCCACGGTGCGGTAGAGGCGCCAGCCATCCGGGTGCCAGAAAATGCTGCCGACGGCTTCTTCCTGGATATGGAACAGATCCATTTCGCGGCCGATGCGCCGGTGGTCGCGCTTTTCGGCTTCCTCCAGCATCGTCAGGTAGGCGTCGAGCTCTTTCTGGTCGCGCCAGGCGGTGCCGTAGATGCGGCTCAGCATGGCGTTGCGGTGATCGCCACGCCAATAGGCGCCAGCGACTTTCGTCAGTTTGAAGGCGCTGCCGACGTCGCCGGTGCCGCGCATGTGCGGGCCGCGGCACAGATCGAGCCAGCCGCCCTGCCGGTAGATGGTGATCGTTTCGCTACGCGGCAAATCGCGGATCAGCTGCGCCTTGTAATGTTCGCCGCGCGCCTCGAAGAATGCGATCGCCTCCTCGCGATCCCATTCCTCGCGCTCGAATTTTGCGTTGCGCGCGACGATCTCGCGCATTTTCGCCTCGATCGCGGGAAAATCCTCCGGCGTGAACGGCTGGTTACGCGCAAAATCGTAGTAAAAGCCGTTTTCGATCGACGGGCCGATCGTGACCTGCGTGCCGGGATAGAGGGTTTGGACCGCCTCGGCCAGCACGTGGGCCGCGTCGTGGCGGATCATTTCCAGCGCGTCCGGATCGCGCCGCGTGATGAATACCACGCGCGCGTCCTGCTCCACGCGGCGCGAAAGATCTTGCGCCTGGCCGTCCACCTTCATGGCGAGTGCCGCTTTCGCCAGGCCCGGCCCGATGGCGGCCGCGATGTCGGTGCCGGTCACCGCGCCCTCGAAACGGCGGACGGAGCCGTCGGGCAGCGTAATGGCAGGCATGGGTCGGTCTCCGGATGCTGGATGGGCCCGCTCGTCGCGGAAAAGTCACCTAGACGGCGGGCAGTGCGGCGGCAACCGCCTCCACCGTCAGGTCCGCCAGACTTTTGGCGCGCAGCACCGTGCACGGGCCTTCCGGTGTGGCATTCGCCGGGTCGCTGAAGCGGCTGAACAGGGCGACCGTAGGGCATCCCATGATGCCGGCCAGGTGGATCGGGCCGGTGTCGCCGCCGATCGCCACACAGGCGCGCGATGCCAGCCCGGCGAGGGTGGCCAGATCGGTCTTTCCGGTAAGATCGATCGCGGCCGAGCAGGTGCCTAGAATGGTGGCGGCCGACGGCGCGTCGCCCGGACCCCCGATGACGACCGGCGTGATGCCGCGCGCGGCTAATACAACGGCGATTTCGGAAAAACGCTCGATCGGCCACTGCTTCGCACCGCCATGCGATCCCGAGGTCGCCGGCACCAGCAGGGCGAACGGGGCGGCGACCGCCGGCCCCTGCACCGCGAGCCAGCCGAGTTCGGGCGGAACGGCGCGCACACCGGCCTGCTCCAATTGCGCGCGCTGCCGCGCCACGGTCGGCATCGCGTCCCGCCGCTTGTTGCGGTCCGGGTGCGAGCAGCCGGGCGCGATCCCCGACCAGGGCGGCCGCCCCGCCAGCCAAAAATACCGCGACGAGCGGCGCGAGGTCTGCAGATCATAGACAAAATCGAACCAGCGCAGCTGCTGGCGCAGGCGCCAGAGGCCGCGCGGATTGAGCCAGCCCGGCCGCGCATCCACCCGCACCTG
>Ga0181531_10002029_pt1 | contig 12712 bp, 18 predicted proteins | sample PEATcosm2014_Bin_38_FD_119743 | JGI IMG/M metagenome (GOLD analysis project Ga0181531, IMG submission 119743) | Peatland microbial communities from MTU Mesocosm Facility, Houghton, MI, USA - PEATcosm2014_Bin11_10_metaG | ecosystem: Environmental > Terrestrial > Soil > Wetlands > Peat | place... | reverse complement strand
CGTCACTGGGGCTGTAGTCGGGCATCCTGTAGCAGTGAGCAGCACGACCGGGGCCGATGTGGGAGGAGCGTTCAATCTCAGAGCTTCAGTGACCTCGACAAACACAGTGACGGTGTATGTATGTGGCACTGGGACGCCAGCGAGTTTGGCCTACAATGTTACTGTGATGTAAATAAAGTAAACATAAAAAGACCCTCTTTTTAAGAGGGTCTTTTTAACTCTAATTTTAATCTTCTAATTCAAATCTTTATCAGCAAGAATAAAATCAAATGCAGCCATCTCCTCTCCCCCCTTGATGATACAGAGAACTTCAATATCTCTCAGCACTTTAAATACAATCCCTGGAGCCTTAGTAGGAATCATTACTCCTGTATATGCACCGAATAAGACACGAGTTTGATTCTTTAAAAGAGGATTCTTTACCTCAGATCCCACTGAGACAATAACTCCAGTAGTAGGCATCATTTTCCCTGTATCTGGGATATGAAGCAAGGCTCCAGTTCCATTGCAGGCTTTGCAGACTTCATCTACTCTCTTCTCTATATAGTCTCCACCACATTCTTTACATTTCATCTGCTTTTGAGCTTCAGAATATACTCCTTCTGCATCAATACCTACAAAACTATAACGATAGCCTGGCCTAAATGAATCTTCACAGGAACAATGACTCTTAATCCTTCCAACTCCCTTACATTCTTTACATTCATATCCTGATTTAAATATATCCACAGACACAAGGATTTTATCCCCTTGGGCTAGAAATCTATAAGGAAACCCTGGAATAGTAGCTTCATTAGAGCCATCGTCTACTATGATTAAATTTTGAGTCTGAGTTGCAATTACTTCCCTCTCTACAAGAGCCTTACCTCTCTCTAAGATTGAAGTTGCTTTATCTTCTTGTTCTTTTGCCATTTTCTAAGCTTCTTTCCGCTGCTTTGCAGCTATGGTATATTAGCTGATTTAGTATTATTTCCTATCCCTGCAACCTTCTTAGGAACTACAATATAATACACTTTTCCATTAATCTTCCTAAGTGTACAATATCCAATAGTCTCAAGTACATAAAGTACTCTATCCAAAGTCCCAGGGTCCATGTGCCTATGTAATGCTGTTATTAACTCAGTCTTAGTAACCATTCCAACCCTATCCATTAGAGACTGGACCTTAGCTGTAACTTCTGCTATATCTGAAGACCCAGCTCCCCTAAACACTTTATCAAGTTGTCTTTTTACAGAGAGGACTAAGTAAATAGCATCCCTAACATCCTGTCCCTCTATCACCATTTTATCTCTTCTTGCTGCACTCATTAACATAGCTATTTTCCATATATGCACTTTCATCCTAGCCTTGAAATTAAGCATAGCATCAGAATCATCAGCAAATGGTGTAGTAGCAGGATAGAAGTTACTGAATATTATCCTAGCCTCATCAGTCTTAGTATACTCTCCTTTCACATTAGCCGCGATATGAAGCAGATCATTTCGGAGCTTATCATAAAGATCCTTAGACTTAGGATCACTTTCTAAAGGAATAGCATCTGGTAATTCTTTAGACTTTTTATCCTCAAATACAAAAATACACCTAGCAGTAAATCCCCCAGAAACAGCCGAAGTATAAGCCCCACCCATTCCACGAACGTAATCTGGTACAGTACAACCTATTACATTAACACACATTTCTTTAATTAAATTAGAGCCTTGATTCTTAGTCCTATATTCATATTCATTCTGATCCCATAGCTTAATAAACCGTACAAGCATCCCTTCTCCAGAGTCTAAGAGTGATTGAAGCTCTGAAGCTATAATTGTACATGTATGCTCTTTTGTAGCTATAATAGCTTGTCCATTTATAAGCTTCGGTGTAGCAGCCCAGCCTCCGGCTATTACTTCTAAAAGCTTCGGCCCTGTTATCTCATCAGTAAGTATATTAGCAATCGAATGCCCATTGTTTTTAACCAACCTCCAGGCAGTGTTAATTGCAGTACCCTTACCGATTCCGGGAGGCCCTGTGAGGACAATGTATTGATTTGGATAAAGTGTGTAGGTTCCTTCTTTGATATAGGCTTCATTTTTCAAAACTCCACTGAGAACTGAAAGAGCACTCCAGAATAAATACATCTTAGGAGCTTCCGTGTGTGGTAGCACACACTCCACAAATGCTTTGTACCAAGGTTCTTTGAGTAATCTAGCCATTTACTTACATACTCCCTCCTTCTATGCAGCTACTTCATTCTCTTTTTGCGCTTTTTCAGCTCTCTTTTCATATACTTCATCAAGTGCTATATTCAAGGATTCGGAGTTTAAATTCTCAAGCTCTACTGAGTTCTTAAAATCATAACCTACCTCCGCTGAGATAGGAATTTCTATCTCAATTCCATTATGAAACTTAATCCTTCGTGCAAATGCACGAGCTACTCGTCCAAGGTATCTATTGATTGTTTCTTTGTCTTCAGGTATGTCAAACACGATTGAATCATGGCCCTCTTGGATAATTGTTCTCTCTTCAGATGCATACGAAGTCTCAAGTTCATAAACAGCAAAACCAGTATTATCCCCAACGGTAGACTGAGGGATATAAGAATATGCTTCGTTAAAAACTGAATTATTATCAGCATTAGGCCGCGCTCCTAGGAACATTCGCTCTCTTCCAAAGGGAGTTTTTAGAATATGAGTATCAGAGAGTTCTTGTTTTATATACTCATGAAAGATAGTATCTACAGTAGGATCAACTGATGCAGCTTTCTCAAGAAGAATCTTACAAGCAGGAATGCTTACTGCAAAACCTTCTTGGGCAAGTGACTCAGACATTCTAGGTGGACGCATTCCGTAATTACGAGCGTGTTTAATCTTCTTTCCTAAATACCGCTTCATTCCATGCTTTGCTTCATCCCAGTCTATAGTTCCGCGAGCGGGGATATATTCATTAAAAACAGCAGAAGCTAGCTTTGAGTGCCTATCTACTCTCTGAGAACGCAAAGGAAGATAATTAGTTCGTAAATCTGCAAGAGCTGCTAGATTTTGCGAAAGAGCTGAAACGGGCCATTCTTCAGCTTGTATCTGATCTACAAATAAGAATATATTCCCTGGCCTAGGAACTAGGCATTCTCTGAAGTATTTAGCTGAGGAAGAATGCTTCGGGAAATTTTGATTATTACCCCCCAAACCAAAGGTATGCTTACGTGAAGTTCGTCTCCCTGTGACAGTTCCAGCGACGTTAATCGTAGATTGAAATAATGGTATTTCTCGTCCTCTGATAAACGCAGGGAGAAGCCGCGCTGAAAGATAAACCGACAGTATCTTTCCAAGTTCTCTAACTTTAAGGATAGCCCTGATAGCTGGATCACCTTGGGGATACTTAGGGTTATCTTGAGAGAGTATTTTCTGTAAAGCGAGTTCTCCGGTGGAGAAAGCTTGTTCATAGTCACCTTCTTCATTCTTTTTAGTTATCTTAGGGACATTATAGCCTAAGGAGACTAGCTTTGATAGAAGTGCTCTGTCTCCTTGGGTTGCATTTAGATTAACTGAATCTGTGAAGCCAGGATCATCTTTAGAAAGTGCATTAGCTGCGCCTATGAAAACATGACAGTTCCATTGTGCTGAAGCTATTGCAAGCTGCGCTTGGATTTGAGCAGACACTTCTATCCTAGCTTGTGCTAGACGCACTGGATCAATACATATTCCACGATCTCCAATTTCATAATACACTGCTTGGAGAGCATGGAGATAATCTGATGTTATTGTGTTTGGCCTAATCATTTCATTCCTTCGTCTTATCCAATATCTCCTGTAACTTCTTCATAAATGAAGAAACTGGAGGAATGATAAAAAGTGGATGTTGAACAGCAGAGAGGATTAAAGCTTCGATTGAAGCGATTGATTCTTCTAGTTGTTGAGTACGCATTAATAGAGTTAATTGGGCGTTACTCACGCTACTTCCTTCCTTTCCCTAAACTCATCTTCTTGTTGTTCATATACCTCATATGTCACGCATACATCGAGGCAATTATATCTCCTAAGCTTAAGCATATTCTTCAAATTCCAATGATGACCCTCATCTTTATAAAAAGTCTCCCTTGTATATTGCCTAGTCATAAATTGCAACTTATGCGGCAGCTCAGGCCATAGGATATGATGTCTTATTAATGTATCAGTAATAGATGCCAAATTGATATTAAAACCAAGAGCCCTAAGAAAATGAGCATCAAAGTTAAAGAAATTTTGACCAAGAATTCTAGCATTCGAAAGAAGAACATCTAATTCTCTCCATAGAATACGAGTCTCTGCTGGTGAATCTCTGAATAAATTAAAAGATAATCCAAGCTGAGAAGAAGGTGCTATCCCAACTGTAATAGGATAACCAGGGTGAGGTTTAAAAACTGAATCTCCTTTTGGATAACATGTTTCAATATCTACAGAGAGAAGCTTTGCTTGCTTGAATGATTCAAAATATTTAAGTAACTCATCTAAGGAGAGCTCTTTGTAGATTAGAGTTCTCTGAGGAAGCGGCTGTAAAGAGCCATGCTGTCTCCAGTAATAATACTCTTCTCGAAGCTTCTGCATATCAAAGTATGTAGTTATATTCCGCTCACTCCAATTCGCAACGAGCTTCTCAATCCCATACATTGGCATGATATAATGTGGGTAAGAGAGAAGATTATTATCAGCGGTTAAAAAAGATCCTACATACTTAGAAAGCTGGCCAATATAAGATTTCTGTGCTTTAGCTTGCTTTAGGCAATCGCAGAAAAATGCTCCAGTGGATCCAAATGGGACTATAAAAGGAGGCTTATATTGATTCAGTTCGTTTTCTATTATTTTAAAAGCATGTGCATCATCTGTATTTGGACGCCGGCAGGTTATATAGTAATCTTTAAGACAAGCATCAGCACACATTTTATCAAATACCCAGCCCATGCCTCCACTGAAGATATATCCTTTAGGAATATCCGACGAGAAAGGGGCATCTGCGATAAACCATATTCTCGAAGATGGTGAACCTTTTGGATGAATTAAAGGCATTTAACTAACCTCTCTTTTAAAAAAGCCTAAAAATTGGAGTCCCTCTTTCAAGGGACTCCATTTAAGAATCAAAGGTTAGGGCAATTATCCTTTGATTAAATTCTGTGAATGCTTCATCTCAGGATAAACAGTAGCACATCCGGGAAAGGCACAGTAGAAAACTCTGACTTCATTCTTCGGCCTTCCTTGATACGAAGTAACTGCAAGCTCAGCCTTGAATACTTTATTCGTAAGCGGGCCAAGATATTTACCCCATTTAGTAGGATCATCAGGATTTGCTGCTGCTCCTTCGAAGATTCCGGGAAGAACAAACTCCTCATGTTGAGGAGTATCTGCTGTTGTCAGCACAAGCTGGACTTCCATATCAATTCCAGTAGCATGAACGAAATCCCTGATTGCTACTCCGAAGGAAGTATTCAGTGGATGAAATACCTTCCTTCCTTCATACTGAGGATTATTTACAATCGTTGCCTCTAGATTATAATTAAGTGAAGTACCACTCTTCGCTACGATTGGTTTAAAGTTAGTAACTTGAAGCTCATATACTCCCTGTGGAACTGGAGGAGGCCCAGAGAGATCTTCTTTTGTCATTCCCATCTTAAATGCCATTTTTCTATTCTCTTTTCCGCAGCTTTCGCCGCTGTTTATTCAGTTTGAACTCAGCTCTTTGCTTGTTCTAACTTACGTTGTCTATGTTTAAGAATCATATCCATTAAATTCGGAGGTTCTGTTGCATCTACTAAGAGAGTGGTAGAAGCAGTTACTTCTCCATTCGGTTTGCATGTTACAGTGTAAGTAGCTGGAGTATTTGCAATCCTAGAGCCTATTGCTTGGATTCTAAATACTTCATTAAATAAGGTAAGAATATTCGCTGCGAACTGAGGCTCTATAGTAACTAATCCAGTATACTTAGCCTCATTAGGCTTTGACTCAGCTTTATCCTTCTCATCTTTCTCATGGAATACAAAAATTACATTCCCTAGTGCATTATATTCCGTAAGGAGATAATTAAGAAACTGAGTCGTTACGTTGATTAAGTCATAAGATACTCCAATCTGAACACGAGAAGAGTTTCCCATTTTAAAGCTTCTACCATCCTTTGGATTATTCCTTAAATATTCATTCTTAATTCCATTTGAAATTAAGTTTGAGACAGTATCAAAAACAAAGGTAGTAGGGATTGGTTGATTCTTTAGTTTTCTATATTTAAAGAGCGAAATATCAGTTTCAAGTGCTGTTATTACAGTTGGTGAATCTAGAGTATCTCTCAGGGTCTTTACCTTAACCCCAGACTTACCTGCTAAAGAGATAGCTCTGTCATCAAAATCATATACAAGCACAGGCCCCGGAGCGGTAGCAGCGAACCAGCTTTTACCGCTCTTAGGGGCGCCTAGAATCGCAGCTTTAATATGCTCCGTTTGCTCTATTCCTGTAGCATCTATAGCTCCAGTAATTCCTTCAAACGGGTCAATCTTAGGCTGCGTTTGGGTCAGTGGAGGGATTTCCTGTAGGTTTGAAATCATCTTTAGGCTCATTCTCTTGGTTTGGATTAATTTGAATAGTTATTGATTCACCTGTTGAAGTAGAAGCTTGAATTGTCTGGGTAGAAGCTGGCTTTGCTTGAAGCTCTTGGACTGTTCCTGTTCCTGTAATTGGAAGAATAGGAGCTACTCCACCAAGATTATTCTCCGCGAGCTTAGCGTGCAGAGTACATAGCTGTGTTACAGTAGGTGGGTTAGTTGAGTCATCTATCATGTTATAAGTAGAACCCTTATAACACTGCATCTGATTAGGGAGCATTCCGCTGCATCTATTAATTGGTTCTCTTTGATCCACGGAACGGACTAGGGTAAAAGTTATAGCCATTAAGAATCCTCCTCTTCTTCATTTTCATCGTCATCATCAAAATCAGCATCTTCAAGGTGCTGAACAAATTCAACTGAATTAATCTCAGCTACACTAAAAGCTATTTCTAACCCAGTATCATTCAGTACTTCATTTAGGACTTTAGTATACGCTTCCTTAGTAGCGTCTTTTTCAACTCCTTCATAATCTTCAATATCCATAACCACTTGTGCTTTAATCAATTATTCACCCCCCAAATTCTCCGTATCCCATACGGGCTTTTTCTCAAAGAAAGCATTAAGAGTAAGCAGCTCATTTTCTCTAGAATTCTGCCTATGAACTGCAATTAATGGGCAATCTCTCATGTACCAGTTAGTACATTTCGAAGTATCACGTTGAATAAACTTTTCTCCATGAGAAGCATAAGAAACTAAATCCCTGAAAATAGAAGCTGAGGTTGAAAGCATCCTATTTCTATAAGATTCAAGCTGCTCAGTTGTTTTTAAAATAGGAATTCTTTTAAATCTCTCCCCTTCCTTTGGAACTGACTTGGAGATAAAATTCATTAGAATCTTATTACAACTTCTTCGTAGTAATGACTCATCTAATCCCGCAGCCTTTAAAAAAGAGGGAAGAATCTGATTAACTGCATATACATATCCCGTAGGCCCTTCGTCTAATTCATAACGCAGAGCTGGATCTCCTCTAAAAGAAGCCATAGTCTTATGATCCATCGGGCCTATTACAGAGCCATCATCTATGAGCATATCAATTCTTCCACTTAGGAAACATTTCAACCAAGCTTCCTTAGCTAATTCAAAATGTTTCTTATATGGGATAAACTTTAAGACTTCAGTATATAAGGCTCCTAAAGGAACTTCATGGTTTTTACCAAATGCTATCTCAGTCCCTATTACACGGATTCGTTCATTCTCTGCATTAAATCGTATAGCATAAGAGACTAATAGCCCAACGAATCCATGAACTCCGCCCATAGACTTAAACTCTTTATGCTCAGAATGATAATTCATATCACGCTTATTCCATTCATTAACTGCTACTTCAATAGCCCAGTTATTAAGATCAAAACCAGAAGAGCGGAAGTCTCTGTAATAGAATTCTACCATCTTATGAAAGAGTATACCAAATTCAAGGAACCAATTTCTTCCTGCTTCGCCTTTAGGTGAGTAGCCTTCTACATATGAGGTAAAGAAATTAGAAGGACAGCCTCTATAAGTTGAGAACATTTGATTGTCTAGGACTAATTCATATACTCCAGAAGGAGATAGAGTTATCCAGTGGATAGAAGGATTAGCTTCTAGGAAGTTCTGAAGTTTTAGAATAGATGCCTCGGAGAAGCCTACTTCTTTATAGAGTGTGAAATTTATCTTATTCATTCTTTCTCTCTCTCTTTATTCAGATTCGTGAATTTCTTCTTTTAGCTTTGATATTTTCATCTTCAGATAAAACTCAGCTTTCTCTAAGTCTTCAATTTCCTTTCCTTTATGTGCAGCACGTGCTATATATTTAACTACTTGCCATAAGAGAGGATCAGTAGGGAACCAGTCTTGGAGAACGCTGATTACTTCAATTTTTCCAAAAGTATAATGCGTAGGATGATTAACTGGATCATTTCTAGGCACCTTTCTTCCCTCCTATCTTCGCAGTCATTCCTTCTAGCATCTTTAGTAAAGCAGCCGCATCCATCCCACTATTCATCATTGACTGAATCACCGCATTAGCATTCGCAGTTGCTTTAGTTGAAGAAATAGTCTTAGTTCTCTTTACCTCAGTAGAAGAAGTAGTTGCCCCATCTACTGAAGTTGGAGCAGGCATCTTTACTCCAGCAAAACGATGCATGAACTTTGCTTGTCTATCAGCTCGCTCTGTAAGTAGCCCATTTAGAATCTCTCTATGATACTCTATAGAAAGCTCTAAGGATTCATCACTCATCTGTGCTATCTTTCGCTGAGCAAAGAGCCAGCTCATTCCTTCTAGTTTGATTGATTTAGCTCTGCGTTTATACTCAGTCTGATGCATAGTATCAGTCTTTTCATCATAAGATTCATGCACATAAGTCTTAGTTACTATTTCCTTATGCAGTGTTATATCGCTTAAACATTCGGTGCAATACGCTGGATCAATATTTGAAGCAAAGTGAATACAGAATATCAACCCACAACTAGAGCATCGAGCTAATTTTACATCTTCGAGTAAATTCGATTCTAAGCACGCTCTGCATGTCTTAGAAGTTGCTTCCGTTAGTTCCATTCTTCCTTCCTTTCGGTTGAGATCTTATCATTTGCTTAAACCTATCCATGTTTAAGAGTGACGCATTCTCAGTTTCTCTTAGCTCTATACTCAGCAGCTCTTCGATATTAAGACCTGCTTTTGAAAGCTTCTTATTAAAGTATAGAGATAAAAGAACCCGCACTAGCGCAGAAGACTTAGGTGCTAGTGCGGGATTTGATAGGAGATTGAAATGAGTATTAGAGATACGAAATGTCTTCAGTTTGGTTCGAGTTGTACCGGATGCGGGTGCCATGCTTAGAGTATACAGGGTGTGTGTACGGGCGTCAAGTCGCCTCGGAGGGGCGTATGTGCCTCATTCGGGGTGACTTACCCCCCGAAGGGGGCTTCCAATTCCCCCAAGGCAACTTACCTAACCTCTGTAGTTTTTCCTTCATCACAGGAATAAATAGTTTTAGAGGGTATAACGATTGTAGTAATAGTTCCTTTTCCATCCATGCTCATTCCTGTTGAAGTATTACCTGCAATGTGTCCAGATACTATGCAATGGTGTTCTTTGGCATATATCTCCCATTGTTTTTGATCTTGTATAAATGCATAAGTCAGACTCAAAAATAATAGAATGATAATTGCTGTCGCTAATAGTATAGTATGATCTTCAATCCAATCCATCATTTAGGACCTGCTTTCTTTATTTTCCTATTAGCTGCAATTAACTTCTCTCTTTTCTCTGTTTCTTCTTGCTCTACTTCCTGAATATAAGATGAGGTACTTGCCTCAAACGGAATTGCTACAAAGTGCTTAGTTATATAACGTGTATTTATATTTTTTATATATTCTTCAACTTGCTTCTTATTGAAGAAAATCCATCCAGGAGAAACTGAAGTGAATTTCCTCTTCTCCACATCTACTTCCCAAACTACCCATATGGTAGGAAGTTTGTCTAATTCTTCAGCTAAAAGCTTCATACTGTCTCCTTAGAGCATCGCTCTGGGTTATGATTATGGCTATGTCATTGATACTCACATAAGCTGAGTGAGCACGCTTAACGCTTTCGCTAGTAGCAGTCTTATAAAGATAATCCCCTTTCCCAAGAAGTCTCTCAGCTCCATTCTCATCTAGAACAACACGAGAATCTTGCATTGAAGGAAGCTTGAAGGCTATCCTAGCTGGGAAATTAGTCTTTGTATCTCCACCTACTACTTTAACTGAAGGACGCTGAGTTGCTACTACAAGATGAATCCCTGCTGCTCTAGAGATTTGGGCTAATCTCTTAACTAATTTATCTATCGAAATAGGCCTCATTTTAGGAGTAAGAGTGCTTAAATATTCAGTATCAGAATCAAGAACATCAGCGAATTCATCAATTACTAGGACTTTATAATCCATCTTTGAATCTGGATTCTGAGCATTCCATTCTTTTATATTACGACATAAGCCACTCATTAGCTGAGTTCTTTCTCTTACTGTATTAAGAAGAGAATCAAGCTTTTCCCTTAGATCATGGATATTCTGAATTACATCTCCTATATGAGGGAGTCCATTGAATAAGGTTAAATCAAGCTGCTTGGTATCTACGAGAATAAATTTTAATGTAGAAGGTGAATGAATTAAAGCTAAGGAGCATATTAGCTGAGAAGTAAAGATACTCTTCCCAGAGTTAGTTGCTCCAGCTATTAGGAGATGCGGCTGCTCAGCTAAATCTAGATATAACTCTTCTCCTTGTGGTGTTTTACCCATTAAAATAGGAAGAGTCATAGCTCTAGCAATAGGCGAAGTAAGTAGCTTATGAAGTGATTGATCAAATTTAATAAGCTGCCTATCGCTACGAGGAACTGCTATTGTTATACATCCCAGTTCACGAGCTATAATAACCGCTTCTACAGAAAGAGCAAGGGCTAGGTCATCTTCTTTTCCTAGAATCTTAGCTAAAGGTGAAGTAGTAGAAGGCTCAAAGTAATATGTACGTACTATTGGGCCTTCTTCTACGTAGGTAAAGGTAGCGACGAATCCTAAAGAAGCCATTTTCTGAATCATACATATAATCTGAAGCTGTATCTCAGAAGGATAAGTCTCTAAAGGGCCTAGAAGTTTCTTATATTCAGGAGATTGGATCATTTTATCTCCCCACGCTCCAGCTTCGCTTTAAACTCTGCATTCATCAGACGTAGTCTATTTACAGGAGCTAGGTACTTAAATGCATCCTTAAAAGAGACTCCTTTAGCTGGATCAAAGATGATATAGATTCCTCCTGTACGAGTAGCAAGACGTTTCATTACCTCAGCTCCACTTTCATGAGCAGCGCCGAAGTAAACTGTATCAATAGGAACTTCAAGCTTTTTAGCAAAAGAGATACAAGCTTCTTCTTCATTAAAATTATTAGGATCTCCATCGCTGAATGCTACTATACGAGTAGCAGTTGGAGTTGAGTTTAATGTATCTAAGATTCTTTGATAAAGTGGAGTTCCACCTGTAGCTCTATTAGCTTCATGCTCAACTGCTTTAGCTAGTTTAATTAAATCAGTAGTTAACTCAGCTTTCTTTATACAAGCTGGGAGTCCTGTGCTTGGGTTCTCATCGTCTGAGTCTTTATAGTAATATCCAGAGTTAAGCAAATGAATTGCTACTGCGTCTTTATTAAGAGTACAGGAACGTAGAAACTCAACTACTCCTTTCTTTGCTTCAGTCATTCTATCTGTATGGCCTGAATTCAGGCCATAACCCATAGAGCTTGAGTTATCAAATACTATACGCAGTTTATTAGCAGCTTCTTCTGCGGGGATATACTCAGGAGTTTTAGTTGGTGGTTTAGTCTTAGTAAGAGCAGAGGAAGCTGCTTCTACTTCTTTCTTCCTTCCTTCAATCAGAGCACGCTTACGTGCTACTGGGTCTATGATTGAACTCATTTCTTAAGTCCTTTCTCTTTAAAGGTTGTTTGATTTAATTTTGAATTCATTTTTTTCAGCTACCTGATCTATAAGAGCCTGAACTTCTGTTGCTGTTCTTGCATGAGCTTTGAGAACTTCAAGTTTGATTTGTAGTGCTAACTTTCTACCAGATAATTCATTTGCTTTATTCATACAAATAGCTGCTTCATCTCTATAGTTTTGAAACATAGCATCTCTTGCACGATCACTCCAGTACTCTATCTTCTTCTCAAATAAATTCATTTGGAGTAGAAGCGAAGCCCCTAAATGCTTCAGTTTTCCTAAGCTCTTCTCTTAGCTTTGCTAACTCATAAGCTGCTTTTGCTTCTTTTTCAATAGAGAGATCTCTTCTTTTTACATACTCTCTAATTATGACCAAATCGACTGCATTATATTTATAAAAAGTAATAGCACCTTTGCTTAAAACTATATTCTGCATATTAATTATTAAAACTTCAATCTCCTCATCTCCTACTAATTCCAATGCAGGAATAAGAAGCTCAAGAAACTCATGCGAAGGAATTTGAAGCTTAGCTAAATGCTGACAGGAGGAGTATGGAAGAATTAAATTTAAATCTTTCATAAAAGACTCCTTCCTATGCTTTCATAACTGAGTTACTCATGTAAATGTTATAAAGCATATTCAGCTCACTCATCTTAGCAGCTGAGCCT
>Ga0181531_10002028_pt1 | contig 12718 bp, 11 predicted proteins | sample PEATcosm2014_Bin_38_FD_119743 | JGI IMG/M metagenome (GOLD analysis project Ga0181531, IMG submission 119743) | Peatland microbial communities from MTU Mesocosm Facility, Houghton, MI, USA - PEATcosm2014_Bin11_10_metaG | ecosystem: Environmental > Terrestrial > Soil > Wetlands > Peat | place... | reverse complement strand
ATACTCGTCGGGCTTGTCGCGCGCAAGGTCCTCGAGCAGATCGAGGCTGCGCTTCACGAGCGCGGCGCGGATCTTCTCGACGGTGCGGTTGTTCTGCAGCAGCTCGCGCGAGACGTTGAGCGGCAGATCATCGCTGTCGACGAGACCGCGCATGAAGCGCAGGTACGGGGGCAAGAGTTCCGCGGCGCGGTCCATGATGAACACGCGTTTCACGTACAGCTGCACCCCGGCGCGCTGCTCGCGATCGAACAGATCGAACGGCGCATGCTTGGGCAGATAGAGGAGCGAGGTGTACTCGAGTCCACCTTCGACCTTGTTGTGGGTGAAGGCGCGCGCATCCTCGCTGTCGTGGGTGAGGTGCTTGTAGAAGGCCTGGTAGTCCTCGTCCTTGAGCTCGGACTTGGGCCGCGTCCAGAAGGCCTTGGCCTGATTCAGGGTTTCTTCGCCCTCTTTGCCCTGGAGCACGATCGGGATGCTCAAGTGGTCGGAGTACTTGCGCACGAGCTGTTTGATGCGGCCCGGCTCGAGGAACTCCTTGTCCTCCTCGCGCAGATGCAGCGTCACCTCGGTGCCGCGCTCGGCCTTGTCGTCCTCCTGGATCTCGTAGCTCCCCTCCCCGTCCGAGTGCCAGCGCACGCCTGGTTGGTCCGAGCGCTTCGTGCGCACGGTGACCTGGTCCGCGACGATGAACGCCGAGTAGAAACCGACGCCGAACTGGCCGATGAGCTGGGCATCCTTGGCCGAGTCGCCGGAGAGTCCCTCGAGGAATTTGCGGGTGCCCGAGCGCGCGATCGTGCCCAAGTTGTCGATCACTTCCTCACGGCTCATGCCGATGCCGTTGTCGCGCACGGTGAGGGTGACCGCTTCCGCGTCGGGGACGAGCGTCACCTGCAGCGAGTCCGAGCCCAGCAGCGCGGGATTCGCCAGCGCCTCGAAGCGCAGTTTTTCGCAGGCATCCGAGGCATTCGAGATCAGCTCGCGGAGAAAGATCTCCTTGTGCGAGTAGAGTGAATGGATCACCAAGCGCAGAACTTGCTTGGTCTCCGACTGGAATTCCTTGACCTCGGTGGCCGTGGTGCTCATTCGCCGCGAATCTCCGGGGCGCCCGCCCCTCGTGTTGACCCGCCCGACGGTATGGGGCCGTGCCCGGCGAGTTCAAGGGAGCGGGGCCGCGGCGCGCGGGGCGCGGCGCGCGGGGCGCGGGACACGGGTCACGGGGCGTCGGGCGCCGCGCCGGATCAGGGCCAGTCGGCCCGTGGATCGAAGTGCAGCTCGCGTTTGAGCCGCTCGTACGCTTCGCGGGCCTGCGCCGTCTCGGCGGGCGGGGTGATGATCTTGAGGCTCACCAGCTGGTCGCCCGCCGGGGTCCCCGGCAGTCCTCGCCCGCGCAGCCGCAGCCGCTGGCCGCTCTGCGCGCCGGGTGGAACGGTGAGCTCCACCTGCCCTCCGAGCGTGGGTACCGCGATCTTGGCGCCGAGCGCGGCCTCCCAGGGCGCGAGCGGCACCTCGATCTGCACGTCCTTGCGCTGCGGGGTGTAGAGCGGATGCGGTTTGAGCTGCACGCGAACCAGCAGTCCCTGTCGCGCTCCGCCCGCCCCGATGCGCAGCGCCTGCCCGTCGGTGACGCCGGCGGGGATCTGCACGTCGACCTGCCGGGGAAGGCTCCCCTCGTGAATCGTCACCCGGCGCCGGGTACCGGTGTAGGCCTCCTCGAGCGTCACCTCGAGAACCCCGGCTTCCGCCTCCTCAGCCATCGCCCCACCGGCAGCGGCTCCCCCCACGGCTCCCCCGAACAGGCTCGAGAAGAAGTCGCTGAATCCGTTCATGTCCGTGAAGCGCCGCTCGCCGCCCCCGACCCCGTAGCGCTGCTGCCAATCGGGCGGCGGGCGGAACTGCTGTCCCGGGCGGTAGCTGCGCCCGAGCTGATCGTAGGTGGCGCGCTTGTCCGGGTCCTTCAGGACCTCGTAGGCCTCCTGCACTTCCTTGAAACGCGCCTCCGCATTGCGCTCCTTGCTCACGTCCGGGTGATACTTGCGGGCGAGCTTGCGGTAGGCCCGTTTGATGTCCTCGGCGCCCGCGCCGCGCGTAATGCCGAGCGTGTCGTAATAATCCCTGAATTGCATCGGCACCCTTACCCTGTGTGCTAGCCTTATCGGTTGATCATACCTGTGGCCGCTGCGCGGCAGCATCTGCGCGGGCGGCACCGAGCGCAGGCCCTCTGCCGAAAACCCGGGCGGCGGTCCTTGAAATCGGCCGCCGATATCCCGACCATTCGGGTGCGGCGCTGACATATTGTGGTTGTTTCCGGTATTTCAAAAGGCTATGAGACGGATTTTACTGTTCATCCTGACCAATCTCGCGGTTCTCGCGCTCTTGAGCCTCGTGCTCTTCGTGATCGAGAGCGTGTTCGGGGTGCGGCTGCCGACCGGCGGGATGGGGAGCCTCCTCGTGTTTGCCGCAGTCTTCGGCTTCGGCGGCGCGCTGATCTCGCTCGCGCTCTCGAAGTGGATCGCGAAGCGGGCCATGGGGGTGCGGGTGATTCGCGCACCGCAGAACGAGGCGGAGCGCTGGCTCATCGCCACCGTGCAGCGCTTCGCGCAGGCCCAGGGCATCGGCATGCCCGAGGTCGGGGTGTTCGAGTCGGAGGAGATGAACGCTTTCGCCACCGGCGCGCGCCGCAACGCGGCCCTGGTCGCGGTGAGCAGCGGGCTGCTGCGCGGCATGTCGCGCCCGCAGATCGAGGCGGTGATCGGTCACGAGATGAGCCACGTCGCGAACGGCGACATGGTGACCCTCATGCTGCTGCAGGGCGTGCTCAACACCTTCGTCATCTTCCTCGCCCGCATCATCGGCGGCATCGTCGACCGCGCGGTCTTCCGCAACGACCGCGAGGAGTCGGGCATCGGCTACTTCATCGCCACTCTGGTCGCGCAGCTCGTCCTCGGCGTCCTCGCGAGCCTCATCGTCAATGCTTTCTCGCGCTGGCGCGAGTTTCGCGCCGACCGCGGCGGGGCGAACCTCGCCGGCACGCCCAGCATGATCGGCGCGTTGCAGGCGTTGAAGCACAGCCAGGGTGCGCCGCTGCCGCGCGACATGCAGGCCTTCGGCATCAACACCGAGCCGGCGCGCGGGTTCTCCCGCCTGTTCATGAGCCATCCGCCGCTCGATGAGCGCATCGCGGCCCTCGAGGCGGCCCATGCTTGATCTTTCCCCCGCGGTCGCGGGCCCACGGGGGGCGTGCCGTGTGGCAACCTATCGGATTCGAACCTCAGGAAATCCTTAAATGACCCCAGAGAACGAGCTGCCCGTCATGCCGACCGGTTTGCCCCCCGGAGTACCGTCCGGAGTGCCGCCCACCGCCGAGCGCGTGGGCCGCGAGCTGTCCCGCTGGTTCGACCACAGCGAGCTCGCGACACGGCCGAAGGTTGAGCCCGCGGTGCGCGACCGGCGCATCGACTGGGTACGCGTCGCGCCGTTCCTCGCCCTGCACGTCGCCTGCCTCAGCGTGTTCCTGGTGGGATTCAGCTGGGTGGCGCTGGGCGTCACCGTCGCGCTCTACGTCGTGCGCATGTTCGCCATCACCGGCTTCTATCACCGCTATTTCTCCCACCGCACCTTCAAGACCACGCGCGTGGGACAGTTCATCTTCGGCATCCTCGGCGCCTCGGCGGTGCAGCGCGGGCCGATCTGGTGGGCCGCGCACCATCGCCATCATCACATCTATTCGGACAAGCCCGAGGACGTCCACTCCCCCGTGCAGCACGGCTTTTTCTGGAGCCACATGGGCTGGTTCATGTCGCACAAGTACTTCACCGCCGACCTCACCCGCGTGAAGGATCTGCTCAAGTATCCCGAGCTGCGCTTCCTCGACCGCTTCGACGTGCTGGTGCCGACCGCGCTCGGCGTCGGCGTGTTCTTCCTCGGGGTGCTGCTCAAGCACGTCGCGCCCGGACTGCACACGGACGGCTGGCAGATGCTGGTATGGGGCTTCCTGATCTCGACGGTGCTGGTGTATCACGGCACCTACACCATCAACTCGCTCTCGCACGTCTTTGGCAAGCAGCGCTACCGCACCGGCGACACGAGCCGCAACAACGTCTGGCTCGCCCTCATCACCCTCGGGGAGGGCTGGCACAACAACCACCACCACTACCCCGCCTCGGTTCGGCAGGGCTTCTACTGGTGGGAGTTCGACATCACCTTCTACATGCTGAAGGTGCTGTCGATGTTCGGCCTCATCTGGGATCTGAAGCCCGTGCCCGCCGCCATTCGCGAGGGCGGCGGCAAGCGCCTGTAGCGGAACGCCCGCGCCCCGCACCCGCAACCCGCACCCGCGCCGTCGCCCGAGCGCGCCTCGCCCCGCGAGCGCACCGCGCCCCGCAACCCGCACCCGCGCCGTCGCCCGAGCGCGTGGCGAACGTCCACGGTGCGCATCCGATTGCGGAAGAGCGACGAATAACGTGTCGTGAGCCGGGAAACCGGCGACAATGGCGGCACACAACGCATGCGCATCGCAGTTATCGGTTCGGGGATTGCGGGGATGGTTGCGGCTCATCATCTGAGCCGCGAGCACGAGATCTCGCTCTTCGAGGCGGATACGCGTGTCGGCGGCCACACCCACACCGTCGAGGTGCGGCACGGCGGCAACACCTTCGCGATCGACACCGGCTTCATCGTCTTCAACGACTGGACTTACCCGAACTTCGTGGCGCTGCTCGACGAGCTCGGCGTCGACAGCCAGGCGAGCGAGATGGGTTTCAGCGTGCGCTGCGAGCGCACCGGTCTCGAGTACAACGGCAAGACCCTCAATACCCTGTTCGCGCAGCGCCGCAATCTTCTGCGCCCCTCGTTCCTGCGCATGGTGGCCGACATCCTGCGCTTCAACGGCAGCGCCACCGAGCTATTGCGATCGGGCAACGATCAGTTACCCCTCGGCGAGTACCTGGAACGCGAGCGATTCTCGCGCAGCTTCATCGATCACTACATCATCCCGATGGGCGCCGCGGTCTGGTCGTCGCGCCCCATCGACATGCTGCGCTTCCCGGCCCGCTACTTCGTCGAGTTCTTCTCGAACCACGGCTTCCTGAACGTCAATGACCGCCCCGTCTGGCGCGTGGTGCGCGGCGGGTCGCGCGAGTACGTGAAGCGGCTCGTGGCTCCCTTCGCCGACCGCATCCACACGGGTACCCCGGTGGCATCCATCCAGCGCCAGCCCCTTAAGGTGCTCGTGCGGCTCAAGTCGGGGGCGGTGGAGGCCTTCGATCAGGTATTCATCGCCTGCCACAGCGATCAGGCCCTGAAGCTGCTCGCCGATCCCTCGCACGAGGAGCGCGAGATCCTGGGCGCCATCACCTATCAGGCCAACGAGGCGGTGCTGCATACCGATGTGCGCTTCATGCCGCGCCGGCGCCTCGCCTGGGCCGCCTGGAACTATCACCTGCCGATCGAGCAGTACGAGCGGGTCGCGGTCACCTACAACATGAATATCCTGCAGGGTCTCGACGCTCCGATCGATTTCCTCGTCACCCTGAACCGCAGCGAGCACATCGATCCGGCGTGCATCCTCGGCCGCTACGTCTACCACCATCCGGTCTACACGACCGCGGCGGTCGCCGCCCAGAGGCGCCGGCCCGAGATCAATGGGGCGCGCCGCACATACTTCTGCGGCGCATACTGGGGGTACGGTTTCCACGAGGATGGGGTCAACAGCGCGCTCGTGGCGCTCGACACCTTCCGGCGCCAGCGAACGCATGCACAGCCGCATTTACAAAGGGTGGGTTAGACACCGGCGCGTGGCGCCGACGCGGAACAGCTTCCGTTATCCGCTCTTCATGCTGTACCTCGACCTCGAGGAGCTGCCCGGGCTGTTCGACGGCATGCCGTTCTTCTCGGCGCGCCGCCCCGCGCTCGCCTGGTTCCGGCGCGCCGATTACCTCGCACCGCACGCGGTGCCGCTCGATGAGGCGGTGCGCTCCCTGGTCGCCGCACGCTTGGGAAGGCGGCCCGAGGGGCCGATCCGGCTGCTCACGCACCTGCGCTACTTCGGCTATTGCATGAACCCGGTGAGCTTCTATTATTGCTTCGACCGTCATGGCGAGCGCCTCGAGAGCATCGTTGCCGAGATCACCAACACGCCCTGGAAGGAACGCCATCAGTACGTGCTCTCCGTCCCGGCGGAGCGCCGGCGCGTGCAGCACTTCGAGTTCGGCAAGGAATTTCACGTCTCGCCCTTCCTGCCCATGGACATGCACTATCGCTGGAGCTTCAGCGCCCCGGGCGCGCGGCTCTACGTCAATATGGAAAATACGCGGGCCGGCGAGGCGATGTTCGATGCGACGCTCGCGCTCACCGCCGAGCCCCTCACGCGCGGCGCCCTGGCGCGCACCCTCGCGCAGTTCCCGATGATGACGCTCGAGGTCATCGCGGCGATCCACTGGCAGGCCGCCAGGCTCTGGTGGAAGCGCACGCCCTTCCATGCGCATCCGCGCGGCGGCACGCTCGCGGGCGAGGCGACGAAATGAAACAAGACAGTGTTCCGTTGGGCCTGCCGATGGGGGCGCGCCAGAGCGCCGACGCCACGCTCCTCGCGCGCATAGCGCGTCCGCTGCTGCTGCGCCAGTTCCGCAAGATGCGCCACGGGCGCATGCGTCTCATCGACGGTGCGCTCGATGCCACGTTCGGCGCGGTGAGTCCCGAGGCGCCGTTCGATGTGACGCTGCGGGTGCTCGATCCGCGCTTTTACGGCGATGTCCTGTTCGGCGGCACGCTCGGCTCCGGCCAGTCCTACACCGAAGGCCGCTGGCAATGCGATGACCTGACCGCGCTCGTGCGCATCATGATCGCGAATAAAGACCTGCTCGAGGATGTGGACTCGGGCTGGTCGCGCCTCAGCGCGCCGCTCTTGAAGCTCGGCCACTGGTTGAACGGCAACAACCGCGCCGGCAGCCGGCGCAACATTGCCGCGCACTACGATCTCGGCAACCGCTTCTTCGAGCTCTTTCTCGACGAGACCATGGCGTATTCCTGCGCGATCTTTCCGACCTCGGACACGCCGCTGCGCGAAGCCTCGATCGCGAAGTTCGACGCGGCGCTCTCGAAGCTCGCCCTCACCCCGGGCCAGCACCTGCTCGAGATCGGTACGGGCTGGGGCGGGCTGGCACTGCACGCCGCGCGCCACTATGGCTGCCGCGTGACCACGACGACCATCTCGCGCGAGCAGTTCGACCTCGCCCGCGAGCGCGTCGCGCGCGCAGGCCTCGCCGACCGCGTCACGCTCCTGCTCGAGGATTATCGCGACCTCAAGGGCACCTACGATGCGCTCGTCTCGATCGAGATGGTCGAAGCGGTGGGTCATCAGTACCTCGAGACCTACCTCGCCAAGTGCAGCCGGCTCATCGAGAGCTCGGGTGCGATGCTGCTGCAGTCGATCACGATCCGCGATCAGCTCTACGACTACGCGCTGCGCTCGGTCGACTTCATCAAGCGCTGCATCTTCCCGGGGAGCTTCATCCCCTCGGTGCAGGCGCTCGTCGATGCGGTGGCGCACGTCACAGACTTGAAGCTCTTCCACCTCGAGGACATCGGCCCGCACTATGCGCGCACCTTGCGGCTGTGGCGCGAGCGGCTGCTCGCGCGGGCCGGCGAGGTGCGCTCGCAAGGCTACCCGGAGCGCCTGGTGCGACTCTGGGAGTTCTACCTGAGCTACTGCGAAGGCGGCTTCGAGGAGCGCCAGCTCGGCGATGTGCAGATGCTGCTCGTGAAGCCCCGCTCGCGCCGCCCGGCCCTCGCGACCATTCATGCGTCGACCTGATGAGCGCACCCTCGCCGCGCTGAAGTCGGTCGTCGGTGCGGGCGGCTGGCTCGAGGCCGCCGCCGACATCGCACCCTATCTCGTCGATTTCCGCCGCCTGTATCGCGGCGCGACGCCGCTGGTGCTCAGGCCGAACGAGGTCGGACAGGTGGCGCGCATCCTCGAGATCTGCCGGCGCGAGTCGGTCGCCGTGGTGCCGAGCGGCGGCAACACCGGCTACTGCGGCGGCGCGACGCCCGATGAGTCGGGCACGCAGATCGTGATCGCCTTGCGGCGCCTGAATCGCGTGCGGCGCGTCGATCCCGCCAATGACTCGATGATCATCGAGGCCGGCTGCACGCTCGCCGAAGCGCAGGGCGCCGCGCACGCGGCGCAGCGGCTTTTTCCCTTGAGCCTGGGCTCGGAGGGCACGGCGCAGATCGGCGGCACGCTCTCGACCAACGCCGGCGGCACGGCCGTGCTCCGCTACGGCATGATGCGCGACTTGACGCTCGGTCTGGAGGTGGTGCTTCCCGACGGCCGGGTGATGTCCGGGCTCAAGGGCTTGCGCAAGGACAACACGGGCTACGACGTGAAGTCGCTCTTCATCGGGGCGGAGGGGACGCTCGGCATCATCACCGCGGCCTGCCTGAAGCTCTTCCCGCAGCCCGCGGAAACCGCCGTTGCGATTGCCGGCACCGAGTCGCCGCGGGCGTCGCTCGAGCTGTTCGCGCGAATGCGCCGCACGGCGGGCGATGCGCTCAGCACCTTCGAGCTCATGCCGCGGCGCGCCGTCGAGCTCACCGTCGAGCACATCCCGGGGGTCGCCAATCCGCTCGATCTCGGCACGCCCTGGTTCGTGCTCATGGAGGTGGCGAGCTATCACCCGCGGCAGCCGGCGGGCACGCTCATGAGCGATGAGCTCGAGGAGGCGGCCGCGGCCGGCATCGTGCGCGACGCCGCGCTCGCGAGCTCGCTCGCGCAGGGGAAAGCCATGTGGAAGCTGCGCGAGTCGATCCCCGAGGCGCAGCGCCATCACGGCGGCAGCTTGAAGCACGATGTGTCGGTGCCGCTCGCGGCGATCCCGGCCCTCATCGAGCGGGGCGGCGAGCTCGTGCAGCGGCTGGTGCCCGAGGGCGAGCTCATCGCCTACGGTCATATGGGCGATGGCAATCTGCACTTCAACGTCAGCCAGCGGCCCGGCACCGCGAGCGAGGCGTTCCTTGCGCGCGGCGCAGAGCTCGAGCACGCGGTGTTCGACCTCGTGCAGGAGCTCGGCGGCAGCTTCAGCGCCGAGCACGGCATCGGCCGCCTGAAGGCGGGCGAGCTCGCACGGCGTGCCGATCCGGTCGAGCTCGAGCTGATGCGCGCGCTCAAGCGCACGCTCGATCCCGGAAACCTCATGAATCCGGGCAAGGTGCTGCTCGCTGTAGAATAGTGGCGATGCGAACGTTGACACTCCCGGTGCGCACCAGCCGCCTCATCCTGCGCGAGTTCACCGAGGGCGATTTCAAGGCGATCCTCGCGTACTCCGCCGATCCGCGCGTGACCCGCTACCTGTTCTTCGCGCCACGCGATGAGCTGTCCACCGCGGACTACCTCGAGGGCCTGCTCGCCTCGCAGCGCGAGCTGCCCCGCACGCGCTTCGAGCTGGCGGTCGAGGAGGCCGGGAGCGGCCGCGTCATCGGCGCGTGCGATCTCTCGCTCATCGAGCGCGACGTCGTCGATCTCGGTTACATGCTGGGCTCGGTCGATTGGGGCAAGGGCTATGCCACCGAGGTCGCGCTCGCCCTCATCGATGCCGCCTTCCTCGAGCTCGAGGCCGATCGCGTCATCTCCACGGTCGACGTCAACAACCGCGCCTCGATCCGCGTGCTCGAGAAGATCGGCATGCGCTGGGAAGCGGTGTTCCGCAAGCACCGGCGCGCGAAGAACCGCTGGTGGGACTGCCACCTGTACGTGCTGCCTCGCACGGTGTGGGAATCCGTCGAGGGCCGGGTCACCGCGCCCCAGCCATGAGACGCGCCGCCGCGCTCGCCTGCCTCGCGCTTTTCGCGCTCTCGCCCCTGGCCCGGGCCGCGGTGGGAGTCGCCCTGCCCTCGCTCGCCCCCATGATCAAGGATGCCTCGCCGGCGGTCGTCAACATCGCGACCCGCGGCACGCTCACCGAGCGCGTGCCGCGCAACCCGCTGCTCGAGGACCCCTTCTTCGGGCGCTTCTTCAACTCGCCGCCGGCGGTGCGGCACCGGCAGTTCCAGAGCGCCGGCTCGGGCGTCATCGTCGATGCGCAGAAGGGCTACATCGTCACCAACCGCCACGTCATCGAGCACGCGAGCGAGATCACGGTGACGCTGCTCGACAACCGGCACGTGACGGCGAGCGTCGTGGGGAGCGATGAGGGCACCGATATCGCGGTGCTGCGGGTGCACGAGCCGCACCTCGTGGCGATGCCGCTCGGCGACTCCTCGAATCTGGAGGTGGGCGACTGGGTGGTCGCGATCGGCAATCCCTTCGGCCTGCAGCACACCGTCACGCTCGGCATCGTGAGCGCGCTCGGCCGCACCGGCATCCACCCGCATGGTTTCGAGGATTTCATCCAGACGGACGCTTCCATCAACCCGGGCAACTCGGGCGGTGCGCTCGTCGATCTGCGCGGTGAGCTGGTCGGCATCAACTCCGCGATCCTCTCGAGCGAGGGCGGCGGCAACATCGGCATCGGCTTCGCGATTCCCGTGAACATGGTGAAGGCCGTGATGGAGCAGCTCATCGCCTATGGCGTCGTGAAGCGCGGCGAGCTCGGCATCAAGCTTGCGGACGTGACGCCGGAGCTGGCCGACTCGCTGCGCCTGGTGAACGCCCGCGGCGTGCTGATCGCCGAGGTCGCGCACGGCTCGCCCGCGGAGCGCGCCGGCATCAAGGCGGGCGACATCGTGGTGTCGATCAACGGCATCGCGCTCGCGACCGCGGCACAGCTGCGCAATGCCATCGCCCTGCTACGCGTCGGTCAGTCGGTGGAGCTGCGTGTGCTGCACGAGGGTGCCGCGCGCTCGGTGACGGTGTCGATCACCAGCCATCATTGAGCCGGGCCAACCGCGCGCAGGCCGCGCGGGCGCCGGCGTGCGCGGGCTCCGGCCGCGCGCCGGCGTGCGCGGGCGCCGGCGGGCAGCTCCGGCCCGCGTGAGTTCTTGGGACGCCGGCCTCACTCCCCGTCCGGCCCCCCCTCGTCCTTCGCCGCCTCATCCTGCGCGCGCCGCGTGGCACGCTTCAACACGTCCTCACCCGGCATGCCGGTATTGCGGCTGCTGCGCAGCGCGAGCAAGCCCCCGAGGATCACGGCCACCACGAGTGCGATGATGATGAAGGCTTTCATGCGGTTCCCTTGGGGCCTGGAGGAGGCTGGGTGGCGACGACGCCGGGGCCGGCGCCCACGCCGGCGAAGCGCATGAGCCCCTCCTGCGCGGTGCTCGCGACCAGGATCCCGTCGCGCGTGAAGACGCTGCCGCGGGCAAAACCGCGCGCCTGCGAGGCGCTCGGTGAGTCGGTCGCATACAGCAGCCACTCGTCGACCCGCACGGGGCGATGAAACCACATGGCGTGATCGATGCTCGCCATGACGAGATCGGGTGTGGCGTAGGTGAGGCCATGCGGCACGAGCGCGGTGCCGAGCAGGTGAAAATCCGATACGTAGGCGAGCAGCGCGCGATGCAGTGCCTCATCGTCGGGGAGCGGCGCGCCCGCGCGGAACCACATGTGCCTGCGCGGCGCACCGCCCGTGCGGGGCGGCCCGTCGAAGATCTCGACCGGCCGAAATTCGAAGGGCCCCGGCCGCTCGAGCAGCCGGCGAACGCGCGCCGGCAGCCGGGGCGCCGCCTCCCGATACGCCTCGCCGAGATCGAGCAATGACTCGGGCGGCGGCACGTCGGGCATATCGAGCCGGTGATCGAGGCCGCTCTCGAGGTGCTGGAACGAGGCCCCCATGTTGAAGATCTGAGCGCCGTGCTGGATCGCGACCACGCGGCGCGTGGAGAAGTGGTTCCCATCGCGCGCCCGGTCGACCTCGTAGACGATCGGCGCATTGACGTCGCCGCGCCTGAGAAAATAGGCGTGGATGGAGTGCACGACGCGCCCCTCCACCGTGCCGTTCGCGGCCATCAGCGCCTGGCCGAGCACCTGGCCGCCGAACACCTGCGGGCTGCCGATGTCGCGGCTCTCGCCGCGGAACAGGTCGAGCTCGATGCGCTCGAGCCTCAAGACCTTGAGCAGGTCCTCGAGCAGCTGATGCCGAGTCGCCGCGTCTTTCCCGCTCAACGGCTACTCCGTCACGACCGGGGCATCCGCGGGCGCCAGCCCTAAGCGCTTCTGCATGATCGGACTCGTGGTCGTGTACTGCAGGAACTGGCGCTTCTCCGGGAAGAGGTGATGCTGGATGGCGAAGGCGGTGAGCGCCGCCTCGTGAAAGCCGGAGAGGATCAGCTTCTTCTTGCCCGGGTAGGTGTTGATGTCGCCGATCGCGAAAATGCCGGGCACGCTGGTCTGGAACTTCTCGGTGTCCACTCTGAGCGCCTTGCGCTCGAGCGCGAGCCCCCACTCGGCCACCGGGCCGAGCTTGGGGTGCAGCCCGTAGAACACCAGGCATTGCTCGGCGGGCACATTGAAGGTCGTCTCACCGTTATTGCTCTGGACCACGGCGTGATCGAGGCGTCCGGTGTCGCCGTGGAGCGCGACGATCTGCCCCTCGATGTGCTGCATCTTCCCGGCCGCGACCAGCTCGCGCATGCGCGCGACCGTGGCGGGTGCGGCGCGAAACTCGCTGCGCCGGTGCACCAGCGTGAGCGAACGCGCCTTCTCGGCAAGCGCGACGGTCCAGTCGAGCGCGGAGTCGCCGCCGCCGCAGATGAGAAGATCCCTGCCGTGATAGTCGCTCGCACT
>Ga0181531_10002025_pt1 | contig 12725 bp, 11 predicted proteins | sample PEATcosm2014_Bin_38_FD_119743 | JGI IMG/M metagenome (GOLD analysis project Ga0181531, IMG submission 119743) | Peatland microbial communities from MTU Mesocosm Facility, Houghton, MI, USA - PEATcosm2014_Bin11_10_metaG | ecosystem: Environmental > Terrestrial > Soil > Wetlands > Peat | place... | reverse complement strand
TGAGCCTGCGACGGTGAGCCGCACCGTCTTCGTCTTATCGGAACTCGGGCCAACCATCAGCTCGAAGATTCCTGGTTCCACCTCGCGGTGCATGTCGATATTGAGAATTGACAGCATCTCCGGCGTGAGGGTGAACTCAACGGTCTTCTTCTCTCCCGGCTTCAACGTGATCCGTTCAAAGCCCTTCAACTGCATGACGGGTTGGGTGACGGAGGCAATTTTCTGATGCACGTACAACTGCGGCACCTCGTCCCCTTCGCGCGATCCGGTGTTGGTGACTTCGACGCTCACCTTCGCGGTTCCACCGGACAGAATCCGCGCAGGCTCGACACGCAGATTGTCAAAGCGAAATGTCGTATAACTCAACCCATAACCGAAGGCGAAGAGAGGCTGGCGCGTGCTGAACTCGTAGCTTCTGTTATCCGACGGTTTGTGGTTATAGAAGTCAGGCAAATCGCCAACTGAATGAGGAAACGTGATGGGCAGCTTTCCGCCTGGATTGACATCGCCGAAGATCACTTCGGCCGCGCCGGCTCCGCCCTCTTCTCCCAGATACCAGCCTTCAAGAATTGCCGGGACCTTTTCGGCAATGTAGTTGATCGATAACGGCCTTCCGTTGATGAGCAGCACGACGGTTGGCGTTCCTGTTTCAACCACTGCTTTGACCAGGTCGTTCTGTGCGCCCAGCAGGTCGAGGGAATCGCGGTCGCCCCTGTGCTCCTCCGCCCACGCCTCGCGGTTGGTGCTCTCGTTCTCGCCCACCACCAAGATTGCCACGTCGGCCTTCTTCGCCATCGTCACCGCCTCTTGAATTGCGGCGGTCTGCGTCTTCGGGTCCACCAGTTCCACGCCGTTTGCCCACCAGCCTCTGAACCCCTCGGGCGCTGTGGTGATCGTGCAGCCTTTCGCATACAGCACGTTGGCTTTGTTTCCGACCCGTGCCCGGATGCCGTCGAGAACGCTGACTCCATACGCCGGATCGCGGCTGTATCCGCCCAGGTGCACGTCCGCGGCGTTGGGACCGATGACCGCGATAGTCTTGAGCTTGGCCAGGTCGAGAGGTAGCAGGTTTTTCTCGTTCTTCAGCAGTACGATGACCTTCCGCGCGGCTTCAAGAGCAAGCTCGCGATGTTCTTTGCCGTTGACCACGCGCTCCGCATAGTCCGGATCGACGTAGGGGTTATCGAAGAGTTCGAGCCGGAACTTGGTCGCCAACACACGGGCGACGGCCCGGTCCACTTCGCTCTCCGGTACAATCCCCTGCCTGACCTGGGTGAGAAGCGTCCGGTACACCGAGCCGTCGGAGAGGTCGTAGTCTACGCCGGCGGCGATTCCCTGCCGCGCCGCGTCGGCTTTGTCATAGGCCACATGATGCGTGTTCACCAGCATCTGCAGACCCTCGCCGTCAGAAGTGATGTAGCCTTTGAATCCCCACTCCTGGCGCAGGACCCGGTCGAGCAGCCAGTGATTGATGTGCGAGGGCACTCCGTCGATTTCGTTGTAGGAGGCCATCACGCTGCCCACGCCTGCCTCTTCAACCGCGGCCTGGAAGGGAACCAGAAAATTCTCGCGGATGATGCGCTCTGAGTAATTGCCCGGCGCTGTGTTCGTGCCGCCCTCAGGCTGTCCATGGACCGCGAAGTGCTTTGCGGTGGCAAGCACGTGGTGGCGACCGATAAGAAACCCATCGCCTTGCAGACCCTCAACAGCCGCTACACCCATGCGCGAGGCGAGGTAGGGATCTTCGCCGTAGGTCTCTTCCGTGCGTCCCCAGCGGGGATCGCGCGCAATATCCAGAACCGGCGAGAAGACCTGGCCTGCGCCGCGAGAGCCTGCCTCGTCACCGACTGCGCTGAACACACGTTTGACCAACGCCGGGTCCCAGGTGCTGGCCAGACCCAGCGCCTGCGGAAAGCTGGTGCTGCCGTACTCCATGAATCCATGCAATCCTTCGCCGAGAAACATCGCTGGTATGCCCAGGTGCGTTTTTTCACGAAGATACCGCTGTACCCCGTTGCGCAAAATCGCAGCCTGCCTTGGGGTGAACTTCATCTCGGCGCCCCAGGTACTCTGGATGACCTTCCGCGCCGATTCGCTGGTATAGGTCCCCGTCGGATCGATCACCTCGAGCCGGTTTTCCCATCCGCCGGCAAGCTGTTCCACCTTTTCATCGAGCGTCATGCGCGGCAGCAGATCGGCCACACGGTCTTCAATGGGAAGGCTGGCATCCTTGTAGCGGGGAGTACCGGTTTGAGCTGTAGGAGGCTCCTGGGAGGAGGACGCCAGGGTGAGGAAAATGAGAATTGCCAGGAGGCCGGAGATTGAGTGCAGGAGGGCGTTGCGCGTCAAGTTTGTCATTTTGAGTGCTGGAGCTTCAGATCCTTTCTTTCTTCTCCGCGGATCATTCTACCGGCACTACGCATCTGGGGCTCGGATAGTTCGCTGGATTTGATGATTTGCGATGGGGCCCTGTGGAGGAAAGGGAAGGAAGCTCGGATTGGGCTTGTTGCGAATGCTCGGGACACTGACGACATGCGAGAATAGCACCAAGAGTCCCGTGGGCGAATTCGAAACAGGTTCAATGGGCCTTGCCGGGTGGAATGGTCGATGCGTCGTGTTGCGCTGATTTATAACCCGGCTTCCGGTCAGGATTCGCCTAGGCGGCTAGCAGTCATCGACGAGGTGCTTGCCTTGCTGCACGGGGCGGGCGTCGAGGCAGATGAGTTGCTGACAAATGCACCGGGCAGTGCGGGCGCGCTGGCCCGCGTGGCCGTGCAGAGGGGCTGCGATACGATCCTGGCGTGCGGTGGCGATGGCACCGTTCATGAAATCCTGCAATGCCTGGTGGGGACGCCGGTTGCGCTGGGGGTTGTGCCGCTGGGCACGGCGAACGCTTTGGCCGCGGACCTGGGATTGGGCTCATCGACCGCAAAGACGGTCGAAAGACTGCTCGACGCGATTCCGGTGCGGGTTCCAGTGGGCCGTGTTTCTTATCTTGACAGCGAAGGTGCCCAGCGTTCTCGCTATTTTACTGTAGCGGCAGGGGTGGGAGCTGACGCTTTGTTCATGTCCCGGCTCGACGCACGGCTCAAGCGAAAGCTGGGCTATCTCTTGTACCTGGTGGAGGGCTTGCGGGTCTGGGCCACACATTCGTTTCCTCTTTTCGAAGCCGTTTTTGTGACGCCCGGAAGCGGCATCCAGCGGGTGGAAAAGGTGTCCCAGTTGCTTGCGGTGCGCATACGCGACTTTGGCGGCGTGTTGCATAGCCTGGCACCCGGCGCGAGCGTACGCAAGGATAGCCTTAGCCTTTTAGCCTTCAAGACGCGCAGCCGCCTGCATTACCTGCGCTTCTTGCTGGCAGTCGCGTTTCGACGCCAGACATTTACCAACGGGATTGAGTTGTTGGAGGCGGCCTCGGTGGAGTGCCGTGCCTGCGAAGGTTCGCGGGCCCAGGTGTTCGTCGAAGCCGATGGTGAATTGCTGGGCGCCTTGCCGGCGAAGATCGACATTGTGCCCGAGGCGCTGACCTTGTTGATTCCTCTCAATGCGCGGCCTTGAACCAGGCTATTGGCCCTGCTCCTATGGGACCGGAACTGGGACTGCGGCCGGCAAGGGCGCTTGAGACTTCAACTGGCTCAGATCGGTCAGAACCGCTTGCCAGCGAGCCGGGTCTTTTCTCGTCTCGTTGGGCAGCGAGGGGTCGGCATAGAATTCGAGAATGTTATCGCGTAACTGGGCCGATGTCTTATCGAAGTTATGCGCGGAGAGCTTGGCCAGAAGGTTCGCGTAGGTTTCGTCCGTTAGCGAATACTCGCCTGCCGCGGTCACGTTGCCGGTATCGAGATCGCAGTTGGGCAGGACCAAGGTTGCGGCACGCACTTCCTCGAGAAGGGCGCGGTAGTGATCTACGGTGGTATTGATGCTCTTGATATAGAGGTCTTCGGTTTGGGGAGTCGGGTTATTGAATCCCAATCCCTTGAACGGACCGATCTTGGGCATAAACCGCAGAAACGTTGATAAGATGCGTGTACCAAATCCTGGCTTGGTATAAGTCTTGCCCCATTCTCTTTCGTAATCTGAGCGGGATAGGCGATAGAGAAACTTCTTCTTCGCAAAGTCCGGCTTCTCGCGGATTAACTCTTTCTTGTGGGTTTGCAGCGCGACCTGGGTCATCTCCGGGATGAGCCGGCTGACAGCAAAGCGGTAAGATCCCACCGCAAGATCCTCGTGCGCGAGCACGTCTTTCAGCTCCAGCCCGTAGACAACCGGGAAAACTCGCTCCAGCAGCGCATTCGAAACCTTGAACCCGATGAAGTCGTGGTATTGCTCCGGTGCGTAGCGGTTCTTCGCGACCTGCAACGTGTCAAATCCAAACTCCGTCTTCAAGTGCGCCGTGCGGTCCTGGGCATAGCGAACCGAGTTGCCATACTTTGCGCGAAGTTTTGGATAGTCGATGGCGACGGCCTGGTTGATCGCGGGGTGGCCGCCGATGTCCGCCGCATAGTGCGACAAGGCACCCAGCGCAAAGGCATACTCGTTGGCGTCCTGGCTCTCAGCCAGAAGTTCGTGCACCAAATCCCCGCTGCGAACGTAATGCGCCAGATCGCTGAAGTCCTTACTGCCGAACGGGTAGTAGCCCAAGTCCTGGATAACGGAGCCGCCATAGGCATAAGCATGCGCTTCCTTGATCTGGTCTTCGGAGAGATCAGGGAAACGCTGTAACAGGAGGGGCTGAACCTTGGAAAGCCACAATAAGTCGACAATTTCTTCGTGGGTCAGCACCGAGTAAGCAAACGTACTCCCGCTCGAGAGCAGCACCAGGAGAAGAAGCGCCGCCACCCGGGCGATCGAAAGACATCTGCCCGTGACCACGGTGCGTGGAGATGGTAGGGAGCCTTGCAAGGCCTAGACCCACCCAACAACCAGGAGGACGAGAACGATGGCGAGGATAAGTCCAATCCCTCCGGTTGGGTAATATCCCCAGCTTTTGCTATGCGGCCACGTCGGCACCGCGCCAATGAGCGCCAGAATCAAGAACACAATCAAAACCGCTGCTAACATGTTCTACTCCTGCCCATGGAGCATTGTCCGTCGATCTGGAGGAGTCTGCGCCCCATGGCGGTAACCAAGCAAGTCTTTCACCTTACCCGCGGCCAATCTGCTCAATTGAATACAGGACGCGATCGATTCCCGGGTCGCGCGCAGCGTGAACCGTCCGCTGTGTAGATCATGCCTTGATTTGCATCGCAGGACCCAAGGCTGCGATCATCTCTGCGGTCGTTTATTGTTGGGAGACTCATTGCATGAGCAGATATGCGCTTCTTCTTGGCGTCGCCTTCGCGGCAACTTCATTGCCCCTTGCAGCGCAGTCCGGTTGGCCGCCGTCGGCAGAGCATCCGACAATCGCGGTCTGGCCCGGAGCCGTACCCGGCGCGCCGGCCAATCCGCCGGCGGAGGTGGATACCACTTCAGCCAAAGACAACCTCATCGCCGGCAAGCCGTTGGTCCGGCTGGGGAATGTCTCCGCGCCGACTCTCACTCTTTATACGCCGAAGGGGACGAACACCGGGGCAGCCATCGTGGTCTTTCCCGGAGGCGGGTACAACATCCTGGCAATCGACCTTGAAGGCACCGAGGTGTACGACTGGCTCAACTCGGCGGGCATCACCTGCGTGCTGCTCAAGTACCGCGTACCTAATACCGGGCCATATCCAAAGTCCCCGGCGGCCCTGCAGGATGCGCAACGCTCCCTCGGCCTGGTGCGTTTGCACGCGGCCGAATGGCACATCGACGCCAATCGAATCGGCGTGCTGGGCTTCTCGGCCGGAGCGCATTTGGCTGCGGCCCTCAGCACGCATTACGATCAGCGGCTCTATGACCCCATCGATGACGCGGACAAACTGAGTTGCCGGCCGGATTTTGCTGTGATTGTGTATCCCGGCTACCTGGCGCTTGCGGAGAAGAACTTCGCGCCCAACGCCGACATCAACCCTACGGCGGATACGCCGCCTTCGTTCATTGTCCAGGCAGAAGACGACCCGGTGCACGTCGAGAATGCCACCGTTTACTTCCTCGCTTTGAAAAATGCGAAGGTTCCAGCTGAACTGCACATTTATGCCCAGGGAGGACACGGCTACGGCCTGCGCCGCACCGCGCTTCCCGTAACCAACTGGCCCGACGGTGTGGAGACCTGGCTGCGTACGATCCACATGCTGCCAGGCAAGGTTCTGTCGGCACAGTAGGTTTTACAATCGTCCACATGCTCCTTGGTGTTCTTACCGTCTCTGACCGGTGCTCGCAGGGCCTGCTTGAGGACACGGCAGGGCCGGCGGTCGTTGCGCTTTTGCGCCAAAATTGGCCTGGGGTCGAGGTCTGGACCGGTTTGGTGGCGGACGAGGAAGAGGCGATCGCCGCGACGCTGGAGCAGTTGAACCGGCGGAGTGCAGCCCTGGTCCTTACGGTGGGCGGCACCGGACTGGGTCCCCGCGACCGTACTCCGGAAGCCACGCGGCGGGTAATCGACCGCGAGGCGCCCGGACTAGCCGAGGCCATGCGCTCGATTGGCGCCGCACGCAACCCCTTTGCATGGCTCTCGCGAGGCGTGGCGGGTCTGAAGGGAAGCACCCTGATCATCAATCTGCCGGGCAGCCGGCGCGGAGCCTCGGAGAGCCTCGCCTCCATCCTTGACCTCATCCGACATGGTCTGGAGATCGCTGCCGGCGGTCAGGTACACCCGTAAAGGCAGGCTCATCGACAAGAGACCCGTGTAAATCGGATTACTTCGAGGATTCTTCGTTTTGATGCTGTGGGTATGCGTCCCGGAAAGCGGGAAACGCTTTCCTAAATGGGGTGTTCCTGACCCACTTTAGTCCTGAACGCCGACTCGTTCTGATCGGTCAATACACCGCAAGATGCCATTTTTAGACCGCTTGCTAACTTTTCGTAGGCGATACTGGTTGAGAAACACCCGGGAAAGCGTACAATCCTACCCGTGAGCTCACCCAGGAACAATCCACCAAACCGGAGGCCTGGAAACGTCAGTATCCGCGATGTAGCCCGGCGTGCCGGCGTCTCCATCGCGACGGTTTCGCGCGCGGTCAATCGCATTCCCACGGTGGATCCCGACCTGGCCCACAGGGTCTGGAAGGCGATCGACGAGGTGGGCTACCTGCCGAATACTCAGGCCCGAGCACTGGTCTCCGGCCGAAGCCGCATGCTGGGCCTTATCGTCTCTGAGATCACCAATCCATTCTTCCCAGAGCTGGTGCAGGAGTTTGAAAACCTGGCCGTCGCCCAGGGTTACGAAGTGCTGATCGGTTCCACAAACTATGAACCGGCCCGGACCGAGTCGCTCATTCGGCGCATGATGCAACGCAACGTGGACGGCGTCGCCGTTATGACCTTCGGCATCGAGGAAGACCTGGTTCAGAAGCTGGTCGAGCGGGAGTTTCCGCTGGTTTTTGTGGATGCCGGACCCGATCTGCCCAATATCCGCGTGCTTAAGGTGAATTATGGCGAGGGAATTCGCCAGGCAGTGCAGCACCTGGCCGCGCTCGGCCATCGCAACATCGCCTTCATCACCGGCCCCCTTCGTCTGCGCTCTGCCGTGGCGCGGCGCGACGCTTTTCTCAAATCCATGGGCGAACTGGGGCTCACCGTTCCGGCCGAACACATAGTCGAGGGCACACACACGATGGAAGGCGGCATCGGGGCCATGGAACATTTGACCGCGTTAAGCGAGCTACCCACTGCCGTAATGTGTTCGAACGACATGACCGCCATCGGCGTCCTTCACGCGCTTTACCGGACGACCCACAAGGTGCCGGAAGAAATCTCCGTGGTCGGCTTCGACGACATCCATCTGGCGCAGTTCATGTTGCCGCCGCTTACCACGGTGCAAATGTCGTGCAAGCATCTGGCCGCAGCGGCGGTCGAGGCGCTGCGCGCCGGCGTCGAGCGGGACAACCCGAAGGCAGCCAGGACCGAATGGCACATTCCCACACAGCTCGTGGTGCGCCAGTCTTCGGCATTCCCTCGCGGATCGCTGCCGGCGCTGGTCGAGTATGCTGCAGGCAAACGCGGCGAGGGGGCAGAATAGGGTTGGGTACTTTACCGCTCCTGGGTCTGCGAGGCCTTGGCATGAGGCTTGCCGAATCTGGTGGGCCACGTTGCGTTCCGACTCACGAGAACGCTGTCTTTCTGCATCACAATCAATTCAAAAACATCGTCCGGTAAAGCGTATCCCGCTGCACCGGCTTGAAGCCCGCGTCGCGGATAATTCTCCGCAACTCTTCTTCCGTCGTGCAGTTCGACGTGCCGGCGGCTCTCACTACATTCTCTTCCAGCATCACCGAGCCCACGTCGTTGCCGCCGAAGTGTAGGCCTAACTCAAGGACTTTCAGGCCCTGAGTGACCCAACTGGCCTGCACATTCTCAATGTTATCGAGATAGAGCCGGGAGATAGCTAGCACCTTCAGGTACTCGACCGAGGTTGCTTCTTCCCAGCCGCGGCCGCCCAGCGCCGTGTTTCCGGGCTGGAAGCTCCAGGGGATGAAGGCCGTGAATCCGCCGGTCTCTTCCTGCAGCCGCCGAATCACTTCGAAGTGGTTGACGCGCTGCTCAAAGGTTTCGCCCACGCCGAACATCATGGTGGCGGTGGTGCGCATTCCGAGTTGGTGCGCGTTACGGTGGACGCTGACCCAGTCCTCGGTGTTGCACTTGAGACGGGCGATCCGCTGGCGCACGTCGTCGTCGAGGATTTCGGCGCCGCCGCCGGGGATGGAATCCAGACCCGCGTCGCGCAGCCGGACGATGGTGTCGCGCAGGCTCAGGTCAGAATATTTGGCGATGGCCAGCACCTCGGAGGCGGTGAGGCAGTGCAGCCAGATTTGCGGGAAGCGCTGCTTGATGCCGCTGAAGAGCCGCTCGAACCAGTCGATCTTGAGGTCGGGGTGGATGCCTCCCTGCATCAGCACACCGGTGCCGCCCATCTCCAGAGTCTCGGCGATCTTCTCGCAGATCTTCTCGAATTCGAGTATGTAGCCCTCTTCCGAACGGGCTCCTTTGAGCGGCCGGTAGAAGGCGCAAAAGGTGCAGTACTCGGTGCAGAAGTTGGTGTAGTTGATGTTCCGATCGATGATGTAGGTGACCACGCCCTCGGGGTGCAGGCGGCGGCGCACGTCGTCGGCCTCGAAGCCCAGGCCGATCAGGTCGGGTGAGTGGAAGTGGTCGAGAGCCTGTTGGCGGGTCAGCGGCATAGTCTCGATTCTAGCAATTCAGCGGCTGCGGGGCGAGTCAGCGGGAATCGGGCTTGCGGCTCTCAGGCTCCTTCGCCGGCTTGCGAAAGAGAAACAGGCCACGGTTGCGTACCGGCCGGCCCTGGGTGCGGGACAGGTTGGAGGCCGTCGAAACCCCGCTGAACAAAACAAAGAAATCCCAGAATGTCCGCCAGAGGCCCTTTCGATTCTCAGTAACCATTGGACAAGGACCTCATGAATCGACTTTGGCCGAATGCTGACACCCACTTCATTCGAGCGGCAAAAGGTGTCGCGGGTTGCAGGATTTATAAAACGAAGTCTTGAGACACCATGCTAGCGGGCCGCGTTTGCTTGCGGAAGGACAGAGGACGCGATGGCGCGGCGCGCCTGCGCCTCCCTAGCCAGAACGCGGCGGTTGAACTCGTGAATCACTCGCGCCACATAGGCCCGTGTTTCGTGGTAGGGAGGAATGCCGTGGAACTTGTCCACCGCGGCCGGTCCCGCGTTGTAAGCGGCCAACGCCAGGGCCATGTTGTCGTGATAGCGGGTGAGCAGCGCGTCCAGGTACGTCGAGCCCCCGCGCAAATTCTGCCCTGGCTCAAAGCTGTCGGCCACACCCAATTCGGTGGCCGTTCCCGGCATCAACTGCATTAGCCCGCGAGCCCCTGCGCGGCTCACAGCGCGGGAATTGCCCCCGCTCTCGGCCTTCACCAGGCTGGCCAGCAGGTCCACGTCCAGGTTGTGTTCATGCCCGGCCTTGGCCAGCATCTCGCTGAGGTCCGCCGGGCTGAGCCGGGTATTTTGGCCGCCTGCCGGCGCAGTTTCCGCGGAGGCGGGCGGCGCGGGCGGATCAGGAACCGTCTCGACACCCACGATCTCCTCCTGAGCGAATTCCGCGTAGCTGTCTTCTCCCGCGTTCAGGTAAAGCCGGACCCGGCGCTCAACCTGCGTGTGGTGGTGACAGTCCATCTCAAACCCGTTGCGCAAGGTAACGCGCTCAGCCGCCCGCGCCGCCGGAGCGAGAACTGTCAGTGCCGCCACCGTGATGAAAAAAGATCTGCGCATTCCCAAGCTAACTTTCCTATTCTAACTTCGCAGTCACGCTTTGGCGGCGGAAACCTTGGCTACGGCCGCTTCCAGCACCACGGCCACGCCGTCCTCATCGTTGGGCGGGGCCTGTTTCCAGCCGCGCATCTTCGCCATCGCGCGCAACTCCGTGGCCGCATTGCCCATGATCACGCCCTGCCCGGCCCATTCCAACATATCCACATCGTTCCAATTGTCGCCAATGGCCATGGTTTCTTTGCAATCCACGCCCATCCGCCCCGCCAGCCGCTCGAGTGCCCAGCCCTTTGAAACCCCAGGCGGCAGCAGGTCCAGGATCGAAAGATCGCGCGCCGGATACTCGGTCTTGATGCACTCGCAACTGCCGCTCCACTCGCTGGCCTTGAGCGCCGCTTCGGCCTTCCTCATCTTTCCCAGGTTTCCCGCCACCATGCCTTGAATCGGGTCTTCGCCGTCCCGGAGAGCCTGCTCCAGCGGCTTGACCACGTCGATGGCGTTGCGGTTGGCCTCCACCCACAGGGCGATTCGCCCATGGGCTTGTTCCAAATCCTCGACAACCAGTTCGCCGCGGCCTGGCCTGTCGAAGGTAAACACCACCGACCCGAACGGCCGCAGCAGTCCGCACAACCCGCGCGCCACTCGCGACTCGAGTTGGCAGCGGTCGATCGGATCGCCTCCCAGGGTTCGGGTCACTGCACCATTGGACGTAATCAGGGGCATATCCGCTCGCAGCCCCAGGCCTTCGAGCAGCGGCGCCGTATAAGCCGTGCGCCTTCCAGTGGCGATAGCCACCCTGATCCCGGCTTCCTGCGCGGCCTTGATCGCCTGCGCATTGCGCGGGCTCACGGTCTGTGCAAAGGTCGGCAGCAGCGTTCCATCCACGTCGATTGCCACTAGGCGAACTGGTGGGTGCATAGCTCCAGTGTACCGGGACGCCTGCGGGCTACCAGCGGTGGGACCAATCCTCTGCGGTGCGATTCGGCTCGGTCGCCGGAATGGCCGGATCCGGTAAACTCTTGAGATATGGAGCGTATTTGCAGCCAGTGCCGTGCAGTTCTCGCCAAAGAGACCACCGCGGACTGGTGTCCCGCCTGTGGTGGGGCCTTGATTGAGCGGCCCAGCCTGCCCGCTCTCGACCAGCCCAGCCGGCCTGCCGCCGAGGTCGATCATCGCGGCATTGTCCTGCCCCGCCGCCATGCGCTTGGCGGAATTATCACTCCGCAATGAGCTTTTTAAGTGAGGGGCTCAAGGGCCTGTAGCGAGCCCGACGGCCTCGGCCAATCGGGCCTGCCTCTCATCGAAGGTCCAGAAGCGCTCCGCCTTCAACTCCAGCGCGCAGGCTACGTGCAGCGAGTCGAGAGTGCGAATGCCCAGGGTTGGTCCGTGTCGCCGGGCAAGATCGATACTGCGCGCAAAGGTCTCAGCAGGGAATTCCACCTGCCGCCAAACCTCTGCTTGACAATTTCGATCGAAGGCCCGAAGCGCTTTTTCCGCGTCAACAAGGGTGGCCTTCTTCCAAAAAACGTGGAGAAAAACTGCATGGAAGAATTCGGCCCGGTTCAGAGGAGTCATCCAAACGGAGGGGCGTACCGTCATTCGACGCCACGCTTCCTCCGAGCGCCGGTCGATCAAGTGGAGGGAGACAAAAAAGCTACTGTCCGCATACGTCGTCAATAGCGGCTCTGCTCTCTCTCCTCAATCAACAGATCGGCTCCGGGGAGAATCCGGTCACCAAATATCTCTCGCGCACGGGCTTCGAAGTCTGGCCACTCGACGGGCTTGGCCACGGGCGTCTCGGGGACAATTCGGCCCAGGACAGAGTTTCGCTCACGGAGTTCGACGGTTTCTCCCGCCCTGAGCCAGATCTTCAGTTGGCGGGTGTCGCGGAGTTGGCGGAGGTTTATGCTTGGCATGAATTCAATGTGGCACAAAATGTGTCACATGGTCAAACCGTTGGGTCATGTCTGCCTTACTCGTATCGAAGAGCCTCCGCCGGCAGCACCCCGGCCGCCGCAGACGACGGGTACAGCGTGGCCAGCAGCGAAATCCCGATCGAAACCGCTGCCACAATCAGCCCATCCAGCGGTCGCGGCGCAAACGGCAGCGTATCGATCGAGTAGACCTCGGCGGAGAGATGGATGAAGTGGTAGTGTCCGCCGGCCCAGGCGGCCAGGTAGCCGAGCACCAGGCCCAGGGCGGTGCCGATCAGGCTGATCAGCAGCCCTTGCAACAGGAAGATACGCCGCACCTGTCCCGGCTCGACGCCAAAGCTCATCATTACGGCGATGTCGCGCGTCTTCTCCATCACCATCATGGTGAGCGCGATCAAGATATTCAGCGCGGCCACAATCACTATCAACGCAATCACGATGAAGGTCACATACTGTTCGAGGCGCAGCGCGC
>Ga0181531_10002023_pt1 | contig 12733 bp, 16 predicted proteins | sample PEATcosm2014_Bin_38_FD_119743 | JGI IMG/M metagenome (GOLD analysis project Ga0181531, IMG submission 119743) | Peatland microbial communities from MTU Mesocosm Facility, Houghton, MI, USA - PEATcosm2014_Bin11_10_metaG | ecosystem: Environmental > Terrestrial > Soil > Wetlands > Peat | place... | reverse complement strand
GAAATCGTTCGGCGCGCCGCGCATCACCAAGGACGGCGTCACCGTCGCGAAGGAAATCGAACTGGAAGACAAGTTCGAGAATATGGGCGCCCAGATGGTGCGCGAGGTCGCGTCCAAAACCAACGATCTGGCCGGCGATGGCACGACCACCGCGACCGTACTGGCGCAGGCGATCGTCAAGGAAGGCGCGAAGTCGGTCGCAGCCGGCATGAATCCGATGGACCTCAAGCGGGGCATCGATCTTGCGGTCGAAGCGATCGTCAGCGACCTCAAGGCACACGCCAAGAAAGTGACATCCAACGACGAGATCGCTCAGGTGGGCACCATCTCGGCCAATGGCGATACCGAAATCGGCCGCTTCCTTGCCGAGGCCATGCAGAAGGTCGGCAACGAGGGCGTGATCACGGTCGAGGAAGCCAAGAGCCTCGACACCGAGCTCGAAGTCGTCGAGGGCATGCAGTTCGACCGTGGCTATGTCTCGCCCTATTTCGTGACCAACGCCGAGAAGATGAAGGTTGAGCTCGAAGAGCCCTACATCCTGATCCACGAGAAAAAGCTGTCGGGATTGCAAACGATGCTTCCGCTGCTGGAGGCGGTCGTTCAAACCGGCAAGCCGCTTCTGATCGTCGCCGAGGACGTCGAGGGTGAAGCTCTTGCAACGCTTGTCGTCAACAAGCTGCGCGGTGGTCTGAAAGTCGCAGCCGTCAAGGCGCCCGGCTTCGGCGATCGCCGCAAGGCCATGATCGAGGACATCGCGATCCTCACCGGCGGGACCGCGATTGCGGAGGATCTCGGCATCAAGCTTGAGAACGTCACGCTCAATATGCTCGGCCGCGCCAAGAAGGTGGTGATCGACAAGGAGAACACCACGATCGTCAACGGGGCCGGCGCCAAGAAGGACATCGACGCCCGCGTCGCGCAGATCAAGGCGCAGATCGAGGAGACCACGTCCGATTACGACCGTGAGAAGCTGCAAGAGAGGCTGGCGAAGCTCGCGGGCGGCGTTGCGGTGCTCCGGGTCGGTGGCGCGACCGAGGTCGAAGTCAAGGAGAAGAAAGACCGCGTGGACGACGCGCTTCACGCCACGCGGGCTGCGGTGGAAGAAGGCATCTTGCCCGGCGGCGGCGTCGCGCTGCTCCGTGCGCTGAAGGCGCTCGACAGTATCAAGACAGCGAACGCAGACCAGAAGGCCGGCGTCGAGATCGTGCGCCGCGCGATCCAGGTGCCGGCGCGTCAGATTGTCCAGAACGCGGGCGAAGATGGCTCGCTCGTGGTTGGCAAGCTGCTTGAAAACAGCAGCTATAACTGGGGCTTCAATGCCGCAACCGGCGAATACCAGGATCTGGTGAAGGCCGGCGTGATCGACCCCGCAAAAGTCGTGCGCACGGCGTTGCAGGATGCGGCCTCGGTCGCCTCGCTGTTGATCACGACCGAAGCGCTGGTCGCCGACAAGCCGAAGAAGGCAGAGGCCGCCCCGGCAGTGCCGCCGATGGACTTCTGATTGACCACGAGCCCGGCCTGCAAAGTCCGGGCTCGCCTACCGCATGAAAGGAGACTCACAGACGAAAGGAAGCTGGGATGAGAAATCGTATTCAGGAAAGGCTGCGTAAGAACAGGGTGATGGCGCTGAACCGACTCATGTTCGCCATGAGCTTGGCGACCATTGCCTGGATAAGTTTTCGAGCGACAGGAGGATGAGATGGTCTTGGATCAAACCATTGGCTCCGCTCGTGCGGAGGGACATTGGGATCACGCCGGTCGGCGCTTTATCGGAAGTCTACTGACCGGCACGTTAGCACTCGTTCTGGTTCTGGCGTCGTTGACTAACCTGGCAGCAGTGGAGGGTTTGTCACAAGTGGCCGCTGAAAGGGCAAATCACGTTCTTCCGCTGCCACGAATCCGGTATATCGAGTCGATGCCCTGGATGAATTGGAATGTGTCAGCGCCGACACTGCGGATCGATACGCTGATACTACCTAATGTCCCGCCCTGGGTTGACCCGCGAAGCCCCCAGGAGGTGACAAAAGGTTCAACGGCGTTGAGCTGAACGACACCATGACGGCGCAGTGCCGGCAGCGAAGCGGTCTGCATTGCGCCTCAGTCCGTGGAGGGAACCGATGTTTGCAAGCTTTAGTGACCCGTTTGAGACTTTGTTGACTCTGCAGCGTGCCCTGGACTCGCGCATCGCGAGCGACTGGATGGGCCGCGGCACGGCCGCGATCGGCAGTTTTCCGCCGATCAACATCTTCCAAAAGGCTGACGACTTCGTCGCAGTTGTCGAACTGCCCGGCATCGACAAGAGCGATCTGGAGATTGAGGCGAAAGAGAATACCATTCGCATCCGCGGCAAAAAGGCGAGCGCCTACGGCGAGCAGGCGAGTGTCCATCGCCGCGAGCGTATATCCGGAGTGTTCGATCGCACGGTATCAGTGCCAATTCGAATCGAACCAGATCGCATCAAGGCCGAATATCGCGATGGTATCCTTGCGCTGTTCATACCGCGCGCTGAAGCCGACAAGCCGCGCTCGATTAAGATTAGCTAGGGAGTGGTGCTATGTCAGATGCACAGGAACTACAGGTCCAGCAGAAACGTGAGGTCGACAAGAAAACTGAGGGCACGGCGCCTGGTCGCACATTCTTGCCGGTGACCGATATCTTCGAGACGCCCGAGGCGTTAACGGTCGTGCTTGAAATGCCAGGCGTCGATCGCAACAGCATCGAGGCAAACGTGGAGGATGACGTCGTTACTATCGAAGGTCGAATCGATTTTTCAAAGTATGAGGGCATGCAGCCGGTCTACACGGAATACAACGTGGGCCACTACGCCCGCAGCTTTGAGATTTCGAACAAGATCGACCAGAGCAAGATCAGCGCCCAGATGAAAGACGGCGTGGTCACCATCGTGTTGCCGAAAGCAGAGCAGGCCAAGCCGAGAAAAATTCAGGTGAGCTAGGGCAGGATTTCGATGATACCACGAGCGGAGGAGGGATCTTCCATCTCGACTCGATGGCTTGGGTGCGCGTGCCAAGGACGCCGCGCACCGATTATCAGGCGAAGAACCCGCGCGGCACGATGAGCGTGCGAAACCGTCTTTACTATCAAACCCAAGCCCAGCGCGTCCGAGGAAAGCGAAGTGACCTCCGTATTTTTTTAGGGTTTTCCGTCCGTGTTGGAATTGCAGACTGCGAGAGCGCCGGTGCCCGCATCTCGCGGGTCCACTCGGGTGGCCGAGAATGCCGTCGACCATTTTCTGGTCGAGAGCGAACGGCGGGTCATTATGCATTGCCAAAAATTGCTGCGCACCCCGAACTTGCCGGCCGAAGACCGGCGGCGCCTGGCGCGGCTGCTCGCTGAGGCTGAGGGCAGGCTGCAGGAGCTCGCTTCAATTCAAAATTAACCGATGCAGGAATTCGAAAAAGTTTTTTGCAGGACCCTCTTGAATTTTGCGCTCGTTTTTGTATTTGGATTTCTGCCGCTGATGCGGTGTTGGGCGCCAGATTTGGGCCCAGCGGATTTAACCGGGCGCCGGACGGCTGTCTTGCACTGGTGTCTTGCGCTCCTTTGTAACCATCTTGCTCCTTGGAGGATTTGGCTATGAGGACTTACGATTTTGCTCCCCTGTGGCGTTCGACCATTGGCTTCGATCGCCTTTTCAATCTCCTCGACGAAACCCAACAGAGGGTCGAGGACAACTACCCACCCTACAACATCGAGCGGCTCGGTGAAGACCGCTATCAAATCTCCCTGGCGCTGGCTGGTTTCAGCCCGGATGAGATTGCGGTGACTGCAGAGCAAAACGTGCTGACGGTGGAAGGTCGCAAGAGCGACAAGGACCAGCACGAATACCTTTACCAGGGCATTTCGGCTCGGCCGTTCAAACGACAGTTCAATCTTGCCGATTACGTCCAGGTGAAGGCTGCGAGCTTCGATAACGGCCTGCTCCGTGTCGAGCTCGTCCGCGAAATCCCCGAGGCCATGAAGCCCAGGCGTATCGCCATCAATGGTGGCGCTCCCGTCGGGCAGATCACGAAGAAGGCGGCCTAGCCGCTGGAGCTCTGATCGACTTGCGCGCGGGCGGCGGCCCGCGCGCGAAAGCAGTTCATGTAAAGGAGGATATCATGGGAATTCGTGATCTTGTTCCGTGGACGAAGGGTCGGCAGCTCTCGACCGGGCAGGAGGCCTTCGATCCGTTTCTTACGCTTCACCGCGAGGTGAATCGGCTTTTTGAAGATGTCTTTCGCGGCTTCGGACCGCTCGATCGGGTTGGTCCCCCCTTGATGGAGGGCCAATTCGGCTGGCCTCGGCTAGAGCTCGGCGAAACCGACAATGCAGTGACGGTTTCTGCCGAGCTCCCGGGTCTCGGCGAAAATGATGTCCAAGTCGAGATCGCCAATGGCGTTCTTTCGATCCGCGGCGAGAAGAAGACCTTGCGGAGCGATGGCTCGAAATTCTTCAGCGAGCGATACTATGGATCGTTTGAACGCCAGATTCCGCTTGAGGGCGTTGAGGAAGACAAGGCCCAGGCGGAGTTCAAGAACGGCGTTCTGACCGTTACGCTTCCGAAGTCAGAGCAGTCGAGCCGCAACGTCAAGCGTATCGCGATCAACAAAAACTGAAGGCTGAAGGCGGCGGTAACGCCGCCGCCTTCGTACAATCTCGTTAACCCGTCTCTCGACGAAAGGAGAAAAAAGGAGACACGCCATGAGCCAGGCAAATCGGACCGTCAGTGATTTTGTGCCTCGTTTCCACTCGGTATCGCATTACAATTCGCCAGAAGACGTATTGAACGACGTCAAACTCTCGATCGATGAAAGGCGAGTAATTCTCTCGTCGTGGGCGTCGGATATGTACGCCGTTGAATCACATCCGGGTCTGCGGAAAGTCCCCGGTATCCCGCACAGACTGCGTCTGGACGACATCCTGGCAGCGCTGATGCAACTCGACGACGAGACGGATCCATCACCACCGCGCGGGGGAATGGCCATGCGGTTGCCTGGTTTCAGCGAGCTCAACTGCGCTTCCGACGGGCCGCGTCGCTTTATAGGTGAGGGCGCATCGAGACGGCATAGGCCGGCAATCGCCATGCGCACGCCTCGCGGGTCACGTTGGACCCGCGAGGAAAATGTGAGGAGATACCGTAAGCTTCTGCAAACTCAACTGACCGATATGGAGCGCAAGTTCGTCGAGCGACGGCTTGCGGAAGAACTGCGAGGCTGATCGATAAGCTATAGATCGGTTTGGCTTCGACGAGCGTTGCGATTGGCATCCATGATGACGCAATCAATAGCGTTTTTGATGGTCACAAATGTGCTCACCGTAAGCAGTGCTCCGTTCGTGGCATTGCTGGCTTACAGCTATAACACGAACGACCGATTATCGACGTCCGCGGCTTCGGTCCCCGACACGGTAGACGCGCCCGCAGACAAGCCAGACATGCTCACGTCTGATACGACGTCTGCTTTCAGCCACAACGAACAATCACGGCGCTAATTTCAGGAAGCGGCCCAATTTGAGTAATTGGCGGATTGTATTCTTGGCTGTCCGTCGGCGATGCTTCGCACATCGCCGCCCGGACCTTGGCTATTATCGGCAACCGAGATACGCAACCGCGCCCTCACTGCAAAAATGAGTCCCGCGTGTCTAAACGCGACAAGGAAAATCAACTGCGGGAGATGAGCGCGTTTCCATGCCCATCTTGAGAATGCGTAGGGCGTAACCTAAAATGGCCGCGTAGTCCGGTCATTGAAACCAGCTTCACTCGACCCGTTAAAATGCTTGTCGGCGATCGCCTTGCCTAAGGCATTGGCATCGTCTCTCCCGGTATTTCGCAGAATCGCTTCGACTTCCAGCAAGGCTCGTCTTATCCAGGTTTTCACGGTACTAACCGGTACCCCGGCCCTGTTTGAAAGCTGCTCACGGCTCTCTCCATGAAGATAGGCTCTGACCACAAGGTCGCGAAGTACCGGATTGAGCTCTTCTAGTGCCCAGAAAACCCGAAGCTTCTGATGCGCGGCGTTTTGATCCTCTTCCCAGGCCTCTATATGTTCGATGGCGGTCGGGCATTCGCTCGGTAGCGTCGGCATAATCGAGCCGTCGGCGCTGTTTTCGCGACCTATCTTTCGCGAATGGTCGATTGCGATGTTGCGGGCGATTGACATCATCCAGGTTATCGGCGAGCCGAGTGACGAACGATAGAAGCTCGCATGCGACCAGATCCGCATATAGACGTCCTGGATGATCTCTTCCGCCAGCTCCTGCCGCCTGACGATCAAGAGGACCCTGGAAAATAGTTTTCCTTTGGTAGCCGAATAAAGTTCGGCAAACGCATCCTGGTCCTCTTCGGCGACCCGCTTCAGCAGGCGCTCGAGGTTTTTCGATCCTGAATCTGCCAAGATGTTCCTCACTCGATCGGCGCCAAGGCCCGAATGGCAATAAAACCTGCCAGCGACGAAAGCGCCGTCACGAATGTTCCCCAGACCATGTCGACCACCGTAACCGTCAAGGGCCAGCGGTTGATCGTAGCGAGATTGGTCAAGTCGTAGGTTGAGAATGCTACAAGTCCGAGCAGTCCTCCCAGCAGGACGGCCGAACCCCAGGCATCGTTTCTTGCCGCCGGCATCACCGTGAAGACAACGATCCCGAAGAAATAAATCAAATAAAGCGCGGCGGCGGCCAGTAGGTTTGGCTTTTCCGACAGCAAGTCCCCGAGCGAACTTCGATAAAACCCCATCGCGCGGCTAAGCCAAAGGTAATCGGAGGCGAGAAAAACGCCTGCCGTCACGAAGTATGCGATTGAATAGCGCAACATGTCGGATCCCTGGCAATACCGGCTCAACTAAATTCCGAAGAATGGCTGTAGCAGTCGAGCCATTTTGCTCTTGAAGCGGAGCGGGGCATCGGTGACCGCGAGGCAGATGCAGTCTTCATCCGGACCTGCGAACGGCTGATGTTCGGTCCGTTCATCGGTTTCCGCGATATCCCCCCGATAGAGAATACTATCTCGATCACACAGGCTACCTGTGAGAACGAGCGTAAGCTCGCGTCCATTGTGCCCATGTGACGGCACCGTCAATCCGCTCTGGAAACGTAACAGCCTCGCCTTCGAACGGCCGTCAACCGTTGGGACGGGAATCTGCTGCACGCGCGGCGCGAGCCGCCTCCAATGTAATTCATCGAGATCTCCGCCCACATAGCCTCTCAGCGGATCGGGAATGATCGCATCCCTGGCCGTTCGGGAAAGCGAATCCGTTTTGCTAACGCCAACAGCGGGTTCGCTCCTGACTCGCGAAAGGATGGCGTCCTTCATGGTCGAAGACACCGGCGCTTCTTCGAGAGAGTCTAGTAGGTATCCGCCGAGCGAATCGGCCGACCGGTTGCGCGCACGGCAGTGTGGACAGAGGGTGAGGTGGGTAGCAACGAGAAGGCTCGACGCTTCATCCAGCGTGCCAGCCGAATAGCTGACCAGGATATCGTTGCTGACGTGAAATTTGATGGTCATTTACCGGCTCCATCTTGCGCGTCGAGGGCGGAGCGAAGTTTGGCGAACGCCAGCCTTATCCTTGATTTGACGGTGCCGATGGGAAGGCTGAGTCGTCTGGAAATCTCGGAATGCGAGAGGTCGTCATAAAATGAAAGCATCACGACGTTTCTTTCACCGGCGGAGAGCGAATCCATGACGTTGCGAACGCTCTGTTCAATTTCAATTTGCTCGACGAGGCGATCAGGCGTCTCCTGATGGTCCGGGACCAGCGCCGGATCATTCGGATCGAATTCGGGTCTGCGGCTTTTACGAAAGCGGTCGATACTCAGATTTCTCGCAATGGTAAAAATCCAGGTGGAAGGGGAGGCCTTCGACGGATTGAATTGGGCCGCATTGCGCCAGAGCGAAACCATTGCTTCCTGGGTTATTTCCTCCGCTGCGGCGTCATCGGCGCCCAGCCGCAGGCAATAGGATTTAATACGCGGCGCGAAATATCGAAAAAGGATGTCGAACGCCGGCTCGCTTCGCTCCGTAGCTATTTTCGCGATACATTCAACGAATTCCGCTGCTTTCGATCGCGGGTCGCCGGGTTCGGTTCCTTTCGCGACCATTTGATGCTCGGACGTTCTCTGCGTATTCGCCGCTTTAGATGAACGCTCTTTGAAACGAGAGGCGAACGTAATGCCAAGAATCTGTCCGGTCAGCAGCTGCTTGTCCGGACCGATAAATGCGCCGGCCCATGATGTGGGACTTTGCCGGAGAGTTGCAATCGTTGATATCGCACTGACTCTCATTGTTTGGTCATGGCCAGAAATTCTTGTCGCGTCAGAGCATTGTCGCGAAAGCAACCAAGCATGCAGCTCGTGACCATTTCCGCTCCTACCTTGTGGACCCCGCGGCTGGACATGCAATGATGGATCGCCTTGACCACCACGCCGACCCCCTGAGGTTGCAGGACCTCCTGAACCGCGGAGGCAATTTCCGAAGTCATCCGCTCCTGAATCTGGAGCCGCCTCGCGTAAGCATCGACAACGCGGGCCAACTTGGAGAGTCCGACAACCCGCCCGTTCGGGACGTAGGCCACCCAAGCCTGACCAATGATGGGCGCCAGATGGTGTTCGCAATGGCTTTCGAACGAGATGCCGCGCAGGACGACCATTTCCTCATAGCCGCCGGTTTCGTCGAAAGTCTTGTTCAGGATTGCGAGCGGATCTTGCTTGTAGCCAGAGAAATACTCTCCAAACGCCCGCGCCGCCCGTGCTGGCGTTTCAAGCAATCCGGGACGATCGGGGTCGTCTCCAGCCCAGCGAATGATCGTACGGAACGCGGCCTCGACCTCTTCACGCGAAGGCGAGAGGTCCGGCGGTTGCGGAAAATGGCTGATCTGGATGTTCAACGCTTGGTCCTCTTACAATTTGCCGGTGACAAAGCACCCCGGTCGACGGGGGGCCCATCGACCGGGGCCTCGTCGCCGGGACCCGGGCGGGCGGCGCCGCAGCGTCCCGGTAAAAGTTGATACGAGGCCGAGCGGGAATCGGATCACTACGCGCGCGAAAAAATTGACGTTCCGGGGCGAGAACAACCGGCCAGATTGATTCAGGATGTCGGGCTGCGGCGCGCGTTACAGACCTTGTGCGAGGTAATCTTGAGATTGGAGAGTGTTGTGTCGCCGGATTCCGCAGTCTCCGTCTGTTCGAAAACTATCTTGCAGCGATACCCGAATGCGCGGGCTATTCGCAGGTAATTCGTCAGCGTGACCTTTGAATTGCCTCTCAGATATCGCGAAATCTGGCTGGGATCGGCTCCCAGCAAAAAACCGATTGCTTCCAGACTCAACGAATTTGACTGCCTCAGTTCGAGAAGCGCGTTAATCATCGCCGCCTCGTCGCTTGCAACTTCGAGCTTCAGCCGTTCGCTCGTTTCAGAATCCGTACCGGGAAAGTCTCGTCTCCGCGTTTTCATGAGCTTGCTCGCCGTATGTCCGAATATTCATACGACGCCGGGCCGACGTTAGATCACAAAATTCGCTTGCCCCAGACGAAGGCAAATCGGCCAACCAGCCGAGCGGCTTGTAGACTTTTGCACTATTCGCGGAACCAAAGCTTCGCCAACGCGTGATGTCATCGTTGCTTTTGTGTCATGCGAGTGGGGGCACGGGTGGACAATCTACCGGTTATTCTGGTCGTTGAAGATGATCAGCTGCTTCAAAGCCTCGTCGAGGAGAGCCTCACGGACGGAGGATTCGACGTTGTAATAGCTGCTTCTGGGGAAAATGCCGTGGAACTGCTAAATGCTTCCAAAGGGAAATATCGGGCGCTCGTCACCGACGTCAATCTGGGATCAAGCAACGTCGATGGCTGGAGCGTTGCCAGACATGCCAGAGAGATCGACCCTGACTTTCCCGTCATTTACATGAGCGGAAAAGACGCGGCCGATTGGGCGTCGAAAGGCGTCCCTCACAGTGTCATGTTGGAGAAGCCATTCGCACCAGCTCAACTTGTCACTGCCGTTGCGCAGCTTTTAAATGGCGGAACTCTATCAGGGTAGGGTTGTCTTAGAAACGTTTACTACCTCTCAACACGGGGACGTAGCCTCATTCTGGATGCTCGCGCGCACTTCCAGCAGCGCGCGCCGGATCCAGGTTTTTATCGTGTTGACGGGCACACCGTACTGTTCAGAGAGTCGATGCCTGCTTTCTCCATGAATGTAAGCTGCGATCACCAGATGGCGTCTTTTTGGTTCGAGAGCTTGCAGGGCTGAAAGAATACTCTGTTGAAGCTTGACGGTGTCGCTTTCGCTTTCCTGAATTTCTATGGTTTCAAGTGCCGTGGGTCCTTCAGCGGCAAAGCCTAATAAAGTCGAGGGATCAGAATAAAATTCCCGCGTTGATTTTCGTGCAAGATCGATCGCGAGGTTTCGGGAAATCGTGATCATCCAGAGCATCGGCGTGCCCAGGGCAGGTCGGTAGGACCCTGCGTTCATCCAGATGCGGACATAAGCTTCCTGTAGGATTTCCTCCGCAAGATGGGTCCTCTTGACCAGCGGCAGGACGGTGCAAAACAATTTACGTTGAGTGGCCACATAGAGCTTTTTGAATGCCGCTTCGTCCTTGCCGGACATTCGCAGCAACAGTCGTTCGAGATCCCGGGAAGTCGGCGCTGTGGCTGACATAGGTTCGTTGGCCCTAGTCGCTCTTGGCCGGAGTTTTTGGTGGAGCAGTTCCTTCAGGGATGATCACGACCGGTTCTTCCGGGGCGGCGACTTTGTCAGCAAAATCCTCAACTGCCTTCGCGGCGTCCCTGATGCTGGTTTCGACTTTCTTGAGGATTGAATCTTTGTCGTCCGTATCGCCGTCGTCCATATCGCCCTCCGGAATTGGAATGCCACGGGGTCTTGATCAAAGCTAGCGTTCCTCAGGACGCCTATAGTGTCAACTATTGTTTACATATTTTGCCTCGCCGGTTCAGCAGGGATGGTTCGCGGCTGGCCCGGCGGCCCAGGCTCAGAAGTAGCATATAATCTAATGATATCAGTATAATAGAAGAGATTCCGAGCGAAGTTTTTGAGGGGTGCTACCTGCAGGAACGATTTCCGTGCGCCATGATTGTCATGAGAGTTTTACAAGCAGCGCGCCAGCCTCGTGCAAAAATTGCTCGGATGCTGGCGACGGCGGCGAAAGGCGGGCGCCTACAGCAACAAGATCAAATCTCAAGAACGTTCATCAATATCCGGTTCAATCCCGTAAGGCCTGACCATCGCCCATACATGCGCGGGCACCATGTTCTTGACCCTCTGCGGATATTGCCGGCGAAGATGCAGAACGGTTTCGATCGCTTTCATCTCGACGCGGGCGCGAGCAAATTCGAGGCCGCGTGGGCCGAACTTCGGCATCAGCCAACCAACGAGTGGCCGTAGCCAATTGGGCATGCTTCGAAGGGGGAGGCCGCCCGCGGCGAGTTCGACGTTCTTCAGAAAACCCTTCACCGGCCCGGCGCGCTTGCCCGCGCTTCCCGGCTCGGAGATTCGGACTTCGTCCCCGAGCAGGCGAAGCAATTCCTCGCCGCGTTGATTGCGCACTAATAGCCATTGCTCGCCTTGGCCACCCATGTAGCCGACCGTGATATCGGCCAGCACGTTGGTGTAATCGACGCAGGTGCGGCATGTCATCGGAAAGAAATCCGCCGGCAGCTTGGAAATTGGCAGCTGCAGAAACGGGATCTCTTTCGTCCGCCCGTCGCTGAACCGAAGCTCGACATGATAGTCTGCTCGAAATTCGAGATAGGTGATCGTGTCCGGCCGATCGGACAGAAGTTCGAGAAACGTATGAAAGTTTGCAGTGGTCGTGTTGTCGGAACAGGGCGTACCCACGACATAGAGTCGTTCGAAGCCGAGCTTGGCTTCCAGCGACCGTAACGCATAGACCTGGCAGGGAATTCCTATAACTGCGAGGCGCTTGAAACCGCGCGCCAAGGCCGGCTCCAATAGGGCCAGCAGCGGCGCATATCCCATCCGCATGCCGCGACATTGCGCCATGCCTTGCGCGCTCGTCACGAGCACCGGCACAGGCTTCCATTTGTCGTTGGGATCCGGCGCCACCGTCAGCACGGCATCGACGATGCCGGTTTCCAGCAAGAGCTCGCCGATACGGGTCGCTATCCCGGTCCATTGCGCGCCTTCACGTGGATGGACTAGCGAAGCGCGGACCATGCGCTGGAACGGACCGAAAAGCAGCTCGTCGGGTCGCTGCATATTGCGAGCGCGGCCATGGACGCGCGCCTCGAGTCCGGGATAATCCGGCTTGATGAACTGGCAGGCTTGGCCGCATCGCTTGGGCTCGCTGGAGCGTGAGATGCCGCAATCGGTGCAGAGATCGCGCGGCGCGGCGCCGCTGACGGGCGGTGCCCACACCGGCGATGCCACATCGTTACGATCTACCATCCGCGCGTTCCGGCGCCGCCCTTGAAAGGCCCGACAATGCGTGAGGTGATCCAGCCACCGTAAAAATCGCCGGGCTGCGGCTGGACGCGTTCCTCGTCGACCCAGCATTCATCGACGCGTGAGGCATAGAACGCCAGATATCCAGCGATGTCTGCGAATTTGGGCGAGGGCGAAGGGTAGCTCCAGGCAGCGTTATCGGCCCGCTTGCGGTCGACATCGAGCGACCAATATTTCGCTCGGCCCTTGAACTCGCACCAGGAACTGCCAGCTGCGGCCTGCAAATATGGCTGCGCGATATCTTCAGGTGGAAAGTAG
>Ga0181531_10002019_pt1 | contig 12746 bp, 11 predicted proteins | sample PEATcosm2014_Bin_38_FD_119743 | JGI IMG/M metagenome (GOLD analysis project Ga0181531, IMG submission 119743) | Peatland microbial communities from MTU Mesocosm Facility, Houghton, MI, USA - PEATcosm2014_Bin11_10_metaG | ecosystem: Environmental > Terrestrial > Soil > Wetlands > Peat | place... | reverse complement strand
GCGAAGGCCGTCGCCGGCGGAAAGAAAATCGGCGACAAGGGCTATTTCGTGGAACCCACGGTTTTGACCAACACCAAGGAAAGCATGAAAGTGGTTCAAGAGGAAATCTTTGGTCCGGTAGTGGCGGCGATTCCTTTCGACAACGTGGAAGAGTTGATGCCTCGCGCCAATGACACGGTGTACGGATTGGCTGCCGGTATCTGGACGAAAGATATTTCGAAAGCCCACCGTCTGGCCGCGTCGATGCGGGCGGGCACGGTGTGGATCAACTGCTACAACATCTTCGACGCGGCGCTTCCCTTCGGAGGCTACAAGCAATCCGGCTGGGGGCGCGAGATGGGCAAGGACGCTCTGGAGCTCTACACGCAAACGAAAGCGGTCTGCACCCGGCTGTAGTTCGCGACTTTTGACAATCTTCGGCGGTCAATCGTGACTTGGTGGCAGAGGGAGACGGGCTAGAACGCCCGTCTTTCTATTTCCGTCGGCATTTACGAAAAGACCAACTCCGCTCAAGGACATGAGAAGGGGCGCTAATCTTCGTCGTGCAGTGGCCCTTCTTTGGCCTCGCGGTAGGCGCGCTTCACTGCAACGGGCATATAGCCCTTGTCAAAAACCTGCGCGCGGTCAGGGTCATCTCCCACAAAGCGTTTGCGCAGCGCGGTTAGTTCGACCTCCTTCACTGCCTGTTCAACCGTCAAGCCGCGTTTGAAGGCGTCGGAAGCTTGTGCGACCGTAGCCTCGAGCAGCGCAATTTCCAGGTCGAGATATTGCTTGTCGTGCATGACCGGTCCGTGCCCAGGAACGATCGTTGTGGCATCGATTGCTTCGATCTTCTTCATGGTTTCGATCCACTCGCCGAAGAAGGAGCCGTAGGGATAGGGTACGGGGTAGACGACGAGATCTCCGGTCATCAGCACCTTACTATCGGGAACGTAGATCACCGCGTCTCCCTCCGTGTTGCCCCGGCCCAGGAACATCACCTGCACCTCACGCTTCCCCAGATAAACGGTAAGGCGACTATCAAAGGTGATGGTCGGCGCAACATGATTTGCCATTTTCAATTCCGGCATGAAGGCTTCGAGCTGCGGCAGCGTCTTCTCGTAATACTTGCGGGTTTCCGCATCGAGCGGTTTTCCGTCAGAGGGCCCCTGGTCGAGTAATTTGCGGACTCGGGTGACCGTCTCCTCTTTCAATTCTTTCTTCGGAATGAGATTGACGATGCCCTCGCGCGTCGCCGGCGTGCTGACGATGGCCAATCCGGGAAACGCCTCTTGATAGAGGCCGTTGCCGGCATTGTGGTCGGGATGCCAATGCGTATTCACGAGAAACCGTACCGGCTTATCGGTGAGCTGCTTGATCTCGGCAATGATGCGCGCGGTTGTGGTGGGCGAGTGGCCCGAATCCACCACCAACACACTGTCATCGCCGATAATCGCGACCGAATTGCCGCTCACGAACGGAGTGTTGTCCTCGGGCGGAATAAAACCGTACACGCCATCGGCCAGCTTGACCGTCTGATAGGTGATCATTCCCGGAGGCAGCGCGCTGCTCGACTCTTGTGCGTTTAGCGGATTCGCCGCGATCAGAAGCGTCGCCGCGGTGATGCAGGAGAGAGCAAGTTGCTTTGTCGAAGGCGTGTTGCGGGTGGCGCGTCCGCCAGGTTGGATGGGCGACATAATCGAATTACCGCGGCCTCAAATGAGCGAATCGCACGGCGGTCTGAGGGCGAGGGCCGATACAACGAAACCATAAATCGTCGAACCCTGAACGTGGATTGGGACCGATGGGCTTTTTCGTGGTGGGAACACTATGGATCTGAGGACAGTTTGCGCGGCTGAACGGGGCCGAACGCGAGCGAAAAAGGAATTGGAGGCGCGGGTGAGAATCGAACTCACGATAGAGGTTTTGCAGACCTCGGCCTTACCACTTGGCTACCGCGCCCGACAGCGTCGCTCAACGAAATGATAGCGGATGGGCTATCCGGAGGGAATCTGGAGCGGGAGACGGGATTTGAACCCGCGACTTCGACCTTGGCAAGGTCGCACTCTACCACTGAGTTACTCCCGCTTGAAGCCTCATTCTACCGCAGTGGCATGGGCAGTGACAATTCTCGACATTTGTTCGCTAATGGGTCGCCCTGTGCGCACCAACCCTTTGGCGGAGGCCTGAATCGTATGGTGGCTGGGTATGAAATCGATGTCAAAACCTAACCGCGTCGGACCTTCGAAACGAGCCTGCCGCTCGCGCCTCGGGACCGACTATGAGGACAAAAGAATGAATGGACTGAAGCTGATTCTGGTCGCAGCAATCGTCGCGACCTGTTTTGCTGCGATCGCTCCTGCGGCAAATGCGCAGGTGAGTGTGAATATTGGCGTGGCGCCCGACTGCCCCTATGGCTACTACGACGTGCCACCGTACGATTGCGCGCCTTATGGATACTACGGACCGGAATGGTTTACGGGCGGCGTGTTTATCGGCGCCGGTCCATGGTTTCATGGCCCAGCCGATTTTCATGGCCATGTGAACAACCGCTTTCATCCGGACCACGGTTATCACGGCCCGCATCCCGCCCGCGGCGAGAAGCCGGAACCAGGCAAACCCGTAGACAGGATCGCTCATTTCAAAGGAAACGAGATGCGTGACGGACGCGGCCATGTAGTTGGCGGCAAACGATAGCCTTCGAATCGAAAGCAGTCGACCTATCGAGGTTGAAATAACCGGTCCGCGCCAGGATGAAGAGCGCGGGCCGGGGCTGTCTTTGACGAGCTGCGGGTCGTTCTCTCGCGCTCGCATACTTCCGTCCGGTTCACAAGGACGGCGCGGGAGTTTCAGGATCTCAGGGGCTCGGGCTGCGTGTGAGGCGCCCATTGCGGGTCTTCGTCGGGGGCAACGATCTCGCCGTCGCGCATATGGATAATGCGATCGCCAAAAGCGGCCGCTTCCGGATTGTGCGTGATCATCATGACCGTTTGTCCAAGATCTTTATTGGACTGACGCAGCATTCCGAGCACGATGTTGGAGCTCTTGGTATCGAGATTACCGGTTGGCTCATCGGCCAGGACGATGGCGGGACGGTTGATGAGGGCGCGCGCCAGCGCCACGCGTTGTTGCTCGCCTCCCGAGAGTTCGTTGGGGCGATGTTCGAGCCGGCCCGCAATGCCCAGCATCCCGGTGATCTTCGCGAGGAACGCAGGGTCAGGCGCGGAGTTTCCCGCGATGTCAGAAGCGATTTCGATATTCGAGCGCGCGCTGAGGGTGGGAAGCAGATTGAATTTCTGAAACACGAATCCGATTTTCCGTTTGCGCAGACGGGTGCGCTCGCCGTCGGACAGCGTCGCGAAATCGACGCCGTCGATGGTCACGCTGCCGCCATCTGCGCGCGTCAATCCACCGAGAAGATAAAAGAGCGTGGACTTGCCGCTGCCCGAAGGACCGACAATGCTGATGAACTCCCCTTTTTGCACGCTGAAGGAAATACCGCGAAGGGCCGGCACTTCGACTTTGCCGACGCGATAGGTTTTGCGCAAATCCCTGGCTTCGATGAAGGCCGACATCCAATGAAAACCATATCACACGGGCTCACTGGCGGTTCGGCGGAATCATGCGACAGTCGCGTGCCGCACCTGCGGTGGCGTCGAGGTTTCGACGTGCCGCTTGGGCCCGCGCTTGCGAATCAGCAACAAGCGGATGCGCTCCAGCAGTTCCGCCGGCTCGTACATGCCTTTGGACAAGAAAACGTCCGCCACGTTTTCGCGTTCGTAAACCTTGGTGCGTCCGGAAATGAGGACGGCGGGAGTTTGCGGGGAAAGAGCCTTGATCTCATCGATCAGGCGGGATCCATCCACGCCGGGCATGATGAGATCGGTCAACACCAGATCGACGCCGCCGCGGCGAAAGGCGTCGAGCGCGGTCTCGCCGTTATTGCAGGCGAGCACCCGGTAACCGCGAGTCTCGAGCAGAATTTTTCGGATGGAGAGTGCCTGTTCGTTGTCGTCGACGCAGAGAATCGTTTTCTTGGGCTTCATTGACCTAACCGGGGGAGACTTTCGTCCCAAATTGTTTTTTGATTTTTTGTTGAATTTATTTTCGAATCAGAGCGAGCTGAATCCTAAACACAATTGCGACGGAGGTAAAGTAGCGCGTTCGCCAATGGCACTCTGGTGTGAGGCAAAGTTGTGCCATGGGGCCGCGCGCCGCAACTGCAGCAGCGTTCGCGCGTACTAGATCGCGAGAGTGACCTCGCCGCGAAGTACTTCCACACAATTTCCACCGACTCGCACATTGACAACATGGTTATCTTGATCGTCGGCATGCATGGTAGCACGCACGAAAATGCTGCTGGGACGGTGCATTTCGAGTCCCTGCTCGATCAAAACCTGCTCGTCGCTGGCAGCGACGCCATGCGCGACCATCCACGCGGCGCAACATCCGGCTGCTGAACCAGTAGCTGGATCATCGCCGTTGTAAAAGATCATGCGCGCATGCAACCGCGCTCTTGGATTCACCGTCTCGCGGCTCACGAAGTAAAGGAACTTTCCTCCACTGCGGGTGAGGTACTCGGCGGCACGATCAAGATCGAGGCGGAGACGCTCGATCGCCTTCAGCGACCGCAGCGGGACGATGGTGTAGGGTAGCCCGGTTGAGACAGTTTGAATCGGCGCGGAATCGTCAAAATCAGCCGCATCGAGATTGGTGAGACGCGCGATGTCGCGGATCGCATGCCGGGCGCCGAACTCGGGATCCTTTTGCGTCATCTCACCAAACAGCGGTTGCGATTGCTGACCTTCGAAACGCACCGGCACGGTCCCCACATTCAGTTCGAGGCGAATCTCGGCTGCGTTGCTTTCACCACGTAGAACGAACGCGGTGCCGAGCGTGGGGTGGCCGGCAAACGGCAGTTCCTCCTGCACAGTAAAGATGCGGACACGAACCGCGCGGTTTTTTTCGGCAGCCGCGTCTCCAGGCAGGACAAAAGTCGTTTCCGAAAGATTCATCTCGCGCGCTAGAGACTGCATGACCTCGGTGCTGAGGCCGCGACCGTCGAGGAACACAGCGAGAGAGTTGCCGGCGAGTGCGCGGTCGGTGAATACATCCACTTGCACCATCGAGAGCTTCTTTATCGAGGCGGACATGTCGACAATTTTATCTCGCGGAGGGAGCGCAACGCGCGAGTCGAAGCGGAGCAGTTCTTGCCATCCGTGCCGCGCGCGACTGTGTTTAGGCTACTATGGGTGGGTGCTTGAGGGTTCTTGAACTGGAGTGGCCGGGTTGACGTGTTGAACCGCGACGGATATTCTATTCCCTACTAATGTTATAGGGTTTAATTCAACCCCTGCCATCCATAGAATCTAAATCCGGTGAGGAACGAAAAAAATGTCGCTACGCATCAATTCCGAGGCTCCGAATTTCACGGCTGAGACGACGCAAGGCTCCATCAATTTTCACGAATGGATTGGCAATGGCTGGGCCATTCTGTTTTCGCATCCCAAGGACTTCACTCCCGTATGCACGACCGAATTAGGCTATATGGCGGGATTGCAACCCGAGTTTGCCAAGCGCAACACAAAAATCATCGGGCTGAGCGTCGATCCGGTGGCGAGTCACGGCAAATGGGCGGCGGACATCGAAGAAACCCAGGGCCACAAGGTGACCTATCCGATGATCGGCGATCCGGAGCTCAAGGTCGCAAAGCTGTATGACATGCTGCCGGCCGAGAGCGGAACAACGAGCGAAGGCCGCACCGCCGTCGACAACGCCACAGTGCGCACCGTGTTCCTGATCGGCCCCGATAAGAAAATCAAGCTGATGCTGATTTATCCGATGAGCAGTGGACGAAATTTCGACGAAGTGCTGCGCGCGCTTGATTCAATTCAGCTTTCAGCCAAACATAGCGTCGCGACGCCAGTGAACTGGAAACCGGGCGACGATGTGATTATTCCGACGTCGGTGTCGGACGAACAGGCGAAGCAGAAATATCCGGCGGGATTTAAAACCCTGAAGCCGTACCTGCGCGTGGTGGCTCAACCGAAGTAGACAGATTTCTTAGAGCAGGCGCCGACTAGTTACCGGTGCCGCAGGTGCAGATTCCCTGGCCGCTGCCCAGCTGTTGGATCATCGAGCACTCGGTGGACAGCACCTGAGTTTCGGTCGAAGTGAGCGGGGCCGGAATATAGGGCGCCTCGGTCATCTGCGGGCCCGTAGTTGGGGTCTGGATGTTCGTTTCCCATCCCGACAACACGCCATTCGGAACCGGGGATGCCGCGTTGCACTGCCCGCTTGAACCGGGAGCCGATGGAATCACCTCGATGACTCCGGCGACGGGCTTCTTTCCCGTCAGCGTGTTGGCCGTGAGGTCGTTGACCAGCGAGAGGGTCAGCAAGCCGCTATCCGAGATCAGGCACCCGCAGCACTCATTCATCTCCTGGCTGCTGTCGAAGACATAGACCATGGCGCACAGGTCTCCGGATGCCACCCCAGGATTGGTCAACTGCATGGTTCCGTCGATTCCGGTGAGCACCGCGTTCGCTCGATTGAAATAGTTCACCAGCAGCAGCGGCAGCACCGTCAGCGAAACCGAGCCGGTAAGGTTGCTGCTCTGCGCCAGAATTGTGGTAGAGCCGACCTGCAGAGCCGTCGTCATTCCCGCGGTGGAGACTATTGCAATTGTGGGTTGTGACGAACTCCAGGTCGCCGTACTGGTCATATCCTGCGTGGTGCCATCGCTGAAAGTCGCAATTGCCAGAAGCTGCTGACTGCCTCCCAGAACGAGTGACAGGGGCGACGGCGTTGCGGTCAGCGAGACGGCCACCGCCGGAGTCAAGGAAAGGTTGGCGCTGCCACTGACAGACCCTTGGGTCGCGCTGATGACGGCGCTCCCCACTGCATTGGCGGTTACCGCGCCGGTTGCAGTCACGCTGGCGCTGGCGGCGGAAGAGCTCCACGTTACCGCCTGCGTGAGATTTTGTTTCGATCCATCGGAATAATTTCCGGTAGCTGTGAGCGACTCGGATTCTCCGAGTGGCAGCGAAGACTGACTGGGGCTGACGGCAATGCTCTGGAGCACAGCCGCGGCAACGGCGAGGCTCGAGGTTCCGGAGACCGATCCTTGCGCCGCTGTGATCGTGGCCTTGCCCATTCCTTTGCCGACCACGGCGCCGGCGGAACTTACCGCAGCGATTGCGGACGACGAGCTCCAGGTAGCCGATTGGGTCAGATTCTGGGTCGATCCGTCGGAATAAGTGCCAGTGGCGGTGAGCGACACGGATTCTCCGAGCGGCACGGAAGCCTGGCTTGGATTCACCGCAATACTAACGAGGGCAGCAGAGGCAACCGTTACATTTGCCGTTCCGGCGACGTTGCCGGAGATCGCGGTAATCGCGGCTGAGCCAACCGCTTTGGCGGCGACCAAACCCGAAGGGTTGACCGAAACTATCGAGGCCGACGCGCTCCAGGTCACCGATTGCGTCAGATTTTGCGTCGTTCCATCTGAGTAGTTGCCGGTAGCTGCAAGTGCTTCTGATTCTCCCAGCGGCAAAGCGGACTGATTGGGGCTGACGGCAATGCCGACCAGTACCGCGGGCCCGACAGTCAGGGAGGCGGCGGCGCTCAGCGAGCCGGAAGTGGCGGTGATGGTTGCTGAGCCGACAGCTTTCGCTACCACTGTTCCGGTGGCATTGACGCTGGCGGTTGCTGCCGACGAACTCCAGCTCACCGATTGGGAAATGTTTTGCGTTGTGCCATCCGAATAGGTGCCCGTGGCCGCGAGCGGTTCCGATTCTCCGAGCGGTAACGAAGACTGAGCGGGGCTGACCGCGATGCCGACAAGATTCGGGACTCCGACCCGAACGGTAGTACCGCCAACAACTCCTTGCGAAGTCGCCGTCACTTCGGCTATGCCTTCGGTGATTGCGGCGATTTGCCCTTGTGCATTGATGGTGACTACGGCGGCCGCGCTCGTCTGCCACGTCACGGAAGTCAAACTGTGCTGGCTACCGTCGGAATAGACTCCGGTAGCGGTGAATTGCAGATTCGTTCCCTTCGGAATGGATCGGTTCGCGGGAGCGATCAGGATGCGAGTGAGCTTTGCCCCACTCGATTCCTGGGAAGGATTCATTCCGGCGCAACTCAACAATAGCGCGCAGGACGAAAGCGCAGCGGCCAAGCCCAAGCGTCGGGCTACTAAGTTGAATCTCATGAAAATCCCTGGGCAATTCGGGGAGGGGGGAAACAATCCAACACATTAACTGCAAGAAGCTGGAGCAGTGGGAAACATACGCGCAGGGATATACGGTGCCAATTACTCTTTTGATCTAACCCATTTGGGCTAGACCGTGCGAGTTAGGCACAAAGAAGCAGCCGAAAGGATGATTTCCTGGTCCTAAATTATTAGTGCTGTATCAGTCCTCCTAGATGACAAACTCCAGACCACTGATGTAATTCGGCGACTTTTGGCCGCGTTTCACAGTCCACTTGACCTGCATCAGCGCTGGCACTGAAACTGGCGCCTCGAAAACCGGAAAGCTGCAACACAAAAAGGTGGAGGGCTGGAGAGGGCTGGAACTCAGGATGCAGATACCGCCATTACTCAGGTTGTGAAGGCGTCCGTCGAACTCCTTTTGAGGTCCGTTCGCGGGCGCCTGCGCGGAGAGCAAGCAGCGAGCGTGCACATCTAATACCTGCGGGAAACGTTCGTAGCGACGCCTTTCACGGTCCGCGAGATAAGTCACAGTGTGGCATCATGACTGAAGACACGACTCCCGTACATTCTGCAATCGGATTAATACCGCTGGTTAGACTCGAAGGGCTTAGTTGGTTGGACGGGATCCGGTAATTTTGCCGGCGATTCCGGAGCGGGTTGAGACCTTCATCTTCACCATCACCAGGCGGAGAAATGCTTTCACCGTGTTCGGGCTGATTTTCATGCGGGCCGCGATTTCCTTGCTGGTCAGACCCTGAAGCAGGTATTCCACGGTTTCGCATTCGCGCTGGGTGAGCGCAAATCGCTTGGACAGTTCCGATGAGGGCATGCTGCCCGCCGCATCACGCTCCAGCAACACCGCAAACGCGGGTTGCGGAGCCGCCTGTCCATTGCAATTGACTTGGAAGCTCTTACAAATATAGCGGCGCTTGCCGGATTGCACTTCCTTCACGAATGCCTTGTGGTCGCGGTTTTGGTGGTCAAGCAGCGTTGTCTTGACGCGATCGGAAAGGAAAGCCTTGGGCTGCTTGATGCGGCTCGCCTCGCTCGGAAAGCAGAGAATTTGAAGAGCAGGATCGTTCGCCGCGATCAGATTCAACTCAGCATCCAGCAGCAGAAAGCCATGATTGCTTGGAGCGATGGACACTGTCCTCTCCTAGGTAAAGGCACTCCGCGTGGTAACCGGAAATTAGCGTCAGTCAGAATTTCCAGGTTTCGTGTCTTAGGGGAGGGACGTGATAACTAGCATCACGTTGCTAAGGGCTACACACGCGCGGCAACAGTATTGGGGGTAATGCAGACCTTGTCAATAGGGCAGGCGTTTTTTTGATCACTACTTTTGCACTACTGCAAACGGGCTAAGTCGATGGCTACGCCGGATGGTTAGCCCAATCGCAGCATTGCCGGGCCGGTATACCCGTAGTTTACTGGCCATGCCGATGTTTACAGGTGGCACCCGGGGTGTCGGAGAGGTCTGCCGACAGCCGCTTTCAGAACGCCGGACCGAGGAAATTGCGGTCACGCTGTTCTGCCCCGAAATTCAATCATGCGCTCAGCTTCCGTGAGTAACACGAGGAGCATTACTTTCGGCGCGAATCCTCCCCCGCAGGCGATTGGCGCAAGCCTTGCGTCTATGCAATATTAAGGTTGGGTGCGACCGCCCGCACAGGCACGACCGTCGGGCGGCAGGGAGGGCGGTTACGCGGATAGTCACGTCAGCAAAGTGCGGCCGCTGCCCAGGCAGTTTGCCGGAACATTCGATTCGCGGATCGCGGAACCGCAGTGCAGCCGCCGTTCGATGTGCGCTGGCGATCGTCTTCGTCTTATCCAGTTTCGGACTGCGATCTTCTTTTGCAGAGTCTTCACCCGATGATAGCGTCAGCCATCGCTCGGTGCGTGTCATACCGCACCATTTCGCGATCAGTCCGAGCGACGCGACGGTCACAGCCAATCAGACACAGCATTTTGGAGTGACCGATGCGCGCGGAAAATCAGTCGCCGTGCACTGGAACGTCACCGGAATCGACTGCACGGGTTTGTCGTGCGGCACGATCGACGCGGACGGGACCTACCGCCCACCGGTCTCGCTGACGCAGCCCATCGTGATCACTTTAGAAGGCGTGGTGATCGCGGATCCCAAATATTCGGTTTTGACGCGGGTGACGATCTCGCCGTCGGTCGCGGTTGCGGCGGCGCCGGCATTTGGAGAAGTGAATACGCCAATGCGTGTGGCCGCGACGCCACTGCCGCGAGTGATCGATGCTCCACCGTCGGTCGCAAGTTCGAACGGCGGCCGGAGGCCGGCTTCGGCACCGCTTCCGAATGTCGTTTCCGCTCCGCCCTCGGTTGCTGCAACGCACGTGGCAGCCAGAGAGGCGTTGCCGCAGTTGCCGAAAGCTGTCGCCGCACCGCCTTCGGTTGCAAGTTCGAAAAACTCGACGCGGCTTGAATTGGTGCTGACGCCAACAACAGTGATCTCGGCGCCTCCGTCGATTGCGGCGCGCAGTTCTGCATCGAGAGGAACTGCGCCTCCATTGCCGCGCGCAGTTGTGGCAGCGCCATCGGTTGAAAATTCGAACCCCGCGCGGCCGATGCCGACGCCGCAGACTGACGTGGTTGCGGCGCCCCCGAGCGTGAATGGATCGAACGTCGTTGCGCGCGAGGCGCCAATTGCATTACCCGGAGCGGTTGCGGCGTCTCCGGTAGTGGCCAGTTCGAACGCCATCGCCCGGGCCGATATTTCGCGACCGCCAAGTGGTACTGTTCCCGCCGTCGAATTGCGACGGCCAACGACCGCCGTGAGATCCGAGCTCCTGCCATTGGCGGACGCAAGCGCGCGCAATGCAGCAGCGTCGAACCCACTCGTAGCGAGCAACCATCCTTTGCCGCAAATGTCGGAAACGGGGTCCGGGCTTCACCCGGCAGCGGACAGCACTGCCGCGGCGTCAGTGGTCACCTATCGCAATGGCCAACTCACCATCGATGCAAAGAACGAAACGCTGGCCCAGGTGCTGGCATTGGTGGCGGCCAAGACAGGAGCTGTGATTGATGTTCCGCCCGGCTCCGGTCTCGAGCACATTGTCGAACATACGGGTCCGGGACAGCCGAACGATGTGATCACGCAACTGCTCAACGGCTCGCACTTCAATTTCATCATCGTGAGTTCGGCGCAAGATCCTGCCGTGCCAGCGCAGGTTCTACTCACAGTGCAAAAAGCCAATGGGGAAGCACCGGTGGTAGCGGCTGGGCCCGCGCCCGCTGCTAACCCGGCCTTGTGGACACCGCCAGAACAGGCTTCGACTATTCCGATTCTGCCTCCGAACCTGAACAATGCGTTGACGCCGCCGAAGGAGCAGGTGAGTCCGGAAGCTCTGGGCGAATTGATGAAGGAAAAAGCGAAAGAGCTACGCGAGAAGGCACAACAAGAGGCACCACCGCAGTAACGGTGCAGTTGATTTCGTGCGCAAGAGAGTCCCTCTTCAGAGTCACGCGACCTTTAAAACCATTCCAAAACAATTTCGTTAGACGCCTTCTTTCACGACGCATTTCGCTGAAAGAATTTTTTCATCGCGAGTGACGGAACTACTCCATAAGGATTAAGTTGCCCACTCTAGTACCTCGGACTAGGCCACGTGGGTACTTGTAAAGAAACGTCCAGCGATTAAAGTTCCGGCAGCGCCAATTAGCTGATCCTCCCCCAGCACTAGGCGCCACAACCACAAGGAGGATCCAACACCAATGAAAAAAATTGGTTTTCTGCTGCTTCTCGCTGTGATGCTGGGGATCTCGGGAACCGCTCTGGCTCAAGGCGACAACAGCGTCTATTTCACAACCTACTATGCCAATAACGTTGCCGCTGCTCCGGATGCGACGGTGCGTTTCATCAACGACGGCGACACGGGTGGCAACCTGTGGGCGGCCTTCTACGTATTCGATGACAGCCAGGAACTGACTCAGTGCTGCGCTTGCGAGATCACTCCTGACGGTCTGCTTTCCGAGTCCGTGAAGAACGAACTCACCAACCACCCGCTGACCGGCAAAGTACCGGTTCGCGGCGTCATCAAGGTCATCTCTTCCGCGACCTATGATCCGACCGCCACGAAACCGACCGCCGGACTGCGCGGATGGGCGACGCACATCCAGAGCACGGCGAACAAGTATCCGAACGGGCCCGCTCCTTACTCCCAGACGGAAACCGCGGTTGCCGACTCGAACCTCTCTTCGGGTGAGCAGTCGTTGTTGCAGAGCCTGTGCTACTATGATGGCCTGTTGAGCGGCCAGCAGTGCAGCTGCACGCCGGAAGACTACGACTTCTAGTCTTTCGACGTCGAAACGGCGCTGTTGAGCCAGCTCGGATATTGGGCTGATCGACAAGCCAAAAAGAACCATCCCGGACGTCGGGGTCGCCCCCGGCGTCTGGGCCCTCCCCTCTTGATTCTCCACATCCAGTTCACTAAGAGAGGAAATTTCTACAATGTCAACCAAAGCCGCTCTGATCGCGCTTGGAATGGGAATAGCTCTGGGCGCCCTTTCCATCCCAGCCGTTGGC
>Ga0181531_10002016_pt1 | contig 12751 bp, 13 predicted proteins | sample PEATcosm2014_Bin_38_FD_119743 | JGI IMG/M metagenome (GOLD analysis project Ga0181531, IMG submission 119743) | Peatland microbial communities from MTU Mesocosm Facility, Houghton, MI, USA - PEATcosm2014_Bin11_10_metaG | ecosystem: Environmental > Terrestrial > Soil > Wetlands > Peat | place... | reverse complement strand
GACGCGGAAATCGGCAGCGTGAAAATCGCCCTCACTTCGCCGACCGCGGAAATTCGGAACCTCAAAATTTACAATTCGCCGGAGTTCGGAGGCGCGCCATTCCTCGACATCCCGGAAATCCACGTCGAATATGACCGCGCCGCGCTTGCGCGCCGCGAAATCCACCTCAAACTCCTGCGCTTCAATCTCGGCGAACTCGACATCGTGAAAAGCCAGGCCGGCCAGACGAATATTTTCCTGCCCGGCCTCAAGTTGCCCGCCCAAAAATCCGGCACCGGCGGCAACCCGCTGGCGGATTTCAAAAAACAATCCGGTTTTGATTTCACGGGCATTGACATGCTGAACGTCTCCATCGGCAAGCTGAAGTTCATTGATCTCCAGAACCAGCAGAACAACCGCGAGCAGACCATCGGCATTGATGATTGCGTGATCCCAAATGTGAAATCGTCAACCGACCTCTGGAGTTTGGAGGCACTCGTCGTGCTGCGCAGCAACGGCTTTTTCGATTCTCTGGTTGATCAGAAAAAATCCGGCTTGGACATCCTGAAACAGTTCGGGTTGTAGCGTCGCCCGCCATTTTCGCCTTTTTCAACGCGCGGATTTCGTTTTAACTCCGGAGGTGCATCGCAACCCGCTCAAAACCGCCGCCCGCCTCGTCGTGAAACTTGGCACCGGTGTGCTGACCGACAGCCACAAGCAGCCCGACCCGGCGCAGCTTGAGCATCTCGTCGCTCAAATCGCCGCGTTACAAAAATCCGGCAAGGAAATCGTGCTCGTCACCTCCGGCGCGGTCGGCGCGGGCATGGGCGCGCTTGGTTACAAAAAACGCCCCACCGAACTCGCCGAATTGCAGGCCTGTGCCGCCGTCGGCCAGTCGCGGCTGATGACGATTTACGAAAAACTTTTTGCCGCGCACGGTTTGCACGTCGCGCAGGTGCTGCTCACACACGACGACCTCGAACATCACGAGCGCCACCTCAACGCGCGCAACACGCTCGTCACTTTGCTCGGCCGCGGTGTAGTCCCGATCATCAATGAAAACGACGCCGTGTCGTTCACCGAAATCAAGTTCGGCGACAACGACAAGCTTTCCGCGCTGGTCGCGGCGCTGCTGCCCGCCGATTTGCTCGTGATTCTCACGACCGTGGACGGCGTCATCGAGAATTTCGGCAAGGCCAACCCAAGGACGATTCCGCTCATCGAAAAAATTAATTTGGATTTGGAAAAAATCGCGCTCGGCACGGACAGCGACACCGCCATCGGCGGCATGGCCTCGAAAATCCAGGCGGCGAAAATCGCGGTGCGCTCCGGCATCCCGCTCGTCATTGCGTCCGGCAAAAAGAAAAGCGTGCTGGCGAAAATCCTGGCCGGCGAAACGGAAGGGACGCTCTTTGTCGCGCAGCCGAACAAAATGCACAGCCGGAAGCGCTGGATTGCGTTCTTTCATCATCCGCAGGGCGCGCTGTTCGTGGACGACGGCGCGAAGCTGGCGCTGCGCGAAAAGGGCAAGAGCCTCCTGCCGCCGGGCGTGGCGCGCTGCGAAGGCGAGTTTGCAGCCGGCGACGTGGTGCGGATTTGCGATCTGGACGGGACGGAATTTGCGCGCGGCATCGCGCGGTTCGATTCCGCCGCCGTGCGCGCCCGCAAGCTGCCCAAAGAAGAAATCGTCCACCGGAATGACTTGGTGATTCTTTGAACCGCCAAGACGCCAAGTTCGCCAAGAATTATCCGATTTAATGTATCAGCTTGGCGCTCTTTGCGTCTTGGTGGTTAATCCGAAAATGAAACGAAAATCTGCGATTGAAGATTTACTGAAAGTCATGGTGCGGCTGCGTTCGCCCACTGGCTGCCCATGGGACCGCGAGCAAAGTCACATGACGCTGCGCCGCCACGCCATCGAGGAGGTTTACGAATTGATTGACGCCATTGAGGCGCGCGACGACCACGAAATGGCCGAGGAACTCGGCGACTTGCTGTTGCAGGTGGTTTTCCATTGCCAGCTTGCGCGCGAACGCGGCGCGTTCGATTTTGAAAAGGTCTGCCGCGGGCTGGTGGAGAAACTGATCCGCCGGCATCCGCATGTTTTTGGCACCACGAAAGTCAAGGACGTGGACGAGGTCTGGGCGAACTGGGAAACAATCAAGCGCGCCGAAAAGCATGGGACCAAACATGCGCGCCATTCCGCGTTTGACGGCATTCCTAAACATCTGCCCGCTTTGCTCCGCGCCGAAAAGCTGATGAAGAAGGCGCGCAATGTTTTGGGAGACGGCCATTTTTCAAAACGCAAACTCGCGAAATCCGTGCTGGCGAAGGAGCTTTTCGAACTGGCGGCATCCGCCCAGGCGCGCGGCTGGTCGGCGGAGGAATTGTTGTCCGCCGAGACAAAAAAACGCGAACGCCGGTTCCGGCGGCGGGAAAGGGCTTGAACACCTTCCTTCCGCAGTTGACAGGCTGCGCAACTGGCATGATGTTCTGGTGTTGAATCTTTAGCTGTTGTTTATGAAAACTGGAAAACTTAAAAGTTCGCTTTTGGCCATCGCTGCCGCCGCCACGCTTGACTTCATGGCGGTCAATGTCGTCGCACAGGACGCCACCACCGCCCAACCCATGGTCGCGAGCCAGCCCGCGCCGCAGCTTTCCTACGGCGTGCCGCAGGTCTTGCAACTGGTTCAGGCCAAGGTCAGCGACGGCGTCATCGTCAGTTTCATCCAGAATTCCGGCACCATCTACAGTTTGAAGGCCGGCGAAATCGTTTATCTCAAGCAGTTGGGCGTGTCCGACAATGTGTTGAACGCCATGCTCAATCAGCGCAGCCGCGTGGCAGGTTCCACTGACTCCGCCGCCATGACCGCCAGCGCGCCTCCGGCAAGCGCGCCTGCCGCCAGCGACCAGACTTACGCCGCCGCCGCGCCGGCTGCGCCCGCAGTCACCTACGTTCAACAGGCCGCGCAGCCCTCCACCGTCTATGTCATTCCCAATACGCAGACGTATTATTATTCCTCGCCTTACGTCTATCCTTACTACGGCGGGTATTATGGCTGGCCGGCGGTGTCGCTTTCGTTTGGGTGGGGTGGTTATTATGGTAGTGGCTATCATGGCGGCTATTACGGTGGCTGGCATGGCGGTGGCTACCACGTCAGTAGTGGCGGCGGTGCTGGCTGGCATGGCGGCGGCGGTGGGCATCACTGAAAAATTTTCCCTCGCGCGCGCGGGCGGGGATTTTCCCGCCGAACCGTTTTGCAGCGTCCCCGATGGTTCTGGAATGTTAGTGCTCCGAATCGCCAATTCGGCCTCGATGGATGTCATGGTTGGCGACAAGATCATCAAGCACTCCACCTGCGGTGCCATCATTCCCATCCGGATCATCCCATGCTTGGAAGCAAATCCCGTGAGCACACCAAAATGTCACCAAAACGTTCATAAATTATCTATTGCCAAATTTTGGATTTTTGACATGCTGCGCAATTACCTCCAAGAGGTGTAAATAATCGGTTTTATGGACAGTGAGGTTCGCATTGTTTTCGTAGAGGACGTGCCCGCCGAGGCGGCGCTGGTGGTGCAGGCCTTGCAACGGGGCGGCCTGGCTTTTCAGATGCAGCGGGTGGAGACCCGCGAGGATTTTCTTCGGGAGCTGGCGGCGCGTCCGCCGGACGTGATTCTTTCCGACCACGGGCTGCCGTCGTTTGACGGTTTTGCGGCGCTGGCCGTCGCGCATAAAAAATGTCCGCAGGTGCCCTTCCTCTTTGTGACGAACGCGCTGACGCGGGAAATGGAGATTGACAAGCTGGCGCCCGGGGTCGCGGATTATGTCCCGAAGAGCCAGCTGCATCTTCTGGCCCCGGCCATCCGCCGGGTTTTGCATGTTACCGGGAACCCGCAAACGGGCGGGTTGAAACAAGCGGAGCTTGAACAGATCAAGGAAAAATTGCTCGCGCTGATGGAGGAATATGAGCGGGCGGGCGGTTATCTCCCCATTTGTTCAAGCTGCAAAAAAATCCGGGACCGCCAGGACGCGTGGCAGACGCCGGAAATGTTTTTCAGGAAATACGCGGGACTGAAATTCACGCATGGGATTTGCCCGGATTGCATCGGCAAATACTCGCAGTGAATGCGCCCGGCGGCGGGTGACGGGGACTGGAAAATAAAAAGAGCCTGACTTAACCCATAAAAGTCAGGCTCTTAAACAAACCCCTAACTAACTTCTCAACACTTAATCAGACCGGGCAGCCGCCGGTTTGTTCAAATTATTTTCCATCCATGCCCGGACGCGTCCGGCGTCCGCCGCATGGGTAAAACACCCCATGGCATCCGCGCGGCTTGACTGATATCATTGGGAACCGCTGGGTGGCAGAAAATTATAACAACTATGACCATGTTCCTTTTTTGGTGCGCCGTCGGGGTGGTGGCCGGGGCCGGGTTCGGCTCCTTCTTTGAATGGGCCTTGCACCGTTTCATCATGCACAAACCCGTCAAGGGTTTCCGGTTTCCTTATGAACGGCACGCGCTGGTGCATCACCGGATATTCAAGGCGGACCACACCTACCATCTCGTGAATGAGCCGGACAAGAAAACGATTCCGATGGCGTGGTGGAGCGGGCCGGCCATCGTGGCCGTGTGCCAGCTGCCGTTTTTAATCTGGGCGCTGTTCTCGCACAAGTGGGGGATTCTGTGCGGCGCGGCGATGGCCTGCACCGTTTATTTCACGGCCTACGAATATATGCACTGGTGCATGCATCTGCCAAAGAAACGGCACGTGGAGCGTTCGGGAATTTTTTTCCGGTTGAACGGGCATCACCTGCTGCATCATCGTTACCAGCGCAAGAATTTCAACGTGGTGCTGCCGTTGGCGGATTTGTGCCTGGGCACGCTGCTGCTGCGCTCGAAGGCGGTCTTCGCGCAGGTGCAAGGCCCGTCCGTGCCGGATGTCCAGCCCGGCGGCAACAATCCAATCAAGATTCTGGCGGCGGCAAAGAAGACGGCTTGAGTCCGCGCGGAAGAAACTTCATGAGGCTGGAACCACTCCCGGTCGGTTGAAATGATTTTGTCAACCTTTGCGTCCTGGCTTCCCGGCGGCGCGTCTGGCGGCGGCGTGAATTTTTCAACCATCGAAATTTGCGGCTTGATTTGGCACCCGCCGCCACCCAGCCTGAACCCGGCGAGGTCGTGCGATCCGTTATGAATTCCACCAGCGAAAACATGCCCGCAGACATGGTTGAAAATTCAACTGTTCCAATTCCCGTGAACGGAACGGAACGTCATTTTCGGTATTGGTCCTGGTGGCTGCTCTTGTTTGTGGCCGCCTGGGCGACCGGCTATTTCAGCCTGGCCCACGACCCCGTCGCGTTGTTCAAACGGAATTGGATTTTCATCCCCGTCGGCTTTTGCGGGGCGGTTCTGGGAAACATCTCCGCCGTGGGCGGCGGCATCGTTTTCATCCCGGTCATTATTTTCCTCTTTCATCTGCCGCCGGTGACCGCCCTGAAAATCGCCCTCACCAGCCAGTCGTTTGGAATGACCAGCGGCGCCATCGGGTGGATTCAAAAACGGGTGGTTCCGCTACAGGCCTTGAAACTCACCGTGCCGGGGCTGTTGATCGGCAGCACCATCAGCTCGCTGGTGATTCATCCCAGCGCGCTGCTGGTCAAACTGCTGTTCGGTCCCGTTTCGATTTTGCTCGGCGTCCTGACCATCGTCCTTTCCCGGCGGGCCATGAAGACAACTGCGCGCCTGGAGATTCCGCCAAACGCGTCGGTTCCGCTTTTTATAATTTCCTGCATCGGCGGACTCATCACCGGCTGGATCGCCATCGGTGAAGGCGAACTCGTCGCCGCGCTCCTGATGCTCGTCTACGGGGTCAACGTCACCGCCTGCATCGGCCTGGGAGTGGTGCTGCTTTCCATCAATTCCATTTTCCTGACCGTGATCCATCAATTTCTGCTCGGCGGCATCCCCTGGCATATCGCCGCCTTCACCGGACTGGGTTGTGTTTTTGGCGCGCGCCTGGCTCCCTTCTTGAGCCGTCGCTCCAATCCGATGGTGCTGAAGACCATCTTCGCGGTCATCGCGATTTGTGACGGGATTCTGTTCATCGTCCAATATATGATCATTCACCGTGCGCATTGATCGCCCGCGCGGATGAACCGCCGGATTTCAAACTGACTCGCCGCCAGTATGCGCGCCGTCTTGCGAAGTTCTCAAAACTGTGTTTAATCTTGCGCGTGCCGGCGCCTCATGCGCCAGGTTAAACGCACGGCGGTCCGGCTGCTGATTTAAATTGCCAATGGTATTCTGATGAACGAGACCAATTCAGCTTCATTTGCGTCGTTGGTTCAAACGAACGCGGCGTCGTTGACGCAAACGAATGCGCCGCCGTCCCCGGAAACGAGCGCCACGGTGATGGCGCGCTTTTATCATCTTTTCTCCACCCACGAGTCGTCCACCGGAACGCGGCTGATGCTCATCGTGGCGATGGTCCTGCTGCTGCACCTGACGGTCAAGATCGTCCGCAGCATCAGCGAATGGCTCATCAGCAAAAGCCACACGAAGGAAAGCCCGCTCGGCTTCGTCACGGAGCAGCCCAAGTTCATCACGCTCATCCAGCTCGTCGCCAACGCCGTGACCTCCGTCATGTATTTTTTTGCGGTCGGCCTGGTGCTTCAGGAATTGTTCCAGATCAAACTGTCGAATTATCTGGCCAGCGCCTCCATCGTCGCGCTGGCCATCAGCTTCGGTTCGCAGGGGCTGGTGCAGGACGTGGTCATCAGCCTGACGCTGATTTTTTCGGACGCGATGGACGTGGGCGATTTGGTGGAGATTGCCGGCACCGTCGTCGTCGTCGGGCGCGTGGAGGAAATCGGCCTGCGCTTCACGACGCTGCGGAATTTTTACAACCAGGTGGTGTTCATCCCCAACCGCACCATCGCCAATGTCAGCCGGTTCCCGCACGGCGGGGTGTTTGCGTATGCCGACATCCAGATTCCGGCGGGCGCGGACCGGGACAAGGCCGTCCAAGCCATCGGGAACACGGCCAAGGGAATGTGGATGCAATTCGGCGCGATCATTTTGAGCCAGCCGGTCATCGGCCCGGTGGAAACGGCGCAGGGTGGCGGCTGGGAATTTGTCCGCGTCCATTTCAAAATCTGGCCGGGGCAGGGAAATTTAATTGAAACCACTTTCCGGCAGCAGATGGTCAGCGCCATGAAAGCCTTCAGCCCGAATTACGCCGACTGGCAGGTGCCGGTGACCTATCGCGCCATGACTGCTTCCAAAAATGTGCAGCCGCGTTTGGCATCCAGTTCCGGTGAATTGCCCGGCTGAAGCGCTTTCAATCCAGCGGTCCAAGCCACGTCGGCAGCGACCACAGGTGTCTGCTGTCAAAACCATGCTGTCCTGTTAATGGACAGACGCTCCACGGATTTTAGGCGCGAACCGGAACCGCCGGTGAATCAGAATTCCCAATCAACGGTTTTCGGCGATTTTTGCACGGCTTCAGCCGGCAAATCGAGGGGAAAACGCCCGCCTTGCTCCCGGCATTGCAAATGCTCAAAACCAACCTCGATTCCGGTTGCAACAGGCAATCAGTGAGCGAAGATTGCAATAATTAGCAAACCCGCCTGTTGCGTCGTTCACGCCGAATAGGAAAACGAAAAGCAAACATGAAAACGAACAAAACATCACGCAAGGCGGGCTTCACCCTGGTGGAAATTATGATCGTCGTGGCCATCATCGGCCTGTTGGCGGCCATTGCCATCCCCAACTTCATCAAGGCCCGCGCCACCTCGCAGCAAAACGCCTGCATCAACAACCTGCGCCAGATTGATGGCGCCATCAATGAATGGGCGATGGAAACCGGCCAGTCAAACGGGACTGCCGTTGCCGGCGTCTCGGTCGTCTCGGCTTACATCAAGATGAATGTCAACAACAGCGTTCCGACCTGCCCGGCAGGCGGCACTTACAGCACGTCCACGGTGGGCGCCACGCCGCAAGTGGTTTGCTCTTTAAGCTCGTTGGCCGGATCGCCACACGCCCTGCCGTAAGCGGTGCCGCACATTTCTCGCAGAGGCGGGGCAATGTCCGGGTGTTTTTATCCGGGTGGCGACAGCCTGTCACTGCAAAGACCAAGACGGCGGCGGCGGATTTGACGATTCACGAAACCGCCGGAACCGGGGTGCGCGGCGTTTTGGGCTGGACGTTGGGAACGGAAGGACCCTCAGCCTGTTTGAAATGGATTTTCGAACGCAACAACAAGGTGCCCAGGCATAAATCGGCCAGCGGCAGAACGACGTTGAAATTTTTGCCCATGTAACGGTGGTGCAGCAGGTGATGGCCGTTCAGCCGGAAGAAAATTCCCGAACGTTCCACATGCCGTTTGCGCGGCAGGTGCATGCACCAATGCATGTATTCGTAGGCGCCGTAATACCCTCCGCAGGCCAGCGTCGCGCCGACGAGGATGCCCCATTGCCCGGAAAGCAGGGCCGCCAACCCGAACGGAAGCATGCCGACGGCAACGAGCACCGGGCCGTTCCACCACGCCATCGGAATGGTGCGCTTGTCGTCTTCGTGGATCAAATGATAAGTGTGATCGGACTTGAAAATGCGATGGTGGATGAGCGCGTGGCTTTTGTAAGGATAGGTAAAATTGCCAATCGGCCGGTGCATGACGAACCGATGCAGCGTCCACTCAAAGAAGGAGGCAAAAACAACGGCGATGACCAAACCGGCGGCCGTCCAGAATAAAAACAGAGATATCAATTGATTATGGAATTATTTGTAACGGGCACATTATGCGATTGATTAGGCACTTTGACAAGACGTATTTCGCGGACAAAGCACCTGGAGCGCGCGGACCGGCCATTTTCACAAAAAACAAGCGTTGACAGCCCGGCGCGTTTCTGGTTTTATTCCCGGCCCTTTGCGGGGAAATTTATGTATGCCGTTTTAGAAACCGGAAGCAAACAGTATCGCGTCGCCGCTGGCGACACGCTGGAAATCGAACGTCTCGAAACCGAGGCGGGCAAGCCGTTCACATTTGACCGCGTGCTCCTCGTCAACAACGACGGCAAGTTGAGCGTCGGCACGCCCACGGTGAGCGGCGCCAATGTCGTGGCCGACGTGGTCGCGCACAAGCGCGGCGAGAAAAAACTCACGTTCAAGATGAAACGCCGCAAGGGCTATCACAAGACCATCGGCCATCGCCAGGAGCTGACCGTGGTAAAAATCACGGCAATCAACGCTTAACATTTTATGGCACATAAAAAAGGTCAGGGCAGCGTTCGCAACGGGCGCGACAGCGTCAGCAAGCGGCTCGGCGTGAAGGAATTTGGCGGCACGTTCGTCACCGCCGGCAGCATCATCGTCCGCCAGCGCGGCAGCAAATTCATCGCCGGCAAGAACGTCGGGGTCGGCCGCGATTGGACGCTCTTCGCGCTCACCGACGGCAAGGTGCTGTTCGACAAGGACAGCCGCCGCGTGAATGTCGTGGCCGAAGCCGCCGCCGCGAAGAATTGATTTCGGAGACAAAATTTCACGGCGAGGCCGCGTGCCTCGCCTTTTTTATTTACGGTTTCCGATTTACTGCGTCCAAAAAATCGTAAATCGTAAATCATCCATCGTAAATTCACGGTCATGTTCATTGACGAAATAAAAATCTACGCGCAGGCGGGGCACGGCGGCAAAGGCTGCGTCGCCTTCCATCGCGAGGCGTTCGTGCCCAAGGGCGGACCGAGCGGCGGCAACGGCGGGCGCGGCGGCAGCGTCATCCTCCAGGCCAACCACGACCTAAACAATCTCCTCGCGCAATATTATCAGCCGCGCCTCATCGCGCCCGGCGGCGGGCATGGTCTGGGTAAAGGCATGGACGGTCACGCCGGAAAAGATCTCATCATCAAGGTTCCCTGCGGCACGCTCGTCTGGCGGCTCAAGGACACCACGCCACCCATCGAAACAAAAATTGCCGGGGACGACGATGAAGATGAAAAGCCGGCTTTCAAAACCAGCGCAAGCCAGCGGCCGTTGATTCGCAGCGTCGGCGGCATGCAGGCGCGGGAAATTGATTTGAGCAAGGAAAGCGCCGCGGAAACTCCCGCCGGCGATTTGCCGAAGGGCGAGGTTGTCGCCGACCTCACCACGCACGGCCAGCAGTTTGTTTTGTGCAAAGGCGGTCGCGGCGGTTTGGGCAACCGCAATTTTGCCACTGCCCGCCACCAGACGCCGCGTTTCGCGCAGCCAGGCGAGCCGGGCACGGAGGGCGAATATCTTTTGGAGCTGCGCATCATGGCGGAGATTGGCCTGGTCGGCTATCCGAATGCCGGCAAGTCCACGCTGCTCGCGGCCATTTCCAAGGCGCGTCCTAAAATTGCCGCGTATCCGTTCACGACGCTCACGCCGCAGATCGGCATTTTGGAATATGCCGATTGGAAGCGGCTTACCGTCTGCGACGTGCCAGGACTCATCGAAGGCGCGCACAACAACGTCGGCCTCGGCCACGCGTTTCTCCGCCACATCAAGCGCTGCAAAATCATTGTGCTTCTGCTCGACATGGCCGGCACCGACGGCCGCGAGCCGTGGGACGATTACAAGCAGCTGCTCAAGGAACTCGAACTTTACGATCCCGAACTGCTGGAACGTCCGCGCATCGTCGTCGCCAACAAAATTGACGAGACCATCGCCGAGGAAAAGCTGAAGCTGTTCAAAAAGAAAATCAAAAAAGTTTCGCCGCTGTCCATCTCTGCCGCGTTTGGTGAAGGCATGGATAAATTCAAGCAGACCATCCGTGAAGCCGTCGAGGAAGCGTTGTAGAGTCGGCGCTGTGCGCCGATAATCCGGCCCCAGGCCGGATGCTACAAAATTTCCAAAAACCGCATCACCGTGTCGCCATGCTTGAGCATTTTCGCTTCGGTCCATGGCGCAAGGAGTTCCAGCGTGTCACGCTTGGTATGGCCGAGCACAAACCTCCCGCCGGGCGCGAGCAGTTTCGGCAAAATTGGATTGTCGAGCAACTGCTGCGCAAAGGAAGTGGAGCGGCGGTTCACATTTTTTTCGCCATAAGGCGGGTCGGCCAGAATCAAATTGAATTGTTCACCGCTTGCCGTGAGTTGCGACAGTGCGGCGAAAACATCCTGCGTCCGCACTTGCAGATTTGCATTCGGAATTGCCGCCGCATTCTGCTGAATGAACGCGGCGTGCTTGTGCGATTTCTCGACGCAAACCGCCGAGGCTGCGCCGCGGCTCAAGCATTCCAAACTCAACGCGCCGGAGCCGGCAAATAATTCCAGCACCCGCGCGCCGACCACCTGCGCGCCGAGTGAATTAAAAACCGCCTGTTTGACGAGGTCGGGCGTCGGGCGGACATCGAGTCCTTTCGGAACCTTCAAAATCCGCCGTGCCGCGTTGCCACCGGTGATGCGCATGGAAATAGATTAACCAAGAATGCACGAAGGCACGAAAGATATTTGCCCCCGCCCTAAAATTTAAGCCACCGCCATGTCCGCTTTTTCTTTCCAGCCAAACATCTGCCCGCGTTTGATGATTTCAACCGTCGCCGGCGGCACGTCGTATTCCCACGAGGGGTCGCCGGACTGGATTTTGGCTAGCACGAGCGGCGGGAACACCGGCAGGTAATCCGGGTTGTGGTTTTGGATGCTGGTGATGAAGCGGTTTTCGAGCAGGTGCGCGTAAAGGTGCCGCAGGTGCGGGGCGACCTGCAGGTTTTCGGCAGTGATCACCCGGCCGGTCGCGGCGTCGCGGACGGGATAGACGTAAATCCGGGTGGCCCCCTTGAAAAAACGACCGAGCGATTCGAGCAGGCCGCCATCCAGGTCGGTATAAAATTTTTCGTCCATGAGGCGCACCAGGCTGGGGACGCCCAGCGCAATGCCGTGCATTTTTTGCGTGTAACGGGTGAGATACTGGGCGAGCCGGTAGTGGCGGCCGAAATTGGAGACGAGCACGGTTTTGCCGAGTGCGCTCAAAATGTCCACGCGGTCCAGAAAATCCTTGTGCGCCAGCGTCGGGTCGGCGAGCACGCTGCGGAGGGTCATTTCCATGAGGACAACCGGTTCCTCGCCTTGCGTCTGCGATTCGCGCAGAAATTGTTCGCGCGCGCGGTCGAGGATGTCGAGCGTGGTCTTGGTAACGGGCCGGAAGCTGCCGCGCTCGACGAGCACGGGCTTTTTGTAAAGCATCTCGCTGGGAATCACCACCTCGCCGTCGGCGGTGAACATGGCGGCATCGGACAATTGCTGCTGCACGAGCTGCAAACTCATCAGCCGGTTGTCCAAATCGCCGAAGCGCGGACCGGAAAATTTGATCATGTCCACCTCGATACGTTCGCGGGAAAGATCGTCGAGGAGCGAGCCGATGAGCTTGGCCGGTTCACCGTGCAGATGAAACGCGCCGTGAAGCAAGTTCACGCCAAGGATGCCCAGCGCCTCCTGCTCGCGGAGGTTTTCGCGGTCGAGCATCCTGACGTGGATGATGATTTCGGACGGCTTCTCGCGCGGCTGGGTTTGAAACCGGATGCCGAGCCAGCCGCTGCCCTCCGTCTGGCGGGAAAAACTGTGCGTGGCGACGGTGTTGGCGAAAACAAAAAAAGTGCATTTGTCGCCGCGCGTTTTGTCGAGCCGTTGCAGGAGCAAGTCAAATTCGTAATCGAGCATGGCTTGCAACCGATGGCGGCTGACGTAGCGGTCGGACGGGCCGTAAATTGCGTCGCTCACCGCCATGTCGTAGGCGGAGATGGTCTTGGCGACGG
>Ga0181531_10002015_pt1 | contig 12751 bp, 9 predicted proteins | sample PEATcosm2014_Bin_38_FD_119743 | JGI IMG/M metagenome (GOLD analysis project Ga0181531, IMG submission 119743) | Peatland microbial communities from MTU Mesocosm Facility, Houghton, MI, USA - PEATcosm2014_Bin11_10_metaG | ecosystem: Environmental > Terrestrial > Soil > Wetlands > Peat | place... | reverse complement strand
GACCGAAAAGATCCCTTATCTCCAAGACCTGGGAGTGACCGCCATTGAGCTGATGCCTGTTCTCGAGTTCAACGAAAATGAGTCGCAACTGCTCAATCCGATGACGGGAGAAAAACTCAAGAACTACTGGGGCTACAATCCTGTCGCCTACTTTGCTCCCAAGCAGTCCTACAGCTTTGATGGATCGGAATGGCGGCAGACGACGGAATTCCGAGAGATGGTCAAGGCCTTTCACCGCGCCGGCATTGAAGTGATTTTGGACATCGTCTTGAACCATACAGCCGAGAACAATGAACTGGGCCCCACGATCTGCCTTCGCGGCATTGAGAACTCAATTTTCTATATGTTGCAAGAGAACCAACGCCGGTATTACAAGGATTTTACTGGCGTGGGCAACACGCTTAACGCCAACCACCCTGTCGTGAGGGAGTTCGTTACGAGTGTGCTCCGTTACTGGGTCATGAACATGCACGTTGACGGATTTCGCTTCGACCTCGCTTCAGTGCTGGGCCGAGATGTGCACGGAAATATTCTGCGCGAAGCGCCGCTTCTTGAAGGCATCGCCGAGGATCCCATCCTGCGTGACGTAAAGATAATCGCGGAAGCTTGGGACGCGGGCGGCGCCTATCAGGTGGGAGAGTTTTCCTCCACGCGCTGGACGGAATGGAACGGCCGTTTCCGTGACGACGTGCGCCGCTTCTGGGCTGGCGACGAGGGCATGATCGGATCGTTCGCACGTCGAATCTGTGGAAGCTCTGATTTGTACCAAAGCTCGGGCAAGGGACCGGCAAGGAGCCTCAACTTTGTCACTTGTCATGACGGCTTCACGCTGAACGACCTGGTCAGCTACAAGCAAAAGCACAATGACGAAAATGGCGAGTCCAACCGCGATGGAGCCGACGCCAACAATAGCGACAATTGCGGGGTGGAAGGGCCGAGCCAGGATACCGGTGTCGAGGGAATGCGCAATCGCTTGATCAAGAATTTCCTGCTGACCCTGTTTATCTCTCGCGGGGTTCCAATGTTGCTCGGCGGCGATGAGTATCGGCGAACCCAGCGCGGCAATAACAATGCCTACTGCCAGGATAACGAGGTGAGTTGGTTTGAATGGAGCCTGCTCGAAAAGCACAAAGAGATCCACCGCTTCACACGGCGAATGATCGCCTTTCGCCGAGCGCATCCTGTTTTGCGAAAAGAAGACTTCTACACGGATGCAGAGATAAAGTGGTTCGCGCCAAACAGTGCCACTCCCGACTGGGCGGACCCGCGGCAGCAATCGTTTGCGTGTCTTATTCTGGGACAGACAGAACCCGACTTGTTCCTCTTGTTTGACGCCGCCATAAGTCCAATTGATTTCTTTGTTCCTGCATTGCCCACCGGTAAGAACTGGCGTCTGGCAGTAGATACTTCCCGGGAAGCCCCTGACGATCTTTTCGACCCTGGGAATGAGCCTCTCATACAGGGGCAAAACGGCTTTCGGCTCGAACCTCGATCAAGTGCAATTCTCTTAACGAACGACGCCGAGGTGCCTCGTGACAATTAATCCTGCTGCCGGGAAACCTGCTGATCCGTCCATTCTTGTTAACGTTTCAAAGCTGGTCACAGACTATTACGAGCTGCGGCCCGATCCGAGTGATTCCAGGCAGCGGGTTGTCTTCGGCACGTCTGGCCATCGCGGATCTGCGTTCGAGGCGGCGTTCAACGAGTGGCAGATCCTGGCCATCACTCAGGCGATTTGTGACTACCGCAGATTGCAGAACATTGATGGGCCGCTATTCCTTGGGATGGATACCCATGCACTGTCCGAGTCGGCGTTCGCGAGCGCAATGGAAGTGCTTGCGGCAAACAACGTCGAAGTAATGATCTCCGAAGGCACACCTTACACTCCGACCCCGGCCGTTTCCCACGCGATTCTCGTTTACAACCGCGCACGAAAGTCAGGGCTCGCCGACGGTATCGTAATCACGCCGTCGCACAATCCCCCCGATGACGGGGGCTTCAAATACGATCCTCCGCATGGGGGACCTGCGGATTCCAGCGTAACTTCGTGGATTGAATCGAAAGCGAATGATTTTCTTGAGCACGGACTGAACGGTGTTAAGCGCACGCTATTCGCCGAAGCGCTGCGTGCACCTACAACGCACAAACACGACTTTTTGAGCGCTTATATCGGCGATCTCAATAATGTTGTCGACATGGATGCAGTGCGCGACGCCCGGATCAAGCTTGGCGTAGATCCTCTGGGCGGAGCGGGCATCGATTATTGGCCGCGGATTGCCGAGCAGTACGGTCTCGACCTGACGATAGTCAACCAATCTGTAGATCCCACATTTCGCTTCATGAGCGTGGATTGGGACGGAAAGATTCGCATGGATCCTTCCTCGCCTTATGCGATGCAGAGACTCATCGCATTGAAAGACAAATTTGATATTTCGTTTGCCAGCGATACAGATCACGACCGCCACGGCATCGTGACCAAAGGAAGCGGGTTGCTGCCTCCGAATCACTACCTTTCCGTGTGCGTCAGTTATTTGTTCGCGAACCGGCCCAATTGGTCTAAGGACATCGCCGTCGGCAAGACCGTAGTGAGCAGCAGCATAATCGATCGTGTCAGCGCTCGCCTGGGGCGGCGGCTTTATGAAGTTCCGGTGGGGTTTAAATACTTCGTCGAAGGATTGCTCGCCGGTCACCTGGGTTTTGGTGGCGAAGAGAGCGCCGGTTCGTCCTTTCTCCGACGCGACGGCAGCGTATGGACCACTGATAAAGACGGAATTGTTCCTTGTTTACTGTCAGCAGAGATTACGGCGCGTGAGGGTAAAGATCCGGGTGAGATTTATCGCGAGCTCACTCGCGAGCTGGGAGATCCCGTCTACGAACGAATCGACGCTCCGGCGACTCGCGAACAAAAAGCCGCGCTGGCAAAATTGTCGCCGTCCGACATACACGCTACAGAGGTTGCCGGTCAGCCGATCCTGAAGATTCTGACCAACGCTCCCGGAGACGGCAATCCAATCGGAGGAATCAAGGTAATTGCCAAAGATGGCTGGTTTGCAGCACGTCCTTCGGGCACGGAAGAAATCTACAAAATCTACGCCGAGAGTTTTCTCGGCCAGGACCATTTAAGACGGATCGAGGACGAAGCCCAGGCCATTGTTTCAGAAACACTGGCTCACAGTGCGCACCCGGCCGGAGCCGACAAGTCTTAAAGACATAAGCGGTAGCAGGAGTGTGTCCCATGAGTAGCTCGACAATCGATGATCGTCCCTTCGATAAAGGCGTTTCAGATGCACTTACCGATTTGGCCTTGGACCTTAGGTGGTCGTTCAATCACTCGGCAGACCAGCTCTGGACGCAACTCGATCCGGAGCTCTGGGAACTGACCCATAACCCTTGGGTTCTGCTGCAAACCGTATCGCGGGAAAAACTGCAAACTATTACCTCGAACCCGGGATTCCAAAAACTTCTGGCCGATCTGCACCGCGAGAAAATACTTGTCGAAGCGTCGGAAGCGTGGTTCCAAAAGGCGCATCCGCGTTCGGGCTTGTCGACAGTTGCGTATTTCTCTATGGAGTTCATGCTGAGCGAAGCGCTGCCGATTTATTCCGGCGGACTCGGCAACGTTGCCGGCGATCAGCTCAAAGCCGCAAGCAACCTGGGCGTCCCGGTTGTCGGAATTGGTTTGCTCTACCAGCAAGGCTATTTTCGGCAGGAAATTGATGCCGAAGGCCACCAACAGGCTTTGTACCCATTCAATGATCCCGGCCAGCTTCCGATTCGACCGGTACGCGAGCCAAACGGCGAGTGGCTGCGCCTGGCCATTGCTTTGCCTGGCCTTAAGTTGTGGATCAGAGTCTGGCAGGTACAGGTCGGCCGGGTCAAATTGTATTTGCTCGATACCAACGATCCCGCAAACCTTCCGTCTTTCCGCGGCATAACTTCTGAACTGTACGGGGGTGGTCCGGACCTGCGTTTAAGACAGGAGTTAGTGCTCGGTGTTGGAGGCTGGCGGCTCCTTCGAGCCTTGGGACTCGAACCTGAGGTCTGCCATCTCAACGAAGGCCATGCCGCATTCGCGGTGTTGGAACGAGCGCGTTCCTACATGGAGGACAACGGCAAACCATTCGATGTCGCGCTTGCCGTAACCCGCGCCGGCAACCTTTTTACTACCCACACTCCCGTGGAGGCGGGCTTTGACCGCTTTGCTCCCAGCCTTATCGAACGATACCTCAGAAAATATGCCGAGGAGGAGCTGTCGATTTCGGTCGACGATCTTCTGGCGTTGGGTCGACGCGATCGACGGGACTTGACTGAACCGTTCAACATGGCGTATCTGGCGATCCACGGCAGCGGCGCTATCAACGGGGTCAGCAAATTGCACGGTCAAGTGAGCCGACGGCTCTTCCAACCTCTATTTCCCAGGTGGCCCGAAGCAGAGGTGCCGGTAACGCACGTGACCAACGGAGTGCACACCCCTACCTGGGACTCTGCCGAAGCAGACCGCTTGTGGGAACTTCAATGCGGGAAACAATACTGGTACGGAACACTGGCAGACAAAGAGAAAGACATTCGTGCCGCTGGCGATTCCGAACTCTGGCAGCTCCGCACAGATTCCTGTAAGGATCTCGTCGCGTATGTGCGCAGACTTTACTGCCGTCAATTAGCGTCTCGGGGAGGATCGCCGGAAGACCTCACGCAGGCCGCACAGATACTCGATGAAGATGCCTTGACGTTGGGATTTGCCCGTCGCTTTGCCACATACAAACGCCCGAATCTTCTGCTCCACGACACTGCGCAGCTGATCAACATCCTTCAGAATCCAGAGCGCCCTGTTCAGCTCGTGATTGCAGGCAAGGCGCATCCCCAGGACGTCGAGGGGCAACAAATGATAACGCAGTGGTTTGAGTTTGTTCGCCGCCCTGAGGTTCGATCCCGCGTGGTCTTCCTTTCGGATTACGACGTTCTCATGGCCGAGCATCTGGTTCAGGGCGTGGACGTCTGGGTCAACACTCCGCGACGGCCCTGGGAAGCAAGCGGCACAAGCGGCATGAAGGTGCTGGTGAACGGCGGGTTGAATCTCTCGGAACTCGACGGCTGGTGGGCCGAGGCCTATTCCCCGGAAGTTGGCTGGGCGATCGGAGACGGACGCGAACATGGAGATGACCCTTCATGGGACGCCACTGAAGCAGAAAGTCTCTATGCAATTCTCGAAAGAGAAGTGATCCCAGAGTTCTATGCACGCGACGAGCAGGGAATTCCCCGCAGCTGGGTTGCCCGCATGCGCGAAAGCATGGCCCGCTTAACTCCGGCCTTTTCGACCAATCGCGTAGTCCGCCAATATACCGAAGAACACTATCTCTCGGCGGCGACAGCATTTCGCCAGCGCGCCGAGAATCTAGGTTCAATGGGAGCCGATCTCGTCGCCTGGCAGGCCGAACTGGCGAAGCATTGGTCAGCGCTGCGATTCGGCACCGCGACTGTCGAGCATCAGGGCGAGCGATATCTATTTCACGTGCAGGTCTTTCTTGATGATATCGATCCCGATGCCTTGAGGGTCGAACTCTACGCGGTGGCGCAGAAAGACGGGAAACCAATCACGCAAGCAATGACACGGGGCGAACGCGTGGCCGGAGCGGCGAGTGCCTTCACTTACAATGCCTCTGTTCCGACAAGCCGCCCAGTTGCTGACTACACGCCGCGTCTCGTTCCGCGGCGCGAAGGAGCATTCGTGCCTCTCGAGGCTCCTTTCATTCTGTGGCACGAAGCACCGTCCTGGCGATGAACTTCGAGATTGGCTGCGACGCCGTTGGGAGGATATTGCATTCGCAGGATTGTAACGATCGATCAGACCAAGTTGGAGAGACCACGATGCCCGACGAATCTCGACCGCCCGATTACCAACAACCATTGGAACTCATTCCTGATCATATGGGTGAGAGCCGACATGAGTTCATAAAAAAACTGGCGTACAGGCTTTAAGTGCAAAGGGGGCGGCCACTTTGTTCGCCGGATGTCGACTGGTTCGCAGCGGAAAGAGCCGTGTACGAGTCGTTAGCAGCGTCGGGGATGATTAGCCCATCCTCAAATAACCCGCAGGACATAAGAGAGGAGATTCACCGATGGATGCAAGGTGACTCGGAGAGATAACTATGGTTGAATCTTCGGATCTTCGGCTGACGAAGACGAAGCCATTGAACGAAAGTATCGATCAATGCTTTTGTGCGAATTTGTCTTGCAGTTACGCCCCTTCGCATTACCCGATCCGAATGACGACATCACCAGACCCACCTAGGAAGAACGACTCAGAGGGGTGCGCATGCGGCCGGCAACCAATACCTAAGTACAATAGACGCCGCTGGCCGCAGGGCCGATGATATTGTTGTGGGTCGTCGCCAAGAAGGGAGTCAATGGTGACAGACTCAGTCGCACTGTTGATAGGCAGCCCTGAGAGTAGTGAGCGACAGTTAGGACGGAGCACGCTGGCTCTGCCAATCGGCGCTGGAGGAAATGCACGGTTCTCCGCGTTGAGGAAATCAGTATTTAGGTGCGGACTGAGATATCCATGATGAATTCACGTTCACTCGTGTCAGTCGTTGACGATGATGAATCGGTCCGAGAATCGCTGCCTGATCTACTCAAGGAGTTCGGGTTTGCGTCTCAGACATTCTCTTCTGCCGAAGAGTTCCTTGCGTCCGACGGAATCGCGGGAACCGAATGTTTGATCCTCGACGTTGCCATGCCGGGAATGTGTGGGCCCGATCTTCAAGAAGAATTGAATCGGCGCAAGATCAAGATTCCCATTGTATTCATCACCGGACAACGAGACGAAAGGCTGCGGTCGCGGCTAATCGAGCAAGGTGCAATCGCATGTTTGATCAAGCCGTTCAGTGATGCTGCAATGCTCGAGGCGTTGAATTCTGCGTTTCGTCTCAAATGATCTTTGTCCGTGGGATTATGCCGCAGATATACAATAACTCATGCAAGCGCACTTGATTTTGGAGTGAGGCCTAGCCCATGCCAGAGAGCCCATCAATTGTTCTCGTCGTCGATGACGACATCTCTGTTCGCGAATCGCTGGAACTCCTGCTTCGTCATGAGGGCTTCGATGTGGAGACGTTCGTTTCCGCGCAGGAATTTCTCAGCCGCCCACCCGTAACTGTTCCAAGCTGCTTGGTGCTGGACATTTCTCTTCCCGGACTCAACGGTCTCGATCTGCAGAAACGTGTTGCAGTGGAGCGGCATGAGATGCCGATTATCTTCATCACAGGCCACGGAAATATTCCCATAACCGTGCAGGCGATGAAGGCGGGAGCTGTGGAGTTCCTGACGAAACCGTTCGGCGACGAAATTCTGCTGAATGCCATCCGCCAAGCCTTGGTACGTAGCAAGGCATTACTTAACCGCTCTACAGAGATCCTGGCTTTGAAAACCCGGTATTCGTGCCTCAGCGGTCGCGAACGCGAGGTGATGGCGTTAGTGGCCGCCGGCTTGCCCAATAAACAGGTCGGCAGCGAACTGGGGATCAGCGAAATTACGGTTAAAGCACATCGCGGCAGCTTGATGCGAAAGATGAAAGCTGAATCCCTCGCAGAATTAGTGAACATTGCTACACGCCTCCGCCTGCCGCGCCCGAATGGGTCCGCTTTGCGCCCGGCCAGGTAAGCTTCAAGCGGACACTGCGATCCGTCGCCCCTTCCTCGCTAAGACTGTGGTCCATCAAACCAGCACCAAGGTATCGATCGATACCTTCGTCTCATATTGCGTCTGCATACATTGCTGCTCCAATGGCATCTCTAATTGTGTGCACGAGCATGACCTGTTGTTTGTAACGGGTCGGGCAGGCAGGGAGAAGACTTCTCCGGGATTGCCGGGGACAATAGGAGTCACTATGGCAAACGGGAAGACGGTCATCGTCACTGGCGGCTCGCAGGGAATTGGCGCCGCTATCGTTCAAGCGTTTCTCGAGCGAGGCTATAACGTTGTTGCGACCTCGCGAAGCATTTCGAAGGCGGGGTACCCGCCGTCTCCCAACCTCGCGCTGGTAGATGGAGATATCAGCCGTGCAGAGGCTGCGGAGAAGGTGGCGAAGACGGCGATCGAGAGGTTCGGCTCGATAGACCATGTGGTGAACAATGCGGGCATCTATTCTTCGAAGCCATTCACGGAATACACCGCCGAGGAACTTCGCGCCTTCGTCGCCACCAACCTCTATGGGTTCGTCTTCATCACGCAGTTTGCCGTGCGGCAGATGCTGGCTCAAGACAGGGGCGGCAGCGTGACCAGCATCAGCGCATCGCTGGCCGATAACCCCATCGCCGGGGTTCCGGCGTCGGTTCCGATGATGACCAAGGGCGGCATCGATGCGATTACGCTGAGCCTTTCGAACGAATATGCGAAAGAGAAGATTCGCTTCAACGCCGTTGCGCCGGGCGTTGTGGACACGTCTCTGCACAAGGGAAAACTGAAGGCACGCTCGCCGATGGGCACGGTTTCCGTGCCGAAGGACATCGCGGACGCTGTTGTTTATCTGACTGAAGCCGGTCACGTGACCGGAGAGGTGCTGCATGTGGACGACGGTGCGCATGTGGGCCAATGGTAGCCGGCAAGGGTTCGCAGCCTGGCAGCGCAGAGCGCCGGCTACAGGAGCTTGGCATTCAGCTTCCGGCCGCGCCAACGCCGTTCGGTAGTTACGTCGAGGCACTGCAGACAGGCAATCTCCTCTTCCTCAGCGGCATGCTCCCGATTGTGGATCACAAGCCTAAGTATCTTGGGCGGCTGGGGAAGGAAGTGGATGTCGAGTCGGGGCGGGATGCGGTGCGCACGGCGGCGTTGGGCGCACTGGCAGCGGCCAGGGAACATCTGGGATCGCTCGATCGCGTGACGCGCGTGGTTCGACTGGGCGTGTTCATGGCGACATCGGGAGATTTCTTCGACCAGCCGCGGGTTGCGGATGCGGCATCGGATCTGTTTCGTGATGTGTTTGGCGCCGAAAAGATCGCGGTGCGGCTGGTGATCGGCGTTGCCAGCCTGCCACTGGGGATGCCAGTCGAACTCGAAGTGATCTTTGAAGTGGCAGCGTAGATCGGGGATGTATGAACACCGCGAGATCGACATATCGGATCGGCGCGAGCATTGCTGAGTTGGTATTGATGCTTGCAACCGTGCTCGGAACAAATTCGCAGACAAAGGACAAAGCAATGGAACAGCAGATCTTCTATCGCACAGTTAAGGTTGATGGGCTCTCCGTCTTCTACAGAGAAGCTGGGCCGAAAGATGCGCCCGTCATTCTCTTGCTGCATGGTCTTCCGTCGTCGTCTCGGATGTTTCAGCCTCTATTGACGCGGCTTTCAGACAGATATCATCTGGTTGCGCCAGATTATCCGGGCTACGGCCACAGCGACTGGCCAGATCCGAAGCAGTTCGACTATTCCTTTGACCACATCGCTTCGGTCATGCACGACTTCACACTGACTGTTGGCTTGTCGCGCTACACGCTTTACATGCAAGACTACGGTGGGCCGGTTGGCTTTCGAATGGCCTTGACCCACCCAGAGCTGGTGCAAGCGCTCATCGTGCAAGATGCGGTGGCCCACAACGAAGGCCTGGGTGCAAACTGGGCAACGAGGCGCGCGTTCTGGTCTGACCGCCAGACAAACGAAGAAGCGCTGCGCAAGAATTTGCTGTCCATGGCGGCGACGAAAACTCGGCATGTTGGGGACGATCCAAATATCGATCTGTATGATCCGGACCTCTGGACGGATGAGTATGCATTCCTGAACTCGCCTGGGCAGGCGCAGATTCAGAGCGATCTGTTCTACGACTACCGCACAAATGTCGAGAATTATCCGAAGTGGCAGGCATGGATGCGGAAAAAGCAGCCGAGCCTGCTGGTGATCTGGGGCAAGCACGATTTGTCCTTCGATCCGGGAGAGCCGGAACGTTATCGTAAGGACGTGCCGCAAGCACAAGTTCAGGTGCTCGACGCGGGTCACTTCGCGCTCGACACCAAGGCAGACGAAATTGCGGCTCTGGTAAGCCAGTTCATGAAAACAGAGAAGTAGCTATTCCCGGCTCGGTTCATCCCGACCGGTGACCGTCGAGTATCTTGGCATAAGCCACGGAGAACACGACGAAGCGGTGACGTTCGAATCAAAGGAGACAATCTATGAAGAACGCGGAAGCGATCGGAATCTCTCGTCGGCGTTTCGCGGTCGTCGGGTTAACGGCAGGCGCCGCGTTACTCGCACCGGGCACATTCTTCGCGGAAGGTGTAGAGCCGTCACCTGGCGAGGCGCGATCAACAGGACAGCCCGCGATTAAGGCGGGCACGAACAGATCGTTTGCCTCACTAAAACAGATCGACGCCGGCCTGCTCAATGTTGGGTACGCAGAAGACGGCCCGGCAGATGGTCTTGCCGTCATTCTTCTGCATGGCTGGCCCTACGACATTTACAGCTTTGTCGACGTCGCACCCCTTTTGGCCTCGGCGGGCTTCCACGTCATCGTCCCCTATCTGCGCGGCTATGGTACCACCAGCTTTCTCTCCAGCGCAACCATGCGGAACGCCCAGCAGTCGGCCGTTGGCCTCGATATCATCGCTCTCATGGATGCACTGAAAATTCACAAAGCCACCGTCGCCGGCTTTGACTGGGGCGCGCGCACAGCCGACGTCATGGCAGTACTCTGGCCGGAACGTTGCAAGGCAATCGCTTCTGTCAGCGGCTATCTGATTAGCAGCCCTGCGGGCAACCAGACACCGTTGCCGCCCCAGGCTGCATTCGCATTTTGGTACCAGTATTATTTCGCCACTGAAGTCGGCAAGGCAGGCTATGCGAAATACCTCGACGACTTCAACAAGTTTATTTGGCACCAGGCTTCGCCGAAGTGGAATTTCGACGATGCCACGTACAACCGCACAGCAGCCTCCTTCAACAACCCGGACCATCTTGACATCGTGATGCACGATTATCGCTGGCGGCTCGGCATAGCGGATGGTGAGCGGAAGTATGACGACCTCGAAAAGCGGCTGGCCGCCCTTCCTGCCGTCACCGTGCCGGCCATCACCTTGGAAGGCGACGCCAACGGAGCGATCCATGCGCCCAGCACAGCCTATCGCAACAAGTTCTCAGGCAAATATGACCACCGGTTAATCACCGGCGGTGTCGGCCACAACCTGCCGCAGGAGGCTCCGCAGCGGTTTGCCCAAGCCGTGATTGACGTCGATGGTTACCGAGTTGATTGAATCCGCAGTTCCACTTTCCACCTGAAAGTTCAGATTTCGCGCCATTACCCCACCACGCCGTCCAGGTAGAGGCAAGATGCGCGGGGCAATTCAGAAATGCGATACTTCCGATGGATGAGAATCTTCGTGAATCGAGATTGACGCAATGGACGCACCCGAGGAGCTAGACGAGACCGTCCTTCCCCAGAATGTGGTTGCCCCGCTTACGCGCGCCGCGATTTTTCTCGTTGTGTGCATTCGCGAGGATCCGGACGCCTGCGCGCTTCTGCGGTCGTTCTGCGCAGAGCTTTCCGGGCTGATCCGCGCCGTTGAATCTCGGGACATTGAGGCTGGTCTTACCTGTGTCATTGGATTCGGGTCGGATGTCTGGGACAAACTCTTTGGGTCGCCACGGCCCGCAGAACTTCACCCGTTTCGAGAGATTCGGTCAGGCGACCGCCACGCTGTCTCTACCCCTGGCGACATCCTGTTCCACATTCGAGCTAAACGTATGGACCTTTGTTTTGAATTGGCGACTCAGATCATGGACAGTGTCCAGGAAGCAGTTTCGATTGCCGATGAGGTTCACGGTTTCCGGTATTTCGATGATCGTGATGTGATAGGCTTCGTCGATGGCACGGAAAATCCGCGAGGAGAATCCGCTCGTAAGGCTGCAATGATCGGTGACGAAGACCCGGCCTTTGTGGGGGGTAGCTATGTCATCGTGCAAAAGTACCTTCACGACATGAAGGCATGGAATGTTCTTTCTGTTGAGGCACAGGAGCGAATCATTGGCCGCAGGAAACTTTCAAACATCGAGCTGAGCGATGCCGAGAAGCCGGCCTCGGCGCATAACGCGCTGACAGTTATTGAAGAGAATGGAAAAGAACTCAAGATTCTGCGGGACAACATGCTTTTCGGCAGGCCGGGCCACGGCGAGTTCGGGACATACTTCATAGGTTACAGCCGCACCCCGCGTATCACGGAGACGATGCTTCAGAATATGTTCGTCGGCCGTCCCCCTGGCAATTATGACCGCCTGCTGGATTTCAGCCGTGCGGTCACCGGCAGTTTATTCTTTGTGCCGTCAGCGACGTTTCTGGACAACATCAGCGGAAAAGCGCCGGACTCAGCGGAAACCGTTGGGTCGCAGACATCTGACCTGCCGTCGGCCTCGTCCGCCGAAAATGGATCACTCACGATAGGATCACTTAAAGGAGAGAAGGATGAATAACCTCCATCGGGAACTGGCGCCAGTCTCTGACGCAGCATGGTCGGAGATTGAGGAAGAGACGACGAGGACGCTGAAGCGGTATCTGGCCGGACGACGGGTTGTTGACGTTCCATCGCCGGGAGGAATTGCTCTGCCCGGAGTTGCGACCGGCCACCTGCGCACGATCGCTCCTCCATCCGACGATATCATCGCTAGCCAGCGAGAGTTCAAGCCGCTTGTCGAGCTGCGAGCGCCTTTTGAACTATCCCGTCAGGCAATCGATGACGTTGAGCGCGGGTCGGATGACTCTGACTGGCAGT
>Ga0181531_10002014_pt1 | contig 12751 bp, 7 predicted proteins | sample PEATcosm2014_Bin_38_FD_119743 | JGI IMG/M metagenome (GOLD analysis project Ga0181531, IMG submission 119743) | Peatland microbial communities from MTU Mesocosm Facility, Houghton, MI, USA - PEATcosm2014_Bin11_10_metaG | ecosystem: Environmental > Terrestrial > Soil > Wetlands > Peat | place... | reverse complement strand
GCCGAACATACGAAGAAGCGTTGTCCGTGGCCCTTGCAATTGGCACTCGGCTGGAGCGCCTGACCGTGGACCCAATTCCGCCCGGCTGGGCGAGCAATGTTGCGTTAGAGGGATGCTATGAGTCGTGGGTCGAAGCAATGATTGCCTTCTACGGGGATATCAAACCTTCGATGCTCCAGGACTTCGAGCGTGGCCGGAAGACTGAGATCGACTTCATCAACGGCTATGTGGTTGCGTTAGGCCGTGCCTCCGGAGTGCCTGTAAATATGAATGAAGGAATTACTGGCCTTGTACGCCTGATCGAGCGTGGGGATCTCCAGCCCACGCCAGACCGGATAAACGACCTGGCTGCCCAAACTGCGAACTAAGGCCAGCTCGATGAGTGGTTTGGCCTTATATCTCCCATTGACCATGAACGGCGCGGGACGGACGGTCATTGATCGCCAATTCGAACAGGGGCCATCTGCAGGGACAGAAGATACTTGCAACACGACGACGCATCCATTGCAGCATTTCCGATTCAGCCGCCTCCCTCCGGACAGGAGTTTTGTCGGCGTGCGGCCCGGCCTCGACTCGCTCTTAACTTGGGGTGGCCCGTCCTTTCCATGGATTCATCGTGGAAAAGGTCGGAGACTGCGAAATGCAACCGGCGAGCGCAGGTCCGATTCAAAATGGGCGGCGCGGGGATCGGTAGCTTCGTAAAAGGCGGCCAACCACAGAGGCGAATCCCAGCCTTGCGATAAAGAGATCGAAAGGATGGGGCGTCCAGTCTTATTCCCCGTTGGCCGGCGGGGGTGAACGACTGAAACAAGGCGCCGTTGTTTTGCCGCCGGATGCTGCGGTCCCCGCCAACCCATCTTGTGGCTGGTGGCGTGGAGCAAATAGCCCTATTGGCGAAAACCGCGGCTGGCGGAGGTGTATCCCATATCCACAGAGATGCCCCGCACGCACTGCAGCAGTTGGTTGGCGATGGAAGGCAGCTTCTGCGCGGTGACCCGGAACGACGGCCCTGAGATGCTGACCGCCGCTACCGGCAGGCGCTGCGCATCGAGGAGCGGAACGGCGATGCAGCGCAACCCCTCTTCAAGCTCCTCGTCGTCTACGGCGTAGCCGCGGCGGCGGGTCTTCTCCATCTCCGCGCGCAAAGCCTCCGGAGTGGCGATGGTGCGGTGGGTGAAACGCTCAAAGCGGGTGCGGCGGACCACATCGGCGGCCCGCTCCTCGGGCAGGAATGCCAGAATCGCCTTGCCCACCGAGGTGCAGTGCACCGGGTTGCTGGCCCCGATGCGGGTAATCATGCGCACCGAGCGAGCCGGCTCGATCTTGTCGATATAGATGACGCGCGCAGCCTCCAGAATGCACAGGTGCGCGGTCTCCTCGGTCTCCGCAACCAGGCGGCGCAGGTGCGGCTGGGCGCGATCCCGCAGGTCATATTGCTCGATCGCCCGGTTGCCGAAGTCGAACAGCCGCAGTCCCAGGCGGAACTTGCCGCTGGTGGTGCGCTCGACCATGCGGTGCCGCTCCAACACCATCAGGAAGCGGTGCGCGGTGCTCTTGTGCAGTTGCAGGGACGACGCGACTTGCGCCAGTCCGAGCGGCGTATCGCTTTCTCCGAGCAGATCCAGTACGGCAAACGCCCGATCCAGTGCCTGTACCTTGTAGGTGCCTTGCGGAGGTGTATCTCGCATTGTGGTCCTTTATTTCGTGATATGACTTCAGGAATAGTTTGCCGGGACTGGGACGCTGTGTCAAGTACTGATACGCGATTTCTTGTCATGAGACAGAGGCCCCTCGTTGAGGAGCTGCGACCTCTATGTCATGACTGGAAAAATGTTGGCGGCGGGGCGGAACTCAGCGGCGACGAGGACCAGGCAAGCGAAGCGGGCGTATGGATAGCCCGCGTCGCGGTCCGCGCTGCGATGGATGTAGGATTTGGAGAAGCTCCGGGCCTGAAGGCCCCTCAGATTTGCTCTCATTCAGGGGGCTGAAGCCCCCTGCTCTCTCCCGAATCTCGGATTTACAATTGTATTCCTAGGCGGGCACCACATCTCCCTCGCCGGGCGCGAGGAACAGGTTCTCCTCGAGGCCGTGCTGGCGGGTGTAGAGGTCGTAGTAGCGGCCGCCCAGGGCGAACAGCTCCGCGTGATTGCCACGCTCTACGATGCGGCCCTGCTCGACCACTAAAATCTGGTCGGCGCGGCGAATGGTCGAGAGGCGGTGGGCGATTACGAACGTCGTTCGTCCCTGCATCAGCTGGCTCAGCCCGGCTTGAATCATGGCTTCGGATTCGGAGTCGAGCGAGCTGGTGGCTTCGTCGAGAATGAGAATGCGCGGCTCGGCCAGCAAGGCGCGGGCAATCGAAAGGCGCTGGCGCTGCCCACCCGAGAGCTTGACGCCGCGCTCGCCCACAATTGTGTCGTAGGCTTCCGGGAATCGCTCCGCAAATTCGTCTACGCGGGCCGTGCGGCAAGCGAACAAGAATTGCTCTTCGGTCGCATCCGGGCGAGAAAACAAGATGTTCTCGCGGATGGTGCCATCGAAGAGGAAGGAATCCTGAAGCACCACTCCCAACTGCGAGCGGAAGGTGTTCAGGTCCACTTTGGCAAGGTCCACATCGTCCACCAAAACGCGCCCCTTGGACGGTGTATGGAAGGCGCAGAGGAGGCTGATGATGGTGGACTTGCCCGATCCCGAGGACCCGACCAGCGCCGTCACCGTTCCCGGCTTGGCCAGGAAGCTGATGCCGTGCAGCACCGGCTTGTCAGGATCGTAGGCGAACTCCACATTCTCAAAGCGCACCGTGCCCTGGATGGGCGGCATCTTCACGGTGCGGCCAGGGACCTGGTTCTCTTCAAGCTCGGCCATGATCTCGCTGGTGCGGTCCAGGCCGGCGAAGGCCTCTGTCAATTGGGTGCCGATATTCACGATCTGGAAGACGGGAGCGATCATGAAGGCGAGAAACATGTTGTAGCTGAAGTAGTCGCCGACGGTCCAGGTGTGGTTGAGCACATGATGTCCGCCCAGCCACATCACCAGCGCGGATACGAGCCCAAGCACCGTTGTGGAGGCCGAGCCAAGCACGCTGGTCATGGTCAGGGACTTCATCACATTCGCGAGCAGCCGTTCCACGCCCTTGGCAAAAACCCCAGCCTCGCGATCCTCGGCGTGATAGCCCTTGATGACACGCACTCCGCCGAGCGACTCGGTCAGCCGCCCGGTAACCTCCGCGTTGATCTTGCCCCGCTCGCGAAAGATGGGGCGGATGGTTTTGAAGCCATACTGCAGGACGAAAACAAATGCACCCATTACGGCGAAGACAGTCAGCGTGACCGTAGCGCTGCGGTGCAACAGATAAAGAAACGCCAGTACCGCGGTCAGCAGTCCGCCCACAAACTCGACCAGCCCGGTGCCCACCAGGTTGCGCACGCCTTCCACGTCGGACATGATGCGCGCCACCAGCGTGCCGGTGCGGTTCTCGTCGTAGTAGGCCACCGAAAGCAGCCCGACATGCTTTTGTACCTGGCGGCGCATCTCGGCGATCAGGCGCTGCCCGGCCTTGGAAAGCAGTTGCGTGAGCGAGAACGAGGTGATGGCCTGCACCACCATGGCGGAGAAAACCAGCGCAATGATCCGGGGCAGCAGTTCCGGATGCGGATGCAGGGGCGAGAGCACCGTGTCCAGCAGCGGCTTGGAGGTAACCGGCAGCACCAGGCCGGCAACACGGTTGATGGTCATCAGACCCATGCCGGCCAGCAACAGACCCCAGCGCGGGGCCACCAGGGCCTTGATTTGCGGCCAGAGCTTTTTCAGATTGGGCTTGCGCTTGGGAGGCTCCACCTGACCGGCACGGGCGCCGCGCCCATGCGGCGAACGTTCAGCCCGGCTGCTCATTCCCATCGCGCCGCCGCGCATGGTGCCCATGCGCTAGACCTTCCCCGCACTGCGGGCGGCGAGGAACGAACGCACGCACAGGTTGACGTAGACGAACATGAGAGCGGCCAGCGTAAGTTTGGACGCCAATGCGATGTGGTCCGGCTCCAAGCCTTCCGCCCGGGCATGGGCATAGCCACGGAGCGCCTCAATCACTCCGCCCAGAAAGCCCACCAGGCCGATGGTCACATTGATGTGCATGAACAGCTTGCGCCGTTTTTCGTTGGGACTGATGGCGAGGAAGCCGAAGAGGCCCAGCGCCAGGCCGATCCACAAAGGGATCAGAGCGGTGGGGTGCGCGCTGCCTGTACCCCAATAGCCAACCAGACCCAAAACCGCCAAGAGAAAAGCAAAAACCAGTGTCACCTTTGCCAAGCGAGACCTCCATCCCGTGCGAGGCAAGAATATCAGCTAAAGGGGGCCGGCCCTTTGGCCGTGGCTCTCCACATTCAGGATTGCCGCGGACAGGCGGCAGGGCATCCTTGCGTTTGCTACCTCTGAATGCGCGCCGACCCACCCTTGGCAAAGGCTCGCACCTGGTCCACGCTGGCCATGGTGGTGTCTCCGGGGAAAGTCGTCAGCAGCGCGCCGTGCGCCCATCCCAGCTTGACCGCCTCTTCCGGCGCCTCGCGGGTCAGCAGGCCATAGATAAAGCCGGCCGCAAAGCCGTCTCCGCCGCCGACTCGATCGATCACGTCCAACTCAGCCGTCGGCGCGGTGTACGTTTTGCCGTCGATCCAGGCGACCGCGCTCCAGCTATGGCGGTTGGTGGAGTGAACTTCGCGCAAAGTGGTGGCCACCACCTTGACATGGGGATGCTTTTTGACGACCTTGTGGATCATGCCCAGGAACACACTCGGGTCGAGCTTCGACTTGGCCGCGACTTCCGGGCCGGGAATGCCGAGCCCTTTCTGCAGGTCCTCTTCGTTGCCCACCAGCACATCCACGTTTTCAACGATGCTGCCGATGATCTCGACGGCGCGCTCGTTGCCGCCGGAGATCTTCCACAGTTTTTCGCGAAAATTCAGATCGAAGGAAGTGATTGCGCCCGCGGCCTTGGCTTCCCTCATCATCTCGGCGGCCAAGGGCGCAGTGGTCGGCGACAGCGCCGCAAAGATGCCACCGCTATGCACCCAGCGCACGCCTCCGGCAAAGATCGCCTTCCAATCGAAGTCGCCCGGCTTGAGTTGCGCCGCGGCCTCGTTCGACCGGTTGTAGAAGACCACCGGAGCACGCAGCCCGTACCCCCTGTCGCTGTACACTGCCGCCATGTTGGGGCCGGTGACGCCATCGTGATTGAAGTGCTTGTAGATTGACTTGACGCCCATGGCGCGCACCCGCTCGGCAATCAGGTCGCCGATGGGATAGTCGGACATGGCCGAGACAATGGCCGTCCTGAGACCAAAACAATCTGAAAGGTTGGCAGCTACATTGAATTCGCCGCCGCTGACATGAATCTGGCATTCCGTCGCCTTGCGAAAGGGAATAATCCCCGGATCGAGCCGGTGCACCAAAGCGCCCAGCGAAAGAAAATCCAACTCCGCATCCTTGCGGAGATTCAATCCATGACTCATCGGTCAATCACTCCTGATCTTTCCTGATACCTTCCCTGATAGAAATCCGAGCCTTCGTGAATTACAAATTCGTGGCCTGACCACCATGCCGCAAGCGTCAGGCAGCGCCGGGAACCCTACCCTCTAAATCAACCATAATGTCGTACCATGCCCAGTCGTTTCCCGGATAAAAGCGGATCACCTCGCCATTCTGGGCGATCACCGTGGTTGAGAGCGAGTGCGAAATCGTTCCGTCCGCATTGCCGGTCATTCCCAGGTCAAAGAACTTCGCCATCTCGGCCAGCACGGGTTTCTCCGGCACGGCAAAGTCCCAGTGGGCAAAGGCATCCTTCGCGTCGCTGCCGATATAGTTCGCCCCATACGCCCGCAGTCTCGCCGGCGTGTCGTGCTCAGGGTCGAAGCTCACGCATAGCAGGTGGGTATCGGAGAGGGCCGGGCTGGCGGCCAGGTGTTTTTCGAGTAGAGCAAAATTCCGCGTCACTCTGGGACAGAAAGTGGGCAGCGGGCAGCGCGTGTAAATGAACGTGACGACCAGCATCTTTCCCTGCCCCAGAAAATCCCAGAGATGAATTGTGCGGCCGTCCTGGTTGACGAGCTTGAAGTCCGGCACCCGGTCGCCCGGCGCCGGCACATGATAGGAGACTCCGGGCCGGTAATCCGGCTTGGCCTGAGCCACCACAACAATGTGATCGAGCAGCACTTCCGCATCCGGGTCCTGCGAGACCAGCACGTCGGCGGTAATCATGTCCCCTGGATGCAGTTCGCCCAGGATGCCGGCGTCCTTCAGCTTATAGGGCATTGTCATCGCCTCCATGAAGCCGGGAATGGCCTCATGGTTCAGCGTCACCTCGCCCTTTGCTGCGTTGGTGGAAACCACCTTGCCGCGCAATTTATACACCTTGTACGATAGGCTTGCGGCGGATTCCGGGACGGTCTTTGGACCGCTGTGGCACCCAATCAACAGAGCGGCAGCGAGCAATGAGGAAGCAAGGAGTCGGCGAATCACAGATCAGTGTACTACCGGATGCTTTGACGTTCGTTCCGTGGCGCTGTGCCCATAGCGAGGTGTCTCGGCGATGCAAGCGAGTAACTTCGAATATCGCCATCAAACGTTGCTGCATCAACTGGTGATTGCGGCCGCATTGCTTACCTATCTGTTCGATCGCGACGACATTGTGTGGCGATTCGTCAAGAACAGCACAGCCCCGCGGGTGTTGGAACGCATTCTGTTCATCGCAGCAACGCTCGCTGTTGTTCTGGGCGCCGGCATCTGCACCTGGACGCGCGCCCACTTCAGATTCCCGAGTTCTACTGGTGGGAAACTGGATCGGGCTCTCCCGCGATCGCAGTTCTTCGGCGACGTCCTTTATGCCATCGGCCTGGCCTCTCTCTTCCCTCTCACGGGATTTGTCCTTCTCGTCGCCGGCGAGACACTTCGCTTGCTTCGACTGGCAAGGGGCGCGGACGATCGCGCCCTTGAAAGGGAAACCGGCTCCGGCTGGGGCAGAGCCCTCCGAAAAGAGGCGGCCAAATTGGGAATCGCTGTGACGATGGCCTCTTTCTCGATCACCCTCACAGACAGGTTGGCGGAGTACATGGCGGCCGGCAGCTTTCTGATTGGATTGCTGCTCAATTTGTCCTTCTTCAGCCATTTGCCCAGCGAAGGCGAATCGATTTAGGCCGCTCCAATCTTGAAGCTGGAGACTGGCTAGGACTTCCCAGGTCCGGCGGCGTATAACGCTGGAATGGGGCCACTGGCAGCAATGGAGATCGACGCCTGGCTGCGCAAGGGAGGCATGGTGGTTACGGCCAGCGATCGTGCAGCGCGCTCGATCGCCGCCGCCTTTCATCGCGCCCGCCTTGCCGAAGGCCTGGCCGCCTGGCCCGCACCCAATGTGCTGGACTGGAAGAGCTTTGTCCGCTCCGCCTGGGAAGAACGCAGCAAGGGTGGGGGGGATGGCCGGCTGCTGCTGAATCCCGTGCAGGAGCAATCTCTTTGGGCGGTTCTTGCCGGTGCGGACCAGCAGCCTGCCACACTGCTTGAAGGCCCGCGTCATCGTCTGGCCGGCCTGGCCATGGAAGCCCATGCATTGCTCTGCTCCCACGCTCCCCGATCGCTGCGCCCGTCTGCCCGCCGGGATTGGCAGCAGGATGCGGCGGCCTTCAGCGGCTGGCTCACGGCCTTCGACGAACGCTGCCAGGCCGAGAACCTGCTCAGCCCGGCACGTCTCCCGCTCGAACTGATCACGATACTTGAGCGTCCGTTGGCTGGGACGGGCCAGCCCGAGCGCCCGCCGCTGTTGTTGGCAGGTTTCGATCGCATCCTGCCCGTCCAGCGCAGTCTCTTCGACGCCTGGGGAGCGTGGCACGAGGCTACTCCCCCCAAGGCGGCGCGAGCTTTCTTCTACGAGGCCCCCGACGCACAGGCCGAGCTTGCCGCCTGTGCCCTCTGGTGCAATCGCCGGCTTTCCGCCGATCCAAGCGCTCGTCTGCTCGTCGTCACCCAGGACGCAAGCGCCCGCCGCGGCCAGATCGAACGAGCGTTTCTCCGCCATAGCGGCCACGCCACTTCGTCGCTCTTCGAGTTCTCCCTGGGAATCCCGCTCAGCCAAGTCGCGTTGCCTCAGTCGGCGTACCTTCTGCTTCGCTGGCTCTCCGGCTCGCTTGCCGAGCACGAAGTCGACTGGCTGCTCACCACCGGCCACGCCACGGGAAGCCCGCAAGAGTCCGCGGCACTGCAAGGCCACATGCGCGAACTCCGCCGGCGCGGCCTGGAGCGGACCCAGTGGACCCTGAATGCCTTTTTGAATGAAATGGCGGCCGCCGGTATGCTGCCTGGAACGTGGGTCAATCGCATGACGGAGGCCCAACGCCTGCTGGCGGAATTCGCGTACCGCCCGCAAAGCCCGCTCGACTGGGCGGAAATGGCTGCGAGATTGCTTCAGACTGCCGGCTGGCCCGGCGTCCGGCCGCTTTCGAGCGCCGAATTCCAGGCCGCCCGCCGCTGGCAGCAGGCCGTGGAAACTTCTGGTTCACTGGGCTTCGATGGCAGGCGCGTTCGGTGGGAGGAGTTCCTTTCCATCCTGGCTCGCATGCTGGAAGAGACGCTCTTTGTCCCTGAATCCCAGGACGCGCCCATCAAGATCGCAGGTCCGGCCGAGTCGGCTGGACTCGCGGCCAATGCCGCGTGGTTCCTGGGAGCGGATGAGGACGCCTGGCCTGCCGGCGGCGCTACGCATCCGCTGCTTCCGCCCGAAATCCAGCGCGAGGCCGGCATGCCCCACGCGTCCCCCCAGCTCGATTGGGATCTGGCGCACGCCATCACCACACGCCTGCTGACCTCCGCAGCGGAAGTCTACTTCAGTTATGCACGGCAAAACGAAGGCACCGAGGCGCGCCCTTCGCGGGTCATCGCGCAGCTTGCCGGCCCTCCCCAGGCTCTGCCTCCGGAATTGACCGCGCCGGCCAGCCTGCCGCCGCTCACAATTCAATTCGATGACTTCAGCCGCATTCCCTTCCCGGCCGGCGCTGCCGAGGGCGGCTCCAGCGTGCTTTCACATCAGTCCCAATGCCCCTTCAAGGCCTTCGCCACGGCACGGCTTGCCGCGCAAAGCTGGGAACCGGCCGAGGCCGGACTGACCGCCTCCCAACGCGGGCAACTGCTCCACGCGGTTCTCCATGCGGTCTGGGCCGGACCGCCGGATGGCCTCCGATCACGGGGCGAACTTCTGGAGCTGAAGGACCGCGGGCCGTTCGTCGCCGTGCATGTCCGCCGCGTCCTCAGAGAGGAGATCCGCCCCGGACTCCGGGCGCGCCTGCCCCGCCGCTATCTGGAGCTCGAGGAGCGGCGCCTCATCCGCCTGGTTACCGAGTGGCTGGACTTTGAAGCCACCCGCATCGACTTCGAAGTCACTGGAACCGAGGTTGCCCGCACCATCACCCTCGCCGGGCTCTCCCTCAAGCTCCGGCTCGACCGTATCGACCGGCTCAACGATGATTCCCTGCTTGTGATCGATTACAAGTCCGGGCTGGTCTCGCCCAAATCCTGGGAAATGCCCCGGCCCGACGATGTGCAACTGCCGCTTTATGCCGGATTTGCCCTCGGCGGAGTTCTTGGTGGCCTGGTTTTTGCCAGAGTGCGCCCCGGCGATCTCGCCTTTGCCGGGCGCGTGGGCAACGCCAAGGCGACTCTGCTGGCCGATCTCTCCGGCAGCGCCAGCCTGGTCAAGAAACCGCTCACAGCGGAGCTGCTTATGGATTGGCGGGAACACATCGAACAGCTTGCCAGGGACTTCCTCGCCGGCCGGGCAGAGGTGGACCCGCGCGAATACCCCAAGACCTGCGAGCGCTGCGGTTTACAGACGCTTTGCCGCGTCGAGGAGAACCGGGGCCGACTCGAAGCGGAAGATGGCGATGGGGGCGAGGAGACGGGCGATGAGTGAGATGCGGAGCAAGAAGCCGCCGCCCGACCAGCGTGAGCGAGAACAGGCGCTCGATCCGGGCCGGTCGATCCTGGTTCAGGCCCCGGCCGGCTCCGGCAAGACCGACCTGCTTACCCGCCGCTATCTGCGTCTGCTCGGCGAGGTCGACGAGCCCGGACAGATCGTTGCCATCACCTTCACCAACGCTGCCGCCGCTGAGATGCGGCACCGCATCCTGGGAGAGCTTGAAAAAGCCGCCGCCGATGCTGGCTCGCTAACCGAGGTAGACGGATTCTCGATGGATTCCCTGGCCCGCCGCGCCCTTGGGCACTCAGAAGCGATGGGTTGGAAGCTGCTCGACCTTCCCGCTCAGCTCCGGATTTCGACCATCGACTCCTTTTGCCGCGACCTGGCCCTCCAGCAACCCTTGCTCTCCGGCCTGGGCGGCGGTCTCGATATTGCCGGGCAGCCGGCGGAACTCTATCGCCGCGCGGCACGGCGGACGCTGGAGAGAATCGACGAGGACGATGCAACGCTCAGCGAAGCCATCGCGGACTTGCTCGACTGGCGCGACAACAACTGGCAGGATACAGAAAACATGCTGGTCGAGATGCTTGGAGTGCGCGACCGGTGGATGCACGGCTTTCTGCTTGGGAGGGAGCCGGACGAGGAGGCCTTGCGCGAGCGGCTGGAGCGGCCTTTCGCAAGGGCGGTGCGGAAAGCGGTGACGGAACTCGACGAGTTGCTCGACCAGGTTCCGGATGCGCGGGAAAGGGCGCTGGAATTCGCGCGGTTTGCCTGCGAGCAGAGCGGTGGCCAACTCCACCGGGAACTTGCCGAGATGGCGGAGTTTCCCTCTGGGCCATTCCCTAGCACCGATGCCCTCGACGAAGCTTGCCAAGCCGCCGCCAACCTGGCGGCATTTCTGCTCACCGGGGGAGGCTCTTTCCGCAAGGCGGTGGACAAGCGGCATGGATTCCCTGCGGACCGGAAGGGTGAGAAGGCCCAAATCCTCGACCTGATTCGCCGACTCAACGCCGTCCCCGGCCTTGAGGCCGCGCTGGCCGGGGTTCGCGACCTGCCGCCGGTCCGCTATACCGAAGACGATTGGAAGATCGTGAAGGCCTGTTTCACACTGCTGCGCCGCGCGGCGGGCGAGTTGCAGGTCGTCTTCGCCGAAGCCGGAGCCGTGGACTTCACCGAAGTGGCGCAGATTGCCCGGCGCGTCCTCGAAGGCCCGGACAGCTTGCCTACCGACGCCGCCTTGGCTGTCTCAGACGGCATTCGTCACCTGCTGGTGGATGAATTCCAGGACACCAGCCGCCGCCAGCACCGGCTGGTGGCCGGCCTCATTGCTGCCTGGCCTGAGCGCCCGGGCCGCACCTGCTTCGCCGTCGGCGACCCCATGCAATCCATCTATTCTTTCCGCGAAGCTGACGCGGAACTCTTCCCCCGTGTGCGCGATCTCGGTTTCGAGATCCCCAACTCCGAAACGCTAAGTCTCGATTTCGCCCCGCTCAGGGCCAACTTCCGCACTGCTCCGGCGCTGATCAATCAGCTCAATGAGGCCTTTGCGAAGACTTTCGCTGTGAACGACGGCAGCGGGGTCACTTTTTGGCCCGCCGAGCCTGCCCGCGAGGATCAACTCAGCCCAGATTCAACCTTAAAGTTGCACTTTCACTTTGAGCCGCAAACACAACGAATCAAGTCGACTGATCCTGAAGCTACAAACGAGAAGCAGGCCGCGCGAGCGGTGCAAACCCAGGAAATCGCAGAGCTGATCCAGAGCCACATGAACCCAATGGCCGCGGCCCGCGCTCGCGGTGAGAAGTACCGGGTAGCCGTCCTGGGCCGCACGCGGAGCGCGCTAGCACCCATCGCCGAGGCCCTGCGAGAGGCTTCGATTCCCTTTCGCGCCGTCGATCTTGAAGAACTGAAAGGCCGCCCCGAGGTGCTCGATGCGCTCGCGCTGGCCCGCGCCCTGCTCAACCCACAAGATCGGTTGGCCTGGCTGGGGGTCCTGCGCGCCCCGTGGTGCGGGCTTGCGCTCGACGACCTGCATCGGCTCACGAGCGCAGACGATCCGGCATTGCTTGCCCGGCCTGTGCCGGAGCTGCTGGCCGAGCGGCTGGCGCTGCTCAGCGGCGAAGGCCGCGCCGCCGCCATGCGCGTGCTCGATGCTTTGGCCTCCGCGGCCGTGTTTCGCTCCGCCCAACCCACGGCATCGCTGGGGACCTGGCTCGAACAGGTCTGGCTCAGGCTGGGGGGCGGGGATTGCGTGGATGCGGCAGCACGCGCCAATCTCGACCTTTTGTGGAATTGCCTGGACCGGCTGCAGGACAGCGAGCGGGATCTCGTCGGTCCAGGGCTCGATGCGGCACTCGACCAGCTGACCGCAATGCCGGATCCTTCCGCCGGGAACGAGTGTGGCGTGCAGTTGATGACCATCCACAAATCCAAGGGACTGGAGTTTGAGGTGGTCATCGTACCCGAATTGCAGGCCCTGGGGCGGCGCGGCGAGCGCAAGATGCTTACCTGGCTTGAGCGGGGGCTTGCCGAGCCGGACGAGGAAGGCGAGATCACCGAATTCCTCATCGCTCCCTTTCAGTCCAAGGGCGCCGATCGAGGGCGATCGAAGGGGTGGGTCGATCGAGTCTATCGCGAACGCGAATCGCAGGAGGACCGGCGAATCCTGTATGTCGCGGCCACGCGCGCGCGGGATGAGCTGCACCTCTTCGCGCGGCCAGCCTACAAGGAGGAGAAAGACGGCAGCTTTGCGCTGGTTGAGCCCTCGAAGGGCCTGCTGAAAACCGCATGGCCCGCATT
>Ga0181531_10002012_pt1 | contig 12755 bp, 13 predicted proteins | sample PEATcosm2014_Bin_38_FD_119743 | JGI IMG/M metagenome (GOLD analysis project Ga0181531, IMG submission 119743) | Peatland microbial communities from MTU Mesocosm Facility, Houghton, MI, USA - PEATcosm2014_Bin11_10_metaG | ecosystem: Environmental > Terrestrial > Soil > Wetlands > Peat | place... | reverse complement strand
GGCTTCTGCGCCTTCGCCATCTCGAGCACGCCCTCGAGGTAGCGGCGCGCCGGCGAGAGGACGCCGAACGTGTACCGGAAGCCCTGGTTGAAGATCTTCTCGGCGGCGCCGTTCCCCTCGACCATCGGGATCTTCTTCCGCTCGGCGATCCCGGCGACGGTGAAGCTCGTACCCGAGCCGTACGGCCCGAGCAAGAAGTTGACGTGATCCTGGTCGATCAGCCGTTCGGCCAGCTGCGCCGAGGTGTCGTTCTTCGACTCGTCGTCGTAGTACTTGATCTCGACCTTGTACGTCTTGCCGCCGACCTTCAGGCCGCCGTGCGAATTGACGTAGTCCTTCCAGAAATCGTAGCCCTCTTGCGTGAGGTGCCCTTCTTTGGTTATCGCACCCGTCAGCGAGATCGGCGATCCGAACACGATCGTGTCCGAATCGGCGACCGCCGGGCGAACCGGCGCGAGCAGCGTGGCAGCCAAGGCGAGCACGCCAAGAGCCGCGGTAGGACGAAGAACCATCGAGCCAACCTCCGACAAACGTCGTGCCCGAGGTGCGCCTCGCGGCGGTGATTTCCTGCTTGGCCGCTATGCGCGGGTCGGAAGAGCCGAGCGCAAGGACGCGACGTACGCGCCCGCGCGGCGCGCGGCTTCGTCGCCTCGCGTGCCCGCATATGCGTCGATCAGCGCGCTCCCGACGATGATCCCGTCGGCCAACGCGCCGACCGCGGCGGCGTGGGCCGGCGTCGAGATCCCAAAGCCCACCGCGAGCGGTAGTGCCGTCGCCGGACGCAAGCGCGCCAGCGCGCCGGTCAGCCATGCGATGTCGAGCTCACGCCGTGCGCCGGTGACGCCCAGCCGCGAGACGAGGTAGACGAAGCCGCTCGACGCTGCGGCGATCTGCGCCGCCCGCGCCGGCGGTGTCGTCGGCGCGACCAGCAGCGGGATCGCCAGGCCCGCCGCGCGCAGCGGCGGGGCGAACGCGTCGAGCTCTTCGAGCGAGACGTCGGGGACGATCGCACCGATCGCGCCGGCCGCGCGCGCATCGCGCGCGAAGCGCTCGGGACCGTAGCGGTCGACCGGGTTCACGTAGGTAAAGAAAAGGATGGGAGCGCAGCGGCGTGCCCGTGCCTGGGTCGCGAGCGCGAGCACGTCGGCCATCCGCGTTCCGCCCTCGAGCGCGCGTTGCCCGGCGGCGGCAATCGTCGGCCCATCGGCCAGCGGGTCGCCGTAGGGGATGCCGAGCTCGATCAGATCGGCGCCGGCGGCGGTGATCGCTTCGAGCACCGCGAGCGTGGTCGCGCGATCGGGATCGCCGGCGACGACGTACGGGATGAGCGCGGCGCGGCGCTCGGCGCGGGCCCGCGCGAAGACCGCTTCGATCTCGCTGCCGGCGATCATCCGGCGTCTTCGCCGTCGAGCGCCGCGACCGTGCGCACGTCCTTGTCGCCGCGACCGCTCAGATTCACCAGCACCAGACCATCGGGGCCGCGCTCGACCGCGAGCCGCTGCGCGAAGGCGATCGCGTGCGCCGATTCGAGCGCCGGCACGATCCCTTCGCGTCGCGCGGTGTGACGGAAGGCCGCCAGCGCCTCGGTATCGTCGACCGCGACGTAGGTCGCGCGACCGGAGTCCTTGAGCCACGCGTGCTCGGGGCCGACGCCGGGGTAGTCCAAGCCGGCCGACACCGAGTGCGTGTCGCGCACCTGACCTTCGTCGTCCTGCAAGACGTAGCTCCGTGAGCCGTGCAAGATGCCGACCGATCCGGCGTTGAGCGAGGCGGCGGTGTCGATCGCGTGCACGCCGTGACCGGCGGCTTCGACGCCCCACAGCTTCACCTGCGTATCCTCGACGAAGGCGTGGAACATTCCCATCGCGTTGGAGCCACCGCCGACGCAGGCGACGACGTCGCTCGGCAAGCGGCCGTAGCGCGCGAGCATCTGCGCGCGCGCCTCGACGCCGATGACCTTCTGGAACTCGCGGACGAGATACGGGTAGGGGTGCGCCCCGACGACCGATCCGATGATGTAGAACGTATCCTCGACCCGGGCGGCCCATTCGCGGAACGCTTCGTTGGTGGCATCTTTGAGCGTGCGGGTGCCGCTCTCGACCGGGTGCACGGTGGCGCCGAGCAAGCGCATCAGGTAGACGTTGAGTGCCTGACGCTCGACGTCGACGGCACCCATGTAGACGTCGACCTGCATGCCGAGCTTGGCGCCGATGGTGGCGGTCGCGACGCCGTGCTGGCCCGCACCGGTCTCGGCGATGATGCGCCGCTTGCCCATGCGCTGCGCGAGCAGCGCCTGCCCGACGGTATTGTTGATCTTGTGCGCACCGGTGTGGTTGGTGTCTTCGCGCTTGAAGACGATCGGTGCGTGCGGCCCGTCGACCAGCCGCTCTGCGTGATAGATCGGCGAGGGACGACCGACGTAATCTTGCAGCAGCCCTTCGTACGTGTGCCAGAACTCGGGGTCGGCGAACGCGGCGCGCATCGCCGCGTCGACCTGCGCGAGCGCCTCGACCAGGACTTCGGGGACGAAGACGCCGCCGAAGCGGCCGTAATAGCCGCGTGCGTCGGGAAGCGTCTGCTGCACAGGGGTGGTCATCGGTCTCCTCTACGGAACGGGTTCGGCCGTGCGTTCGGCGTCGGCTTCGCGCACGGCGCGCACGAACGCGCGAATCTTGGCCGGATCCTTGACCCCATTCGTTTCGACGCCGCTGCGCACGTCTACCGCGTACGGCCGCACGGCGCGCACGCAGGCGCCGACATTGTCCGGCGTGAGGCCGCCGCTGACGACGAAACGGCGTCCGGCCGCCAGCTCGGCGGCGATCGCCCACTCGAAGGTGCGGCCGGTGCCGCCACTGCGTCCGTCCGGGGCGGCGGTGTCGAACAGCCACGTCGCGTGCGCAAAGGGCTGCGCGAAGGCGGCGAAATCCGGCGGGCTGACCGGCTTGTCGGCCCGCAGGTGGAACGCCTTGAGATAGGGACCCGCAGCGAACGACTCGCACGACTCCGCCGATTCGAAACCGTGGAACTGCGGCGTCGCACCGACCTTGAGCGCTTCGTCGACCAGGCCCGAGGGCGGATCGGAGAACACGGCGACCAGCGCGGTCAGCGCGGGGACGGCGACCGCGATCTCGTGCAGGACGTGCATCGGGACGTAGCGCGGCGAGCGTTCGACGAGCAGGACGCCGACCGCGTCGGCGCCGGCGTCGACGGCCAGCAGCGCGTCCCGGGCGCTGGTGCAGCCACAGATCTTGACCCGCGTGCGCACGTCAGACGGCGACCGCCGCTCCCTTCAGGGCGCGGATCGCATCGGCTTTGTCCTCGGCGCGCATCAACGACTCGCCCACCAGCACGCCGCGCGCACCGTGCTCGATCAGGTGCCGCACGTCGCGCTGGGTGCGCACGCCGCTCTCGCTGATCACGATCGTCCCGGCCGGCACCAGCGGCAGCAGTTCCTCGGTGACCGCGAGGTCGGTTTCGAAGGTTCGCAGGTTGCGGTTGTTGATCCCGAGCAGCGTCGCGCCGGCGGCCACCGCGCGCTGCAGCTCGCCGTCGGTGTGGACTTCGACCAACACCTCGAGCGCCCAGCGCTGCGCCTCGTCGAACAGCTCGGCGAGTTGCTCGTCGCTCAGACCGGCGACGATCGCCAAGAACGCGTCGGCGCCGTACGCCGCCGACTGGGCGACGTCGTAGCGGGTGGAGAGAAAGTCTTTGCGCAGGATCGGCAGGTGCGCCGCCGCGCGCGCCACGTCGAGATAGGCCAGATCGCCCAGGAAGTGATCGGCTTCGGTCAGGACGCTGATCGCGTCGGCGCCCGCGCCGGCGTAGGTCCGCGCGATCTGTGCCGCGTCGAGCTGCGGCACGATGATCCCCACCGAGGGCGAAGCACGCTTGATCTCGGCGATGATCGCCGGCCCGGTCGCGTGCTCCAGCGCCGCGCGCAGGCCGCGCCGCTCGCCGCGACGGTTCTCCGCCCGCTCGCGCAGGACGTCGATCGACTCGCGCGCCTCGTCCGCCGCACGCGCGGTGGCCTTGGCGGCGTAAAGCTTCTCGAGCATGTCGTTCATACCAACTCCGTCTCGCGCTCCCGGCGCAGCGCGTCGAGTGCGGCCCGTGCCCGACCGGTCGCGATCGCGGTGCGGGCCCGCACCATCCCGTCGTCGACGTCGACCGCTTCACCCGCGACGACGAGCGCGAGGGCAGCGTTGAGCTCGACCAGATCCGCGCGCGGGCTGCGTTCGCCCTCGAGGATCGCCAAGAGGGCAGCGGCGTTGGCGCGCGCGTCGCCGCCTTGGATCGCGGCGCGCGGCGCGTGGACGCCGTAACGCGCGGGATCGAGCGTCCAGCGACGCACGCCGGCGCGGTCGAACTGCACGACCCGGGTCGGCGCCTCGCCGGAGATCTCGTCCAGGCCGTCCTCGCCGTGCACGACGGCAGCGGCCTGGGCACCGAGCGCGCGTAGCGCATCGGCGATCAGCTCGACGTGGCTCGCGCGCGCGACGCCGATCATCTGGCGCTGCGCGCCGGCCGGGTTCGTCAGCGGGCCGAGCAGGTTGAAGATCGTACGCACGCCCAGCTCGCTACGGATCGGACCGACCGCACGCATCGCCGGGTGGTGGCGCTGCGCGAACAAAAACGCGATCCCGTCCTCGCGCAGCTTGCGCGCCGAGGTCTCCGGGGCGACGTCGAGCTTCACGCCCAGCGCTTCGAGCACGTCGGCACTGCCGCAGCGGCTCGAGGCGGCGCGGTTGCCGTGCTTGGCCACCGGCACCCCGCAGCCGGCGACGACGAAAGCGGCGGCCGTCGAGAGGTTGATCGTGTTGGCGCCGTCGCCGCCGGTGCCGACGATATCGAGCACGTAGGGCAACCCGTGCTCGACGCGGCGGCTGCGGTCGCGCATCGCCCGCGCGGCGCCCACGATCTCCTCGACCGTCTCGCCCTTGGCAGCGAGCGCGGCCAGCAGTGCGGCGGCGCGCACGGGCGTCATCGTCTCGTCCATGATGGCGCCGATCGCCTCGGCCATCTCGGCGGCGCTCAGCGACTCGCCGGCGATGGCGCGGCGCAGCAGCGCCGGATAGTCGGTCACGCGAGTGCGTGCGCGCGCATCCCGCGCACGACGTTCTCCGCGAGCGCGCGGCCCTGCACGGTCAGGACCGACTCGGGATGGAACTGCACCGCGCTGATCGGCAGCTCGCGGTGCTCGAGCCCCTGGATCACGCTGTCCTCGCTGGTCGCGTTGACGCGTAGCACGGCCGGGAATCCGTCGTGGTCGACGACCAGCGAATGGTAGCGGGTCGCCCCGAACGGCGAGGGCAGGCCGGCGAAGGCGCCACGCCCGTCGTGGGTGATCTCCGAGACCTTGCCGTGCATTTGGCGCGGCGCATGGACGACGCGCCCCCCGAACACCTCGCCGATCGCCTGTTGACCCAGGCACACGCCGAACAGCGGGCGCCCTTCACGCGCCGCCTCGCGCACGATCGCCATCGTCCGGCCCGCCTCCGCCGGCCGGCCGGGCCCCGGCCCGATCACGATGCCGTCGTAACGGGTGGTGACGCCGTCGTCCAAGCGGGGATCGTCGTTGCGGATCACCTCGACCTCGACGCCGGCCAAGCCCGCGAACAGGTGCGCGAGATTCCAGCTGAACGAGTCGTAGTTGTCGACCAGCAGAATGCGGGTCATGGCGCGATGCCCAGCACGGCGCGGACGATGCCGGTCTTGTGGTAGACCTCGGCGTACTCCGCGCGCGGGTCACTGTCGGTCACGATCCCGGCCGAGGCCTGCCAGAACGCGCGGCCGTTGGCGACCGCGACCGAGCGCAGCACGATGCACGAGTCCATGTCGCCGTCGAAGTCGATGTGGCCGACGCTGCCCGCGTAGAAGCCGCGCGCGACCGGCTCGAGCCGGTCGATCAGCTGCATCGCGCGAATCTTCGGCGCGCCGGTGACGGTGCCGGCCGGGAACGACGCCGCGAACAGGTCGAGCGCGTCCTTGTCCCGCCGCAGTTCGCCGGTCACGTTGGAGACGATGTGCATCACGTGCGAGTAGCGCTCGATCACCATCAGCTCGTCGACGTGGATGCTGCCGGTCGTGCAGACCGCCCCCAGATCGTTGCGCGCCAGGTCGACCAGCATGACGTGCTCGGCGCGCTCCTTCGGATCGCTGAGCAAATCGTCGGCAATGCGCTGGTCGCTGGTCTCGTCGGCACCGCGCGGTCGCGTCCCGGCCAACGGCCGGATACGCGCCTCGCGCCCGTCGAGCCGCACCAGGAACTCCGGCGAGGCACCGAAGATCGCCCGGCCGTCGTGCTCGATGAAGAACATGTAGGGCGAGGGGTTGCGCGCGCGGATCTGCCGGTAGAAGTCGAACGCGGTGCCGGCCAACGCGCACGAGAAGCGGATCCCGACCTGCAGCTGGTAGGCCTCGCCCTCGCGGATGTACTCCTTGGCCTGCGCGACGCGGTCCAAGAACGTCCCCTCGTCCATCGATACGTTGACGGGGCCGTCGGCGCGGACCGCACCCGGCACCGTCGGCCGCTGGTCGAGCAGCCGCGCGACGTACGCGTCGAGCCGCGCTTCGACCGCTGGGCGGTCGTCCTCGCCGCACAAACCGATGAGCGTCACACGGTGGGTGAAGTGGTCGAAGACCAGCCACGTCCCCGGTACGACGATCAGCGCGTCGCTGAAGTGAACGTCGGCCGGCGGCGCCTCACCGACCGGTTCGAGGACGCGCGCGGCGTCGTAGCTGAACGCCCACACCGCACCGCCCGGGAACGGGAGGTCGGCGCGATCCAGTCGATAGCGGCCGACGACGGCGCGGATGCGGTCGAGCATCCGTGGCTCGCGGTCGAACGCGTGCGACTCGAGATAGTCCAGGCCGATGAAGGAGAAGCGACTGATGCGCTCCGTCCCCTCGACCGACTCCAGCAAACACGAACGCCCCGGCTGAGCCAGGGCGAGGTACGCAGAGATCGGCGTGATGCTGTCCGCGACGAACGATCGCGTGACGGAGGTCAGACTCAGTGGGTCGTCCGACGTCGTAAGCATATCCGTTCTCTGAAGCGATTATCTCGGTCGCTGGCGAGGAGCCTAGTTCCGAAGTGTGCTAGGGCACACGAGGAACGTAGCGACGAAGCCGGCGGCCGAGAGAATTGCTTCAGCTACTTGATCAGCTCCAGGATGGACAACTCGGCGGCGTCGCCGGGGCGTACGCGGGTCTTGGTGATCCGCGTGTAGCCGCCGGTGCGATCCTTGAGCGCGGGGGCGATCTGCTCGAACAGCTTCTTCGCGACCGGCTCTTCGGTCAGGTACGAGGCCACCAGCCGCCGCGAGTGCAGATCGCCACGGCGCGCCTGGGTGATCAGGCGGTCGATGACCTTCGAGATCTCCTTGGCCTTGGTCGAGGTCGTCTCGATCTTCTCGTGCTTGAAGAACGACGTCGCCATGTTGCGCAGGAGCGCCTTGCGGTGGCCGTCGGTACGCGAGAGTCGCTTGTTGGCGATTTGGTGCGGCATGGTTTCCTCTGGTGATTCCTGGGGCGCTTATGCCTGGCGGAGAGACAAGCCGCGCTCTTCGAGAACTTGCTTGATCTCGTCGAGCGACTTCTTGCCGAAGTTGCGCATCTTGATGATCTCGTCTTCCGTCATGTCGAGCAGCTCGGAGACCTTCGAGATGCCGGCGCGCTTGAGGCAGTTGAACGAGCGCACGGAGAGGTTCAGCGTCTCGACCGGGACGTCCCACTCGCTGGCGGGCGCCGCCGAGACCGGCTTCTCTTCGGTCGAGAAGCCGATGAACAGGTGCAGCTGATCGGTCAGGATTTCGGCCGCTTCGGAGAGCGCGTCGTCGGGCGTGATCGAACCGTTGGTCTCGATCTCGATCGTCAGGCGGTCGAAGTCGACCGACTGGCCGACGCGGGTGTCGTCGACGGTGAAATTGACTTTGCGGATCGGCGAGAAGATCGAGTCCATCGGGATCAGCCCGATCATGTGCTCGATGTTGCGCTGGCGGTCCGAGGTGACGTAGCCGCGCGACTTCTCGACGCCGATCTCCATCGAGAGCTTGGCGTCCTTCTTGGACAGCGTCGCGATGTGGTAGTTCGGCTGGAGGATCTCGACGTCGGCATCGGGTGCGATGTCGCCGGCGGTCACTTCACGCGCGCCGCTCACGTTGAGCGAGAGCACCTTCGGATCGTCGGTGTTGAGCTTGAGCGGCAGGCCCTTGAGGTTGAGCAAGAGGTCGACGGTGTCTTCGACGACGCCGCTGATGGTCGAGAACTCGTGCAGCACGCCGTCGATCTTCACGTAGGTGACGGCAGCGCCCGGGATCGAGGAGAGCAGCACGCGCCGCAGCGAGTTGCCCAAGGTGATCCCGAAGCCACGCTCCAGCGGTTCGATGACGAACTTGGCGTAGTTCTCGCGACGCTCGCGAACTTCGATCTGCGCGCCGGCCGGCGCTTCCAGGGTAGTCATGATCTTTCGGTGACGGTCTTTCTCCGCTTACGTTATCCGCCTCGGGTCCCCGAGACGATCGGACGTCTAGCGGTGGTGGTGAATCAGGGTCAGCGCGAGTAGTATTCGACGATCAGTTGTTCGTCGACGGGGGTGTCGATCTGCTCGCGGCTCGGGAGGGCGACCACCTTGGCGGTGTTGTCGGTCTCCGAGAACTCGAGCCAATCGGGATGACGGCGCGCCTTGGCAGTTTCGACGAGCTGGGCGAACAGGTCCGAGGTCTTCGAACCCTCGGCGATCGAGATCACATCGCCGGCCTTGAGAATGTAGGACGGGATGTTGACCCGGCGGCCGTTGACCATGAAGTGGCGGTGCGTGACCAGCTGGCGCGCCTGCGCGCGGCTCGAGCTGAGGTTGAGCCGGTAGACGACGTTGTCCAGGCGCCGCTCGAGCAGCTGCAAGAACGTCGCGCCGGTCTTGCCCTTCACGCGCTGCGCTTCGCGGAAGTAGTTCTGGAACTGCGTCTCGAGCACGCCGTAGTAGCGGCGCATCTTCTGCTTCTCACGCAGCTGGCGTCCGTACTCGGAGACCTTCGCGCGGGTCTTTGTGTTCTGCGTCTTCTGACCAGGGGCCGTGCCACGGCGCTCGACGGCGCACTTTTTCGAGAGGCAGCGGTCGCCCTTGAGGAAGAGCTTGATCTTTTCGCCGGTCTTGGACGTCGCGGTTTCGCGGCGGCACAGGCGGCACACGGGTTGGGTGTAGCGAGCCATTTTTTCCTACAACTCCCCTACACGCGCCGCCGCTTCGGCGGGCGGCAACCGTTGTGCGGGATGGGCGTGACGTCTTTGATGAGCGTGATCTCCAGGCCGGCGGCTTGCAGCGAGCGGATCGCGGCCTCGCGGCCGGCGCCCGGTCCCTTGACGTAGACCTCGGCGGTCTTCATCCCGTGCTCCATCGCTTTGCGCGCGACCGCCTCGGCGGCCATCTGCGCGGCGAACGGCGTCGACTTCTTCGAGCCCTTGAACCCGAGGTTGCCGGCACTCGCCCACGCGATCGTCGACCCGGTGTTGTCCGTGATCGTGACGATCGTGTTGTTGAACGAGGAGTGGATGTGCGCAACCCCTGCGCCGACGTTCTTGAACTCGCGCTTCTTGCGCGTCTTGGTTTGCTTTTTCGCGGCCAAAAGAAAACTCGCTCTGGATGTTTTTCCTGCCCGGCGAACGGCCGGGTGTCGTCGCCTCGACCGACACGCGAGCGAACCGCTCGTCGTTCGACCTCTTGTCCGTCCGCCCGGCGAGAGCGGAGGAGCGCGCGAACGCGCCTCGTGTCCGCGGGCGGACACAACGGCTTACTCTACCATAGGCGGAGGTGACAGGCAAGACTCGAAGGGCTCGGCCGTGCCCTCCCGCCGCCTGCTCGCTTGGACCGCCGTCGCCTTCGTGGTCCTGGCCGCCCTCGCCGCCGTCCGCGCGCTCGACTGGAGCTACGGGGCCGATACCGGGACGTTCGTCCAGATCATCCTGGACGCATTCGGCGGGATGCGCGACGGGATCGAGCAAGGGACCCACTACCGCTTTCATTGGTCACCCGCGCTCGCGCTGCTGTGGCCGTTCCTCGCGGCGAGCCACTCGTTGTGGGTGCTGCAGGCGATCCTGGCAGCGGCGACCGTCGCGTGCGCTCCGCTCTTGGCCGCCATCGCCCGGGCACGGGGGATCGAGGGGCGGCTTGCGGACCGGATCGGGGCGGTCGCCCTCGTCTATCCGCCGCTGATCGCGGTCGGCTTCGGTGAGTTCCGCGACCTCGGACTGCTCACGCCGCTGGCCCTCGCTTCGTGGCTCGCGCTCGAACGCCGCGCTTGGGGCCGGCTCGCCGTCCTCGCCTTGCTGCTGGCCGGGCTGCGCGAGGACGTCTGCCTGGAGCTGGCGCTGATCGGCGGCGCCGTCGGGGTCGTCGCGCTGGTGCGGGGCGACCGGGCCCGGGCGCTGGCGGGGTTCGGCTCGGCGGCCCTGGGGCTGGCGTCGGACGCGATCTACGTGTTCGCGGTGCTGCCGCGGGTCGGACCCTGGCCACCCTCGCACTTCTACGACTATCCGTTCGCACACGGGCCGGCCGCGCTGCTGCTCGCGCCGTTGACCCACCCGCTCGCGTTCGCGGCGGCCATCTTCACGCTCGGCCGCCTGACCTATCTGCTCGAGGCGTTCGTGCCGCTGGTGCTGGTGCCGTTCCGCTCGCGCCTCTTGGCGCTGAGCGTCCCTGGCTTCGCGATCGTATTGCTGGCGAACAGCGGTCTGGTGTGGCGGATGGGGATGCACTATGCCGCGCTGTGGATCCCGTGGGTGCTGCTCGCGTTCGCCGCCGGCATCGCGAGCCTGCGCGTCCCCCTGCGGTGGACGACGACCGCGTTCGTCGTCTCAGCGCTGGTGCTGGTCTTCTTCAGCCCGCTCCACCCGCTGCACTATCTGCGCCCGTCGTATCACGCGCTCGGCGACGCACGCACGGCGCTGGCATGCGTCCCGGCCGACGCGACCCTCGCCACGCACGACGAATGGTACGCAGCCACCGCCGCGCGCCGTCCCCGTGTCACCGTGCTCGGCGAAGACCCCGGCGTCCTGGACGTGCAGTACCTCGTCGTCGCGAGCGACTACCCGAACCAGGATTTCCACGACGTCGTTGTGCCACGGGTCGATGCGCTGGTGGCGCGCGGCACCTTTCGGCGCCTCTGCCACGCCGGCAACGTGACGGCCTACGTTCGGGTCAGGCCGGGAGGTTGAACAGTTTGGCCGCGTTGCCGCGGCCGATCTGCAGTTTCTCGGCCGGCGTGAAGGTCGCGCGGTCGAACCACGTGCCGCCGTCGACCATGTTCATCCACGGGTGGTCGGTCGAGAAGCAGATGCGGTCGATGCCGACGACGCCGATCACGTTGCGCACCGCGGCCGTGTCGAAGAAGCCGGAGGTCGTGTAGACGAAGTTTCTGCGCAAGTACGTCGGGATGTCGTGCTGCAAAGCGGTCTTGCTCGGACGCGTCGCGTACACCGCCGAGACGCGCCACGCATAGGCCGGCAGTGCTTCGCCCAGATGCCCGAGACCGATCGTCAAGGTCGGGAACCGGTCGAAGACCCCGCCGCAGATCATTCGCAACGCGTGGGTCGAGCACTCGACCAAGAACCCCCACATCGCGCCGATCAGCTCGGGACGGCCGTCGAACATCAGCGACTGGCTCGGCAGCGGATTGCGCGGGTGCAGGTAGATCGGGACACCGAGCGCGACGGCGCGCTCCCACAGCACGTCGTAGCGCGGATCGTCCAGGTAGACGGCCTGCGATCCCGGCGCGTTCGCGAAGCTGTTGATGAGCGCGCCGTGAAACCCGTACTCGCGCACGCAGCGCTCGAGCTCGTCAGCCGACGCGCGCGGGTCTTGCGTCGGCAGCGCGGCAAAACCGCCCAGGCGCGCCGGGTGGTGCGCGGTGATCGCTTTCAGCTCGGCGTTGATGCGGCGCGCTTTGTCGGCGCTGATCGCGCCGTCGGTCTCCGCCTGCAGGCCCGGCGAGTTGAGCGAGAGGATCGCGTACGCGATGCCGGCCTGGTCCATCAGCGCGATGCGACCCTCGCCGACCTCGAGCAACCCATGATACACGGCCGGCATCGTCGTCGCGTCGAGCCCGGTCGGCATCAGGTCCGCGGTCGGCGTGATGAAGTGTTCTTCGAAGGCAATCTTCCACGGTCGCCCGGCGGGCGGCGCCGTTGCGGGCTGCGCGAGCGCCGCTTCGGCAGCGCCTCCCGCGAGGGGAAGCACCGCCGCAGCGGCGCCCAGGAGCACCGAGCGGCGGGTCAGACCACCGTCGGCCCGCGCGGCGGACTCGGGGTTCACCATGACCGCGTTCCTTGGCCACCCATCGCGCTGCCCCCGCCGAACGGGCGACGGGCGCACGTCTCACAGATGACGGTTGAACAGCGGTGCATTGCTCGGAATCGGGGCCGGACTCTCGTAGATCGGTGGTCCGCACTGGAGAACGGGAGGCGCAGGCGCCGTGAACTGGCCGATGTCCAGCGCCTGCGCCGCGGACGACGTGGTCGTGGCTGCCTGGGTCGTACTGGACGCACCGCTCGCAGTGCTCTCATTCGGCAACCCCAGCGTCTTCAACGAGAACGGTGCCCCGTGCCCGCTCGGTTGGGGGGTCGGCGTCGGAGTCGGGCTCGGCGTGGGCGTCGGGAACGGCTGCGGCGCCGGCGGGACGGCGGCGGCGAGCGTGGGGAGCGCCGGAAGCCGGTCGCAGAAGCTGTCGACGAATTGCTGCATCGTGAGCTCCACCGTGTGC
>Ga0181531_10002011_pt1 | contig 12757 bp, 10 predicted proteins | sample PEATcosm2014_Bin_38_FD_119743 | JGI IMG/M metagenome (GOLD analysis project Ga0181531, IMG submission 119743) | Peatland microbial communities from MTU Mesocosm Facility, Houghton, MI, USA - PEATcosm2014_Bin11_10_metaG | ecosystem: Environmental > Terrestrial > Soil > Wetlands > Peat | place... | reverse complement strand
TCTCACCGACAAGAATACCTGAGCGTCGCGTCAGCTCCAGTAGCACAGGCATTCCTGCCTGTGCCCTTCGCCTCACCACGACTACAGCCACACAAGCGTGGAGTGCCTGTGCCACTTAACGCCACACACCGCTGCTGTATAATAGGCCTTTGCCCTTATGACCGAACCAAAAAAATCCCGCCGCCAACTCCTCGAAGAATTCATCGCCAAACGGCCTGACGACGCCTTCTCTCGCTACGGTCTGGCCCTCGAATGCTCCAACACCGGCGACATCGCCGCCGCCGACACTCACTTCCGCACCCTCACCGACTCCCACCCGGACTACATCCCAGCCTACCTGATGTACGCCCAAATGCTATCTCGTGAATCCCGCCCCGCCGACGCCAAACAAGTTCTAACCCAGGGCATCGTCGAAGCCACCAAAAAGGGCGACCATCACGCCCGCTCCGAGATGGAAGCCCTCCTCTCCGAACTGTAGCGGCCGCCTTCTGCCTGCCCCGGTGAAACCGCGGAGGAGGGCGCCTTTAATGCCGCGACATCCCCCACGAACGCGCCATTTATTACCGCCCAAAACACCGCACTCCCCCATCTGCTATCATTCCCTATGCAGAGCATGCGGCCAGAACGCATTCCGCTATTCCCGCTGAACGTCGTTCTCCTCCCCGGCGCAGAGCTTCCCTTGCACATTTTCGAGCCGCGTTACCGCGATATGGTTCAATCTTGCCTGCGCCACAAATCCGAATTCGGCATCCTGCTCTCGTTACCCAAGGGCCTGATGCGCATCGGCTGCACCGCGGAGATCCTGGAAGTGGCAAATCGCCACAAAGACGGTAGCCTGGATATCCTCACCATTGGGCGCGAGCCCTTCCGCTACCTCGAACTATTCACCGACGCGCCGCTCCTCGAAGGCCGCATCGAATACCAGGAAGATCGCCCCGCAACGGCGTCGGTCACGCCGCCACAGGAACTAGTCGATCTCTACGAGACCTGCCACACGCTGGTCTTCGGCGACTATCCAAAAAATCTCGGCGGATCGGCGCAAGCCAGCCCTTCCTACATCATCGCGGGCACGCTGCCTATGGACTTGCTCTGGAAGCAGCAGCTTCTCGAGTTGCGCTCCGAAACTGAACGCCAGATCCGCCTGCTCGCGTACCTTCGCGACTGGGCTCCGCATCTACAAAAAGCAGCCGCCGTCCGCGAACACGCCAGCGGCAATGGCCACGGTTCAAACTAATGCCGCGTCTAAACCAATACGATCCCTGGCCCATACTTAGTCTTTGTAGGGGCGTAGCTTTACCCAGAGCGCTCCGTGCGAAGGGCTGCTACGACCCAGCTTGCCCGGGCGTAATGCGCTAGCGTTTTTGGCTTTGGATTTTTTCTTTGCAGGCGATCGGAAACCCCGGTCGCGGAACAGGGCCCTTAATGACCACATCCACCGCATCTACCGCACATCCCAAGCCGCGCACCCTCGGCGAATTAAAACGCATCCCGGACTTCGACGCGCGCGGCGCCTCGCGCTCCGTCAAAAACGAAATCCGCCGCAACCTCCTGCGCGCCATAGAAAAGGGCGAGACAATTTTTCCCGGCGTGCACGGTTACGAAGACACCGTCGTGCCCCAAATCGTCAACGCCCTGCTCTCGCGCCACAATTTCATCCTCCTGGGCCTGCGCGGCCAGGCCAAAAGCCGCATCCTGCGCGGCTTGATCAATCTGCTGGACACCGAAGTTCCCGTGGTCGCCGGTTGCGAAATCAACGATGACCCGCTAAAGCCCATCTGCCGCGCCTGCCGCGAACGCATCGCCGCCGAAGGCGACAACACGCCCATCTTCTGGATGCCCCGCGAGCAGCGCTACATCGAAAAGCTCGCCACCCCCGACGTCACCATGGCCGACATCATCGGCGACGTGGATCCCATCCGCGCCGCACGCGGCGGCCGCGACCTTTCCGACGAACTGACCATCCACTACGGCCTCTTGCCGCGCGCCAATCGCGGCATCTTCGGCATCAACGAATTGCCTGATCTCGCCGGCAAAATTCAGGTCGGCCTTTTTAATATCATGCAGGAAGGCGACATCCAAATTAAGGGCTACCCGCTGCGTCTTCCGCTCGACGTGCTGCTGGTGTTCACCGCCAATCCCGAGGACTACACCGCGCGCGGCAAGATCATCACCCCGCTGAAAGACCGCATCGGCGCGGAAATTCGTACCCACTACCCCAGCAGCGTCGCCGAGGGCATGACCATCACCGCGCAGGAAGCCTGGGTCGCCCGCCACGAAGCCCAGGACGGCGGCCGCAAAATCGAAGTCCCCGAATACCTTCGCCAGATCATCGAAGAAATCGCCTTCCAGGCGCGCGAAGACAAGCGGATCGACAAACGCTCCGGCGTCAGCCAGCGCCTCCCCATCACCACGCTGGAGAGTGTGGTCAGCAGCGCCGAGCAACGCGCCACGCGCACCGGAGAATCAAGTTCCGTGGCGCGCGTCACCGACGTTTACGCTGCGCTCCCCGCCATCACCGGCAAAATGGAACTGGAGTACGAAGGCGAGCTAAAGGGCGCCGACTTCATCGCCCGCGAATTGATCCGCACTGCGGTAGGCCGCGTCTTCTCGAAGACCTTCGGCGAAACCAATTTCCAGCCGGAAATCCAATGGTTCGAGTCCGGCGCAGAACTGAAATTCCCAGAACACGCCACCACGGCGGACCGCTATCAGCAACTGAGCAAAATCCCCGGACTAATGGAACATGTTGATCGCCTGGGCGTCGAAAATCGCAAAGAACCAGGCCCAGCGGCCGCAGCCGCGGAAATGATCCTCGAAGGTTTGTGGGCCCATCGCCGCATCGGCCGCAGCGAAGAGCGCGGCTTCTACGCCGACCGCCCGCGCCAAACCGAACCACGCGAAGGAGGCGGAGGTGGCAGTAGCAGCACCAACCGCCCCCCACGCCGCGGCCTGAATTAGCCTTTAGTAGCACAGGCTTCAGCCTGTGAGCCTTTGATTTTGTCTACAATTTTCGAGCCGCGAGCGGTGCGGCGGAATTTAGCATTTGATTTTTAGACACCAGGGCCAAACACGAGGCACGCACATGAAATTCATCCGCTACGGCAAATACACCGGCGAACCCGCCGACGACGTTGACCTGGAAGAACTCGTAAAGCGCCTAGGCAATTTCTTTCTGCAGAGCGGCTTCGAGTCCCAATACTACGGCGTCAACCAAATGGACCCCGAGCGCTCCATGGAAGCGCTGAAAGAAGCCATCCTGCGCGCGCTGCAAGAAGGCGACCTGCTGCCCGAAGATGCCATGAGCGAAGAACTGCGCAAAATGCTGCGAGACCCGAGCGCCATGAACAACCAGGAAATCCGCGACCTGATCGACAAGCTCATGGAACGCCTCGGCCAGGAAGGCTTCCTCAACCCGCAGCAGCCCCCGCAAGTGACGCCGCCCAATACCAGTTCCGCGCGCGGCCAGGTCGGCAGCCCGCAAGAACGTCAGGCCGACGTGCGCTTTGAAATCACCGACAAGACGATCGATTTCCTGGGCTTCAAAACGCTGCAGGATCTCCTCGGCTCGCTGGGCCGCAGCAGCTTCGGCCGCCACGACACACGCGACCTGGCTACCGGCGTGGAATCCGGCGGCATCTCTCGCCCCTACGAATTCGGCGACACTCTCAATATGGACATAAGCGCCACGCTCTTCAACGCCGTCCGCCGCGAAGGCGCTAAAGTCCCCCTCGAGATGAACTATTCGGACTTAATGGTTCACCAGTGCGAATATCACAGTTCCTGCGCCACGGTGGTGCTGCTCGATTGTAGTCACAGCATGATTCTCTATGGCGAAGACCGCTTCACTCCCGCGAAGCGCGTAGCCATGGCGCTGAGCCATCTGATCCGCACGCAATACCCGGGCGACACGCTGAACCTGGTTTTGTTCCACGATAGCGCCGAAGAGGTCCCCATCGGCGAACTGGCCCGCGTGCAGGTCGGTCCTTTCTACACCAACACGCGCGAAGGCCTGCGCATGGCCCAGCGCATTCTGCTGCGTCAGAAAAAAGATATGCGCCAAATCGTGATGATCACCGACGGCAAACCCTCCGCGCTGACGCTGGAAGACGGCCGCATTTACAAAAACGCTTTCGGCCTCGACCCTTTCGTCGTCGGCCAAACTCTCGAAGAAGTAAACAAATGCAAGCGCGCCGGCATCATGATCAACACCTTCATGCTGGCCAGCGACTACAGCCTGGTCCACTTCGTGCAAAAAATTACCGAAATGTGCAAAGGCAAAGCGTACTTCACCACGCCCTACAACCTCGGCCAGTACCTGCTGATGGACTACATGCAGCGCAAAACCAAGAACATCCACTAACCCTCGCGATGCGGAAGCAACCCGTCGCGGCGCGCTTTTCCTGCATGGCCAGCTGCGTTAGACTCGTTACATGCCCTTTTTGCGCACGCTCGCGCAGCTACTCGGAGCCGCGGAACCTATGACCAATATCGCTGTCGGCAATCTCGCCCCTGGCTTTTCGCTGAAGTCGCTGGAGGGCAAGGAATATTCTTTAACGGGCGCGATGAAGCGTGGTCCGGTGGTTGCCGCCTTCTTCAAAGTTTCCTGCCCGGTCTGCCAGTTCACGTTTCCCTTCCTCGAGCGCATGTACAAACGCTATGGCGGGGACGGCGTCTCCTTCTTTGGCATTTCGCAAGACGACGCGCGCGCTACAAAACGTTTTGCTGAAGATTACGGCGCAACGTTTCCCATGCTGCTCGATGAAGAGGGCTACCCAGTTTCCAATGGCTACGGCCTGACGAACGTCCCCACAATCTTTCTCATCGACACGGACGCCACCGTTCGCGTGGTCTGCAACGGCTTCGACAAAGCCGGCCTCGAAGCCATCGCCAACGATCTCGCCGAACGCCGCAAACAGACTCCCGCAGCTCTCTTCCTTCCCAACGAGCGCGTCCCGGACCACAAACCTGGTTGAGGCTCCAAAAACTAGGTCCCGGTCGGGACCTTCAAGTAGCACAGGCTTTCAGCCTGTGAGCTTTTGACTTTGCCGTCGCAGATCTCAGACCGTGCCCTCTGCGACCCAAAACCGCCCCACTGGTACGAGCATCCCGCCCGACACCGAGCCGCCCAGATCTGCGTCGATCCAGATTGCGTGCCCTTCGCTTTGGGCGACGCAGAATAAATTCTGTATTCTTTTGTCGCCATGAAAACCGCAGAATCGCATGCAGTCAACTGCCGAAGCCTCTTCCGGCGCCACCCTCTCTATGAGGATAAACCGAACAGAATGAACACTTACAAAATTTAGTGCTGTAAACCCATTAGAATGAACACTTACGAACGCAAGCCTGCACTATCCTTTTCAACTATTTTATAATCAATAACTTACGGGAACGCCCCCCCACCCCCTCACCTGCGGCAGAAGCGGAGTACGACGGCGAAGCTTGGCACAAGATGATCAAAACGCTTCCGGTTCCAGGTCTTTCTCTTTGTGCTTTGGCGGGCGCTGGCGTTTGTCTACGATGACGCGCGTTGCCGAGGGAGCCAGGCCGGACTTGCGGGCGCGTCGACGCGCTTCTTTGGCAGGATCGAGAATCTTCTTTTTTCGTTTCTTCATGGCGTCATCCGTTTCTCCACAACGTCAGGCCTGCACAATTTCCTGCACCGCGCGCCAAGCCTGGTCGATGGCTTCGTTAGTGTAGGCGAAGGCTCCGGCGTCGGAATTGGCGATGTGGATGTTGCCGAAAGCGGCGCGGCCGATTTCACACGGGGATTTGCCCGCGGGCCAGACGGGGTCGTAGAGCGAATTGTATTCGTAGGCGTAGCCGTGGGGCCAGCGGTTCACGGTGATGGCTTGAATGTCGCGAGCGGCCTCGAAGCCGCCATCGGCCAGCGCGCGATTGAGTTGGTCGCGCAGATTGCGCTCGAAGGTGGCGAAGGGCGTGGCGTAAAGTTTCGCTCGCCCGGCGCGTTGCTGGTCGCGCGCAGGAAGGCCGGGCTCGCACGGGACATATTGCAGGTGAAGGACGCAGGGCTCGTCGGGATTTCTCGGGTACTCGTAGCCGCCGAGGCTTACAGGAAAATCCAGCGTCATGCCGTCGAAGAAGCCCCCCGGAAATTCCGCGCTGTGGATTTTCAGTTTCTCGAAGGCGCCGCGATTGCGCAACAGCACGTTGGTGTACACCAGCGGAACTTTTACGCCGTACGCCAGGCCATCCTTTTGCTCTTGCGGCATCTCCGGGCACATGTATGGAATCACCATGTTCCAACACGCCAGCACGCAATGCGTGCCGCGCACGGAATGCGCCTGACCGTCGCGCACATAGCTGACCATCACTTGTTTTCCGGCAGCGGCGTCGCCGGCGTTGGCGCCTCCAACATTCGTGGCATGCACGACCGTGGAATTGAGACGGATGCGCACGGGCGATTTGGCTTCGTCGAGCCGCGCATAATCCATCTTCGCGAGCACGATATCTTCCATGGTGTTGCCGGGCGCGCTGCCGGAAATCAGCGAGCGCACCAGCATCCGCGCGATGGAAGCGTTGCCGTCCGGAAAATGATAGATGTACGGCTCGTCATCCTGGCGCGTAATTTCGAGCCCCATGCCCGGGCCGTATGGTCCGGATAAGTCCATCCCCGCGAAACCGGGATGGAAGCCCAGTTTGGCGAGATCACCAGCCGGGACGGCGTCGATGCCCACACCGTACAAGCCGTAGGTGGATTTCTGGAATAGCGGAATCGCGTCCTGCACCAGCCCCACGTGTTCCCGCAAAAAAGTGCGGTAGCTGATCTGCGAGAGGTAAGTTTTCTTTTCCTCCACACTCATGCTCGGCAAATAATCGACTTTTTCGCCGTACAACCGCACGATGTCTGCCTGCACTGCGGGCAGCAGCGGCGTTTTCGCAAGAAATTCTTTCCAGGTGGGTTGTCCAATTCCGGCGACAAGGCGGTCGGTGCCGAAGGTTTCCTTGTCGAAGAAGATGGCGCGGGAGAGTCCACGCGACGCGAAGAAGTGCTGGTCGTAATATTTATCAAAACGTTGCGGCTCAATGCCCAGGCTGCGAAACAGGCCTTTGGCTTCCGCGCTGTAAAGGTTCGGGCCGGCGATACTTTGCGTGCCGCCGTAACCCAGCAGCAGACGGCCGCCGGCATGAAATTCGTTGCGCTTGGCGTGGCCGCCGAAATCGTCGTGATTATCCAGAATCAGGATGCGCGCTTTCGGTCCCGCTTGCTGGCGATAAAAATGTGCGGCGGAGAGTCCGCTGATGCCGCCGCCGACCACGATCAGATCGTAGAACTCTTTATCGAGCGGCGCCGTTGGCCAGGTCTTGCCGTCGCGCATTGCGTGCGCGACTTCCCACGAGCCGTCGTGACTGCCGCGCATGCCGGTTTTTGACGGCGGATAGTAGTCACCGTCACTCCCCGCGGACGCCGCGCCAGCGGGAGCTTGCGGCATGCCGAATGCATCGGCCAGGGCGCTATGCGGAACCACCAGCGAGCCGCCAACCGCCACCGCAAAGCCATTCAGAAAATCGCGCCGCGTAATGTCGCGGCCCATACCTAGATCATGATCCCGTTTATTGGCGGCCAATCTACGCTCCAACTCGTCGACTTTTCAGTCGTCGGATTAGAAGCTAAATACCACCTGCAGGTCAAGGCGGCGATTTGCCGTGGTGGTGGAGAAAGGCCGGCCTGCGAGGCCGTTGGCTTCGCCGAAGATGGGCGAAGTCACGATACCGACGGGTGTGGCTACGTTTACGTTGTTGAAGAGATTTTGCGCGCTGACGCTGAAGGTCAGGCCAAACCTGCGATTCGTGGGATTGCCGGGACCGAAGCCACCGCCTGGTCCGCCACGGCCCCCACCACCGCCGCCGGGGCGACCAAAGGTACCCCCGCTCGGTCCGCCGAGCCCCGCGTTCGCGCTTTCCTTTTTGGCGCCGAAGCCGAAGGATTTGCTGAGGCGAAGATTGAAGCTGAAGCGGCCCGGGCTGAGGGCGTAATCGTAGGGTACGAGCGTGTCGCCGAAGAGCGGGGCGGTGTTGAAACAGCCGAGCTTTGTCTCGACAAGATTCGCCGGCGCGCCCGCGCCGCAACCGGTGGCGAAGGCCGGGCGATCATTGTAGATGGAGTCGCCGTTGTTGTCCGCACCGGTGGTGACGTTGTAGGGCGCGCCGGATTGCGCGATCACAAAGGGGCTGAGGCGGAAGGCGTACGGCAGGCCGATGGTTCCGCCGAGAAACAGGCGATTGCGGATATCGTAGGGCGTGGGGCCGTAGTCCGAGGAAATATCGTAAGCGTCCGAGGCGAACGTGTTTGGCCCGGCGGTGTCGGCTTTGGCGAAATTCAGGGTGTAGTAGCCGAATAGCGAAAGCTTGGTGCCCATGCGCACGCTACTGTTCACGATGATCTGATTCTGCTTAAAAATTCCTTCGTCCTGATACTGATAGATGTCGCCAGCGGAGGGATTGGGGCGCGGCTGGGTGGCTTGATCGCAACCGGCTACGGCGCACGGCAGCGGAGCATTGATATTGGTGGTGACGTACTGATGCACGCCGCGCGAGTTCAAATAAGTGACCGCCAGATTGGCGGCTTTGGTGAGCTGGCGCTCGACGCTGATACCGGTCTGCATGGTGTAGGGCGTGCGCAGATCCGGGTTGTTCTGATAGACCGTGCCGAGCGAGCTGACCGCGCCACCGGCGGTTAAACACGTCGCGGGGCCATAGAGACCGGCGGGATTGGCGACGGGAAAACAGTTGGGATCGGTGATGGTGCTCTGCGTTTGCAAAACGCCATTCAAGCGTTCTTGCTGCTCGACGAGCGTCTGGGTGAAGCGGTCGTAGAAAATTCCGAAGCCCGCGCGCAGCACGACAATCGGAGCCTTCTTCCCTTTCGCGCCCACACCCCAAGCGGCGCCGAGACGCGGCGCGAAGTCATGATGGTCGCCGAGTCCGTTTTGCGCTTCGTAGCGCAGGCCGTAGCTGAGCGTGATGTTGGGGCGGAATTTCCAGTCATCCTGAACGTACGGCTCGATGTCCACGTAGGTGTCATGGAGCGCGGGCGTGCCGCTGATCAGCGAATACTGGGTGGCGCCGCCGCCTGCGGCCAGGATCATGGCCGGAGTATCGCCGGCAGCCAGCAATTGCAGGGTGTTCTCATAGGCCTGCAGCCCGGTAATCGTGCCGCATTGATTCGCCGCAATCTGCTGTGGCGTGCACCCCGGTTCTGCACGGGGCCCGAAGGTGAACTGCCCGTTGAAGTTATTGGTGTCGGCGTTGTTGTCCTGCGTGACGCGCAGGCGCCCGCCAAATTTGATCAGGTGGCTGCCCGCGGTGATGGCCGTAAAGTTCTGCAGCTCGTAGGAATTCTGCGCGTCATTTTGGTTGCCGGTGCTGTTGGGCCCGGAGATGAACGCGCCCTGCACGTTGACCGTCGGGTTGTCGACCGTGAACGGCAGCCCCGCCGCGACGATGGCCTGCGTAGTATCGTCGCGATGATACTGGAAACGAGTTTCGTTGATGACGCGAGGGCTGAGGACTTGGGTGTCGGTAATCTGCAGGGTGTGCTCGGTCTCCAGGCTATTGTAGGCCTGCGACGCCAGATTGAATCCGCCGACGCCTTCATTCTGATCGTTATCGCGAAAATATTGATAGCGGACGGAGAGCGTATTGTTGGGGCCGAGCTGAAAATCGAAGCGCGGGCCGAGGTTGGTGCGGGTCTGCGGAAAGGGCACGGCTTGCGAGAATGGCGCGGTTTCCGCGGGATCGGTGGGATCGAGGATCGTGGCGCTCACGATATTTAAATTGTTGTTGTTGCGGCGATCGATGCTGAAGAAGAATGAGGTGGTCTTGTTAAGCGGCCCGCCGACGCTGGCGTTGTAAAAGGTAGAGTCGTAGCCGGGTTGCGTGGCGTCGCCGAGGAAGGGATCGCGGGAATTGAACGCGGACGACGTGCCCTGGACCTGCACCTGGCCGTGCCAATTGTCGGTGCCGGGCTTGGTGAGGATCTCGATGCGGCCGTAGCCAAGCTTGTCGTATTCGGCGGAGAAGGGATTCTGATTGATGCGGATTTCGCGAATGGAGGATTTCGGCGGGAGCTGGCCCGCGGTGAAGCCATCGATGTAAATTTGGCCGCCGTTGGGGCCTGCGGAAGGTCCGGCGAGGGCTTGCAGCTCGGACTGAAATTCATCGGGATCGTCGGAGAGCGCCTCGAGGTCTTTGTCTTTGATGACGATCATACCGGCATTGTTGGCGGGGTCCACGCTAACGGTGGTGGTGGAATCGGTGACGGTAACTTTTTGTTCCTGCACTTCGATGGTAAGGGCGATGTTGAGTTTGGCGATTTGGCCGGCCGCGATGACGACGTTGTCTTGCGAGAAGAGCGCGAAACCCTGCGCTACGCCTTTCACCGTGTACGTGCCCGCGACAAGATCCTTGAATTCGTAGGCGCCGTTTTTATCCGCGGTGGCGCCAAGCGATGCGCCGGCGGCGTTGGACAGCAAGACGGTGGCACCCGCGCCGGTGGCGCCGGAGGGGTCGGTGACCTGCCCGCGCAGTCCGCCCTTGGCTGGCTGTTGCGCCGCGCCAGTTGCCGCGCCAACGGCCACAAAGGGCAGGTTGGCCAAGAGCGACACCAACACAAAGCGTATAAAAAGCCGGGCTTTCATTCCTTCTCCTAAGATGCTTTACGTGTGATGCGATTTGCCGCGCGTTCGGGGAAAGCGCGACATTTAGGGGGTACCGCTATCGCCTCCCGGCGCGCCGCCCAGGCTCCACGCGGAGAGCAGCGAGGAATTTCCGGGCGAGGCCTGCAGAATGGGCTCGACGCCCGCAAGTAAAGTGATGGCGGTGACCGCGCCGCCCGCAGTGCCTTCCGTGCTGACCAGCATGACGGCATCGCCTTTTTGTAGATCGCTGAGGGAGGCCGCGGGCATGCGACTGATCATTTGTTGTAAGTCGCCGCCTTGACCGCCGCCAGCGCGGCCACCAGGACCCGCCGCACCGCCGGTGGGACCGTTTCCGTTAGAACCACCGCCGCTAGGAGCACCAGCATTCGGCGTGGCTGAGGTTTGCTGCGGGGCTGCTGCTGCGCCAGCCGCGCCGCCGGCGGCAGGAGATTCGCCTTTCATTCTGGCAGCGATACGCTGGGCAATGGGCGCGGTGAGCTTGCGCAATTGCGAATCCGCTGAAATTTTGACGGTAACCGGCTTTTTGGTGGTCAGGTCCTGTACGACGAGCGTTCCCGCGGCGGCGTCCAACATAGAGATAGTTCCGGAAATATTGCGGAAAGTTCCGGAAACGATTTCGTCGGCCGCGAGCGAAGTGCCGTCGGCGCTGCGCGTGCCGCGCGCGCGCAGTTGGTCGCCCGCATGTACAGCGTCAAGCGGCGCGGGCTTGGCGTCATCGAATTTTATGGAGTCTGGCGCGTAGCGGCGCAGCACGGTGGTTTTCGCGATGTTGATGGTGATCTGTTTCTTTTCGCCCATCACCGTGGTGGAAATGGTGACGGTGGGAGCGGCGGTATCGACGGCGGTGACGATTCCGCCGAGCCCGTGCTTTTGCCACTCTTCGCGGTCTTGCGCCTGCTTGGCGGCAACGTCGGTTTTGGCCATGGCGATGATCGACAGCGCGGAGACAGTTTTGCCGTCGTCGGATTTTTTGGCGCGGACCAAGATGCGATCGCCGGCCTGCAGGTCACCGAGCGCGATGGGCGTGGCTTGCTTGATGTCTTTTTCGCCGGGGGCGACGCGGAGGAATTTGGTGGCGTCGGTGGCGGTGATGGTCAATTCGCTACCCGCGTCGGTTGCAAGAGTAACGCTCTGGCCGGAGACGGATTTTACCGTGCCGACCGCTTTGACGATGCTGGGATCTTGCGCGTTGGGAGCGGGGGCGGCGGCTTGCGGAACGGCAAATGAGCTAGCCGGCGAAATGAGCAAGCCAAAAACTAGGGTGCTAACGCAGAGCACGATGAGATTCGGCTTTTTAGATCCGCACATTTCGTTTTTCTCATGCAGCAACATTCGGAGATTCTCCGGCACCAGAACGGGTGCCTATGAACAATTATACGGCCTGTGTGCTCGGGCAGCGGCCTGCCGACACCGGAAGGCGTAGAGGATTGGACGTACGAAGCCGCAAAAAATGGTACATCGAAGGGGAAGGTTTTCGCGGAGGGCCGGCGCGAAGAGCGCCAGGGACGTTTGGGTGCGATTCAAAAAAAAGAGGCTCGCGTTGGCGAGCCTCTAAGGCTGGCGATGCATTGGCAACCTTGGTGCTTTTTCAGGACTTGCTGGCAGAGTGGGCGCGGCCACGGTTGGCGGCGTCGATTTCCTTGTCGTGCTTTACCTCACCATCGGTTGCGGTGTTGCCGGTGGAATTGTAGGCGCGGGTGAATTCGTCGACCTGCTTTTCCGCGGCTTCGCGGGCAATGCCGTAGCGCTCCTGGACCTTACCCACCAACTCGTCCTTTTTGCCAGCGATGACCGTCAAATCGTCATCCGTCAGCTTGCCCCACTTCTGTTTTACGACACCGGCGGATTGCTTCCACTTGCCTTGGATTTGATCCCAGTTCATGACGTCTCCTTGGTTGAACTACAACGGTAAACTGCAATTTTTCGTTTGCTGCTGAGAAGCTTGCAAGCGTGATGTCTCTGCCGCCGCATGCTGCTAATTCCGGCGGCGACGATCCCGTGCAGGAATAGGAGAACATGGCGAGCGCGAGCGAGGAATACGGCGGAACCGGCAAAATCATCGAAGCAAGGCTGTAGGG
>Ga0181531_10002010_pt1 | contig 12765 bp, 11 predicted proteins | sample PEATcosm2014_Bin_38_FD_119743 | JGI IMG/M metagenome (GOLD analysis project Ga0181531, IMG submission 119743) | Peatland microbial communities from MTU Mesocosm Facility, Houghton, MI, USA - PEATcosm2014_Bin11_10_metaG | ecosystem: Environmental > Terrestrial > Soil > Wetlands > Peat | place... | reverse complement strand
AGCGCGCATTTCTCAGCTTTGGCGAGAGCTCAGTCACCGTTCTCGGCGCCCATCCTCACGGCCCCGCATGGCCCGTCGGTGTCAGCAACATGTTTCCCCCGCACGAGCCGGTTCACACGTTTCCGCTGCGGGATGCATCCCTCTCCACCTCCGGCACTGCGCCCTTCAATGCCGCAAGCGCGCCGCGCGGCGTGAGTCCAATCATGGGCCAGATCATTCATCCGCGCACCGGCCGGCCCATCCAGGGCTATCGCACCCTCTCCGTCGCAAGTCCCTGCGCAATCGACGCGGAAGTGCTCTCAACCGCTCTCCTTGTTACCCCGGAGCCAGATCGCGAAGTCCTTCTCTCCACCTTCCAGAACATAACAGCGGTCGAGATTGTTTATGATTCCAACGCGGGGCAGTTTACCCCACGGATTGCGTGGAGTTATGGACTTTGATTCTTCGTCTGCCGGAATGCAGGGCCGCGCGGACCGCCGTGAGTTCCTCAAACGGCTCGCGGTTGTGGCCGGCTCTTCCGCCCTCATTGCCGAGCTGCCGTGGTGGTCTCCCTTGCGAGCCGAGCCGGTTGCGGAGGCTGCGTCAGACCGTGTGCGCCTCGGCCTGGTCGGCGTAGGCACGCGCGGCAACCTGCACATCTCCCACCTGCTCCGCACCCCGGGCGTTCAACTCGCCGCCCTGTGCGACGACTACGACCCTCACCTCCAGGCCGGCCTCGCACGCGTCAATGGCGCAAAGGGCTTCTCCGACTTCCGCCACATGCTCGACATGCCGGACCTCGACGGCGTCCTCATTGCCACGCCCCTCAATCAACACGCGCGCATGTGTCTCGATGCCTTTTCCGCCGGCAAGCACGTCTTCTGCGAGAAGAGCCTGGCCTACACCATTGAGGAGTGCCAGTCCATAGCCGACGCCTATCGCGGCAGCAAGCGCGTCTTTCAAATTGGCCACCAGCGCATGTTCAGCCCCGTCTTTCTGCGCGCGCTTGAACTTGTCCGCAGCGGCACAATCGGACAAATCACCCAGATTCGCGCGTACTGGCACCGCAACGGCAACTGGCGCAATCCCATACCCGACCCCAGCCTCGACCGCCGTCTCAACTGGCGCCTCTACCGCGAGTATTCCTGCGGCCTCATGACCGAGTTGGCGTCCCATCACATGCAGGTGGCCAACTGGTTTCTCGGCGCACATCCGCTCTCATGCGTCGGTTACGGAAGCATCAATTACTGGAAAGACGGCCGCGAACTCTACGACAACGTCAACGTGGTCTACCGTTATCCCAACGGCACTCACGTCATCTACGACTCGCTCATCAGCAACAAGTTTTACGGCATGGAAGTCCAGGTCATGGGCCCCAAAGGACTCATCGAGGCCGAGGCCGGCCGCCTCTACGCCGAGACCCCGCCGCCCGCCCCAGGCATCGTGCAGCTCATCAACAGCATCGAGCACGGCTTCTTTGATACCGTCCCCATCGGCGGCCCCACCTGGGTGCCCGATTTGAAGCGCGACACCAGGGGCGTCGCGCTGGTGCACGACGACAACTCAGGAGACGATGGCACCGGCATCTCCCTGGCCGCATTCGCCAACGCCATCCGTCTGGGCCAGCCCATCCCCGCCATGATGGAGCAGGCCTGCCACTCCGGCGTTTGCGTGCTCATGGGCCAGACCGCCATGGAGCAGCAGCGCGAAGTCGCATGGCCCGAGGGATTCAGAATATGACCGGCATTGTTATATCGTCCCGCCGCATCCTCCGCGAGCTGCGGATCTATGCCTGCTGTGTGCTCGCCGCTCTACTGGTCAATGTCTACTCCATCGTCCGCTTCAACACCCAGTGGAAGGAACTCCTCACAACGCTGCACATCACGCTGGCTGTAGCGTGTGTGTTCTATGTCTTGCTAGCAATCGTTCGCGGAGCGGCCTTCTGCACCCGCCTGGCCCTGCGCCGCAAGACAGGATAGCGGCCAGCCATGCCCGCATTCCCGGCCTTCAGCACACGCCGTGGTTTGAGCTTCATGCGGACCCCGGAGACTCCAAAGCCCGGCCTGGGCGCTCCCGATCTGCGATGAGGCATCGGGAGCGGCTTGAAGTGTTATACCATTGGACGTACAATTAAGAGACGCAAAGGCACAATTCGTTAGAAGGAGAACGCTATGCCGCCGACCGCAGTTTCAACAGGATCGAGCGAACGCCGCACCCGCGGCACCCGACTCGGGTTTCGCGTGGATGCCGAAACCAAGAGGATGGTAGAGCGCGCGGCGGCACTGGAGCGGAGAAGCCTGACCGATTTCTGCCTCACAGCGCTGACTGAAGCAACGCGGGAGACAATCACGCGCCACGAAAGCCTCTCGCTTTCCGAGCGTGACCGCGCGGTCTTCTTCGATACCCTGATTCACGCGCCCAAGCCCAATGCACGTTTGCGGCGCGCGTTCCGGTCGGCGGAGGAACGGGTGATCTCCTGATGGAGCCTGCGCACCAGGCGCTTTACCGGATTGAGCCGTTGGGAAAGCAACACGACAGGGCCGGTTTCCGCTGCGGCGTGGAGAGCCTCGACAGCTATCTCAAAACGCAGGCCTCGCAGGATATGCGCCGCAAAGCCAACGCTGTTTTTGTGCTCGTTCCTCAGAAGTTTCCGGAAAAGATTGCGGGGTATTTCACGCTCTGTGCTTACGGGCTTGCGCCGGGTGAGGTTCCTGAAGAGGCCCGAAAGCACATTCCGCGCTACCCGCAGGTGAGCGCGACACTGCTGGGCCGCCTGGCTGTGAGTGTGGAACACCAAGGGCAAGGACTGGGCGGCATTCTTTTAGCCGAGGCGCTGCGCAAGGCCTGCGAAAATGCCGCCGTTGTGGGCTCCTCAATGGTCGTAGTGGATGCAATCGATGAGCGGGCGGCACGGTTCTATCGCGCCCATGGCTTCATTCGCCTGCCCGAGTCCATGCGGCTGGTAATGCCGATGCGCACCATCGGCGGAGCGGTAACAGGGTAACCGCCTGCCGGTGTCCCCCAAATCGTCTACCCTGAAACAAGATCATGTCCGCTCCGACCTTCCTCCCATCCCAAGCCGCGCGCCCTGACAGTCCCCAATGAAGCCCCGCGTCTCCGACCTCACAGCCATCTTTTTTGCCGTCTTCGGCTTCACCTGCTGGGTCCTCGGCGACAGTTGCATCAAGTGGATCGGCCAATTCGGTCTTCCCCCCGAACAGATCGTCGCCTTCATGGGTGTCTTCATGGCCATCACCCTCGCGCTCCAGGCTGCCGCGCGCCGCAGCCTCGGCAATCTCCGTCCGCGCTCTCTGGTCCGCCAAATCCTCCGCGCCACACTCGACATGGGCAACAACGTCTGCGTCGTCATCGCCCTCCGCCATTTCTCGCTCACCATGTTCTACATCCTTGTATTCACCTCGCCGCTGGTCATCTCCCTGCTCTCAGCCGCTTTTCTTAACGAGCGCATCACCACAAAGAAAGCCATCGCCCTCGTCGCCGGCTTCTGCGGCGTAGTCATAGCGGTTGCTCCGTGGAGTAACACACAGCGCATCGACCTCATCGGCCTCCTCAGTTGCGTCGTCTGCGTCTCCTGCTTTTCCATCAACATGGTCTGGTCCCGCGTCCTCACCCGCACCGAGCCGCCGGAGAGCCTGGCCTTCTGCTCCGGCCTGGTCACAGCCGCCGCCGGTCTCGCGCTCACCGGCCGCCATCCTTATCCGCTCACGCCCACCCTCTGGCTGGCGCTGGGAACCATGGGCGTCTTCGGCGCGGCCGGCACCCTCAGCTTCTATGTCGCCGTCAAGCACACCTCGGCCAGCAACGTCTCGCAGTACCATTACACCCAGTTGCTAACTGGCGCGTTAGTCTCCTACCTCGTCTGGCACGACAAGCCGGCACTCTCTATGTGGCTCGGAGGAGCGCTCATCATAGCCTCAGGCCTCATGATCGCCCTCGCAGCCCGCAACCCCCAGCCAACCCAACTCCCCGACATCGCCATCCGCTAACCACCTGGGGAGCGGGAACACAATTCCCTTAACCCCTTACGCGCACCCATAACCTCGTCGATTGCAAACAAGGCGGTTCTCTATTTCGAAAGTCCGCCGGAAACAGAGAGGTCAATCGCCACGTCGTCGTCCGCTTTCCAGATCAGGAAGCTCGGATTCTTCAGTCCCCATTTAACGTAGGGAATCACAAAATGAGCCTTGGCCGTTGCGCTTGTGCCATCAAGATGGACCAGGATGGGGATGGTAATCTCGTGCGGCGTGCCAAGCAGTGTGAAGATGCCGGTTACTTGGATGTTCGAGTCGCCTGAAGCAGCCAATGCGCCGGCATAGGTCTTCGGATCAAAAGAAACAGTTGCGTACTGTTCCACCTTCAGTATGTCTTTGTTCATCTTCTTGTCGCGGCTGTCATTGCCGGTCTTGCCGCTGCCGGCGATGACTACCACCGAACCCGTCATCTTAGCGGTGCCGCGATCGAACTCAATCGATCCGGATTGGATGTGAAAAGCGCCGTTAACGATCTCGTGAGTCGTATTGAGCGTTATCTTTACCTGGCTGGCATCGGGATTGACGACGAATGTCTGATGCTGTGCAATTGCGGATGGAGCGAGCACGGCCGCGAGGGCGAACACTGCGAAGGATTTCATTCATCTCTCCTATGGCGCTCTAACTACCGAGAGCTGTTCTTAGTCACCCACCGCATTTACGGGCCAACGATGGATGAAACTGTGCCTCATCCATCGGACGTTTCTGTTCTTGTCCGATGGGTGGGAGCCCGAAAAACTCTCTGAGGACATCCTGTTTTGGTGAACTCGCTTTCTTGCTTCTTGTCAGCCCAACTACACTTCAGCCGCAGCCTGCATGGGAGCAACAGCAGCGTGCTGGGCAACGCGCGTCAGCGCAGCCGTCACGCTCATCACGCCGGGCCACACCCTGAGGCAGAACGGCAATACAGCGCGTGCCGGTGCGTTGTTCAAGCCATCGGCGGCGATCCCGGCAAGGCGCATCTGCAGGCGCAGCGCAGTCCGCAGCTTAGCCTGGAACAGCGGCGCCGGTTCTCCCGCTAGACAGGCCGTAACGGCGCAACGGGCCGTATACAGCGCAATCGATATGCCATCGCCGATGATCGAGGGGACGACCGCCGCCTGATCGCCGATGCAGTAGAGCCCATCCTCCGATGTGGGGCGTAGATAACCATAGGGGATATGAGTGATGGCGATAGGCTTGGCCAGCAGAGGCTCCGCACCGGCAAGCCTCATCGCGAGGTGTGGACAATCCCGCTGCATTTTCGCGAGGAAGTTCTCCCAGCGATGACCCACACGCGCCAGATACCGCTGTTGCACCACGCAGCAAAGGTTTGCAATGCCGCCCTCAACCGGCTGGATACCTCCGTAGCCGCCTGGATAAAGCATCAACTCCGAGGCGCGCGCAAGCTCAGCAGCCTGCCCGGGAGCCAGCCGATAGTACATTTTGAAGGCAACCCATCGCTGCGGATCCTTAGGTCGCCCGTGCCCGCGGAGATCCTGCTTGCCTGTAGCCAGAAAAACGGTTGCAGCTTCACGAGTGGTGCCGTCGTCAAGCGTGGCTAGCCAGCCGTTGCATGTCGTGCGCGCGAGCGCCTGCACACTCCGGCCCTGCTCTACGCGGACTCCCGCGGCAACGGCCTCGGCGATAAGCGCCGTATCAAGCGTCTTGCGTGTCAGCGATTTTGCGGGAAAAGGTAAAGGGGCCTCAGCGGCGCGCCTTGCAGCAGCCAGCCGAACGTAGTCGATGGGTACGGCTCCAAGCGAGGCCATGTCGATGCCGAGCAAGTCCAGGTCCTCAAGGGCCTCACCACTAAGGAACTCTCCGCAAACCTTATGGCGCGGGGTTACCTCCCGTTCGATCATCGTCACGTGCCGTCCCTTGCGGGCCAGCGCGATAGAAGCGGCGCAGCCTGCCACGCCGCCTCCAAGGACAAGAACTTTGTCCCGCAAAGTATTTTGATGCAAACTGGAAGTTTTAACTGGAATCTCCTTTTTTGTGGCTCGATTTTTGGAATTATACCGGCCCAATGGGTTTGAATGACCGTTGCCGCAACTGCTGAGTGCTGCACTTTGCAATCCAAAGCACCGTCGCAGTGGTTTGACGGAGCGGAGGCTAAAAAGGTTTGTCTCAACCCGCCATGCCTGATCTTTCGCTCCATCAAGTTTGCTAACGGAGCACCTGGTAAGGCGAGTGTTGCAGGCCGGCCATCACCCACGTCGCGTCGTAAGCTCCCGCCAATTGAGGCCAATATCCACAATCAGCAGCGAGATCAGCGTGAAGGCGATCACTCCAACAGCGGAGAGAGTGTCGCCCAGATGGCTCCAGTAAGCGGGCCAGAGGTTGAGCACGCGGCTGGAAACGAAGGTAAAGGTGACAGCGTAGGAACGGGCCATCCACTGACGATGGGTGACGATTTGCCGGTTACGCGCAGTAATGAAGGCGGCAGTGGTGCAGACGATCCAGGCCGCGGCCTGCCCGGAGGTTCCGGGGAAGCCTGGACGGCCGTAGGCAAGGGCCACTCCGGTTGCAGCGCCCACAAAGACGGAGATAACGTAGATGCGCCCGAGCACGCGATGGAGTAGCAAATGACGCTGCCGAATTCGCGAGGAGAAATTGATAGGACCAATCAAGAGAGCGAAGATCCCGGCGAGCGTGTGGGGAATGAGGAGCCCGCGGTCGGCGATGACCTGCAGGCGGTAAGCGTGGTACATGGGGTAATCGGTGAAGAGAAGAACTTCTGAAGTAATAAAGACAAATAGCGCAGTAAGACCAAGAAAGATCCAGAGAGCGGTTTTGAATCTTGAACGCCTGGTGCTGGGTGCAAGCGGCGTTGAAGTTACCATGATTCGCCTTTCAGACAGTTAGACGAGACCCAGAGGCGCTGCGAGAGCGAGAGATGCCAGGAGAATCATCTTTCATAGTCTATCGAGGAGCTCAATAGTCCCGAACATTAAGAGATCCAAGTCCCCGTCGTCGACGTATCCGGCCATCGCGAGCCGCGCCCTTCCCGGCTCCGTACCCCAAACCAATCCCCCGCCCCACAGTCAGGAAATCTCCATAAATGAAGTACAGAACCACCCGAAATCCCCCCAACCCGCGCCATCCACAGTTTCACAGTCTTTAATTCGGGCATTTCTATAGTGAACTAACCCCCAATTTGGGCATTTCCCTGGTGAGCTTGCCATCGATTTGGTCCAATTGCAAACCAACCAAACCCCTATTCCGTAACCCTGGAAGGTGAACCCTAAGCCATTTAGTCTGCCTATAAGCCGAACTTCATCGATATTATTAACCACCCAGGCCAACGTTTTGCCTCTCTCAACTCACCTTCCAGGCCAACCCTCAATTGGGGTAAGCGTCCCCAGGGTGCACCACCCGGATAAAGTGGTCGGTGAAGGCCACATGCCCGCCCGGCAGCTCCACTTTGGGCATGTGGCAGCTACTGCACTTGTCCTTGCTCACCGGGCAAGCCTTGATCGCCTTCCCGTCGATTGCCGTCTTCCCCGCCCCATGGCAAGCCAGGCATTTCTGGTCGTACAAGGCCTCGTCATGGCTCAGTTGCTGGTGTGGGTCGTGGCACGCCAGGCAGCTGATTCTACGGTCGTTAGCCGCAAAGCACTTGCTGTTCATCAGCCGGTAGGGCTGGAAGCGAACATCTACCTCGCCCCTCCAGTGACTCCGCACAACAGTGTCCCACGTCCGGTGGCACTGCCCGCAGAAGTTGGCCGCCTCCGCCGCGTCCATCGGCCTCAGCTTCTTGGGGACAGTCTTGAAGTTGTCCTTCGCCGCATCCGCCATATGTTCAATGGCACCCGCATGGCAGCGCTCGCACTCCACCCCCGGCCGCAGTCTATCCAGCGTAAGCCTTGTCCCATCAACAGCTTCGGTAGCGTGGCAATTGAAGCACTGAAGCGTCTCCCACGTCGATATCACCCGCCCCAAAGCTTCAGTGACGGTGTGCGGGTTCAACCGCCCGTCGCCAGGGGTAGTCCCTAAGCCGTCCTCCCGTGGAAAGTAGCTGACCATGCTCTCGTAGAAATGCCCGTCCTTTTCAAGCACCCATGTCTGTGTGTGCTGCCCAAACATCCACCTGATAGGGACAGTCAGGGAATCCTTGCCGTCTGTAACGGTGTAAGTGCTTTTCCCGTCTTTGGTTTGCACGGTGTACGTGTAGCCGTCCTGCACAGTGGAAAGATTGGGGTGCGTCTCAAGAACGGGATCGGCGCCGGGGTTCTCCAGGGCGTGATGCATTGGCGCATGAACATAGGATGCCGCGACGCCGGCATGGCAAGTGGCGCAGGTAGGCGCATGGCTAGCCATCGGCCGCGATTGAGCGTCCGCCTCCCAAACGCGTAAACCAATGCAAATGAACGCGATAAGCCACCGTCCCACCGCATTTCTCGCGCCGGTGGTTTTCCACGGCACGCTACCTCTCCAGAGCAAGGCAAGCTGCGCGCTCACGGTATGCGTCCTCTCGTCGTCCCGTCCGGGCGTAAACAACGGCCAAAGCCATGTGCGCTTCCCGGCTGCTTGGATCGAGCTTAAGTATATGATTAATCAATTCCGTAGCTCGTTTTTCCTCGCCCGTCTCGGCCAGCGACCGCGCCATCGCCAACTGCGACATCTCCATGCCGGGGTTCCCGGCAAGAGCCGCTTCGGCTTCAGGCAGGGCTTCAGAATAGCGGCTGGCAAGCATCAGCGAATACGCAAGAATCGCGTGATTCTCTGTATTGGACGGAACAAGATTCACTTCAGCGCGAAACTGGCCCACGGCCAGGTCCGGTGCGTGGGAAAACAGCAAAGCCCCGTAAAAGTAATGCAGATTAGCCGCGCTCGGATAACGCTCAAATAGCTGATTAAATTGGCTATCTGCCTCCTGGGTGAGTCCCGCGAGAAAAGTATACCCGGCCCGTCCTGCGGCTTCGTAAATGGGGCGATCTTCCGCGGGAATGTCCTTCGGAAACATCCTGTTGCGCATTCCCGCAAGCCCCAGCCCAAGCAGCAGATCGGGATCGTCGATTCGCCGGTCAGCAAAGAATTGGTATTGTGTGACGGCGTCCTGAAATCGCCCGACGCGCGCCAGCAGTTGCGCCAGGTGGTAGCGGATAATTTGCTCGTTGCGAGGTTCGTTTGCCGCGCCTTTGGCGACCGCCTCCTCAAGATCACGGAGCGAATCGTCGAAAGCACCGGTCTCGAACTCGCACAGGCCGCGCAGAGCGAGCGCTGGCGGTGCCCCGGGTTTGAGCACCAGAAGATGGTTAAAGGCCTCAATCGCAGCGGGATAGGCATTGGAACTGTACTGAAGCAGCCCAAGATAAAACCAGCCTTCCGCCCAATCGGGCTTGAGTCCTTCGGCCTGTGAGTAGAGTTCAATGGCCAGGGGAAGATTCCCCTGATCGCGCGCGCCCGCGGCTCGAGAGGCAATATCGTCAAATTGCTCGGCCGGCTGCTGGGAATGAGCGGAACTCGAAATCAAAAGCAGCAGAATTAAGACCAGTCCAAAACGGCCCGCCGCGCCTGGGACCCCAGTAGACCCAATGGTTTCCGGTATTTGCGGTTTAGGAGATAGAACGCGCGGTGTGATCGGTTTCGAATTAGGCGCAACAAACATCGCCGGCTGAATTCCTCATGAGAGTTAGGAAAGTTCACTTCCGGCGCGCCCCGAACTCCGCACCCCGCAGCCATACTAGCATGATGACGAACCGAAGCGTCACAAGCGAGGACAGTTACTCCGTGCGGAGTGCCTCCACCGGCTCAACGGCTGCGGCGTGGCGAGCAGGCGCGAGCGAAGCCGCGAGCGTGAGCAGGAGGATGGCGACGGCAGCGAAGGCAATCACCCCTGGATCCAGCGGATCGACCTGAAAGAGCATGGAACGCACCAAGCGCGTAGCAAAAACGGCCGCGATGGCTCCAAGGCCGCAGCCCGCCAGGCCAAGTTTGGCGGCCGAAATGAGGATAAGTCGCATCACGCCAACGCGCTGCGCGCCGAGCGCAAGACGAATGGCCATCTCATGTGTGCGCAGGGCCGCGGAAAAGGCGATGACACTATAAATCCCGAGCAGCGCCAGCAGAACGGCGGCCGCGGCGAATGCGGAGATCAGAGCGGTGGAGAAGCGGCGCGATGCCTGCCCCTCGCCGACTACATGATCCATGGACTGGACATCGGTGAGGGGAAGCTGCGGGTCAAGCGAGTGCACTGCCGCGCGCAGCGAGCCAACCATCTGCTCAGGTGGTTGCTGGCCGCGCACCACGATTGTGCCGTGATTGCCGGTAATGAAACCTGGGCCCGCAAACGATCCCGCGCCGGCCCTGACCTGGCTGGAAGGGATGTAAAACTGCTCCGAAACTGGCACATCGGGGGCGAACTGCCTGACGTCTCCGATTTCGCCCACAACGCTGAGCCAGGGCAGCGTAGTTGCACGCGCCGGTCCGCGATGGAGGCGCTTCCCAATGGGATCCTGGCCCGGCCAGTAATGCTCCGCCAAAGTGCGGTTAACGATGGTCACCGGCGGGGCGTTGGGGAGATCGTCCGATGGCGAGAATTCGCGGCCGCGGATGATCGGGATTCCCTGCGCCTGGAAGTAGTTACCCATCACCTGGGGAATCCATGCGAGGTTCAAGCCGGCTCCCTTGGGAGGGATGTAACCCTCCGGAGTGAATGTTCCGCGAAACTCGAAGTCCGCTGCAGGAAGCATGGTAGTAAACCCAACAGCCTGAACACCCGGCAGTTGCTCAAGCTTTGAGCGGAGCGACTGATTGAATGCGTCGATGGCTGGCTGCGTTGAATACTGTTGGCGGGGCAGACTGTACGAGGCGGTCAGGGTGTGATCGGTGCGAAAGCCTAGATCGACGGTGCGCATTTTTTCAAAACTGCGCAGCAGAAGGCCGGAGACGGCGAGCAGAACCAGAGCCACAGCGAGTTCGGCAACGACCAGTACGGAGCGTAGTCGCGTGTGTCCTGTGCCTGCAGTCCCGGTCCGTCCTCCTTCCTTCAGGGCTTCGTTGACGCCGGTGCGTGCGGCGGCAAATGCGGGGACCAGCCCGCAAAGCAAGCCGGTCAGAACAGCCAGGCCCAGCGCAAAGGCTACAACCTGCCAGTCGAGCGTGATGGAGCTGACGCGGGGAAGAGTTTCAGGCAAGAGGCTGACTCCCGCACGAAGGGCTATCCCCGCCAGCAGCAGACCCGTCAGTCCGCCTCCTACGCTTAGAAGCAGAGCTTCGACGAGCGATTGGCGAAGCACGGCAACGGCGCTTGCGCCCAGCGCCATTCGGACCGAAATCTCGCGACGGCGCCGAATGACGCGCACGAGCAATAGCCCGGCTAGATTGGCGCAGGCAATGAAGAGAACCACGACCACCGCAAGAAAGAGTGTGCGAACCAGCGGCCGAGCCTGAAAAACAGTGACCTCATCCAGTTGCTGTACAAAAGGATGAATGCGGCGCGCGGAAAGCGCAGGAGGAAAGTTGCGCATGATCTCCTGCGCCGCGGGCTCAGCGTCCTGCTGGGCCCCGATGGGTGTAACGCCGGGCTTGAGGCGGCCTATCAGTGTGTAAACCCATGCCCCGGCGCCTTGTGTCAGTTCAGTCTGGGTGAAGCTGATTGGAACCCACAGTTCGCTGCGATTGAGTTGGCCGGGATTGAGCGGAAACTCAAATTCGCGCGGCATTACTCCAATGATTTCGTAGGGCTTGCGATCAAGAAGTACCTTCTGCCCCAGAATGCGCGGGTCGCCATGATAGCGCGTCTGCCAGGTCTGATAGCTGAGAACGGTCACCTGCTGGCTGCTCTCGTCTTCCTGCTGGGTAAAGGCGCGGCCGATCAGCGGCGAGACACCGAGCACAGGAAACATGCTGGCGGTCATTCTGGCGGCGTTGATTTGTGTTGGCTCACCCAGGCCTGAGAGTTCGTAGTTGACGGACTGGTAACCACCCACGCTCGAGAATGCGTGCGTGTCGCGCATGTATGCTTGTACGCCGGGAGCGGTGACGCCGGGGTATTCGCCCTCGTCATAGTGAACGCCTTCAAGCTTGTCGCCAAGAGTCACCAGCGAGGCCTGCGCCGGGAAAGGAAGCGGGCGAAGCAGGACGCCTTCGACGATGGAGAAAATGGCGGTAGTGGCGCCGATGCCGAAGGCCAGCGTAAGAATGGCGGTCAGGGTAAATCCGGGCAACTTACTCAGTTGGCGAAGCGCATAGCGCACGTCTTGCAGTAAGGATTCCATTCAAGCCTCCGGACACACATCCGCGTGCCTCTGGGGGATGCACGTTTGCTGCCATACTGTCCTGGAGTTTCTTGAGGCGCAACCGGCTTGTTTCCAGGGAAATATAGATGTAAAGCCCACGAGTGGGACGCGGGATCTGTACGGATTTGAAAATTGATGTTCGAAATCGAACGGAGTAGGTAAGGTGGCGCAATCGCTCAAGAAGCTTGCTGACTGAACTGCTCCCACTAAGCAAAAACAGGCCCCGGTGCAAGCACAGCCAATCCGGGAAGATGCCCCAAACTTTACCCGGAGTTTGCAGCTTAATTCGCGGAAAAGCGCACAATCGATTCATGCCCATCAAAACACTTGAAATCCCTCAATTCCTTCAGCATGCCTGGAATGTGCCGGTCTGTACCCCCAAAACAGGTACCCCCACCCCCCTCTTTTTTCAGCAAGTACCTGAAAGCAAACAAGTTACATAAAATGGAAGATCGAAAACGATAAAAAATAAACAAATAAAAACAGAGAAAACAGCGGGAATCCGCCATTTT
>Ga0181531_10002008_pt1 | contig 12767 bp, 13 predicted proteins | sample PEATcosm2014_Bin_38_FD_119743 | JGI IMG/M metagenome (GOLD analysis project Ga0181531, IMG submission 119743) | Peatland microbial communities from MTU Mesocosm Facility, Houghton, MI, USA - PEATcosm2014_Bin11_10_metaG | ecosystem: Environmental > Terrestrial > Soil > Wetlands > Peat | place... | reverse complement strand
GAGTTGTTCATCGTCCGTCAAATACTCGCTCATGGATGCTCCACCGCCTGGACCCCCTTCAGACCCAACAAAGACCCCAGGCGTTCACTCACCTGCTCGAGCGGCCATTCCTCCTGCGCGCGCTCCTCACGCAGCGCCTTGAGGGCAACCACCCCCCGCGCCACCTCATCGTCCCCGAGCACGAGCGCCCAGCGCGCACCACTGCGGTCGGCGCGCTTGAACTGCGCTTTGAAGCCACCCCCGCCGAGGTTCACCTGCAGCTGCAGGTGCGGCCACGCCGCCCGCAGCCGCTCCGCGAGCGCAAAACCGGCGATCTCGCTGTGCTCGCCGGCGAGCACGAGGTACACCTCAGGCCCCTCGCGCGGCACCAGGAGCCCCTGACGCTCGAGCAGCATGATGATGCGCTCCTGCCCCATGGCCCAGCCGATGCCGGGCGTGCTTAGGCCGCCGAGCTGGGCCACCAGTCCGTCGTAACGCCCGCCGGCACACACCGTGCTCTGCGCGCCGAGCAGATCGGTCGTCCACTCGAACACCGTGCGCGTGTAGTAATCGAGTCCGCGTACCAGGCGAGGCTCGACATGATACTCGATGCCGGCGCTCCTGAGGTGCGCGCACAGCGACTCGAAGTGCGCGCGCGACTCGGCATCGAGCGCCTCGAGCAGCACCGGCGCGCCGGCGATGATGCCCTGCATGTCGGGATTTTTGCTGTCGAGGATGCGCAGCGGATTGCCCTGCAGGCGCCGCCGGCTGTCCTCATCGAGTGCGGCCTCGCGCTCTCCGAAATACGACAGCAGGCGCTCCCGGTAGGCAGCACGGGTGGCGGGCGTGCCGAGCGAGTTGATGAGGAGCGTGGTGCGCGTGATCCCGAGGCGCTTGAGGATTTGCGCCGACACCAGGATGAGCTCCGCATCGACGTCCGGCCCCTCGAAACCGAACGCCTCGGCATCGATCTGGTGAAACTGCCGGTAGCGCCCCGCCTGCGGCTGCTCGCGGCGGAACATCGGACCCATGCACCACACCCGCAACCGCCCTTCGCGCAACAGATGGTTCGAGATCACCGCGCGCACGATGCCGGCGGTCGCCTCGGGACGCAGCGTGATGGCATCGCCTCCCTGATCGATGAAGCTGAACATCTCCTTCTCGACGACGTCGGTAAAATCGCCGATCGAGCGCTTGAAGAGCTGCGTCTGCTCGATGATGGGGACGCGAAATTCCTCGTAGCCGTACGCGGCAAACACCTCGCGCGTGATGCGCTCGAGGTGCTGCCACAGCGCGATCTGCGCCGGGAGCACGTCGTGCACGCCTTTGAGAGGCTCGATGATCGTGGCCACGCAGGACTCCGGAGCTTCAGCCGTGCGGCGGCGTCGCGCCTGCGGTGGCGGCGGGAGCGCTCGACCGCCGCAGCACTCCGTCGGCGCCCGCTTCGAATCGCGCCACATCGCCGCTGACGAATTGCCGGCCGATCGCGACCGCGTGGTCATTCACCTCGAGCTGCACACCGCTCGCATAGCCGAGATACACCTTGAGCGGCGCGAGGCCCGCGATGGTCTTCACGCTGTTGGCGTGACCCTGACCCGAATAGACGCGACGCCCCGCCGCATCCAGCACCTCGACCCAGGAGTCGGCCGAGAAGGAGAGGCGCAACCGCGCCGGCCCGGCGCCGCGCACCGGAGCGCCGGCCCCGGCGCCGGTCGCGCCGGCGAGCGTTGCGGCGGCCGGCGCGGCGGCCGCAGCACGCATGCCCGGCGCGACATTGGGGAGGGCGTCACCGGCGTGCGCCGTGCTCTGCACCGCGCCCCCCGCGCCCGGCGCGACGGCGGCTTCATGCTCCGGCCCGACCCCGGCCTCATCGGCGTCCGCGGCCGCGGCAGCGCCCCCTGCGCCGCTCGCCGCCTCGCTGCGCGCAGTCCCGCCCGCCGCCGAGCCCTCGGACGAGGCCGCAGCAGCAGCCGTCGGCTCACTACCCGTCGCCGTGACACGCGCCGGCGTCACCGTCGACGGGCTGCGGCTGCGCCACGGCCGGTACCAGAGCACGGCGGCCGCGCTCACCACGATGAGCAGCCCGAGCAGCGGAATCAGCAGGCCGACGGGGGCTTGAGCGGAGCCGCCCGTTGCGTTCTGCACACGCATGACCGGCGGACGCGGCGCAGCGGGCGGCTTGTCCGCCCCCATCGCCACCTCGCCCGTGGTGACGCCGAGCGTGCTCGCGTACTTGCGCAGATACCCCTTGGCATAGACCGACGGCCCGATGCGCGCATAGTCGCCGGCCTCGAGTGCTTCGATCACCCAGGCGTCGAGGTGCATGTCGTCGGCCGCCTTCTGTGTGCTGATGCCGCGGCGCTCGCGCTCAGCTTTGAGCCGCTCGCCGATCGTCGGATCGCTCATCGAGCAACGCCGGCGCGCAGCGACTGCGCCGGTTGCGAGTCGGGAAACTCGACCTGCAGGCGCCGTCCATAGCTCGCGGCGCCCGTGTTGTCGCCGAGCTTGCGCTCGGCGAGAAAGCCGATCCAGAGGATCTCGGCCGTGGCGGGATTCACGGCCAGATAGCGCTGCACGTCATCGAAGGCCGCCTTGGCATCACCGCGCTGCAGCGCGAGATTGCCGAGTTGCAGCAGCGCCTCGGGCATGTTGGGGCGGATGGTGAGCGCGCGCGTGAAGTAGCGCTCGGCGTCGACGACATCGCCCGCGCCCTCGACACACACCCCTGCATTCACGAGCGCGACCTGCGGGGTCTGGTAGACGGGGTTGCTGGCCACCTCGAGCAGGAGCTTCTCGCCCGCCTTGGTCTTGCCGTTGCGGCACAGGAAGCCCGCGTAGCTGTTCTGGATGTCCGGATTTTGCTTGCCCAGGCGCGCGGCCGACGCAAAGGCGCGCTGGGCCTTCGGGTTGTCCTTGAGCTGCTCGTACACCAGGCCCGCCGTTTCCTGCACCAACGCATTGTCGGGCGCCTCGGTGAGCGCCCGCTCGATGCGCTCCTGGGCGCGCGAGAGATTGTTCTCGCGCAAATACTCCTGCGCCATCTTCATGTTCGCGACCGCCGCCTGCTCCGGGTCGGGCTTGCGGCTGCGATTCGGCGGCTGATACGGGGCCGGCGAGCTTTTACACCCGGCCAGCATCGCCACCGTCACCAGCAGCGCGAGTGTGCCTCGCATCCAAGATTGTCTCATCGGACCTCCACGGGCCGCGCGCGCGCGGGGCTCGCCTCGAGCTTGGTGCCGAGCCGCACGAGCGTGCGATCACGCACCCGACCGGCGAGCTGCCCGCACGCGGCGTCGATGTCATCGCCGCGCGTGCGGCGGATGGTTGCAATCACCCCATGCTCGTTCAGCGTGTCGCGGAACTGCACGATGGCCTGCGCCGGCGATGAGCGATAGCGGGTGCCCGGAAACCGGTTGAAGGGAATGAGATTGAGCTTCGCCGGCCGCCCCGCGAGCAGCCGCGCCAGCGCGCGCGCCTGGGCGGGGCGGTCGTTGATGCCGTCGAGCATCACATACTCGAAGGTGACACTGCGGCCGTTCTGGCGCTCGATGTAGTGCCAGCACGCGGCGAGCAGCTCCGCGATCGGATGCTTGCGATTGATCGGCACGAGCTCATTGCGCAGCTCATCGTCGGGCGCGTGCAGCGAGACGGCGAGCGCGACGTTGCACTCCTCGGCGAGCTTGTAGATCTGCGGCACGAGCCCCGCGGTCGAGAGCGTCACGCGCCGGCGCGAGAGGTCATAGCCGAGATCGTCGAGGAAGATCCGTATCGCCGGGACGACGTTGCGATAGTTCGCGAGCGGCTCCCCCATGCCCATGAAGACGACGTTGGTGATGGCGCGCCCGTCGTTGAGGCCCCGCCCATCGCTAGCCGGGTCCGCGAGCTCGCGCTGCGCGAGCCACACCTGGCCCACGATCTCGGCGACCGTGAGGTTGCGATTGAAGCCCTGCTGGGCCGTCGAGCAGAACGTACAGTCCATCGCGCAGCCGACCTGGCTCGAGATGCACAGCGTGCCGCGATCGGGCTCGGGAATGTAGACCGTCTCGATCCCCTGCACCTCGTCCATGCGCAGCATCCACTTGCGGGTGCCGTCCGCCGCGCGTTGAGCAGTGACGATCTCGGGTACGCTCACCGTCGCGATCGCCTCGAGCCGGGTGCGCAGCTCCTGCTTCAGATCGCTCATATGCCCGAAGTCGCAGATCCCGCGCTTGTAGATCCACTGCATCAGCTGGCGCGCGCGATAGGACTTCTCGCCGAGCTGCTCGATGACGAACTGCTCGAGCTCGACGCGCGGCAGCGCCAGCAGATTCACCCGATCGGCCACACTCAGCTCCATGGATCAGCGGCCCGCGCCATACGCTAGCGCGTGCGCGCGCAGAGCTCAATTTCGCTGAAGAAGTACGCGATCTCGCGCGCCGCCGTATCGGGCGCATCGGAGCCGTGCACGACGTTCTCCTCGATGCTGTGCGCCAGATCGGCGCGGATCGTGCCCGCAGCCGCCTTCTTCGGGTCGGTGGCACCCATCACCTCGCGATTCTTGGCCACCGCGCCCACGCCCTCGAGCACCTGCACGAGAACCGGCCCCGAGGTCATGAACTTGACGAGATCCTTGAAGAACGGGCGCTCGCGGTGCACGGCATAGAAGCCCTCGGCCTGCGGCAGCGACAAGTGGATCATGCGCGCGGCGACCACCTTGAGCCCCGCCTGCTCGAGACGGCGCAGTACCTCGCCAATCAGGTTCCGTCCGACTCCGTCCGGCTTGACGATGGAAAGCGTGCGCTCGATGGCCATGATCACCTCGGGGTTGTCCAGGAAGGGCCGGCCGCGAGCCGACAAAGGCCGCGAAGTGTACTGGAGCCCAGGGTTCCAGGCAATGCGCCTAAATAGCCGAAGTCTCTGTAATTACTCGAAATTTCAGACGTTGAAGCTTTCGCCGCAGCCGCACTCGCCCTTCGCCTTGGGATTCTGGAACTTGAAGGCCTCATTGAGGCCCTGCTTGACGAAATCGACCACCGTGCCGTCGATCAGCGCCAGGCTCGCCGGATCGACGACCACCTTGACGCCCCGCGCCTCGAAGACCGCATCCTCGGGCCGGATCTCATCGGCGTAATTGACGACGTAGGCAAACCCCGAGCATCCCGTCTTCTTGATCCCGAGACGCAGCCCCAGGCCGCCACCGCGCTTCTCCAGATGGGCTCGAACCCGCTCCGCCGCCGACTCCGTCAACTGGATCGCCATGCCGCTATGCCCTCCGGTGGGATGAATCGCTGCTTACATAACACGGAGCGCCGCCCGGCGCACGGAATCGCCGCACTGTTTTTGCGCGCCGGTGCGGAGTGTCCGCATGCGCCTCGCATCGGGGCTCCGCACACCCAGCATGGGGGCTCCGCAGCGCCCTCTCAATGGCCCTGCCTCGAGGGCGCCGCCAACGGGGTCGTCGCCTCCCGCCCCGTCGCCTCCCTCACCGCCGACTCCCGCTCCTCCGGCGAGCGCCCCTGCGCCGCCCGCGCTTCCATCCACCTCGCCGCCGCCCGCGCCACCGCCGCCCAGGCATCCTCGACGATGAGCAGCCGGCCAAGCTTCTCGACCGGCACCTCGAAGCGCTCGCGCAGCGCCGCGGCGCTCTCGGGCAGGCGCGCCTCGGGCGCCCGCCCCGACGCCTGCTCGGCGACCCACGCCGCGATGGCGATCACATGCGGACAGCCGAAGGCGCGAAAGCGCGCCCGCTCGATACGCTCACCCCCCCGGTCGAACTCGACGTCGAACTGCACCCACGTACCCTGCGTGGGGTGTCCCGCCGCCCCACGCACGCAGCGCGTGCCTTCGAGCACGCCGGCGCACGGGGCCGCCTCGAAGTAGCGGCGGGTGAGCTCGCTATAACTCATGGAGGAGCGTAACTCGTGGATCCGCATGACTCATGGAGCGGCGTAACTCATGGACCCGCGATGCGGCGCAGGTGCTCGACGGCGTGGCGCACCACGACGATCGCGCGCTCGATGTCGCGCTCCTGCGAGAAGCGACCGAAGCTCAAGCGCAGGCTCGCCTCGGCAAGCCGCTCATCGCGGCCGAGGGCGCGCAGCACGTAGGAGGGCTCGGCCTCGCTCGAGGTGCACGCCGAACCGGTCGAGACCGCGATCGCGGGCCGTATCGCCGCGAGCAGACTCTCTCCCTCGACCCCTTCGATCGAGACACTGAGGATGTGCGGGACGCTGTGCTCGGGGTCACCGTTCACCAGCACCCCGCCGATCGCCTGGAGCCCTTGCAGCAGCTGCGCCTTGAGGCGCGCCACGCGCTCGAGCTCCGCCGCCGGGCCCGAGCGCGCGATCGCGAACGCCTCGCCCATGCCGACGATCTGGTGCGTGGCGAGGGTGCCCGAGCGCAGACGCCGTTCCTGGCCACCGCCGTAGAGGAGCGGGGTGAGCTGCACCTCGCGCCGGCGCGACACCACGAGCGCACCGACACCCTTGGGTCCATACACCTTGTGTGCCGAGAGCGAGAGCAGATCGATGCCCCAGGCGTGGAAATCGACGGCACACTTGCCGACGCTCTGCGCCGCATCGACGTGCAGGCGCGCCTGCGGAGCCGCGGCGGCACAGGCCGCCGCCACCGCGGGAATGTCCGTGATCACGCCGATCTCGTTGTTCACGTGCATCAGTGACACGAGCACCGTGTCCGCACACACGGCGGAGGCCACCTGCGAGGGCGCGATGCGCCCGCTGCGATCCGGCGTGAGGAAGGTGATGCGAAAGCCGCGTCGCTCCAACTCGCGGCACGCATCGAGCACCGCCTTGTGCTCGGTGCGCGCCGTGACGATGTGGCGCCCGCTGTCCCGGTAGTAGTGCGCGATGCCGAAGAGCGCGAGATTGTCGGCTTCGGTCGCACCGGAGGTGAACACCACCTCATCGGGGGCCGCACCGACCGCGAGCGCCACCTCGCGCCGCGCCCGTGCGACATGCTCACGCGCCGCTTCTCCATAGGCATGACTCGTCGAGCCGGGATTGCCGAAGCAGCCCTCCTCGGTGAGGCACTCGTTCATGCGGGCGGCGACGCGTGCATCCACGGGCGTCGTCGCCGCGTAATCGAGGTAGATGGGGCGCCCCGCAGCGGGGTCATCACTCACGGCGGCCGCCCGAGGCTGCTCATTCGGAGCCTCTCTGAGTACCAGGCGGCCGGCGGCGGCCCTGATTGCGCCCCTCCTGTACGGCCGAGAGGATGCCCCGCAGGATGTTGAGCTCGTTGGCATCGATCTGTGCGCGGTTGAACAGCCGCCGCAGGCGCTGCATCAGATAGCCGGTGCGGTCCTCGAAGCGGATCTCCGCCATCACTTCCTCGAGATGCCGGTAGAAGAGCTCGAGCTCCGCACCGCTCGCGAGCGGCTGCTCGAGCTGCACGCGCGAGGCGGGCTGCTCGCGCGCGAGATAGAGCTCGTAGGCCATGAGCTGCACCGACATCGCCAGATTGAGAGAGGAGTAGGCGGGGTTGGCCGGGATCCGCACGAGCACGTTGCAGGCACCCAAATCCTCGTTCGACAGCCCGTAGCGCTCGGGACCGAACAGCAGCGCCGCGCGCGCGACCGGCGCGAGCGCGGCGATGCGCGCGGCGACGTCGCGCGGCGTCAAGATGTCCCAGTGATAGGAGCGCTCGCGCGCCGTGGTCGCCGCGACGAAGGCGCATTCAGCGAGTGCCTCGGCGAGCGTGCCCACGGTGCGTGCGCCGTTCAGCACATCGTCGGCCCCCGCGGCGAGCGCGAGCGCCTCCGGGTGCGGAAAGCTGCGCGGCCGAACCAGCACGAGGTCCTCGAGCGCCATGTTCTTCATCGCGCGCGCCACCGAGCCGATGTTGCCCGGATGACTCGGCTCGACCAGGACGATGCGAACTTGAGCGGTCATGCTCTGTTATTCTACCGCCACCCTATGCAACCCCTCCTCAACATCGGCATGCGCGCCGCGCGCCGTGCCGGCGATCTGATCGTACGCTCGCTCTCCCGCCTCGACTCACTCAAGGTCGACACCAAGGGCCGCAACGACTTCGTCACCGACATCGACCGCAAGAGCGAGGCCGAGATCGTTGCAACCATTCGTAAGGCGCATCCCGACCACGCCGTGCTCGCCGAGGAAGGTGGGCGGAGCGGTGAGAGCGAGTTTCTCTGGATCATCGATCCGCTCGACGGCACCACCAATTTCCTGCATGGCTTTCCCACCTTTGCGGTGTCGATCGCGGTCGAGCATCGGGGCCGTCTCCAGCACGCCGTCATCTACGATCCCATGCGCCAGGAATTCTTCACCGCCTCGCGCGGCGAGGGCGCGCAGCTCGAGGGCAAGCGGATCCGCGTGAGCGCGCAGCGCTCGCTCGAGGGCGCACTGATCGGCACGGGTTTTCCCTACCGCATGGCGGCCGAGCACATCGATGCGTATCTGGCGATCTTGAAGCGCATCATGATGACGGCCGCCGGCGTGCGCCGGCCGGGCGCGGCCTCGCTCGATCTCGCCTACATCGCCGCCGGACGCACCGATGGGTTCTGGGAGTTCGGGCTCTCGCCCTGGGACACCGCCGCGGGCGCGCTCATCATCCAGGAGGCGGGCGGACGCGTCGGCACGCCGATGGGCCTCGAGTACGCGCTCGGGCCGAACATCATCGCCGGCAGCCCCAAGGTGTACGAGGGACTCATCGAAGCGATCGGCCCGCTCACGCCGGAGGCCCTGCGCGTGTAGAGCGCGCCTCGAGCGCGGCTGCGGGGTCCGCCGTCTTACGTGCGGTCGCGCGCCGGCTCACCGAAGGCGCCGGGTCGGCCGACGTCGGGCGGCGTCGCCGCGGGCACCCGCAGCTTGCTGTTGCGATAGCCGTAGAGCAGATAAATGGCGATGCCGACCGCACTCCAGATCACCAGCCGCAGCCACGTGGCCTGGGGAAGCGATGCCGCCATGTAGGTGCAGAACCCCACGCCGAGAATGGCCGTCGGCCAGACGTAGGGCACGCGAAACGGGCGCGGCAGCTCGGGGCGGGTGTAGCGCAGCACCAGCACGCCGATGCACACCACGATGAACGCGATGAGCGTGCCGATCGAGACGAGCTCGCCCAGAATATCGATCGGCAGCAGTCCCGCGAAGGTGGCCGCGAGCACCCCGGTGATCACGGTCGAGATGTGCGGGGTGCGAAAGCGCGGATGCACCGCGCCGAACATCTTCGGCAGCAAGCCGTCATGCGACATGGTGAGCCAGATGCGCGCCTGCGGGATGATCATCGTGATGATCACCGAGGTGAGGCCGAAGAGCGCGCCCAAGATCACCGGGGTCGCGAGCCAGAGCAGTTGCGGGTGCGCCTGCAGCGCGACCGCCACGGGCGCCGCATCCTCGAGCTTCTGGTACGGCACGAGCCCCGTCATCACGGCCGCCATCGCGATGTAGAGCACCGTGCAGATGGCCAGGCTCCCGAGGATGCCGATCGGCATGCCGCGCTGCGGATTCTTGGCCTCCTGTGCGACCGTCGAGACCCCATCGAAGCCGATGTAGGCGAAGAAGATGATGGCGGCGGCGCGCATGATGCCGGTCCAGCCGAACTCGCCGGAATGGCCCGTGTTGGGCGGCACGAAAGGGTGCCAGAAGGCGGTGTTCACATAGGCCGCACCGAAAATGATCACCGCGATGACGATGCCCACCTTGATGCACACGATGACGGTGTTCACCGCCGCCGATTCTTTGATGCCCTTGTAGCAAAGCGCGGTCGCCGCCGCGAGAATGACGATGGCCGGCAGATTGACGAGGGCGCTCGTGCGGTGCACCTGATAGCCCACCTCTCCGGCCTCGAACGGCGCCGAGGTGAGCCACGCCGGAATGAAATTCACGTGGAACTGGTCGAGGAGCTTCACGAAATAGCGGCTCCATCCCACGGCGACGGTCGAGCACGCCATCATGTACTCGAGCACCAGGTTCCAGCCGACGAACCAGGCGATGAACTCGCCGAGCGTGGCGTAGCTGTACGCGTAGGCACTGCCGGCGACCGGCACCATGGCGGCAAACTCGGAGTAGCAGAGTCCCGCGAAGGCGCAGCCGACGCCGGCGACGATGAAGGACAGGACGATCGCCGGACCGGCGTGCTCGGCCGCCGCGGTGCCGGTGAGCACGAAGATGCCGGTGCCGATGATGCCGCCAATGCCGAAGCAGACCAGGGAGGGGATGCCGAGTGCGCGCTTCAGCCCTTCGGCGGAGGCCTCCTTTTTATACTCGGCGATGGGCTTGGTGGCGAGCAACCCTTTCATATTCATAGCGCGGTCACCGGCAAGAAGCTCAAAGGTAGCCGCACTCTACACCAACGCAGCGCTCAAGGCCGCGTCCCGAATCGGATGTTGAGAGCCTCGACCGCGGCCGCAAACGCCATCGCGGTGTAGAGGTAGCCGCGGGGCAGCTCCCAGTGCAGGCCCTGCGCAACGAGATAGAGACCGACCGCCGCGAGAAAGGCGAGCGCCAGCACCTTGACGCTCGGGTGCCGCTCGAGGAAGCGGCCGAGCACCGCCGACACCCCCATCATCACCGGCAGCGACAGCACGATGGCCGCGACCATCACCTCGACGCGGCTCGCGAGTCCGACGGCGCTGAACACGGAATCGACGGAGAACAGGATGTCGATGAGCGCCACTTCCAGGATGACGAACCAGAACCCCCGGGTGGGCCGCGGCTCGACTGCGCCCGCGCGTGCGCTCTTCAGGCGGTGCACGCTGGCGAGCTCGCGAACGCTCTTCAGCACGAGGAACAGGCCTCCCGCGAGCAGCACCACGTCGCGGATCGAGACCCCGACACCGAAGGCACGGAACAGAGGATGACGCAGGCTCGCAAGCGTCACCACCCCGATGAGCAGCGCGATGCGCGTCAGCATGGCGAGGGAGAGCCCGGTGAGGCGCGCCCGCTTGCGTTGGGGCGCGGGCAGCCGATCGACCGCGAGCGACAGGAAAATCAGGTTGTCGATGCCGAGGACGATCTCGAGCACCGTCAGTACCACGAACGACAGCCAGACCTGCGGATCGGCGAGAAATTGCATCGATCCACTCCGCTTGAGCCGCGCGCCCGCAGCCGCCCCAGGGTTGCCCCAGGGTGCCTAGGGTAGGCCGTCGACCTCTTCGGGCTTGTTGAGCTTGCGCTCCAGCAGATCGGTCGTATGCAGCCCGAAATCGAGCGCGAGCGCCGCCGAGATGTAGATCGAGGAGTAGGTACCGGCGATGATGCCGATGACCAGGGCCGCCGAGAAGCCGTGCAGCGTCTCGCCGCCGAAGATGAGGAGCGCCACGACCACGAGCAGCGTCACGAGCTTGGTCATCAGCGTTCGCGACAGCGTCTGGTTGATCGACTCATCGATGACCTGCGCGATGCCGAGCTTGCGGGCGGTGCGGGCGCGCTCGCGGATGCGGTCGAACACGATGACCGTGTCGTTGAGCGAATAGCCGATGACCGCGAGAATGGCCGCGATCGCCGTGAGATCGAAAGTCACCTGCGAGAGCGCGAAGAATCCGACCACGCAGATCGGGTCGTGCAGCACGGCGAGGATCGCGCCGCAGGCGAGCTTGAACGTGAAGCGCATCAGCACATAGATCAGGATCAGCGCGAGCGTCGCCACCAGCGCCCAGCTGCCCTTCTCGAACAGCTCCTTGCCCACCTGCGGCCCCACCACTTCGGTACGCTGCAGCTTCGCGCCGGCATCGACGCTCTTGAACACATCGAGAATGTGCGCGCCGATCTGATCGCCCTTGGCATTCGGGTCGGGCGGCAGCCTCACCAGAATGTCGCGCGAGCTGCCGAAGGCCTGCACCTGCGCGACCGGAACGGCGGCCTTTACCAGCGCGGCGCGCAGCTGATCGATATTCGGGCTCTCGGGAAAGCTGGTCTCGACGACCACCCCGCCGGTGAAGTCGACGCCGAGATTGAGGTGCCGCACCAGCACGAGCGCGAACGAGGCGATGATGAGCGCGGCCGAGAGCCCGTACCATACGCGGCGCGTGCGCATGAACGGAAAGCGGGTGACTTTGTGAAAAAACTCCATGGCGGATCTTTGTTGCGCTCGAGCGGCGGTGTGACCTAAATCGACAGCCGCCCGACCTTGCGCTTGCCTCCGTAGATGAGCTGCACCAGCGTGCGGCTTCCCATGAGCGCGGTGAACATCGAGGTGACGATGCCGAGCACCAGCACGACGGCGAAGCCGCGCACGGCGCCGGCGCCGAACAGCCACAGCACCACGCCCGCGATGAATGCCGTCACGTTCGAGTCGAAGATCGCCGAGAAGGCGCGATCGAAGCCGGCGGTGATCGCCGCGCGCGGGCTCACCCCGTTGCGCACCTCCTCGCGGATGCGCTCGTAGATCAGGATGTTCGCATCGACCGCCATGCCGACGGTGAGCACCACCGCGGCGATGCCGGGCAGTGTGAGCGCGGCACCGACCAGCGACAGGAGCGCGACCAGCAGCACGATGTTGAAGACGAGCACCACGTCGGCGATCAGGCCGAAAAGCTTGTAATAGACGAACATGAAGAGGAAGGCCGCGAGCGTGCCGAACACCATCGCGTGGATGCCCTTGTCGATGTTGTCCTGGCCCAGGCTCGGGCCGATGGCGCGCTCCTCGACCGGCGTCAGCGGCGCGGCGAGACCGCCCGCGCGCAGCAGGAGCGCGAGCTCGCGCCCCTCGATCGGATTGATGCCCGTGATCTGGAAGTTGCTCGAGAAGACGCCGCGGATCGTGGCGCGGTTGATGACCTCCTCGGAAACCTTGTCGACCTCGACCCCTTGCGCGTTCTTCTCGCGCGAGCG
>Ga0181531_10002007_pt1 | contig 12767 bp, 7 predicted proteins | sample PEATcosm2014_Bin_38_FD_119743 | JGI IMG/M metagenome (GOLD analysis project Ga0181531, IMG submission 119743) | Peatland microbial communities from MTU Mesocosm Facility, Houghton, MI, USA - PEATcosm2014_Bin11_10_metaG | ecosystem: Environmental > Terrestrial > Soil > Wetlands > Peat | place... | reverse complement strand
GGTTAGCGAACGCCGCGGCATGCCATTCAAAGAATTGCTGGATCTACAGTTCCGCGGCCTTGAAATCCAGCGCGTGGCTGATCTGTACGAAGCCGCTTGTGAGCGAGTGTGCATAGCCGAGTTGTTGCCCTCGCAACTGATTTTTTCCGACGAGCTGGGAGCCCGCCGCGGAGCCATCGCGCTGCAGGCCATCTACTCAAATATCGTGGCGCTGGCGGGTCTGGCGTTGCTGGCGGTACTGTTGCTGCCCATTGCCGCGGCCATCAAGCTATCCTCCCGCGGCCCAGTCATGGAAGAGCGCATACGTTGGGGCGTGAATCTGGTTCCCTTCACGCTTTTCCGCTTCCGTTGCCGGCGCGCCGATGGCCAACCTACACGCGTGGGCGCCTGGTTGCGCCGGCTACACTGGGATGCGCTGCCGCAACTATTGAACGTGATCCGCGGCGAAATGTCGCTGGTGGGTCCGCGCGCCCACGATCCGGACTTCATTCCGGTATTGATGGAGCAAATGCCCTACTATGGGCAGCGGCATGCCGTGCGCCCGGGCATCGTGGGCTGGAGTCAGCTCAACTGCGACTACGGCCGGATGGTGCACGACGCGCGGGAGGCGCTCGAGTACGACCTGTATTACATCAAACACGTTTCCCCGGCGCTCGACGCATACATCCTTCTGCATAGCTTGATGGAGATGCCTTTCGGTGAAACCTGAGATCTACAGCTCGGCCCAGATGCCGGCCAGCACCAAGACAAACCCGGCCACGGGACCCTCGCCGGCGATACGCTCCGGGTTGACGAGTTGCTCAGGATCGCGGTCAGGGCGATAAATATACACCGTGCGGTGATCGGCGTCGAGCAGCCAACCTAATTGCGCACCGTTTTCAATCCATTCGCGCATCTTGGATTTGGCTTTGGACAGCCGGTCTGAAGGGGACACCAACTCGACCACGAAATCCGCGCACAGCCGCGGAAACTTGCGCTTCTCGTCTCTGGATAATTTGTCGAGCCGCGAGCGAAGAACCCAGGAGGCGTCCGGTGAATATGCGGCCCCGCTCGGCAGGAAGTATTCCACACTGGAATCGAACGCGCGGCCACGCCCGTCCTTCTGCGCCCAGTTTCCCAACTGGATGGCTAGCTGGCTGTTTCGGAAGCTGCTTTCACCGCCTACCGGGGGCATTATCAGGATGTCTCCCTCCGCCGAGCGTTCAATGCGTAAGTCAGGATTCTCTGCGCAAAACTGGAAGTACTCGTCGTCGGTCATCCCGCGCTCCCACTGGATGGCCATCGGGCGCTCTGATTCTTCGACGAGGATTTGCATAATTCTAGAATATCTTACTGTTCCGCTAAAGAGACCGCGGCCGGAGCATTAGCATCGCTGGTCGCGATTTCGGGAAATTTTTCCCTCAATATCTCCCGTAGGCAATCGACAAACGGCGCGACTGCCATGGGCAGTACGCTGGATGCGAAAGGCCGCTCGAGCACGGCATAGTCCCCGTTAGGGAGCGGCACGCGCACGGTCCAGACGGGGCCGCCGGATTCACTGGCGGAGTATTCGAAGATTTCACCACCCAAGGACAGCCGAACCTGCTGGAATCCGAACCTTCCGCCGGCATCACGGATCACTTCCCAGCAATCGGCGGGCTTGCCGGCGGCAACCAGCGCGGCGCGGAATCGCCGCAGGTCCAGTTGGGCGCTCACCGAACGCTGAAACTCGCCGCTCAACAGCAATCGGCCGGCCAAATCGAATTCGGCGTAGCCCAAATACTGAACGCCCAGCAATACGAACAGGCCAAAGAGCACCACGAGCGCGATGGAGAAACTGTGCACCACGCCTTGCAACAGAGAAAACGCAGCGGCCAATCCACAGAGGGCATAAAGTACTAAGACCACCCGACGCGGCGTAAATCCGCGATCGAGCAGCCGGTGGTGAATATGGCCGCGGTCGGCGCCAAAAATCGGCTGATGCCGGAGGAAACGCCGTACTATAGCCAGTAGGACATCCAGCAAAGGAATCGAGAGCGCCATCAGCGGCGCGGTCATACCCAGCAGCGTGGCCGATTTGTTACTCCAGATGGCCGCATAGCAGCCCAACAGGAAACCGATCAACAGGCTGCCGGAATCGCCCAGGAAAATCGTGGCGGGATTAAAGTTGTAGCACAAGAAAGCCAGCAAGGCGCCGGCTAACGGTAATGTGGCTACCGCCAGCAGCATGTTGTGCTGCATCATGGCCGCGGTGAAAACGGTCAGCGTAGCGAACAGACCCACGCCCACGGCCAAACCATCCAGCCCGTCCACCAGGTTAAAGGCGTTCATGCAGGCCAGCAGCCAGACAAGAGTGAGCGGTATATTCCACCAGGCGTCGGTGGGCGCGCCGCCGATCGACAGGATACGCACGCCGCCCACACAGGCCAAGCCGGCCGCCCCGATTTGTCCCAGCAGCTTGATCCAGGCGCGCAAGTTGAACAGATCGTCCAGCAAGCCGATCCCGAACGCCAGCGCTGCGCCCGGAAGTAATCTCCACACGAGGGAGAGTTGCTGGGCGAGCGGGCTGCCTTCTTCCGGACGCACCAGCACATACGCCACCAGGTAAGAAATGGCAATAGCCAAGCCGCCCACCCGCGGGATGGGATAGCGATGGACCTTACGCGCATCGGGCTGGTCCACCACCCCGTAGGAGCGGAATATGTCCCGGCAAATCGGGGTCAGTACCAGGGAAATAATAAAAGCCCTGAATCCCAACCAGAGCAAGGAATGCAAAAGGAAGACCTCCGGCTACTCATCCTGATGTTGGCTCACCCGGCCACTTCGTGTCAAGCCACATGGTTTCAATTATTTCCGGTTTGTACACGGGCGCCTATAGCGCCACCTAGCAGGGGTCGAGGATTGTGATTTTAAAAACGCCGATGGCGCAGCCAGTTCACGCCGCAACTCAGTTGGCTTGCCTGAGAGTACAATAATGCTGATCAGTCGCTATCAGAGGGGATAGAGGGGATAGCCAATTGGAGTGCAGAGCTCACGAGCTTGAGCGCGCGATCTTCGATCATTCCGACCCAGAATCGTGGAATTCTCAAGTTCATAAGCACCGTGGTCGGGCACGTGAGATCAACATTCCGCTGGAGTCCGGCACAGGCCCGCGAAGCGAGAAGGTCGGCGGTCTCGGATGACATACGTGACGATTCGGCGCACGACAATTCGTGCAATGGCGTTGCCCGCCAGGGTAGAATCGGCCGCAATTCTCGAAACGGGGGTGTGGATTATCGACCGGTTTGGAGAAAAGCCGCGTGGTTGCGGTGCGGCGAGAATCGAATTGCGCGTCGTGAACCCTTGTCGCGACCAGTGGGAAGACCGGGCCTCAGCCGGTGGTCTGGTACAAAGTGCGCGCTGGACAAAGGCTGTTTCCGTGGTTTTGGGTTCACCCGGACGGGGCAGGGATGGCACCCGCAAGAAGAAATTAAAGTTAATTAATAAGTGCGCTGAGGCGGCTGGGTTGGATGTATAATTTGGGCGAAATAGGAAGCCAATACGGAAATTTCGGTTCGTTAGAATCTCGAAAGGCGGCCCAAAAGAGTATTTGAAGAGTATAGGGCTGCCCCGTCGAGCCGGAATATCTGTGGAGGCGCAGATCGAAGGAGGGACAAACGGATATGGTGAGGCGAATGTTCGTGGTGGCTGCAGCGCTTGTGGCGATGATCGGCGCTTGGCAAGCTATTGAAATACCAAAGGCTGCGGCCCTGACGTGTTGTACGTACGGAGTCGACTGCTCCGGCACGGACTTGTGCTGTGCGCCGGGACCTAACCAGGCTAATTGCAGCGAGAATCCTTACTACTGCCAGGGCAAATGCTCCCAGTGACGGGCGCGGCTGTGCTGCTCCGCCGCAGTGTAGCGCGGCACTTCGCCGCTGCCGTTCTGGCAGTGCTTATGGCATCTGTCTGCGTTAATGGGCTGCTGATTTGGCGGGTCGCCGTCCTTCGGGCAAGGCTCGCGTACCTAACAGAGGATCGAATCTTGGCGACCAACGCCAAGGTATTGCCCATCGTCGGCAACGATCTCGACGGAAAGCCCTACACGGTGAACTATGCGCGGAGCGCGGGCCCGACTATCCTCTACGTCTTTTCGCCGTCCTGCGGTTGGTGCCGCCGCAACCTGCGAGACGTGCGTGAACTCCTAAGGGTTAGCTCCGGAAAATACACGGCCGTTGGTCTGTCGCTAACGCGCGATGGGCTCAGCGAGTATGTTTCGGCCAGCGGACTACCGATGCAGTTCATTACCGATATACCTCCGTCGACAGTCATGGGCTATCGGCTAGGCGGAACGCCTCAGACAATCGTGATATCGAAATCCGGCAGGGTGTTGAGGAACTGGCGCGGAGCCTACGGTGGCGAGGTGCGGGCGGAGGTAGAGAGCTACTTCGGAGTCCACCTGCCGGATGGTGTCGGTACCCGGCAATGATTCTTCGTGTAGCCTTAGTTTTTCTTTGCGCTGTGGCCGGCGCGCAGGTGCCGCAGTCGGAGAGGCCAACACACGAGCCACGGGATTCGGCGCCATCCGAACCCGTTCAGGCACTCCTCGACTTGGCCGAGAGCGTCCCCCCAGAATTTGGGGCCGATGCTCTTGCCCGCCTGGCAGCGTCCTCGCAGTTCCTCAGTCCCCGGCGACGGACGCTCGCGCTGGAGGACGCATTTCGGCTGGCTGCGAGCGCACAGAATGCCCTCAAGCTGGACGCTCTTCCCGGCACCGAGGCCGACTCGCGGAGCGGCATTCTCTCGATGGCGTACGGAGCCGGTCTGGACTCGCTGTCACTTCGAACGAGGGCCGCACGGGAGCTGATTGCAGTCGATAAGCGGGCCGCCCTCCGCCTCTTCCGCGAGATCCCGATACCGGTGCCCGGAGCCTTAACATGCTCGGACCGCCTGACGCCCGACTTAGAGTCCTATTACACGCTCCTTCCGCAAATCGCGCGCATCCTCTCGACCGACCACGAGGAGGCCTCCGAGAGGCCTCTGGACCTCATGGTAAGGCAGATCGGCGCCATAGCTTCGCCGGTTCAGGTTCCGCTCGTCATCCGCTGCGTCCGGGGGGTAGGCGGACAGGCCCGCGATCTCGAGCTCCTGGCCTCCGTATTAGGGTCAGCCCTGTACGGCGTAGGAGTCGATTACCGTTCATTCGCCAGGGCTGGACCCGATCTCCTGCGAGAATTAAGCCTGCTCAGCAACGCATGCGGCTCCAAGGGTGTCTCCAACGCCGCCTTCCTCGACTCAGTGCACAAGTATTTTGTGCGCCAGCTTCGGGGCCCACGATGCGGGAACTCTGCCACGGATCGAGAGCTTGCGAGTGCGCTGATCCGCGACTACAACGAAGGCATCCGCTCCATGGCAGTTCCAAGCGGTGCCCCTTTGCCCGAGATTGCGGAATCAGACGCGAAGCCCGATAAGATCGAGGACGACGGGCCGTCTGACCGCTTGTGGAAGGACGCCGGCGGCAGACAATTTGACGCACAGGTGCGAGAACTACGCGCCCAGCGAAGTGGGCTCGCGGAGAACGAATGGCGGGCCAGGCTCCTCGATCTCTTGTCAAGGCTTGCCGACTGGAAGCAGCCGGACGACGCGCCGGCACTAGACTATCTCCACGAAAAGTGCGTGCTTCTGAAGACCCTCCTGGAGATGGCACCTGACGCCGGGTCTCGTGAGTCGGTTTTGGGCGCATACCTGTTGTTCCTCGGTCAATGGGACCCCGAGCAGGCTCGCATCGAGTGGTTTCTTCACGCGAGAGAACTCCTAGCAATCGTTGGGCATGCGGGCGGTTCGAAGCGATCCGCACGCATCGACGGAGAACTTCGGTCCGTGCGAAGTCCCACTTTAATGCTCTATTTGAAGCTGGACAGCCTCATTCCCAATAGCTAAACTGCAACTTTTGTGGTGCCTCGGTGAAGCGCGCCAGTTCCGCCTCCTGAGCCGCGCCCGCCAACCGGATAAGAACAATTACAAGAATGGTTGGCGGTGATTCATTGAGTTCCCGCGTCCCTTTACGGCGTCATATTTCAGATCCCGGTCTGGTCGACGGTTTTCGTGAACTGGAAAACGCCAGACGTTGGCGCTCCGCTTGACACAGCTCCATGCAGCGCGTCAGAGTGAAATAGTTGGGCTCGGATCGCAAACATCTTCGATCCCAATTCTAAAATCCCGGAGGCCTCTTGCTGCTTGTTCGAACGACCCTGTTGCTTGGCTGCGCGCTAGCGTTGATGGCGCAATCCGATTCCGATTCCAGCTCGGGTGAGGAGTACAGCGGACCCGCGATTCTAAGCCGGGGCGAAGTTCCCACCGCGCAGACCGCGGCTCCCATCGCCTTCCGGCCGTACATCGGCTTGAGCGGGATCTACGACACTGGCCTGGTTCCAGTCTCGGTAACCTCGACCGGCCAGATCCCATCCACGGATTTGTACGGTGAGGAGCTGAATCTGGGGGCATACACCTATCATGTGTGGAAGCACACTACCCTGGGACTGGATTACCGGGGGGATTTCCGGCACTACTCCGCCAGCTACTGGGACGGCACCGATGACTTCCTGTCGCTGATCCTTACGCACCGTCCCACCAAGCGCGTGACGTTCACGCTGCGAAACCAGGCCGGCATCTATTCATTCAACAATAATACGCTGTCCTCGCCGGTCGGTTTTCTGGATTCGAATTATCTGCAGTTGCCCCAAAACGATATATACGACAACCGCGTTATTTACGCTGGCGCGTCGGGAGACCTGACTTACCGTCTGTCGTCCCGGCTGTCGTTCAGTCTGGGTGGGCAAGGCTCCCTGGTGCGCCGGGAAGCCAGCGCGCTTTACGGCATGACGGGAGCCGTAGCGCGCGGGGATTTGGAATACCGGGTCAGCCGGCACTCCACCCTGGGGGCCGACTATCGTTTTACCTACTTCGACTATACCCGGGGCTTCGGCAACACGGCGATACAGTCGGTGGGCTTCAACTACAGCACCCAGTTATCGCAGCACGTGCAAGTATCCGCGCGCATCGGCGGCGCCCGTTTGACAAGCAATAGCCTGACCGAGGTTGCGCTGGACCCGGCGCTGGCGGCTCTGCTAGGCGAGTCGGTGGCTATTCAGGCCGCCTATCGCCTCAACTACGTGCCCGACATGCAAGTCCGGCTGTCGGACACCTTCCGCCACTCGCAGTTTACGCTTGAATACTTGAACGAGGTGACTCCCGGCAATGGCGTTTACCTCACGTCCAAGAATAATTCCGGGAATGCGTCTTACAGCTATTCCGGTGTGCGCCACTGGAATTTCGGCGTGAATGGCAGTTATGGCCGGATGAGCGCGCTGGTGCAAACAGTGGGCGCGTACACGGCCTACGGGGCAGGGGTTGGCGCGACGCGGGATCTGGGAAGAGGTCTGCATACCGTCCTGCGCATGGACGCGCGCCACTATGAAATCGCCACCTCGACAATGTTCACGCACACCGAGTACCGCGCCTCCCTGGGGCTGAACTTCAGCCCGGGAGATGTCCCGCTGGTGCTGTGGTAGCAGGCGGCTCAAGCCAGCAGCGCATCGTAAATCTCTTCCATTCTCTCCGCGGACGAGGCGAGCGAGAAGCGGCTGTGAATCAGATGGGCGGCGTTCCCGGCCAACTCCGCGCGCCGCTCCGGATCGCGTACAAGCAGGCGCAGTACTTCAGCCAGTCCGGCTGTGTCGCGGGGTTCAAATAGCATCCCGGTTTCGCCATGCGCCACCAATTCCGGATTGCCGCCGACGCGCGACGCGGCTACGCAGCAGCCGCAGGCCATGGCCTCCATGAGGGCGTTGGAGAGCGCCTCGGAATGGGACGGCAGAACGAAAATGTCCATGCCGTGCAGCCAGTCCGCCACGCGTGGGGTGCCGGGCTCGAAGACGCAGTCCGATAGAATGCCCAGCGCCCGCGCGCGATCCTGCAGGGCCGCCATACAGGGTCCGCTGCCAACTATTGCGAGCTGCATGCCCTGTACAATTCCTTGGACGGCGGCGAAGGCGTCCAGCAAGGTGTCGAGTCCTTTTTCGGGGCGCAGACCGCAGACCACCCCCACGACCAAGGAGGCGGCGCGCAAGGCATCCGGCCGGACGCGGGGTCCGGGCTGGAAGGCTTGGGTATCGATGCCGTTGTAGCACAGATGTATGAGTCCGGCCGGCACCCGCTCCTGGTCGCGCAAATGGCGGCGCAGGAACTCGCAATTGACCACTATGCCATCCACCATGCGATCGGTGACACGCAATCCCTGCCGGTAGACCGCCGGCCATAGCGCCCGATCGACCCTCTGGCTGGATACCACGACCGCGGAGCCCGCGAGGCGGGCCGCAGGCACTCCATAGAGATTCGCAGGCGTATCGAATGTGTGCACCAGCCGAATACCTTGTTCCCGGATGTATGCGGCGATGCGCAGCGCCCCCTTTAGGCTGGCTAGCGAGGGTACCGGGAAGTGCACGATGGGCACTCCGGCAGCCCGTAGTTCGTCCGCACGCATGCCGGCCGGACGGAAGCACCCCACGCGCGGATCGAACCGGGATCGGTCCAGAGCCTTGGCGATTTCCGCCATCTGCCGCTCACTGCCGCCCAGATTCAACTCACGCACCATCAGTAGAATGGGGACGGGGGCGGGCATGCATTTTTAATGTAACGCGGGACGCCTTAAGGGTCGAATGCTACAGTGAGAACAAAGGCTCCGAACCCATGTGTGGCATTGCCGGATTCTACTTGCGCGAGGGAAAAGCGCACCAGTCCACCGTGCGGGCGATGTGCGACCAGATCAGGCACCGCGGGCCCGACGACGAGGGGTACCACGTAGAGGGCGGATGCGCTCTCGGCATGCGGCGCCTCAGCATCATCGATCTCAGCACCGGCCATCAACCCATGACGAATGAAGACGAATCTGTCTGGGTGGTCTTCAATGGCGAGATCTATAATTATCAGGAACTGCGCCAGGATCTGATTGCGCATGGGCACCGGTTCGTCACGCATAGCGACACGGAAACGCTGGTTCACCTCTATGAAGAACAGGGCGCCGAGGGCTTGCGGCGCTTACGCGGCATGTTCGCTTACGCCATCTGGGATGCCCGGCAACGGCTTCTATTTCTGGCGCGCGATCGTTTCGGCAAGAAGCCGCTTTACTATGCGGTGCTGCCGGAAGGGATCTACTTCGGAAGCGAGCTTAAATGCCTGCAGGCGGCCGGTGTACCCACCGAGATCGACGCGGAGGCCTTACGGCTCTATTTTCATTTCACATACATCCCGGAGCCGCTAACTTGTTTTCGGGCGGTACGGAAGCTGGCGCCCGGATGCTGGCTGACTTATGACGCTAGCGGCACCGTCCACCAAGGGCGTTACTGGCGGTTCCCTGAACCGGTGGCCGATACGCCAGCGGACTTCTCGGAAGCCGGCGTATGCGCGCAGTTGCGGGACAAGTTCGACGAATCCGTGCGCATCCGGATGATCGCCGATGTGCCGTTGGGCGCGTTCTTGAGTGGCGGGATCGATTCGAGTTCGGTGGTGGCGTCGATGGCTCTCGCGTCGCCCGAGCCTGTGCGCACATTCTCCATTGGCTTTGAAGAGAGCGCCTTCAATGAACTCGAATATGCCGCCATGGTAGCGCGTCAGTATCATACCGACCATCACGAAATCGTGGTGCGCCCGGACGCCGTGGATTTGGTTTCCCGCCTGGTCCGGCACTTCGACGAGCCTTTCGGCGATTCTTCGGCCATCCCGACGTTTATTGTTTCCGAATTCGCTGTCCGGCACGTGAAGGTCGCGCTCAGCGGTGACGGCGGCGACGAATTATTTGCCGGGTATGAGCGCTTCCAGGCACTCGATAAACTACGCAGGCTGGATCGTATGCCGCAGGTGTTCCGCGCGTTCACCTCGTGGGTGGGGGACTGCCTGCCCTATGCGGCTTACGGCAAGAACTACCTGCATATGCTGAGCCGCTCCACCGCACTGGAGCGCTATTTCGAGAGCAACTTCGCGCCTTGGTTCCTGCGCGAAAAGTTGCTCCGGAAGGAGTGGATGCTCCCGGCCGATAGCGCGTACTTGACGCGATTGCTGGCCGAGTTTCTGCTTCCCAACGACGCGAATTTGCTCTCGCAGGCGCTGTTCTTTGAGACCACGCAGAATCTCCCGGGGGACATGCTGGTGAAGGTCGACCGCATGTCCATGGCGAACTCGCTTGAAGTCCGCTGCCCTCTTCTCGACCATGAACTGGGCGAACTAGCGGCCGCTATCCCACACGGTTGGAAGATCAGAGGCGGCCAAGGCAAATACATTTTACTGCGCGCTTTAGGAAGCCGCTTGCCTGCGCCACTGTTGAACCGGAGCAAAATGGGCTTCGGAGTACCGCTGTCATTGTGGTTTCGGGGCCCCCTGCGGAACATGCTTTGGGACCACTTGACCAGTGCTTCATTCGCACACCGCGGCATCGTCTCGCCGGTCTTCGTGCACCAGATGCTGCGCGAGCACGATTCCGGACGCCGCGACAACTCACACTGGTTATGGTCGCTGCTGATGCTTGAACTCTGGTTTCGCCAATTGGACGCGCAGCCAGCGCTTGCTCTTCGCGGTTATGATTAAACCCATGCTTAGCGCCTTTTCACATGGGTCTCATCATAAGCGCGAGGGCTTGGTTGCGGGTCCCAGCGTAAGCCGGGCTGTCCCGGCATGTGTTTGAGCGTAACGGGCGGTGCGGTCCTGTGTGTTTCACCATAAATGCCGCTCACTCCATACGCCGGCTATACTGCTAAATAATTGAAACAAAATAACTTATTTTATTACGCCCAACCCCATCCCAGGATGTACCTTGTTTTGATAGCGTTGCAGCGCTCTTACGGCGAGACCCATGAGCCTTACGGTCAAACCCATGCGCCTTACGGTGAAGCACATACCTCTCCGAAACAGGTTTCTCCCTGTAACAATATGATTACTAAGCCGCTTATCGACTTCAACCGGACCTGGACGACCTTTCTATATGGAATGGTTTATGGTTTGGATACCCTTAACCAAAGGCAGCACTGTCACGCAGATGCCAGCCAAGTATGGTTGGTTTGGCGTGTGCTTGCCAATAAAAAAATCACCTACCCACGGGCTTGATCGTAAATCCCTAGAACAAAACAGCCGACTAATGTTACAAAAACAGAGAAGAGACTCTTGTTCCCAAAAGGCTCTACGTGACAAGAAACAACCCAAAGCCGGCACTCGTGAACCTTTCCGTCGAGGAAGAGAACCTTGCCGCCATTCCATTTGCTGTACTGGAACGCAGGGTCGGCAAGCGCATAGGCAAGATCGAGATCAAGGGCACCAAGGTGCTTCCAAACGGCGGCGAAATGGAAGTAGTGTGGCAAATTCAAGGCAACAACGAACTAGGACTGCCGACCGAACAAGACCTCGATATTTTCGTAGTATTAGGAGTTCTTACCTTTCGCAACAACTTCGCCAAGACCGTGACGTTTAGCGGACGGGAAATCGCCCGAATGCTCAATATCAACTCGGTTCATGGCAAGTTCTACCAGCGCCTCAAACTGGCTATGGACCGGTTCATTCCATTACGCTTCCGGGCGCTCACCGCTACCGATCAACAGGAAGAAGTGAAGTGGAGCAACGTGTTCCAAGAAGCCAGTTTTTTGTTAGACCGCGAGACTGGCCGATGTACCGGAAGCATTACCTGGACAGATAAACTGATCCAATCGATCAACAATGGTTTCTTCCGCGTGCTGGACGCGGGCCGCTACATGGAACTCGACGGAATTACGGCCAAGCACTTGTACCGGTTCTTCGCGGTGGCCTTCGAGAAAACCGATCTGATCGTCATGGATGCCCGCAAGCTGGCGATGGAACACGTAGGCATCCTGACTCCGCCGCATTACTTTTCCCGCCTGATGCAGACTCTGGAGCCGGCATTCGATCAACTAATCAAGATTCAGGTGCTCGGATCGTATAACGTAATTTCCGCAGAGGATTGGCGCATCGCCATGCACCGGCATCCCTCCTACGTGCCTGAGCGTAAGAGCTTGATGTTACAGAGCACGACTTGTCCGGAACTAAGCCGGGCGCACTGTCAAAGTACCTTGGAAAAAGCTGGCTTTAGTTACAAGCAAGCTACGGGATGGAGCTCTGCCGCCGAGACACCAGAGCAGTTATACAGTCTGGAGCGGGCCGCACAGCTTATGGTTGCCATGAAGCAGGAAGGCGTCCTGCCGCATGTAGCGGCTAGTTATTTATCGCGCGCCCTCGACATGGGAGCGGCAACGGGTGAGGGCCGGGAGTTGCTCGATTGGTGTGAGATGGCACTTGACATATGCAGACAGAAGCAGCGGACTGGCCAGAGCTTGAAGAACGCCGCGGGATTAGTGGTAAAGATCGTGAAAGACCCAGCATCCCGCCGACGCTTTTTGGACGATCACATGGAGGCTGCCGCCAAGGAGCGTTACCGCCAGCGTGAGCGCGCCATGCTGCGGCAGAATCAGGAAGTCGAGGAGCGTACCCTGATTCTCGAATACGAACAGTTCCGCCAAAATACAGCCCAGGGATTATTTGAACTGCTTAGCGACTCTTCCAAACAGGCGCTCTCCAAGGAAAAATCGGAGTTGCTTCGCCGCGAAGGCCGTTTGGAGAAGATGGCGCCGGATGTGCGCGAGCGCGAAGTGACGGACCTCATTCTGCAGGATCTGGCAAGGAACGATGTGCCGCCGTATAGCAAGTGGCTTTTGCGTAAGCGTGCCGGCCAGGCCGTGCTGCCGTTTGCCTCG
>Ga0181531_10002006_pt1 | contig 12770 bp, 13 predicted proteins | sample PEATcosm2014_Bin_38_FD_119743 | JGI IMG/M metagenome (GOLD analysis project Ga0181531, IMG submission 119743) | Peatland microbial communities from MTU Mesocosm Facility, Houghton, MI, USA - PEATcosm2014_Bin11_10_metaG | ecosystem: Environmental > Terrestrial > Soil > Wetlands > Peat | place... | reverse complement strand
TGACCGGCAGTGTCGCGGCGGGCAGAGACATCGCGGCTCGAGCGGGCCGCAAGCTCAAGGTCTCTTCGATGGAGCTGGGCGGGAGCGACGCGTTCATCGTGCTCGAAGACGCCGATCTCGACCACGCGATCAAATGGGCCGTCTGGGGGCGGATGTACAACACCGGCCAGACGTGTTGCGCGGCCAAGCGATTCATTGTCATCGACGCGGTGGCCGATGAGTTCCTGGCACGGTTCAAGACGGCGCTGGCGGCGTTCGAGCCGGGCGACCCGATGAACGAGCGCACGACGTTGGGCCCGCTTTCGAGCGAATCTGCGCTGATCGGGCTGCTCAAGCAGGTCGACGCTGCAGTCGCCAAGGGCGCGACGCTGGCGCTCGGCGGAAAGCGTATCGCGCGTGCGGGATCCTTCATGGAGCCGACGATCCTCACCAACGTGACGCCGAACAATCCCGCGTTTCGCGAGGAGTTCTTCGGCCCGGTCGCCTTGTTCTTCCGCGTCGCTGACGAAGCGGCAGCCATCGACCTGGCCAACGATTCCGACTTCGGGTTGGGCGGCTCGGTCTTCACCAAGGACCCCGCGCGCGGGCAACGAGTCGCGAGCGCCGTCGAGACCGGCATGATGTTCGTCAACAACATCTCCTGGTCGGATGCCGAACTGCCGTTCGGCGGCATCAAGGATTCCGGCTACGGACGCGAGCTCGGGAACATGGGCATCCAGGAGTTCGTCAACAAGAAGCTCGTCCGCTTCGGGGCGATCGAAGCCCCGCCGACCGTGGCGATTCCGGCGAAGGAACTCGTCGGCAGCGGTCGGTCATGACGACGAACCTGGTCGCACCGGTCTCTCCTTCACCGCCCAAAACGGGCGGTGGAGCGCGGACGATGAAGGCGCTGGTGTATCTCGGCGAGGGGAAGAAGGCATTCCGGGAGAGCCCGAGGCCGACGGTCCAGGCGCCCACCGACGCCATCGTCAAGCTCGTCAAGACGACGATCTGCGGCACCGACTTGCACATCCTGCGCGGCGACATGCCCGGCGTCGCGCCGGGCAGAATCCTCGGCCATGAGGGCGTCGGCGTCATCGACGAAGCGGGCGCCGCCGTCAGTACGTTCAAGCGTGGCGACCGCGTGCTCATCTCGTGCGTCACCGCCTGCGGCACGTGCGTCTACTGCCGCAAGCTCATGTTCTCGCACTGCGTGCACGGCGGCTGGATCCTCGGCAATCAGATCGACGGCACGCAGGCCGAATACGTTCGTATCCCCTACGCCGATACGAGCCTCTACGCCATCGCGGACGGCGAGGACGAAGAGCCGCTGGTCCTGTGCAGCGACATCTTGCCGACCGCCTTCGAATGCGGCGTGCTCAACGGCGGCGTTGCGCCGGGAAGCACCGTGGCGATCGTCGGATCGGGTCCGATCGGTCTCGCCGCGCTGCTCACCGCGCAGTTCTATTCACCGGCCGAGATCATCATGATCGACCTCGACCAAAAGCGTCTGGACATCGCCAAGCGTTTGGGGGCGACGAAGGTCGTCAACAGCACCGACGGCAAGGCGCAGGACGCGGTCATGAAGCTCACCGGCAACGTCGGCGTCGACACGGCGATCGAAGCGGTCGGGGTCCCGGCCACCTTCGAGCTCTGCGAGCAGATCATTGCGCCGGGCGGCCGCATCGCGAACATCGGCGTGCACGGCAAGCCGGTCAGTCTTCATCTCGAGAAGCTGTGGGATCGCAACATCGCGATCACGACGCGGCTGGTCGATACGGTCAGCACGCCGACGCTCCTGCGGACGCTCCGCGCGGGCAAGGTCGATCCCACGCCCCTCATCACGCATCACTTCCCACTCGATGCAGTCGTCGACGCGTACGACACGTTCGAACGTGCAGCCGTAACCGGGGCGCTCAAGGTCATTCTGGTGGCCTGAGCACCATCATGTTCGTCAACGTCGCCGTTCTGAAGGAAACCCAACCGCACGAGCGGCGCGTTGCGCTGGTCCCGGCGATCGTGCCGCGACTCGTCGCACTCGGCGCCAAGCTGCACATGCAAGCCGGGGCCGGCGAGCGAGTCGACCTCCCCGATAGCGCGTTCGAGGACGTCGCGTTCGTGACGAGCCGCAAGGCACTCGTGCGCGACGCCGACGTCGTGCTCGCCGTACAGCCGCCGCCGCTCGCGGTGATCGACGAGATGAAAGAAGGCGCGATCCTGCTCTCGTTCATCTACGCCGAGGACCAGGCCGCGCTGGTGGAGCGCCTGCTGGCCAAGAAGATCACCTGCTTCGCGATGGAGCGCGTGCCGCGCATCACCCGCGCGCAAACGATGGACGCCCTCTCCAGCCAGTCGGCACTCGCCGGTTACTATGCGGTACAGCTCGGCACGACCACGATGAACCGCGTGCTTCCGAAGCTGACGACGGCGGCGGGAACGATCGGGCCGGCCAAGGTTCTCGTCATGGGCCTCGGCGTCGCCGGCCTCGAGGCCATCGCGACGGCGCACCGCCTCGGCGCCGTCGTCGAAGGCTACGACGTCCGCCCCGAAACGGCGGAGCAGGCGAGATCGCTGGGAGCCACCTTCGTCGACACCGGCATCGATGCGCGCGGCAAAGGCGGCTACGCGCGGGAGCTGACCGCGGCAGAACAGGCGACCGTCGGTGCAGCGTTGACGAAGCACATTCAAGCGGCGGATCTGATCGTCACCACCGCTGCGGTGCCGGGAAGAGCTTCGCCCAAACTCATCAGTGCGGCGCAGGTGGCCGGCATGAAGGCGGGAGCCGTGATCGTCGATCTCTCGGCCGAAGGCGGCGGCAACTGTGAGGAGACGCGTCCGGGTGAGACGGTCCGTGTCGGCAACGTGACGATCGTCGCGCCCCTCAACGTGCCCTCGCTGCTCGGCGGCGACGCCAGCAGCCTGTACGCGCACAATCAGTACAATTTCCTCGCCTTGATCGTGAAGGACAACATCGTCACGATCGACTGGACGGACGAGGTGCTCGCAAAGGCCGTGCTGACGCATGCCGGGACGATGCACGGCGACGCGGCTGCACCCAAAGGCACACTGCCCGCCACGAAAGTGGCGTGAACGGATTTCGGCGCTCTCGATGACCACACAGCTGACGGTGAACGACTTCACCGGATTGTACATCTTCATGCTGGCGGCGTTCGCCGGCTGGGTGGTCATCGGCAACGTGCCGGCGATTCTCCACACGCCGCTCATGTCGGGCTCGAATTTCGTGCACGGCATCGTCGTGGTCGGGGGCCTCTTCGTCCTGCTCAACGCGTCGACCGGGCTCGAACAGGCGATCGGGTTTGCCGCGGTGCTGTTGGGAGCCGGGAACGCAGCCGGCGGATACGCCGTCACCGTTCGGATGCTCGCCATGTTCAAGCCCAGCGATGCGAAGCCGCACCGCAAACGGCACGTTCGCGCCGGGCACCACCGCGCGAAGAAAGCGTAGGGCGCTCGATGCTGCCTTCGCTCATCGCGCAAATCGTCATCGGGACGACCGGATTCGTGGCCGCCATCCTCTTCCTGTACGGCCTCAAGCGCATGTCGTCACCCGACACGGCCGCCTCGGGGATCCGCGTCGCGGGTCTGGGGATGCTCGTCGCTGTGCTGGCCGCCTTTCTCTACGCCTTCGACGTCGACGCGGCGGCCAGACCGCATCTGGGTGTCAACCTCGGCCTCGCGGCACTGGCGCTGGCGATCGGCGGATCGATCGCGTGGTGGGCCGGCAGGACGGTCAAGATGACGGCCATGCCGCAGATGGTCGCGCTCTACAACGGTCTGGGCGGCGGTGCGGCCGGTGCCATCGCCGCGGTGGAATTGTTCGGTAATCGCGCGGTCGGTGTAACCCAACTCGTGGTGACGCTGCTCGGCGCGCTGATCGGCGCCATCTCCCTCTCCGGCTCGCTGATCGCGTGGGCGAAGCTCGATAGTATCCTCAAGAGACCGCTCCAGTTTCGCGCTCAGCAAGCCATCAACGCGGTCGTCGCGATCGCGATGCTCGCGGTCGCCGTGCTCATCGTCGTCGCCGCCGAAGGACTCGCGCTCCCGCTCTCGCTGCCGGAGCTGATTTGCGTCTTCTTCGGTTTGGCGTTGCTGCTCGGTATTCTCGCGACGCTGCCGATCGGCGGGGCAGACATGCCGGTCGTCATCTCGATCTACAACGCCTGCACGGGGGTCGCGGTCGGACTCGAAGGCTACGTGCTGCAAAATCCGGCGCTGATGATCGCCGGCATGGTCGTGGGCGCAGCCGGCACGCTGCTCACGCTGCTGATGGCCAAGGCGATGAACCGTTCCGTCACCAGCGTCCTGTTCAAGGCGTACGGGCCGGCCAAGAAGCACGCACACGGTGCAATGACCGGCAGCGAAAAACCGATCGAAGCCGGCGACGCGGCGATCTTCATGCGGTACGCAAAGAGCGTCATCATCGTGCCGGGTTACGGTCTGGCCGTCTCGCAAGGACAGCAGAAGCTCTACGATTTCGTCAAGCTGCTGCTCGCCGCCGGCGTGGGCGTGCGGTTCGCGATCCATCCGGTCGCCGGGCGGATGCCCGGACAGATGGACGTCTTGCTCGCGGAAGCAGGGGTGCCGTACGACATGATCTTCCAGCTTGCCGACATCAACGACCAGTTTGCGACGACCGACGTCGCCCTAGTCATCGGCGCAAACGACGTCGTGAATCCCGCGGCTCGAACCGACAAGTCCTCGCCGGTCTACGGCATGCCGATCCTCAACGTCGACGAAGCGAAACACGCCTACGTCGTCAAGCGTGGCCAGGGCAAAGGGTATGCCGGCATCGAGAACGCGCTCTTCTATGCACCCAACACCGAAATGGTGTACGGTGATGCGGCGGCAGTGCTCACGAAGATGATCGAGGCGGTTCGTGGGCTCGGTTCGGCCGCCGCCTGATGCGCCGCTCCGTCTCGCGTGAGGAGACCTCGAGATGCAACTCGGAATGATCGGCACCGGCCGCATGGGCGCGAACATGGTCCGCCGGCTGCTGCGCGGTGGCCATCAGTGCGTCGTGTACGCGCGGCGCGCCGAGGCGGTGCAGGAGCTGGTCGCCGATGGCGCGGCCGGCACGACGGTCTTGGCTGACTTCGTCGCCAAGCTCACGCCGCCGCGCGCGATCTGGATGATGCTCCCGGCCGCGGTCGTCGACAGCTTCATCGCCGAACTCGTGCCGCTGCTCGCACGCGGTGACGTCCTGATCGACGGCGGCAATTCGTACTACGTCGACGACATCCGGCGCGCGCGCGATCTCGCGACGCCCGGCGTCGACTATGTCGACGTGGGGACGAGCGGCGGCGTGTGGGGGCTCGAGCGCGGCTACTGCATGATGATTGGCGGTCCGGACGCGGCCGTGTCGCGGCTGGATCCGCTGTTCCGTACGCTTGCGCCCGGCATCGGCGCGGCACCACGCACGCCCGGCCGTCCGGCCGACCGCGGCACCGCGGAACAGGGCTATCTGCATTGCGGGCAGAGCGGCGCCGGCCACTTCGTGAAGATGGTCCACAACGGGATCGAGTACGGGATCATGGCCTCGTACGCCGAGGGCATGGGCATCCTGCGCTCGGCCAACGTCGGCAAACGGCAGCAGGTCGCCGACGCCGAGACGACGCCGCTGCGCGATCCCGAGCACTACCAGTACGATCTCGATCTCGGGGAAGTCGCCGAGGTGTGGCGCCGCGGCAGCGTCATCGCCTCGTGGCTGCTCGACCTGACCGCCTCGGCGCTGCTCAAAGACCCCCACCTCACGCACTTCGCCGGCCGCGTCTCCGACTCGGGCGAGGGCCGTTGGACGATCAAGGCGGCGATCGACGAAGCGGTGCCCGCGCCGGTCCTCACCGACGCCCTCTACGCGCGCTTCAGCTCCCGCGGCGAGGCGGAATTCCAAGACAAGCTGCTCTCCGCGCTCCGCTACGAGTTCGGCGGCCACGAGGAAACCAGCGCGACGGGCTCGTCCTAGCCGCGCTGGGCCGAGCGCTCGGCTCCTCGGCTTCGGCGAGGCTGAGGAATCCCTGGCCCGGGGCCGAAAGCCCGGAGGCCGTTTCATAACGTCAGCTATCCATGACGCCGGCTCGCACGTGCGAGGCCGGCGCAGTCCGGGAGTTCGTGTCATCGACATCGGGATCGATCTGGGTACCGCCAACGTCCTCGTTTACGTCAAAGGCAAAGGCATCGTCTTACGTGAGCCGTCCGTCGTCGCCAAGGACGTCCGTACCAACAAGACGCTGGCCGTCGGCGAGGAGGCGCGCCAGATGCTCGGCAAGACGCCGAGCAACATCCAGGCCATCCGTCCGCTGCGCGACGGGGTGATCGCCGATTTCGAAGTCACCGAAGCGATGCTGGGCTACTTCATCAAGAAGGTCACGCGGCAGCGCTCGTTCCTCTCGTGGCTGTTCCGGCCCAAGCCCTCGGTCGTCATCTGCGTGCCGGCCGAGATCACCTCGGTCGAAGAGCGTGCAGTGCGCGACGCGGCCAAGCTGGCCGGCGCGAAGTCGGTCGACATCATCGAAGAGCCGATGGCGGCTGCGATCGGCGCCGGCTTGCCGATCGATGGGCCGTCGGGCAACATGGTCGTCGACATCGGCGGCGGCACGACCGACGTCGCGGTGATCTCGCTGGGCGGGATCGTCGTCTCGCAATCGATTCGCGTCGCCGGCAACAAGCTCGACGAAGCGATCATCCGCCACATCCGCCGCGTCTACAACCTGATGATCGGTGAGCGCACCGCGGAAGAGATCAAGATCAAGATCGGCTCGGCCTACCGGCTCGACCAAGAGTTGGCGATGGAGATTCGCGGACGGGACCTCATCAACGGGCTGCCCAAGACGGTGAAGATCACCTCGGAAGAAGTCCGCGAGGCGCTCTCCGAGCCGGTGCAAGCGATCGTCGAAGCGGTGAAGGCCGTCCTCGAGAAGACGCCGCCGGAACTGGCGGCCGACATCATCGACCGCGGCGTGATCCTGACCGGCGGCGGCGCGCTCTTGCGCGGACTCGACACCCTGCTCGGCGAGGTGACCGGGATCCCGGTCATCGTCGCCGAGGATCCTATGTCGTGCGTTGCGATCGGGACCGGCCAGCGGGTCGGCTTCTCGGGCAACTCGCACCACTGACGGAACCCCGCGCCGGTATCGTTGGTATTGACCGGATGATGCTCTCCGGCGCCGCCGCACGCCGCTCCGCTCGCCTGTCGATCCTCGCGCTGATCGGCGGGCTGGTCGTGCTCGGCGCATCGCCGGCCCCCCAGCCGGCACCCTCGCCCTCGGCGGCCGACGTGCCGCAGACCTCGTCCGGCCCCGACATGCTGCCGGGTTCCGGGTTGACGACCAAGGACTACAAGATCGAGACCGACGAGACGCACTGGAACTTCAACACCGGCGCGTTCACCATGCCGCACCGAGTCAAGTTCTTCCGCCCCGGCACCGACGCGACCAGCGACAAGGCCATCGGCAACTCCAAGGCCGGCACCGCGACGCTGACCGGCGACGTCGTCGTGCACGATACCGGCGATGCGCCCGAGGCCGGCGGCGAGCGCGCGTATCACGGCAACGGCATGGCGACCCTGACCTGCGACGTGCTGGATATCGACTCGAAGGCGAAGCTCTACACCGCGACCGGGCACGTGCACTTCAAGCAAGGTTCGCGCACCGGCGTCGCCGACAAGGGGATCCTCGATCGCACCAGCGGGCTCTTGCACCTCGAGGGTGCGGTGATTCTGCACGACGGCGACTCGTCGCTGGCCGCCAAGAACGTCAACTACAACCTCAACACGAAGGACGTCGACGTCGTCGGTGCGCCGCTGATCATCAAAGAACCGGTCCCGACGAGAGCGCCCTCGACGCCGGGTCCCAAGCCCAAGAAAAAGCGTTTCCCCTTCTGAGCGATATGCTGGGACTGTTCGACGCCGGCGAGTCCGGCGGGAGGACGGTTCGTCAGCCGCTTGCGGCGCGGATGCGGCCGCGCACGCTCGACGAGTTCGTCGGCCAGGAGCAGGTCGTCGGGCCCGGCCGCGCGCTTCGGCGCGCGATCGAAAGCGATCAGATCCCCTCGATGATCTTGTGGGGACCGCCCGGCACCGGCAAGACGACGCTCGCGCAGATCATCGCCGCCCAAACCGGGGCGAACTTCGCCGCGCTCTCGGCGGTCAGCGCCGGCGTCGCCGACTTGCGCCGCGTCGTCGCCGATGCCAAGAAGCTGCGCGCCGCCGGCAAGCGCACCGTCATGTTCATCGACGAGATCCATCGCTTCAACAAAGCCCAGCAGGACGCGGTGCTGCCGTACGTCGAGGACGGGACCATCACCCTGATCGGCGCGACGACGGAGAACCCCTCGTTCGAGGTCAACTCGGCCCTGCTCTCGCGCTCGCGCGTGTTCGTACTGCGCGCGCTCGACGACGAGGACGTGCGCACGCTGATCCTGCGCGCGCTGCGCGATCCCGAACGGGGCCTGGGAGCACAGTCGGTCACCATCGTCGACGACGCGCTCGACGCGCTGGTCGGCCTGGCCAACGGCGACGCCCGCATCGCGCTGGGGACGCTCGAGTTCGCCGCTGCCGCCGCGCCGGCGGCCGAGGACGGCAGCCGCACCATCGACGCGCAGACGATCGCCGACGCGCTGCAGCGCCGCGCGCTCAACTACGACAAGGGCGGCGACGCGCACTACGATACGATCAGCGCTTTCATCAAGACCGTGCGCGGCAGCGATCCCGACGCCGCCGTCTACTGGCTGATGCGCATGATCGACTCGGGCGAGGATCTGCAGTTCATCGCCCGTCGGCTGGTCATCCTCGCCAGCGAAGACATCGGCCTGGCCGATCCGCAGGCACTGGCGATCGCGGTTGCGGCGCAGCAGGCCGCCCACTTCATCGGTCTGCCGGAGGCGAAGTTTCCGCTCGCGCAGGCGACGCTGTATCTGGCGACCGCGCCGAAGTCGAATACGGTCGGACGCGCGTTCGGCGCTGCCGAGGCCGACGTGCAGGGGTCGCGCAACGACCCGGTGCCGCTCCATTTGCGCAACGCGCCGACCAACCTAATGAAGCAGCTCGGCTACGGCGAGGGCTACCGGTACGCCCACGACGACTACGCCGCGATGCAGGCCGAAGGCGATCTGCCGCCGGCACTCGCGCTGCAGCAGAACCTGCCCGATGCGCTGGCCGGCCGGCGCTACTTCGAGCCCGGTTCGCAAGGCGCCGAGGCGCGGCTGCGCGCTTGGATCGACGCGCGTCGTGGCCCGCGCGGAGAAGATGCGAGGGATCCCTTTGCGGACGACGACGACGAGGACGCATGACGACGCGCATCTATCTCGATCACGCGGCGACGACCGTCGTGCGACCGGAAGTCGTCGAGGCGATGGTGCCGCTGCTGGGCAGCAGCTACAACCCCAGCTCCGTGCACGCCGAGGGACGGTCGGCGCGCGCTGCGCTCGACGCCGCGCGCGCGAGCGTCGCCAATATTCTGGGCGTGACGCCGCGCGAGATCGTCTTCACCGGCGGCGGTTCCGAGGCCGACGTGCTCGCGATCGTCGGCACGGCGCGTGCGCTGCGCGAGCGCGGCCGGCACGTCGTCACCTCGGCGATCGAGCACCACGCCGTGCTGCACGCCGTCGACGTCCTCGAAGCCGAGGGCTGGTCGGTGACCCGCTTGCCGGTCGACGTCGACGGCCTGGTCGACCCGGCCGATTTCGCAGCCGCGCTGACGCCGCAGACGACGCTGGCGTCGATCATGCTCGCCAACAATGAGACCGGCACCATCGAGCCGATCGCGGAACTGGCGGCGATCGCGCGCGCGCACGGCGTGCGCTTCCACACCGACGCGGTGCAGGCCGGCGCGTGGCTCCGCCTCGACGCCCCTGCGCTCGGCGTCGACCTGCTCAGTCTCTCGGCGCACAAGTTCAACGGGCCCAAGGGCGTCGGGGTGCTGGTCGTGCGGACCGGCACCGCGGTCGAACCGATCGTCGTCGGAGGCGGCCAGGAACACGGCCTGCGGGCCGGCATCGAGAACCTGGCCGGGATCGTCGGCTTGGCGACCGCTTTGACGTTGGCGGCGGCCGAGCGCGAGGTGGCCGGGGCACGGGTGGCGGCCCTACGCGACCGGCTCGAAGCCGGGATCCGCGCCGCCATCCCGGACGTCATCGTGGCCGGCGCGAACGCGCCGCGGCTGCCCAACGTGCTGGCGGTCGCCTTCGCCGACGCGCCCTCGGACGCGCTGCTGATTCGGCTCGACCTCGAGGGGATCGCGGCCTCGGCCGGCAGCGCCTGCGCGGCCGGCTCGCTCGAGCCCAGCCACGTCGTCGCCGCCCTGGGCCTGCCGGAGCGCTTCCGGTTGGGCTTTCTGCGCTTCTCGCTGGGGCGGCAGACCACCGCCGAGGAGATCGACGCGGTGCTTGCCCGGTTGCCTGGAGTCCTAGTAGGGGTTCGAACCCCTCTTGCCGTGTAACTGAAGAGAAATGTGGGAAACGAGCAACCGTGGCTCGCATGAGCGCGCGGAGGATTGGTTTTGAGTTCGGGGATCGACGGCGCTTTGATTCGCGACGTCCTTGTCGGCATCGGGGTCTTGTTCGTCGGGATAGGCGTCCTGGTGGTCTGCCTGGCCTTGGCGCGGCTGCTCCGCCGGGTGAACGGGACGCTGGATGAGGTCGATCGTCAGATCGGCGCGCTCTCGGCCCCCGTGGTCGAGACGCTCGGCCACGTCGGCGGCATCGCCGACAGCGCCGACGCGGCCGTCGCCAAGCTCGGCACGCTGGTGGGCGCGCTCGAAGTCGTCGCCGGCGGCGTCGAGAGCACCGCGAAGCTCGCGACCGACGCCGTCGCCCCCGCCGTGGTCAACCTCGGGGCGATCCTGGCGGGCCTCACGGCCGGCCTCCGGCGCCTGGTCGGGATTCCCGGGCCGCCCGCTCCTGCGGCGCCAAACGGGGAAACAGCACTCCATGGCTGAGCACGGTAGTGGCGGCGCCGGCTTCGTCACGGGTCTGGCGATCGGCGCACTGGCAGGCGCGACGCTGGCGATGATCCTGGCGCCGCAATCGGGCGAAGACACGCGCGACCTGATGGTCGCCAAAGCACGTGAAGCTGGTGAACGCGCCCGCGACGTCGCCGATGACGCCAACGATTTGTTGGCCCGCGGACGCAAGATCGTCGCCGAAGCGCGCACCCGCATCGACGAGGCCGTCGCGGAGGGCAAGGACGCCGCGGCACGCCAACGCAGTACCCTCGAGAACGAGAGCTAGGAGACAAGGTGGATATCAAAGTCAACGTCCGCGAGTCGGAAGGCGACGCGTACGTCGTCGACCTCACCGGTGAGATCGACGTCTACACCTCCCCGAAGGTCAAGGACGCGATCACCGAGCTGATCGATCAGGAGCACTACAACCTGGTCATCAACCTCGAAAAGGTTCGCTACATCGATTCGACCGGTCTGGGCGTGCTGATCGGCGGCCTCAAGCGCGTGCGCGAGCACGGCGGTTCGGTCAACTTGGTCTGCACCAACCCGCAGATCAAGAAGATCTTCGACATCACCGGCCTGGTGAAGATCTTCGGGATCTTCGACGACGAGCAGAGCGCCATGAAGGCGTTGGTGTGAGTTCCCCCGCTCAGCCGAAGGAACGGACCTCGCACGGTACCGTTGAAGTCAAGATTCCCGGCCGCGCGGAGTGGGTCGCCGTCGCGCGGCTCGCGGTCGCCGCGGTCGCCAGCCGGCTGCGCTTCTCGGTCGATGAGATCGAGGACATCAAACTCGCCATTGCCGAGGCGTGCACGAATTCGATCCAGAGTGCGGGCGGCGTCGACGCCGGCATGATCGAGATCATCTGCGAGGCGTCGGAAGAGGAACTGCGCTGCGTCGTCCGCGACCACTCGACCGGTCACAAGGTCGAGGGCACCAAAGCGACCAGCTTGACCGAGGGACGGACCGAGGAGCTCGGGGTGTTCCTGATTCGCGCGCTGATGGACTCCGTCGAGTATACCCCGGATACCGGGCGTGGGACGGAACTCATCATGACCAAACGCGTTCTCGTCTAAGAGATGTCGTCATCGGCCCCACACGTCGACGAGGAGCGCTGGGACCGCAATCGGGCACGCAAGGCGTTCGCCCGCTTTGCGGAGTTGCGTGCTGATCGTAGCCTCGACGGCGGACCAGACTATACCGGGATCGACGAGTTCGATCGTCTGCGCAACGAGCTGGTGGTCGCTCACCTCAACCTGGTGCGCTACCTGGCCGTCAAGTTCGCCAACCGCGGCGAGGCGCTCGACGATCTGATCCAAGTCGGCACCGTCGGCTTGCTCAAGGCGATCGACCGCTTCGACCTCGAGCGCGGCGTCGAGTTCACCACCTACGCGACGCCCACCATCGTCGGCGAGATCAAGCGCTACTTCCGCGACAAGGGCTGGGCCGTCAAGGTCCCGCGCCGGCTGCAGGAGCTCAACCTCTCGGTCAACCGCGCGATCGAGAAGCTGACCGTCAAACTCGGCCACTCCCCGACGGTCGCCGAGCTCGCCCAACACCTCGGCGCCTCGGAAGAAGACATCCTCGAGGCGCAGGAACTCGGTCAGGCCTACAACCTGCTCTCGCTCGACACCGAACTCAACGGCGAAGGCGACAAGAAGTCGCAGACGCTCGCCGACTACGTCGGCCAAAACGACGCCGGCCTCGAGCTGCTGGAAGACCGCGCCAACCTCGAGCGCGCCTTCCAGGTGCTGACCGGGCGCGAGCGCGTCATCTTGTACCTGCGGTTCTACGAGAGCGTCTCGCAAACCGAGATCGCCAAACGCCTGAACGTCT
>Ga0181531_10002005_pt1 | contig 12770 bp, 9 predicted proteins | sample PEATcosm2014_Bin_38_FD_119743 | JGI IMG/M metagenome (GOLD analysis project Ga0181531, IMG submission 119743) | Peatland microbial communities from MTU Mesocosm Facility, Houghton, MI, USA - PEATcosm2014_Bin11_10_metaG | ecosystem: Environmental > Terrestrial > Soil > Wetlands > Peat | place... | reverse complement strand
CTTACTTCAACACCACTCCGATCGGCCGCGCTGTCACCGGTACGATGCTGGTTGCCGCCATGCAGGAGGACGACGTCCACATCTGGGGCGACGGCTCTACTTTCAAAGGCAATGACATTGAGCGCTTCTACCGCTACGGGCTGCTCGCCAATCCCAGTCTCAAGATCTATAAACCATGGCTCGACACCGCTTTCATCGACGAGCTTGGCGGCAGGGCCGAGATGTCCGCGTTTATGCAGATCTCCGGCTTCGCCTACAAGATGTCCGCCGAGAAGGCCTACTCCACCGACTCCAACATCCTTGGCGCAACCCACGAAGCAAAAGACCTGGAGCATCTTTCTTCCTCCATCAAAATCGTCGTTCCCATCATGGGCAAGGCCTTCTGGCGCGACGAAGTTGAGATCGAGCGCGAAGAGGTCGCCATTCGCTTTGAAGAGGGCTTCCCGGTCGCCCTCAACGACCGACGATTCGACGACCCCGTCGACCTTCTTCTCGAAGCCAATGGCATCGGAGGCCGCCATGGGCTCGGCATGTCCGATCAGATTGAGAATCGAATCATCGAGGCCAAAAGCCGCGGCATCTACGAGGCACCGGGGCTCGCGCTGCTCTTCATCGCTTACGAGCGACTTATCACCGGCATTCACAACGAGGACACTATCGAGCAGTACCGCGACAATGGCCGCAAACTCGGCCGCCTGCTTTATCAGGGGCGGTGGTTCGACTCCCAGGCCATCATGCTCCGCGAATCCGCCCAGCGCTGGGTCGCCAAGCCGATCACCGGCGAGGTCACCGTGGAGCTGCGCCGTGGCAACGATTACTCCATCCTCAACACCGAGTCGCCCAACCTCACCTTCCATCCCGAGCGCCTCAGCATGGAGAAGACCGAATCCACCTTCTCCCCGCGCGACCGCATCGGCCAGCTCACCATGCGCAATCTGGACATCACAGACACCCGCGATAAGCTGCTTACCTACGCCGCGGCCGGCCTGCTGACCCTCAGCAAAGGGAGCGATATGCCCAAATTGAACAGCGGAAAAGAGAAGGAATAGCGTGAGGTACGCCTGAATCGATGTCGAACGAACAACAATCCGGAAAGATGTGGGCGGGCCGCTTTCGCGAACCGCTGGACCGCGAGTTCGAACAGTGGCAGCGGTCGATCGTGTTCGACTGGCGGCTTCTCCCTCAAGAGGTGGCCGCCAGCAAAGCTCATGCGTCGGCTCTTTGCGCTGCTGGCATTCTCTCCGATAGTGAGACAACGGAGTTGCGGGCGGCGCTGGATTCCATTGCCGAGGGTCACGCATCGGCAGTGGGTCAGGCCCTGGTGCGCGATCATCCGACGTCCGAAGACATTCATCACTTTGTCGAATTGTCCCTGGTGGAGCGAGTCGGCTCGCTCGGGCTCAAGCTCCACACCGGCCGCAGCCGCAACGAGCAGATCGCGACCGACCTGCGCCTCTACGTGCGCACCCAGATTGACCGGGTGGTTGAAGCGCTGGCCGCCTGGGCCCATGCGCTGGTCGAGAAGGCACGCGCCGCCGGGGAGTTCGTGATGCCCAGCTATACGCATCTGCAGCGTGCGGAGCCTGTGCTGGTGGCGCACTGGCTTCTGGCGTACGTTGAAATGGTGTTGCGGGACGCGGAGCGGCTGCGCGATTGCTCTGCCCGGCTGAACTATTGCCCGCTGGGCTCGGGCGCAGTCGCTGGAGCGACGCTTGCGCTGGACCGCACGATCGCAGCGCGCGAGCTGGGTTTCAGCGCTCCCACAGCAAATTCGATCGATGCCACCAGCGATCGCGACTTCATAATCGAGTACCTGCACGCACTCACCTTCGTCGGTCTGCACCTGAGCCGCTTCGCCGAGGAAATTACGCTCTTCGCAACGGCTGAATACGGCTTTGTCACGCTGCCCGAGGCATTTTCCACCGGCTCGAGCGCCATGCCGCAGAAGAAGAATCCCGACCTGACCGAGCTGATTCGCGCCAAGGTTGGCCGCATCCACGGTGCGGCGCAATCCGTCACGCTGCTACTCAAAGGCCTGCCTCTGGCCTACAATAAGGACATGCAGGAGACTCAGGAGCCGGCCTTTGCGGTCGAATTCGTACCGCAGATGCTCACGCTCGTCGCGCGATTCACCTCCGCGCTTCAATTCAATCGTCCGCGCATGAACGATGCCGCACAGTCCGGCTACCTGAACGCGATGGCGGCGGCCACTTACCTGGTTGGCAAGGGCGTTCCCTTCCGCACGGCGCATGAAAAGATCGGCCATGCCGTGCGGTTTGCCATCGAAAAGGGCGTCGAGCTGGGCGATCTCACGCTCGATGAACTGCACGAGTTCGGTCCCGAGTTTGACCAGGACTTTTTCCCCGCCGTCACTCTCAGTGCCACGCTCGATTGCCACGACGTGATCGGCGGAACCGCGCGCGAGCGCGTGCGTCAAGCGCTGGCCGCCGCATCGGAGAGGATTGGGCGCATCACAGCGCTCCCGCAGGAGGCCGTCCATGCTGGTGCGTAAGGCCCTGCTCCAGGATGCCTCCAACGTGTACGACCTGGTCAACTCGCTCTCGACGGATGGCACGCTGCTGAAGCGCGCCTTCGCGGAGATCTGCGAAAACATTCGCGACTTCACGGTTGCCGAGTCCGATGGCGGCGTCTTTCTCGGCTGCGGCGCGCTCCATCTCTACGGCCCGCATCTCTCCGAGGTGCGCTCGATCGTCGTGAAGCCTGAAGCCAAGGGCCAGGGCGCGGGAGGCCGCATCCTCGGCGCGCTCATCGAGGAGGCCGAGGAACACGGCATCCAATCCGTCTGCCTGTTCACCCGCATCCCCGACTTCTTTTTCAAATACGGGTTCCGCACTGTCGAGGATAAGTCCGAGCTGCCCGACAAGATCTTCAAGGACTGCCAGATCTGCCCGCGGCTACACCGCTGCGACGAGGTGGCCATGGTGCGCGGCCGCATTCCCCGCATGTCCATCCTTGGACCGCGGCTGGAAGCACAGCAGTTAGTGCGGCTTTCCGTCTAGAGCATTCCTCATGATGGTGCGTTGGGGGGAGCGTGCCATCAGGGGCTAAAGCCCTGTTGATTTAAAGGTCACTTGCGGCACGACTAAAGTCGTGCCCTGACACTTATGGCAACTCCGCGTGAGTTCTTCCACAATTTGCAAAGTCGTGCCTTTCAAAGCAGCGACTTATTCAGGCGGTTCTTAGCTGACTCACTAACTCCGCACTGCCAGCACCGACGCACTCACGGCGACCTGGCCATAGTTCAGCCCGCCGTCTCCGGGGCTCACGTTGCGATGCTGCAAAACGGTGAATCCTTCTTCTTCCAGCCCCACGCGAAGCAGCCGCGCCAGCCGCCTGTTGTGCAGGCATCCGCCACTTAGCACCACCTGGTTAATGCCTGTAGCTGCGCGCGCAAGCGCGGTTGCCTTGACGAACCCGGCCGCGACACCGGCGTGGAAGCGCGCCGCGATCCGCGGCTTGCTTACGCCTGCATGCAGATCATCCACTAACTCGCGCCACAGCGCACCCGTGGAAATGATCGTGGGATCGAGACAAACCGAATCCCGCTCTACTAACTCCATCGGATAGGCTGGGCTATCGTCGGGTTCGTCCACAGCAATCCCCTCCAGCTCAATCGCCGCCTGCGCCTCGTAGTCCACCACGCGTCGATTCAGCACCACCGCAGCCACTGCATCGAACAGCCGCCCCAAGCTCGAAGTCATCGGCGAGTTGATCTTGCGCTCGATCATCCGTTTCAGTACGCGGACCTCGCTCCGCTCTGCGCCGAGCAGCGCCAGCATTTGCTCCGAATCCACATCGAACCCCGCAGCATGAAGCGCTCCCAGCGCCATGCGCCACGGTTCCCGGATCGCCGCCTCACCCCCCGGCATCGGCACATATTCCAGATGCGCAAATCGCTCGAAACCCTCTAAGCGCGCGATCAGTATTTCCCCGCCCCAGATTTTTCCGTCGGAGCCGTAGCCGGTCCCATCCAATGCCAGCCCGATCACCGGTCCCCTGAGCCCATGCTCGGCCATGCATCCGGCCACATGCGCATGATGGTGCTGCACCGCAATGAGGCCGAGCCCACGGTCCGCCGCCCAATCTCTAGCCCACCCCGTCGACAGGTATCCCGGGTGCAGGTCGTGCACTACCGTCTCCGGCTCAATCTCGAAGGTGCGCATCAGGTGCGCCAGCGACTCCCGGAAGAAATCGAGGCCGGTCAGATTCTCCAAATCCCCCAGGTGCTGGCTCTGGTAAACTTGCCGCCCACGGGCCAGGGCAAAAACATTTTTCAGGTGCCCGCCCACGGCCAGCAGCGGCGGCGCATCCAGTTGAAGCGCCGGCGGCAATTCCACGCCCAGCGGCACAAATCCTCTGGCCCGGCGAATCAGTTGCGGGGCCCCATCCACCACCGCCATCACGGAGTCGTCGCATCGCTGAAGGATCTCGCGGTCATGCATCAGGAACGCATCGGCGATGCCGCCGAGGCGCGCCTGCGCTTCTTCGTTGTCGATGGCAATGGGCTCTTCGCTCAGATTGGCGGAGGTCATCACCAGGGCCTTCACGCGCCCATCGGCAAAGAGCAGGTGCTGGAGCGGCGCATAGGGCAGAAAGACTCCCAGCCACGGAATCCCCGGCGCAACCGCCTCAGCAACGCCTCCGCCGTCTCTTTTGCGTGCCAGCACAATCGGCCGCGCGGACGTGGTGAGCAGCGCCTCTTCCTCCGGAGTCAGCGTGCATACCGCGCGCGCCGCCTCCACATCGTTGACCATGACCGCCAACGGCTTGCCATAGCGGCGCTTGCGCTGCCTGAGCCGCATCACCGCGGCATCGTTTGTGGCATCCACGCTCAGGTGAAAGCCGCCAATCCCTTTGATGGCCATGATTTCGCCAGCCAGCAACCGTTCGACGGCCGCAGCCACGGCATCGTCCGCCGCAATCGCCGCGCCGTCCGCCTCCACCAGCCAGACCCGCGGGCCGCAATCCCAACAGGCGTTCGGCTGGGCATGGAACCGCCTGTTCAGCGGATCGTCGTACTCCGCCTGGCACGCCGCACACATCTTGAACCGCGCCATCGAGGTCTGCGGGCGGTCGTAGGGAATCCGCCGAGTGATCGTGAAGCGCGGCCCGCAGTTGGTGCAGTTCAAGAAGGGATACCGGTAGCGGCGGTCCCTGGGGTCCAGCAATTCCCGGAGACAATCCGGGCAGGTCGCCGCATCCGCCGGAATTCCTGTGCTGACCCGGCCCAGGATCTCGCTTGCAACAATCCGGAAGCCTGCCTCCGCTGTCGCCGCCAAATCCCGCACGACGATGGAATCGATCTGGGCGAGCGGCGGAGCCTCCGCGAGCAAGCGGGCAAGAAACGCCTCCACTCTTGCGGGCGGCCCTTCAATCTCGATGGTCACTCCGTCCGTGTCGTTGCCAATGAACCCGGCCAGCCCCTCCTCCGAGGCCAACCGGTAGACAAATGGCCGAAACCCCACCCCCTGCACTACGCCACACACCACCACCCCGCGGCGAATTGGCAGCGCTTCGTGCGGTCCTTGTTCGGGATGGGTTGCGTCAGTCACGGAGAAGCCTCTCGCCGGAGACAAGGATAGCGCATGGGCAGCATCCGCCTGGTCCGGCTCGAAGTTCGAAATCGGCGGATCGTCGGCGGGAAGTGGCAGACAGGATGGACACGGGAATGCAGTCTTCAGAAGCCAACCAGCACCGGCTCCATCTCGAGGCGCAGGCCGAAGCGGGCTTCGACTGCATCGGCAATCTGGGTGGCGAGGGCCAGAATCTCCTTTGCCGTGGCATGGCCGCGGTTGATGAGCGCAAGCGTGTGCCTCGACGAGACGCCGGCCGCACCCAGCGCGTATCCCTTGGTGAAGCCGGCTTGCTCGATGAGCCAGGCAGCGGGCACCTTGACCCGGCCGAGATTCTCTGGGCCCGGCCCGGCAGGAAAGCGCGGCGGTTCCTTTCCGCCGGCGGCCGCGATGCTTTGCAACTGCTCCTCGGTGACGATGGGATTCTTGAAGAAGCTGCCGGCGCTGCGGCAGTCGGGGTCGCCCTCGACCAGCAGCATCCCTTTGGTCCGGCGAACGCGGCGCACGGCGGCGGCCACCTCGACAAGGCTCAGTTCGGCGCCCTCGGGCCGACTCTCCTGAATCGCCCGTTGCAGGTCCGCATAGCGCAATGTGGGCGCGCCGGCGAGGGTCAGGCGGTAGTCCACACGGGTCACGATGTACCGCCCGCGCTCGGTCGAGTTGAAACGGCTGCGCCGATACGCGAACTCACACTCGGCGGCGGAAAGCTCGACGAAGGCGCGCGCCTTGAGGTCAAAGGCCCGCACGCGTTCGATGGATGAGGCCACCTCTTGCCCGTAGGCGCCGACATTCTGCACGGGAGTCCCGCCCACCGTGCCGGGGATCCCCGCCAGGCACTCGATGCCGGTGCAGTTGTCTTGGACGGTGCGCTCCACAAAAGCATCCCAATCCTCGCCCGCGGCAGCCTGATAGAGCTTCGGGCTCGAGGGCTCCGAATTCTCGTGAGCGCCGGCCTCGGCGATGCCTCGCAACCCCACTCGCAAGACCAGGCCGCCGAATCCAGCGTCGGAGACCAGCAGGTTGCTGCCGCCTCCCAGAACGAAGAGCGGGACCGCGCGCTGCTTTGCCCATGCGGCTGCCTCCACAATGTCGTCCTCGCCGGCGGCCTGGACAAACCAGCGGGCCGGGCCGCCGAGGTCGAAGGTGGTGAAGGGCGCAAGCGGCTTGTTTTCTTCCATGAGCATCGGCAAAAGGCATACCAACGGTTTTAACGATAGAATGGTTACAGGCAACTTCCCTGCCGGAGGCGACAATGTATCCAGAACTGATGGTAATTCCGATGCGCGAGGAATTGGTGCGCGCCGGTATCGAAGAAACCCGGACCGCGGAGGATGTGGACGCGGCGCTGGCCAAGCCAGGCACAACCATGTTGGTGGTGAACTCGATCTGCGGCTGCGCTGCGGGCAAAATGCGGCCCGGGGTGCGGCTTGCGCTCACCCACTCGGCCAATCTGCCGGACCACAAGATCACAGTTTTTGCCGGCCAGGACCACGAAGCCACGGCACGCGCCCGAAGCTATTTCGAGGACAATCCGCCCAGTTCCCCGGCTGTCGCCATTTTGCGCGACGGCAAGCTGGTTTACCTGATGCAGCGCTTTGTCATCGAGCAGGCCACCGCGCCGCAGATTGCCGGCGAACTGGCTCGCGCATTCGACGAATTCTGCGCGAAGACGACGGCGTAAACAGCTTCTAGCCGTTAGCTTCTAGCTTTCAGCTTCAACAGCCGAACGGCCTCCGCGTGAGAGGCCGTTCGGCGCTGCTTCTTGAGTTCGCCCCCGCTCAGTCGCCTTCGGCCGCCACGGGCAGCTTCTGCACCTTGCTGTGCTTGATCGAGTAACTGAAGTAGATCACCAGCCCGATCAGAAGCCAGACAATCATCACAATCCACGTAATCCGGGCCAGACGGGACATGAGAAACAACGCCGTCCCGATGCCCAAAATCGGCACCAGCGGCACCAGCGGCGTTTTGAACGGACGTACCATCTCAGGATGCCGCACTCGCAGCACCCATACCCCCGCGCACACAATCGTGAAGGCCAGCAGCGTGCCGATGTTCACCAGTTCCGAAAGCCTGCTGATGGGCAGAAACGCCGGCATAATGGCTGCGAAAGTTCCGAACACGATTGTCGTGATCCACGGCGTGCGGAACTTCGGATGAATCGCCGAGGCCCACTTCGGCAGCAGGCCGTCCTTCGACATCGAATAAAACACGCGCGACTGGCCAAGCAGCATGACCAGCATCACCGTGGCCAACCCGAACACAGCGCCGATCTTCACCAGCATCGAACCCCAACCTACCCCCGTTGCGTCAATCGCCAGCGCCACAGGCGCCGACACGTTCAGCGTCTTGTAGCTGACCAGTCCAGTCAACACCAGGGACACCAGGATATAGAGGATGGTGCAGACAACCAGCGAGCCTAGAATGCCGATGGGCATGTCCCGCTCAGGATTCTTTGCTTCCTGGGCGGCTGTTGAGACGGCGTCAAACCCGATATAGGCAAAGAAGATCGATGCTGCTGCCGTCGGAATGCCCCACCATCCGAAGTTGCCGTGCCCATCGGCGGGCGGAATGAATGGATGCCAGTTCAACTTGCCCACTTCGGGGTGGACGAAGAGATAATATCCCCCGACCACCAGGAAGATTCCCACGATGCAGAGCTTGATGATCACGATCGCCGAATTGAAGTTGGCGGATTCCTTGATGCCGATCACCAGGATGGTCGTAATCACCATGACGATGGCAACCGCGATGAGATTGCAGATGCCTGTCACATGCGGTAACCCGGCATCGATCACGCCTGGCGGCAGCGACATCCGGTCGATCCACACCCCCTGATACCTCACCAGCACATTGCCCGTGGTGGTCGTAAATGCTGGTGGAAGAAAGATACCCAGTTGCTGCAACAGGCTGTTGAAGTAGCCCGCCCATCCCGATGCCACCGTCGAGGCGCCAAATGCATACTCCAGCGTCAAATCCCACCCGATAATCCACGCCACCAACTCGCCCAACGTGGCGTAGCCGTAGGTATAGGCCGAGCCCGCAATCGGAATGATCGAGGCAAACTCCGCGTAGCACAGACCGGCAAACGCGCAGGTCAGTCCAGCCAGCACGAAGCTCAGCGCCACGGCGGGTCCGGCATGAAGCGCGGCGGCCTGTCCGGTCAGTGTAAAAATGCCCGCGCCAATCACAGCGCCAATACCGAGCGTGATCAGGTTTAGCGCGCTAAGCGAGCGCTTGAGCGTGTGTTCGCCCTTTTCGCCGGCCTCTAGCGAGAGCATCGACATGGGTTTGATACGAAGCAGCCTGGACATGGATGAGGGACTTCCTCCTCAGCGGTTGGAATCGGATTGAGTTTCTGCGGCTTGAATCCGGCTTGTGGGCCTTTGCGACCAGAGAAGATAGACAGGGATGCCGAGCAAGACCAGAACCAAGCCGGGCCACGTGTACTGGGGCTTGTATCGCAATAATACGATACGTATCCAATCGGCAATCAAGGTTCATCGTCTTGTCCACCTTCCAGCCGGCCCCAAACGAATGCTCCAAAAAGAATCACAAGGAATATGTCGATGAGCAATCCCGGTAATCCCGGCGCCAGAAAAAGATAGATCGCCACACATGCCGTCACTAGCGCAGCGGTCGCTACAAGACGCTTGCGTCCACCTACCCACTCAGAGAAATGCGAACGGAGAAAATAAACTGGAATCCCCAACACTACAAGCACAAGGCCGGGCCACGTGTACTGGGGCTTGTATCGCAATAATACGATACAAATCCAACTGGCCAGGACGATATAGACCGCGGGCAGCACCGGATAGCCTAGCGCTCTGTAAGGCCGGGGCGCATCCGGGCGCTTGAAGCGCAGCACAAACAGACCCACGATGGTGAGGATGTAAAAGACCAGCACTGCGAAGATGATGTAGTCCAGCAATTGGCCGTAGGAGCCGGAGACGCACAGCAATGTGGCCCAGCAGGCCTGCACCAGCAAGCCCGCCACCGGCGTCTTGTAACGCGGGTGCAGATTGCCCACGGACTTGAAGAACAGCCCGTCGCGGCTCATGGCATAGTAGACGCGCGCTCCGGCCAGCGTCATTCCGTTGGCGCAGCCGAAGGTCGAGATGAGAATGGCCGCGGCCATCAGGTACGCTCCGCCGGAGTGAAAGATCTGCTCCAGGGCAGCCGTTGCCACCCGATCCTCGGTGGCATGCTGGATTCCGCGGGAAAGCACCGAAGCGCCATTCGGGTCGCCGTGCATGGGCAGGACCAGCAGATAGCCCAACGAGACCAGAAAGTAGACGGTCAGTACGAAACCGGTACCCAGCACCAGCGAAAGCGGGATATTGCGCCTGGGGTTCTTCACTTCGCCGGCGGTGAATGTGATGTTGTTCCAGGCGTCGGCGGAGAAGAGCGAACCGACCTGCACGACGGCCAGAATCACCAGCATGTGCACAAGGACAATGGGGCCGCCGACGCCCACCTGCACCGGGTGCAGCGAACTCCACCCGGCATTCTTCCAGAACTGGCTCCAATCGGAGGCAAAATTGGCCTCCCATGCGGCGGCGTTTCGCCCCACCGTAAAGGCGAGCAGAATGAGCGCCGCCAAGGACAGCGCCTTGGCCGTGGTGAAGATGTTCTGGATGAGCGCCCCTAGCCGGACGCCGAAGATGTTGACGATGGCCAGGAAGAAGACGACGACGATGGCGGTGAGGTTGGCGGTGCTGACGCCGATCTCCATGTTGCCCAGCACCATCGGCCCGACCCTGAGCGCGGGAACGTGGGCGATGTGCCAGAGCCAATGGGTGGTCGAGATGGCGGGGAAAAAGACGCCAAGAAACTTGCCGAAGGCCACGCAGACGGCGGCGATGGTGCCCGTTTGGATGACCAGGAAGAGCGTCCAGCCGTAGAGAAAGCCCCACAGCGGCCCCAGCGACTCGCGCAGGTAAACGTATTGGCCGCCGGCCTTGGGCATCATGGCTGCGAGCTCGCCGTAGCTGAGCGCGGCGGTCATGGTGAGGATGGCCGTGACTACCCATGCGCCCAAAAAGAGCGCCGGGGAGTCCGTGCCGCGGGCAATGTCCGCATCTACGATGAAGATGCCGGAGCCGATCATGGAGCCGATGACCAGCGCCGTCGAGCTGAACAGGCCAAGGCTTTGCACCAACCTGGGTGCGCCAGGCGAGGCGGAGACGTCTGTGTTACGGTTCAGGTCGGGGGTCGCCACTTGGAAGATTTCTACCCGATTTCAGCGCGAATGTCTTTCTCTTTCTGAGAGTGTACAGATTCGGGACAGTTTGGGGCTCCGCCCAGCGTTGTCCGGTAAGACATGAGCCGCGCTCAGGCCGATGCATTTCAGCCCAGTTCGGCGACCCATTTGCGGAACTCGGCCGCAGGGTCCGGCTGATGGAAGATGGCCTCAGAGACGGCGACGACATCGGCTCCGGCAGCCAGCACGGCGGAGGCGGTGGCCAGGGTGATGCCGGCGACAGCCACCAGCACCGGGCCGGGTCCGGCCTGGGCACGCAGCCAACGCACGCCTTCGAGGCCAATGGGAGGCTTTGCAGTCTGTTTGGTGCGGGTGGGAAAAACGGGGCCGATGGAGAGATAGTCGACCGGAGCCAGCAGGATCTCGGGAAGTAGCGAGTCGCTGCCGCCAAAGGTTCCCACGATGCGCCCGGGACCCACGAGGCGGCGGGCTTCGCTGGGCGAGACGTCGCCCGCGTCCACGTGCACGCCGTCAAATTCAACCCAGTCAACCAGATCGGCTCGATCATCGAGAATTAGCTTCACCTTTCCGTGGGGTAAAATGACACGCAGGAACTCGGCGTCGGCGAGGAGTTCGGCGTCGGCGCCGGTCTTGTTGCGGTATTCGAGGAGCGTGACTCCGGCGTCGGCAAGCGAACCGCCGACCCTGCGCAGGAACTCGGCGCGGCCGGTGGAAGGAAGAATCGAAGCGTCGAGTATCGGGTAGATCCTGGGAAAAGAAATGGGCATGGAACAAGGGTAGCAAGTTGGGGGTCATCCGAGGCGCCGGCTGCCAAACTTCGGCAACCGGCCACCCTCTACCAACTGCTGTCGCTACATCTCGTCCGCCGAGGGCCCGTACATGCCGGGGATCGGCTTGTCGAGAAGGCGCAGGTAGACTCCCAACTGCGCACGGTGGTGGATCGAGTGGTCGAGAACCCAGTTGCGCCAGACCGAGCCCTTCGATTCGTCTATCCAGGCTTGGCCGCCGGCCACGAATTTCCAGTTCTCATCCCACTTTTCCGGCGCGAAGGCGGCCAGCTCCGTCTTGGCTTTGGCGGTATCCTGGTCGAAGCGCTGCAGCAGGGCCTCGGTCGATGCAGGCATGTAGGGTTCGAACTTGTGGCCCTCAGGGAACTCAAGCTTGTCGGTGGTCAGAGTGGTAATGGCCCACTCTCCGGCTGTCTCGGAAAGGTGCCCGGCCAAGCGTCCCAGCGCCATGGACTTGGCATGGGGTTTATAGGTGAAATCGGCGTCCGCCGGGATGGCCGCAAGCATTTTGCGGGTCTTGGCGGTCTCGCGGTCGTATTCGGCAATCAATTCTTTCTGAGAATCCATCGTGCAACCTCCTATGTTGCGAAGCCAGCATACCTGAAGCTTGCGTGAAAGCGAAGAAAAAACGAAGAACGGACGATAAATTCACCCAGGCAGTGAGCGCAAGGTCACTTGCGGCCCTTGGCCGAGGGTCCGGCGGGTGATCGGGCCCGGCGCGGCAAGGAAAAGGCGACGTAGGCCCCGCCGACCGGGGACTTGGGGTCGCGGCCACCGCTGGCGGCGATGACTATGTATTGCCGGCCATCGATCAAGTAGGTGGAGGGGGTGGCCACTCCGGCAAACGGCAGCTCTGTCTGCCAAAGCAGCTTGCCGGTACGGCTGTCAAAGGCGCGGAACTTGCGGTCGTAGACCGTGGCTGCAATGAATAGTACGCCGCCGGCGGTGACGATGGGGCCGCCGTAGCTCTCCGAGCCCGTGTTCGCGATGCCCTGACGGACCAGGTCTGGGTACTCGCCGAAAGGAATCTTCCACAGGTATTTGCCGGTCTCGATGTCGATAGCATTGAGCGTTCCCCAGGGGGGCGCGATGGCGGGGTATCCGTCCGGATCGAGAAACTTGCGGTAGCCGGTGAACGTGTATTTCTCGAGCTCATACTCCGAGGCG
>Ga0181531_10002004_pt1 | contig 12770 bp, 10 predicted proteins | sample PEATcosm2014_Bin_38_FD_119743 | JGI IMG/M metagenome (GOLD analysis project Ga0181531, IMG submission 119743) | Peatland microbial communities from MTU Mesocosm Facility, Houghton, MI, USA - PEATcosm2014_Bin11_10_metaG | ecosystem: Environmental > Terrestrial > Soil > Wetlands > Peat | place... | reverse complement strand
GGCAGCACCGTGCGCAGGCCGATAAAACTGGCATCGCACACCAGCGCCTGCACCGCCTCGCCGATCTGCGCCGCGGTCAGATGGCGCGCATTGGTCTTCTCATGCACCACCACGCGCGGATCGCCGCGCAGCTTCCACGCCAGTTGCCCATGCCCGACATCCACCGCATGAACCCGCGCTGCCCCGCGCGCCAGCAGCACATCGGTAAACCCGCCGGTCGAAGCTCCCACATCGAGGCACACCAGCCCCGCCGGCGCCAGCCCGAAATGCCCCAGCCCGAAATCCAGCTTGAGCCCCCCGCGCGAGACCCAGGGATGGTCCTGCCCGCGCACCGCCAAAGGCTGATCCGCGCCCACCGCATCCCCCGCCTTCGCCACCCGCCGCTCGCCCGAAAACACTTTTCCGGCCAGGATCAGCGCCTGCGCCCGCGCCCGGCTCTCCACCAGGCCGCGCGCCACCAACGCCTGATCCGCCCGCATCTTGCCGCCCGGCAAACTCATGCGCCGCCCCCGGGGCCAGGCTGAGTCGGCCGCGGCGCAACCTCATGTGAAAGGAGCAATGCGCCTCCCCGCCTGTTGTGATTGCTCATGTGCGGTGCAATATCGCCCGTCGCGGCGGCGCTCCCAAAAAGCCGCCCAAGACCGGTCGAGGAGTACCAGAGTGGCGGTTCCGTTAATGCAGGCGGCGCGGGTCGGCGCCTACGTGGTCAGGCAGCACCTGGCCGGCCGCAAGCGCTATCCCCTGGTGCTCATGCTGGAGCCGCTCTTCCGCTGCAACCTGGCCTGCGCCGGCTGCGGCAAGATCGACTACCCCGACGAGATCCTGAACCAGCGCCTCTCGGTCAAGGACTGCCTCGACGCGGTGGACGAATGCGGCGCCCCGGTCGTCGCCATCGCCGGCGGCGAGCCGCTGCTGCACAAGGAACTGCCCGAAATCGTCCGCGGCATCCTTGCCCGCAAGAAATTCGTTTATCTCTGCACCAACGCCCTGCTGCTCGAAAAGAAACTCGATCAATACGAACCCCACCCCTATTTCAGCTGGGACATCCATCTCGACGGCGACCGCGAAATGCACGACTGGGCGGTCAGCCAGCAAGGCGTGTTCGACCGCGCCGTCAAGGCCATCAAGGCCGCGAAGGCCCGCGGCTTCCGCCTCTCCATCAACTGCACCCTGTTCGACGGCGCCGACCCCGAGCGCGTCGCCAAATTCTTCGATGAAGCCATGGCGCTCGGCATCGACGGCATCATGACCTCGCCCGGCTACGCTTACGAACGCGCGCCGAACCAGGCGCACTTCCTGAGCCGCCAGAAAACCAAGCAGCTCTTCCGCGACATCCTGAAGCGCGGCGTCGGCCGCGGCTGGAAATTCAACCAGAGCCCCCTCTTCATCGACTTCCTGGCCGGCAACCAGAGCTACCGCTGCATGCCGTGGGGCAATCCCACCCGCAATGTGTTCGGCTGGCAGCGCCCCTGCTACCTGCTCGGCGAAGGCTACGCCAAAACCTTCAAGGAGCTGATGGAAACCACCGACTGGGACGCCTACGGCACCGGCAATTACGAAAAATGCGCCGACTGCATGGTGCATTCCGGCTACGAAGCGGCCGCCGTAGTGGACGCGGTAAAACACCCGCTGAAAATCGCCGCCGTCGCCCTACGCGGCCCGCGCCTTGCCGGAAAGATGGCTCCGGAGATCGATCTCACCCACCAACGCCCCGCCGAATTCACCTTCAGCCGCCACGTGCAGGAAAAGCTGGCCGATTTGGCGGACGCGGCGGATTAAAAAGGCCAGGGCTCTGCCCTGGACCCGCTGGGGCCCGTAGGCCCCAGACCCCATTTAGCGCTGCGCGGCTTTTCCCGGCAGTCATGATATGGATTTTCAGGCTTCGCCGTTCCCTCAAACGAATCCTTATGAATCGGGGTCTGGGGCCTACGGCCCCGTCGTGCGCAGCACGCCTCCGGCGTGACGGGTCCAGGGCAGAGCCCTGGCCTTTCTTTCCGCTACCCGATCTCTCCAGCGGCCCGGTACCCGCTTTGCACCGCGCCCTCCATATACCCCTGGAACTGCAACGACGTGTGCTCGCCGGCAAAATGCAAATTCCCGGCGCGCTGTGACTGAACCCCCGCGAACCCGGTGTACTGGCCAACCTTGAAATAGCTGTAGGCGCCGCGTAGGTGCGGATCGATGTTGCCATCATTGACCCAGGCTTTTTGCGGGCCGGCCCCCCACGCGGCGGTCATGCCGGGAAACACCGGTTCCATCTCCGCAAGCATGTCCCTGACGAGCGCCGCCGGCGCAGGCCCCGCATCGTCCCCGTAGGTAAGCCCATAGCGCGCAGCCAGCGACGTGCCGGCGTGGCCGCCCGGAAACCCGACATACAGGCCGGCGCGCCGCCCGCCCGGCTGAATGTTGCCGGCATCCCACCCACTGCCCACCCGCGCGTCGGTAAACAGCGTGCCGCCAAAACCATCCTTGATCCACGGACGCCCGGCGACCTGAATATAAACCTTCGCGTTGCTGCCCAGCGCCGCGTGCGCCAACGCGTCACGCTGCAGCGGCGTGAGCGAAATTTTGCGTAGTTTCACGTCGCGCAGCGGCGGCGGCGGCAACGTCAGCACAACGTGGTCCGCTTCCACCTCAACGGTGCCTCCATCGGTCGCGAACGAGCAGCGGTACCGCCCGCCGGCGGTCTCACGCACCTCGAGCAATTGGTAACCCAGATTGATCGTGCCGGCCGGCAGGTCCCCCGCCATGCCATAGATTATCTGATCGTTGCCGCCGTTCACCTGATACTTCTCGTCCGACCCGGCCAACAGCGGCGTGTCGCGCGGCTGGTAGCCGCTCTTGTCGCTGGCGTCGTAACCCAGCACGTAAATCAGGTTCAGCGCCGATTGCTGCTCCGGCGGACCGCCGAATTCGTCGATCACGTCCGCCAGGCAAAGCGCGCCGAACCGGCCTCGCGTGCCGCCCGGAACATAGCGATCGACCCAGTCGGTGACCGACATGTTGTCCCACGCCCGGGCCCGCGGACTGGCATGGCGATAGGTAGCACTGGGCGCCTGGCGCACCGCGTCGCGGAACAGCGCCCAGGCATATTTCTGCCAATCCTGCGCCAGCGACGCGGCGCTATAAAGCTGGCCGCCGAACCAGCCCGCGAATTGGCTGCCGTGGCCCTCATGCAGGTTCACGTCGTCGAGCGTGAGGCCGAATTCGGCCGCCAGCGCCCGCATCCGCTTGTGCTCCGAGGAGATGAACTCGCCATGCTGCTCGGCGATCACGCCGCCGTCGAAATAGCCGCGCAGCGTGGTGACGCGGCCGCCGATATGGTCGGCCCACTCATAAATGCTGGCCGCGATGCCGCGACGCAGCCAAAGCGCGCGGGCGCACGCTAGGCCCGCGAGGCCGGCGCCGATGATCACCACGCGCGGTTCGGCGTCGGCGCGCGCCGCCCGGGGGCGGAGCGTGGCCGCGGCGCCGGCGAGCAACACGGTGCGGCGCGGCAGGCGCGCGCGGCGCGCGGCGCGGATTTCCACCACCTCATCGACCGGGGTGCCGGTGGCGGCCGCCTCGGTGCAGGCGGCCTGAACCTCCCGCAGCAGGCGTGACAGCGGCGCGTGAAGGGTTTGCTTCATGGTGCGGTACCTGAATTGCGCGGCGATGCTAACCGGGTGACGCCGGCGGGTTCAATCGTGCAGAATGGCGGGCCGGACGACGGAGAATTGCGTGCGATTTCACCTGCTGATCGGCCTGCCGCTGCTGCTTGCCGCCGCGCCGCCCGGCGGCCGCGTGACCTTCCAGGTGATCGACGAGACCGATCCGCAGGAAATCAGCGAGGACACGGTGATTTTCATCGACGGCACCCAGGTGGCGCACTTCGTGCTGGACAAGCACCACACCGCCATCGTCGCCGACGTGTCGTTGCCGGCCGCGGCGCAGTACGACTACGCGCTGTGCGGCCGTATCACCGTGGCGCTGCCGGACGGGCGCGCGGAGGAGCGGGTGGTGGACGGCGGCGCTACGCTGAAGGACGTCGACGGAAAGCTGTTTCGCGCGTTGGCAGCTAACGATTTTTCGATTTTTTATCTCGCGGACGCGAGGAAGGATGATCAGGATCCGTCGAAGGATGTGCGGCATACCAATGCTTGCAGTCTGCCGGTTTCATAAAAGAAGGAAAGCTGGTGGGGCGAAGCCGCCCCCCCAGACCCAAGGCTTTCATTTTTTGGGGAGTTCTTGCGATGGAGGGCGATGGATTTTTGACGCATGCTAGCGCGCATGGCGTCGCGGATACGCTTGAGCGGCTGGAGGCGGCGGTGGCCGCTAAGCAGTTGACGATGTTTGCACGCATCGATCACGCGGCCGGTGCGGCGGAGGTTGGCATGGCGCTGCGGCCGACGACCGTCGTGATATTCGGCAATGCGCGCGGGGGTACGCCGTTGATGCAGATGCAGCAAACGATCGGATTGGATTTGCCGCTGAAGATGCTGGTATGGGAAGATGCCGATGGCGCGTGCCGAATCAGCTACTCGGATCCCACGTGGTTGGCGCGGCGGCATGGCATTGATACCGATTTTAAGCCGGTGGCCGCGATGACTGTGCTGCTGAACGATCTAGCGCACGCGGCGGGTGGCACGTAATAGGATCGTTATTGCAATTAAATGGGGTCTGGGGCCTACGGCCCCAGCGGGGTCCAGGGGCAGAGCCCCTGGCCTTTACTCATCTGCCGCCAACCGAGCCGCCTGATCCTCGGCAGTGAGCGCATCGATGAAATCGTCGAACTCGCCCTGCATGACGCGATCGATTTTGTAGAGCGTCAAATTGATGCGGTGATCCGAAACGCGCCCCTGGGGGAAATTGTAGGTGCGGATGCGTTCGCTGCGGTCGCCGGTGCCAACCTGCGATTTGCGGTCCGCGGCACGCGTCGCGGCGAGCGACGAACGTTGCGCTTCGTACATACGGGCGCGCAGGATCTTCATCGCCTTCGCACGGTTCTTGTGCTGGCTGCGTTCTTCCTGCATCGCCACGATAATGCCGGTCGGCAAATGCGTGATGCGCACGGCGGATTCGGTTTTGTTGACGTGCTGGCCGCCGGCGCCTGAGGCGCGATAGACGTCGATGCGCAGGTCGGATTCGTTGATGTCCACGTCGACTTCCTCGGCTTCCGGCAGCACGGCGACGGTGACGGTGGAGGTGTGGATGCGGCCCTGGGTTTCGGTGGTCGGCACACGCTGCACGCGGTGCACGCCGGACTCGTATTTGAACCGCGCGAACACGTTGCGGCCGGTGATTTCGGCGATGCCTTCTTTCAGGCCCCCGAGCTCGGTGTCGCTGTATTCCATGATTTCGAAGCGCCAAGCGTGCAGGGCGGCGAATTTCTGGTAGGCGGCGAACAGGGCGGCTTCGTCGCCGCCGGCGGCGGGGCGGATTTCGAGGATGGCGCTGCGTTCGTCCGCTTCGTCCTTCGGCAGCAGGGACAGGCGGATTTCGTGCTGCAGGGCGGGCAGGCGTTCGCGCAGGCTGCGCAGTTCGTCCTCCGCCAGTTCACGCATTTCGGGATCGGTGAGCATGGTTTCGGCGTTGGTCGCCTGGCGTTCGACGGCGCGGAGTTCGTCGATGCGGGCGACGACCGGCTCGATATCGGAGAGTTCGCGGGAGGCGCGGACGAAATCCTCGCCGGAAATGGCGTCCGAAAGTAGGGCGCGCAGTTCTTCCGCGCGCGCGACGATGCGGTCCAGCTTTTCGTCGAGGTTGAGGCTCATTTGGCGGCCAGGTGGGCGGGGAGATCGGCCAGGCCGATTTGCGTTTGCGTGCCGGTGGAGAAATCCCTGACGGTGGCGGCGTTGTTGGCGAGTTCGTCGTCGCCGATGATGATGGCGGCACGGGCGCCGATCTTGTTGGCGCGTTCCATGCGGCGTTTCAGGTTGCCGCGGTAGGCGATCTCCGCGCGCATGCCGGCGCGGCGCAGCGCTTGCAGAATATCCAGGGCGGCAGGCTCCGCGGCGTCGCCTAGCGGAATGATGGCGACGGGGCGCGGCGCCGGTGGGGCTTCGGCAAGCAGCATGGCGAGGCGTTCCACGCCGGCGGCCCAGCCGACCGCCGGCGTGGGTGGGCCGCCCATTTCGGCGACCAGGCCGTCATATCGGCCGCCGGCCATGACCGTGCCTTGGGCACCCAGGCGCGTGGTGACAAATTCGAACGCCGTGTGGCTGTAATAGTCGAGGCCGCGAACGATGCGGGGGTTTTCTATGTACGGAATTTTGAGTTGGGTAAGGTGGCGCTTGACGCCATCGTAGAATGTGGCGGCGGATTCAGTGAGGAACGGCGCAATCGTCGGCGCCTGCCCCACCAGCGCACGGTCCTTCGGGTCCTTGCTGTCAAGGATACGCAACGGATTTTTCTCCAGCCGCTCCTGGCTGTCGTGCGACAATTCGCCGCGGTGCGCGGCAAAATGCGCGATCAGGGCGGCGCGGTAGGCGGCGCGGCTTTCCGCGTCGCCAAGCGTGTTCAGCTCCAGCACCACATCGCCGGCAATACCGAGTGCGTTCAGAATATCCCAACCAAGAGCAATGATTTCCGCGTCCGCCAGTGGTTCGGACGGGCCGATCAGCTCGGCGCCGATCTGAGTGAACTGGCGATAGCGCCCCTTCTGCGGCCGCTCGTAGCGAAACATCGGCCCGGCATAGAACACTTTTTGCGGCAGCGACTGGGTAAGGCCATTGCTGACCAGCGCACGGCAAATGCCCGCGGTGTTTTCCGGCCGCAGCGTAACGCTATCGCCGCCGCGATCGAGGAACGTATACATTTCCTTGGTGACGACGTCGGATGTGTCGCCGAGCGTGCGGGCGAAGACGCGCGTGTCCTCGAAAATCGGCGTGGTCCATTCATCGAACCCGTAGGTGGCGGCGGTGGCGCGCGCGGTGGCGATCACGTGGGTGTGGCGGCGTTGGTCCTCGCCGAGGATGTCCTTGGTGCCGCGGATGGGTTGCAGGGGGTCCACGGATTATTGAATGAAGGGGTTGTGGCGGCGCTCAGCGCCGATGGTGGAGTTTGGGCCGTGGCCACATATAAACGTGAAATCGTCGCCGAGCGGGAGAAGCTTGGTTTTGATGGCGTCGATCAGCGCTTCGTGGTCGCCGTACGGAAAATCGGTGCGGCCGACCGAGCCCTGGAACAGCACGTCGCCGAGCTGGCCGAATTTCAGCGCGCGGTTGATGAACACCACGTGGCCCGGCGTGTGGCCCGGGCAATGCAGCACGTCGAACACGTGTGGGCCTACCGCGACCTGTTCGCCTTCGGTCAGCCAGCGGTCCGGGGTGACGTTGCGCAGGCCGCGCATGCCGAACATCTCGCCCTGGCGCTGCAACCCTTCCAGCAGCATGGTGTCGCGCGTATCGGGTCCGACGATTTCAACCGGAGCGCGGGCGGCCAGGATTTCGCGCAGTTCCATGGCGCCGCCGGCATGATCGAGATGGCCGTGGGTGAGCCATAGGGCGCGCACGTTCAGTTTCTGGGCATCGATGGCGGCCACGATTTTGGGGACTTCGCCGCCCGGATCGATCACCACGGCTTCCTTCGTGGCGTCGTCCCACAGCAGCGTGCAGTTTTGCGAAAACGGGGTGACCGGCACGACGCCGACGCGAAGATTGGCCATTTATCCAAATCCTAAGAAGAAGGAAGGCCGGGGGCTCTGCCCCCTGGACCCCCGTCGGCGTGCCGCCGCTGTCTTAAATGAAGGGGGTCTGGGGCCTCCGGCCCCAGCGGGGTCCAGGGGCAGAGCCCTTGGCCTTACTTCCTTTCTTTCAACGGCACGAACGCCAAATCCTCCGGCCCCACATAATTAGCGCTAGGCCGGATGATCTTATTATCAATCCGCTGCTCGATCACATGTGCGCTCCACCCGCTCGTCCGCGAAATCACGAACAGCGGCGTAAACAAGGCCGTCGGCACGCCCAGCATGTGGTAACTCACCGCACTGAACCAATCGAGATTCGGGAACATCTTCTTCGCGTCCCACATCACGCTTTCCAGCCGTTCCGCGATGCTGAACATTTTCAGGCTGCCGGCATGTTCGGAAAGCCGCCGCGCCACCTCCTTGATCACCTTGTTGCGCGGATCGGAAACCGTATAGACGGGGTGACCAAACCCGATCACCACCTCCTTCGCCGCCACGCGCGCGCGGATATCGGCTTCCGCCTCATCCGGCGTTTCGTAGCGCTTCTGGATTTCCAAGGCGGCCTCATTGGCGCCGCCATGCTTGGGTCCGCGCAGCGCGCCGATGCCCGCAACGATGGCCGAGTAAAAATCGGCCCCGGTGCCGGCCACCACGCGGGCCGCGAACGTTGACGCATTGAATTCGTGTTCGGCATACAGCACCAGCGACGTGTGCATCGCGCGCACCCAGATTTCCGGCGGTGTCGTGCCATGCAGCAGATGCAGGAAATGGCCGCCGATGCTGTCATCGTCGGTTTCCACGTCGATGCGTTTGCCGTTCTGCGCGAAATGAAACCAATACAGCAGCATCGACCCCAGCGAGGCCATCAGCCGGTCGGCGATATCGCGTGCCCCCGGATGGTTGTGATCGTCCTTTTCCGGCAGCGCGCAGCCAAGTGCCGAAACCGCGGTGCGCATCACGTCCATTGGGTGGGTGCCGGCCGGCAGCTCCTCCAGCACGTTCAGCACCGCATTGGGCACGCCGCGCAGCGCCTTGAGCTTGCTCTTGTAGGCGGCGAGCTCGGCAACATTGGGCAGCTTGCCATGCACCAGCAGGTGGGCGATTTCCTCGAACTCGCAGGCTTCGGCGACGTCGAGGATGTCATAGCCGCGGTAATGCAGGTCGTTTCCGGTGCGCCCGACGGTGCACAAAGCGGTGTTGCCGGCGGTCACCCCCGACAGCGCCACGGATTTTTTCGGTTTTGGGCCGACCGGGGCATCCATGGCGTCGTTCATGCGTGTCTCCTTTGCGTGCGTGGCTTTAGCCTCGCGACACGGCTTTAGGCAAAGTTTGTGGGCAGACGCAACGCCTCGCGGCCGGTTTGGGGGCGCGGCCAGCGTGCTCGACGAGATTTCCAAGGGGTGTGCCCCCGGGACATTAACCGGCTAGGCGCATTTTCGCATGGCTGGCGCGCGTTTCGAAACCCCAAGTCCGGCCCCGCGGCGCCGACACACAGGCTTTGGCCAGGGGCCGTGCCCCTGGCCGTTTTCACCCAACAGGCGAGATCAGACCGCCTTTTTCAGGTTCGGACTTGCCTTGAAGCGCACCGTCTTGCCGGCCTTCACCTTCACCGGCTCGCCGGTGCGCGGATTCATCGCCTTGCGCGCCTTGGTCTTTTTCACAGTGAAGGTGCCGAACGATGGCAGCGTGAAGCCACCTTCCTTCTTCAACTCCTTCACGATCGCATCCATCAGCTCGCCGGCGGCAACGTTGGCGGCAACGCCGGTGCAGTTAGTGCTGTCCTGGATGACCTTGGCGAGGAATGCCTTGCTCATAACTGGTTCCTTCTTGTCCGTGCGGATGTTTCCCACGGCGCGGTTGGCGGGTTTCAGTCGGTCCGCACTCCAGTGCCGCCCGCAGGGTCCGGCCCGGCTTGCGATCCCACCAGGGGTTGCCGGAAAAACCTGGATGCGTCGGGCGACTCTGAAAGTTTGACCTTTCGTGAGTGCAATAGCGCCTTCATGGGGTGCCTGCAAGCGGATCGGTGCCGTATTTCTCAGTGAGCCGCAAGAGGCTTGGCGGCCATTCGCACAGTTTCTCCGCCACGCGGCGGAAAAGCCGGCTGCCATTCCCGCCCCGGCTGCAGCGATGCAAGCGGATTGTAGAACGGGTCGGCGGCGATCGCATCCGCCCAGCGCGCGCGCAGGCGGCGCACTTCCAGGCTTTCCAGGCCCGCACGGGCACCCGCGTAGTGGCGGCCGAGTGACAGCGACTCGTAATGGAACAAGGTCGCCGCGGGACCATAGATGACTTTGTGGCCGGATTGCCGCACCCGCAAGCAAAGATCGACATCGTTCAACGCCACCGCAAAAGCTTCGTCCATGCCGCCAAGTTGCCGGTAAAGCTCGGTACGTATCAGCATGCAGGCTGCGGTGACCGCGGAAACCTCGCGTGCCATCAAGGCAATGCCATGCGGCCCCGGATCGGTGCCGGCCCGCAGCCGGCCGGCATGTTCGCACAGATTGGCAAGACCCAAGATCACGCCTTCATGCTGCACCATTGCGTTGCCATACAGCAGGCGCGCGCCGACGGCGCCCACCTCCGGCGATTGCATATGCGCCACCATCGCATCCAGCCAATCCGCATCAATCGGCGCCACATCGTCGTTCAGCAACAGCAGCAGGTCGCTATCTACCAAGCGGGCGGCGGCGTTGTTCACGGCGGCATAGTTGAACGGCGCGATGTCCAACGGCAGCACGCGCAGGCGCGGCAGGGCGGCAACCGCGCGCAGGATCGGCTTGCGCGCGGCATCCGGCGCCGCCAAGGCCAACGCCACAGTGAAATTATTGTAAGAATTTGTTGCAAGCACCCGCCGCAGGCAGCGCGCCACATGGCTAGCGCGCGCGGCGCTCGGCACCACCGCCGTGACGCTGGGCGCGAACGATGCTGCCCGGCGCAAGCGCGGACCAGGCTGCACCGACGGCACCGCCCCGGCTTCTCTATGGGTCAAGATGCGCCGAATGTGGGCCATCGCACCCGGGTAAAGACCGGCCAGCATCTCGCGCGCTTCCCGCGCCTGCGCGGGCAATTTCGGCGGCGCCGCCGGCCATCGGAACGCCCCGGCACCAAGCAGGGCAAACCCCGATTGCAACAGCAAACTATCCGGTGCCGGTTTGAACAACGGATCGGCGCGGGTCCCATCGGGTAGCAAACGATCGCAATCCGCGGTGAGGCCGGCGGCTTCGGGGCACGCGCAAGCCGCATGAGCAAACCATGCCAGCGCGTGCGGCGACAATACTTCGCCAGGCGCCACAATAACGATCCAAGCGGCGTCAACCGCGTCCCAGTCGACCACCGAACGAATGCGCAACATGGCCCGCGCCGGCTGCAAACTCTGCGCGGCCACCGCCTCCACCGTCGCCGCGATCGAAGGTCCATCCCCGACCACCACCACCTGCACATCGAAATCCGGCGCCGGCGGCGGCGCGGTTTCGAACCACGCAATCCAGGCGGAATACGGCGGCACATCGCCCGCGCGTGCCGGCGCCTGCCCCAGCAGCGCGCGCACGCGGCCAAGCGCACCTGCCGGAGTCCCCGCCAACGCGGTCGGCAACATGCGCCACCCCCGCCACAGCAGCGCCAGCGCCGCCTGCCACCTTCGCAGCACACGCACGTTCACCTCGAGCGTCGGCACCACATCGGCGAACACGCGCAGGCGCAGGCCGATCGCCTCGTTCGGCACATGCACGATCGTGCCGCGCTCGGTGCGGCCGCCCCGCCGCCGCGCCGGGCCCAAAAAGAACTCGCGCACCACCTGGCCGCGCGCCGCATCCGTCAGCTCGAGCTTGGCCCACCACGCGCCCGCGCCGGCAGTCGCCAGGCGCACCACACACCAGGCGCCGGCGGCGCCGGGCGGCAGCGTCGCGTCCACCACGGCGCCGCCCTGCGAGGGCGGGCTCAGCACGCCGGCAGCCACAATGGGTGTGTTCGGCATCGGAATCCCCGGGAACAATTGCGGACCATGCCGAGTCGCCCCCGATTCGCGTCACCGCGAGTCGCAAACCGAGTCGCCGCCCCCTGCCCTTCGCCCCGCATCCCGCGTAAGAGCGCCCCGCCATGAACGCCATCAACCCAGCCCTGCTCCCCGCCGGCCTGCGCGACCTGCTGCCGCCGGAGGCCGAAACCGAGGCCGCCGGCGTGGCGGCCGCCATGCAAGTGTTCGCATCCCATGCCTACCGCCGCGTCAACCCGCCGCTGCTCGAATTCGAGGAGAGCTTCCTCGGCGGCTCCGGCGCCGCCGTCGCCGACCAGAGCTTTCGCATCATGGACCCCGACAGCCACCGCATGATGGTGCTGCGCGCCGACATCACACCGCAAATCGCCCGCATCGCCGCCACTCGTCTCGCCGGCGCGCCGAGGCCGCTGCGCTTGTCCTATGCCGGCGAGTGCGTGCGGGTGCGGCCGAACGGGCCTGGCGCGGACCGCCAGGTGCCGCAGGCCGGTATCGAGCTGATTGGCGCGGATAGCGCCGCGGCCGATGCGGAGGTGATGCTGGTGGCCGCCGAGGCGCTGGCGGCGCTTGGACTGGCGCGCGTGAGCATAGACCTGACGTTGCCGACACTGGTGCCGATGCTGCTCGAGGATGCCGGGCTGGACGAAGCCGCGCGGCGCGACTTGTCGCACGCGCTGGATCGCAAGGATGCCGCCGAGGTAATGCGCCACGGTGGCCCGCTTGCCGCCATGCTAACCAATCTGCTGCTCGCGGCCGGCACCGCGCAACCCGCACTGGCGGCCCTGCGCGCCGCCAACCTGCCGCCCGCCTGCCGGGCCCTGGCAGAGCGGCTCGAACAGGTCGCCGCCCTCGTGCGGCAAGCGGCCCCCACGCTGCGCCTGACCGTCGATCCGGTCGAATTCCGCGGCTACCGCTACCACACCGGCCTGGCCCTTAGCATTTTCGCCCCCGGCTGCCCCGAGGAACTCGGCCGCGGCGGCCGCTATTTCTCCACCGACGGCGAACCCGCCACCGGCATAACGCTCTACGCCGACGCCGTGCTCCGCGCCGCCGGCCCCCGCGCGGAGCGCCCCACACTGTTCGTGCCCGCCGGCACCCGTCCAGAACTGGCCG
>Ga0181531_10002001_pt1 | contig 12791 bp, 13 predicted proteins | sample PEATcosm2014_Bin_38_FD_119743 | JGI IMG/M metagenome (GOLD analysis project Ga0181531, IMG submission 119743) | Peatland microbial communities from MTU Mesocosm Facility, Houghton, MI, USA - PEATcosm2014_Bin11_10_metaG | ecosystem: Environmental > Terrestrial > Soil > Wetlands > Peat | place... | reverse complement strand
CTCGGGCATTTGCTGGTGAACCTGGACGGGCTCATCAACGGCGAGACCGGGTTCTCTCTGATCGCCATCTCGGTGTTTCCTCCCGACGCGCGCCGCGCCGACAACTACTGGCTGGCGTACGGCGTGACGGTGTTCCTGGTCGGGCTCGTGTTCGTGCTCCTACGCAGTCGGCGCGGCGTCGCGATTCAGGCGATTCGCGACGACGAAGAGGCCGCTGCGTCGGTCGGGGTGCGCGTCTTCGCCACCAAGCAGATCATCTTCGTGCTGGCGGCGCTGGGCTGCGCCGCGGCCGGCTCGATGACGCTCTCGACGCTGATCAGCTTTCAGCCGCATACGTATTTCAGCGTCCAGTGGACGGCATACATGATCTTCATGACGCTGGTCGGGGGGCTGGGTACGTTCGAGGGACCGATCATCGGCGCCATCATCTTCTTCTGCGTCGAGACGTTGTTCGGCGGGAGCGGCGCCTGGTATTTGGTCGGACTGGGTGCCTCGGCCGTGCTGTTCTCGCTCTTTTTCCCGCGTGGTATCTGGGGTGGGCTCTCGAGCCGCTTCGGCTGGCAGTTCTTGCCGGTCGGCTACGAGGTGTGTCTTCCCAAACGCGAACCCTCAGGAGAGTAAGGTCATGTCGTCAACGAGCGCGGTTCGGGCGGCCGTCGTGCGGTGCGCAGGGGGCCCGTTCATCATCGAGGCCGCCGCGCTCGCCGCCCCACGCGCCGACGAAGTCCTGGTACGGATCGTCGCGAGCGGTATGTGCCACACCGACATGGTCGTGCGCGACCAGGTGTATCCGGTGCCGCTTCCGATCGTGCTCGGCCACGAAGGCGCCGGCGTCGTCGAGGCGGTCGGCGAGCAGGTCACCAAAGTCGTGCCGGGCGACCATGTCGTGCTGACATTTCTCTCGTGCGGGACCTGCCGCGCATGCCAGACCGGCGTCGCGGCCGCGTGCGAAGATTTCAACGCGCTCAACTTCGCGGGCGCGCGATTGGACGGATCACACGCGCTGAGCGCCGCCGACGGCGGGGCGCTCCACGACCGCTTCTTCGGCCAGTCGTCGTTCGCGACGTATGCGATCGCTGGCCAGCGCGGTGTCGTGAAGGTCCGTCGCGATGCCCCGCTCGAGGTGCTCGGCCCGCTGGGCTGCGGCTTTCAGACGGGTGCCGGGACCGTGCTGAACGCGCTCGAGGTCGGTGCCGGCGCCAGCTTTGCGGCCTTCGGCGCGGGTGCAGTAGGCTTGAGCGCAGTGATGGCAGCGCATGCCGCCGGCGCGACGACGATTGTGGCCGTGGACGTCGTGCCCGAGCGTCTCGCGCTCGCCCGCGAGCTTGGTGCAACGCTCACGATCGATCCCCGCTCCGAGGATCCGGTCGAAGCGATCCGCACCGCGACAGGCGGGGGCGTCGAATTTTCCCTGGACTCGACATCACGCGCCGACGTCGTTCGGCAAGCCGTCGAAGCATTACGACCGCGCGGCGTGTGTGCCGTCGTCGGCGCCTCCGCGCCGGGCACGCAGCTCGTGGTCGATCTCATGGACCTCATGCAGAACGGCAAGACGATTCGCGGCGTCGTGGAAGGCGACAGCGTCCCCGACGTCTTCATCCCGCAACTCGTCGACCTGTTCGTCCAGGGGCGCTTTCCAATCGACAAGCTGGTTCAATTCTATCCGTTCGCCGAGATCAACGACGCAGCAGCGGACAGCGAACGCGGTCGAACCATCAAACCGATCTTACGGGTCACCGAAGCGGCGTAGCCGGCGGTTCAGGCGTGGTGGCGGAGCGTCGCTTCGATGCCGGCGCGCGCGTTGCGCATGGCGGGCAGCACGCGCGCGAACATCTCGTCCTTGGTGGCGCGCGCTTCGGGGATGCAGACCGTGATCGCGGCGACGGCGAGCTCGCGCGCGTCGCGCAGCGGGATCGCGAGCGAGCGCAGCCCCAGCTCGAGTTCGCCGTCGACGAGCGCGTAGTCGTCGGCGCGGGCCTGCTCGACGATCGCGCGCAGTGCGCTCGGATCGGTGATCGTGCGCGCGGTGTACGAGGGGAACCGCGCGGTGGCGAAATACCGCTCCAGCTCCGCTTCGGAGAGCCCCGCCAAGAGCACGCGGCCCATCGCGCAGACGCTCGCGGGCAGTCGCCGACCAACCCCGAAGTTGACGTTCATGATGCGTCCGGTCGGCACGCGCAGCACGCACACGATGTCTTCACCGTCGAGGACGCTCGCGGTGCACGTTTCCCCCAGCGTTGCGACGAGCTGTTCGATGCATGGCTGCGCGGCATCCCACACGTCGAGCGACGCCAAATAGGAGAAGCCGAGTTCGAGGATCTTGGGCGTGGGCCGGAAGCGGCGCTCGTCGAGCACGACATAGCCGAGGTGTTCGAGGGTCAGCAGCAGACGGCGCGCGCCGGCGCGGGTGAGTCCGGTGCTGACGGCGACTTCGGAGAGCGAGAGGGCGCGGCGGGCGTCGCCGAACGCGCGGATGACCGCGAGCCCTTTGGCGAGGGACTGGACGTAGTCGGAGGCCGGGAGCGCCGGGGGCTGACCCGGCGGCGTGCGCACCTTGTACATTGTTTGCAATGGTGTTCTCCGTCCGGAGGATATTGCTTTCTCCCTCCCAAGACCGCGGCGTGGACGAGGTCACCGTCGCTGGGAAACTGCAGGGGGCCGCGGCGCGCCTGCGCCAGACGTCGGGCCGTATCGCCGAGAACGCGCTGATCCAAGCGGTTTCGGTGCAGCAGATCGCCGACGTGGCCGCCGATTCGGCGCGCGAGCTGGCCGTCGCCCTGCACGACGTTCGCGAAGCGGCGAAGCAAGCGCGCCAGGCCGAGCACCGGGTCACCGCAACCGGTGCCGAGATCGACGCGCTGGTGCGCGCGGTCGAGACCCTGGCCGGTGCGGCCCGCGCGGGCAGCAGTTCGATGGGCGAGTTCCTCACCGCGCTCGGACGCATCGACGAGATCGTCGAATTCGTGCGCGAGGTCTCGGAGCGCACCAACCTGCTCTCGCTCAACGCGGCGATCGAGGCCGCGCGCGCGGGCGAGCACGGCCGCGGCTTCGCCGTCGTCGCCGCCGAGATCCGCAAGCTCGCCGACTCGACTCGCTCGGCCACCGCCGAGATGGAGAAGCTGCTGGGCGCGGTCCGCGTGGGCGGCGAAAAGACCGCGCAGTTGGCCGAAGCCTCGGACGCGTCGGTGCGCGAGGGCGAGACCGCCGCCGCCGGCGCGCGCGATGCGCTCAGCGCGATCGCGTCGGCGGTCGGCGCGACGGCATCCGCGTTCGACGCGGTCGAGCGCTCGATCGAAGCGACGCCTGGCAGGCGATGGTGCGACCGGTGCCGCTGCACCTGCTCAACGAGGCGCTCCGGCGGGGCGAGATCGACGGCCAAGCCGGCAACTCGTTGCCGATGTGCATGGCGACGAAGATCTACGAGACGCAGCGCTTCCTGACGCTGACCGCGCACTCGTTCGCGGTGCAGGTGATCGTCGCCAACGCGGCCTGGTACGAGGCGATCGGACCCGAGCGCCGCGCGCGCGTCGCGGCGGTGGTCGCGGAAACGATGGCGTGGCAGACCGACGATCTCGCGCGCGCCGAGCGCACCGCGTTATCGGACTTGGAGAAGCGCTTGGAGATCACGCGCCTCACCGACGCCGAGCACCGCGCCTTTGTCGGCGCGACGAGCGCCGCGTACACGGTCATCGAACGGCTGGTCGGCGCGGAGCCGATCGCGCACATCCGGCGTGCGGCCGAACAATCGCGCCCGGGACGCAGCACCGCGCGGGCATCCTGACGAAAGGAAGTTTCCACCAACGCGCCAACGGATGCGTTCGGATAGAGAACTGAAGTTCGGTATCCGAACAAAGGAGCTTTCCGATGGTCGAGACCGCCACCCGTCTCCACACCGTGTTCGGTTCGCTCGGCGACTACCACAAGGGCAGCGTCGAGCTCGTCTCCGGCAGCGTCAAAGAGTACGCCTTCTCCAACGTCTTCGAAGTCGCGGCGAGCGCGAAGCCGTACGAGAAGACCGTCGTCGGCAAGAACTTGGAGTACGTCATCGAGGCGGTGCGCGCCGAAGGCACCTCGCCGTGGTACGCCTGCTCGCACGACGAGTTCGTGATCGTGATGGACGGGCGCCTCGACATCGCGTTCGTGCAGCTCGAGAACGCCGCCGCGGTCGCACCCGAGAACACCGAAGGCACCGTACTCGTGCAGGGTGAGCCGAAGGGCAAGAAGATGGGCCTGGTCCGCGCGTCGCGCGGTCACCAAGCGCTCTTGCCGGCCGGCGCCGCCTATCGCTTCACCGCCGCGCAACCCGCGGTGTTCCTCCAGCAGACGATCCTCGGCCCGCTCTCGCGCGAGCGCTGGGGCGAGATCTGCTTGCGCTGACGAGACAAGAGAGAGAAGAACGCATCATGGCAAGTCTCGAAGAAGCCGTGCCGACCGCGCTGCCCGAGCTCGTCGACGCTTCGGCGCCCGATTCGATCACCGGCTACCGGGCCTTCACGCTGGGCGGATTCCAGTTTTCGCGCGACGGTTATTTCGCCACCATCACCTGGCCGGTCAAGAACGGCGCGCGCCAATCGCACACCATGGCCGTCGACTACTTCCTGCGCGCGCTCATGCGCGACGTCGCGTGGGGGTTCTTCTACGGGTGGGTCAACTTCGATCACGTCTTCGGCACCAAGAACCAGTACGGCACCGTGCAGGTCTACGGCGGTCGCTACAACGAGGCGTTATACAAGGCCGGCGTCGCCTACGTCGAGACGTTCGAGTCGCCGATCGTGATGGCGACCTTCAAGGCGATGCTCAGCGACTGGACCAACGCCGGCTGGGATCCGTTCGCCGCACCGGAAGAGACCGGCAAAACGGTCTTCGGGCCGAAGAACGGCGACAACGACGCCGCCATCAACCGCGACCGCGTCGTCTCGCGCCGGATGGTCAGCCTGCCGGGTGACTCGGCGCTGCGCACCGACGCCACGCACCCGATCAACCGCCACTTCACCGACGTTCCGCAGGAAGAACCCGAGGTCGTGTGCGAGCCCGGCTTCGAAGGCCAACTCGCGGCATACAACCTCTTCGCCTACCTCTCGCGCTCGGACGTGACGTGGAACCCGTCGGTGGTGAGCGTCTGCAAGCAGAGCCTGGCCTGCCCGACCACCGAAGAGTTCATTCTCCCCGTCAAGCACGGCAACGACCGCATCGAATGGTTCATCCAGTTCTCGGACCACATCGTGTGGGACGTCGAGGACAAGGAGACCGGCCGTCCGCGGGCACGGGTGACGATGCGCGCGGGCGACGTCGCGGCGATGCCGGCCGACATCCGTCATCAGGGCTACTCGCCGAAGCGCTCGATGCTCTTCGTGTGGGAGAACGCGACACCGGGACTCCCCGAACGCTACGAGCAGGGCGAGCTCGCACCGTACCCGGCCGAGTTCTGAGCTCGTTACGCACCGGGTTGTTCATCGGCAACCGGTTCGTCGACGCGCTCGACGGCCGCACGCTGCCGGTGATCAACCCGCACGACGGCTCGACGCTGGCGGCGATCGCGCTCGCCGGCGCGGCCGACGTCGATCGTGCGGTCGAGGCCGCCCAGGCGGCGTTTCCCGCCTGGAGCCGCTTGGCGGCAGCCGATCGCGGTCGCCTGTTGCTCGAGCTCGCCAATGCGATCGAAGCGAACGGCGAGGAACTCGCGCAACTCGAATCGCGCGACACCGGGCACCCGATCCGCGACACTCGCCGTCTGGATGTGCCGCGCACGGCGGCGTGTTATCGCTACTTCGGCGGCATGGCCGACAAGTTCGAAGGGACGGTCATCCCGGTCGACGCCGGCTTCCTCAACTATGTCACGCACGAGGCGATCGGGGTCGTCGGGCAGATCTGCCCCTGGAACTTCCCCATCATGTTCACCAGCTGGAAGATGGGGCCGGCGCTCGCGGCGGGCAACACCGTCGTACTCAAACCGTCCGAGCTGACGCCGCTCTCGACGCTGCGGTTGGCCGCGATCGCCGCCGAGGTCGGCTTCCCCGCCGGCGTCATCAACGTCGTGCCGGGCTTCGGCGACGAAGCCGGGCAACGGCTCGTCGATCACCCCGACGTGCGCAAGATCTCGTTCACCGGCTCGACCGCCGTCGGCCGGCGGGTGATGGAAGGGGCGGCGCGCACCCTCAAGCGCGTCGGTCTCGAGTTGGGTGGGAAGGGCGCGAACGTCGTGTTCGCCGACGCCGATCTGGACGCGGCGATCGGCGGCTCGGCGTTCGCGATCTTCCACAACCAGGGACAAGCGTGCATCGCCGGCTCGCGGCTGATCCTGCACGAAGCGATCGCCGACGAGTTCCTGGCGAAGTTCGGCGCGCTCGCCGCGTCGATTCGGGTCGGCGACCCGCTCGACGAACGCACCGAGATGGGGCCGCTCACGTCGGCCGTGCATCGTGACCGGGTGATGAACTACGTGCAGATCGCGCGCGACGAAGGCGGTACGATCCTGCAGGGCGGCAAGGCGCCCAGCGATCCCGCGCTCGCGAACGGCTTCTACGTCGAGCCGACGATCGTCGCGGCACCGCTCGGCTCGCGGGTCACCTGCGAAGAGGTCTTCGGTCCGTTCGTGAGCGTTGCGCGCTTCCGCACCGACGAGGAGGCGCTCGCGCTGGCCAACGCGACCGAGTACGGCCTGGGGAGTGGCCTGTGGACGCGCGATCTCTCGCGCGCACACCGGTTCGGTCGCGACATCCGCTCGGGGATGGTCTGGATCAACGCGTACAAGCGCGTCAATCCGGGTTCGCCGTTCGGCGGCGTCGGGGCGTCGGGACAGGGCCGCGAGATGGGCTTCGAAGCGATGCGCCAGTACACCGAGCCGAAGTCGGTGTGGGTCAACGTCGATGCGCGAATCCCACCCTTCTATCCCCGCTGACGCCGCCGCGCTCGCGCGCGGCTTCGTCTACGAGGGAACGCCGACGCGCGTCGTGTTCGCGGCCGGCGCGATCGACCTGCTGGCAGGCGAACTCGACCGCGCCGGAATCGGCGGTGTGATGCTGATCGCGGGCGAGGAACAGCAGTCACCGGCGCGCGCGGTCGGTGCTGCGCTCGGGCCGCGGCGGCGCGGCACGTTCACCGAGGTGCGCGAACACGTCCCGGTTGCGCTGGCCGAACGCGCGCGAGGCTTCGCCGGCGAACTGGGTGCGGACGGCATCGTCGCGCTCGGCGGCGGCTCGGCGATCGGCCTGGCGAAAGCCGTCGCGCTGGTGAGCGGGCTGCCGATCGTTGCCGTGCCGACGACCTATGCCGGCTCCGAGATGACGCCGATTTACGGGCTGACCGAAAACGGTCGCAAGACGACCGGCCGCGATCCGCGCGTGCGCCCGCAGGTCGTGCTGTACGATCCGCTGCTCACCCGCACGCTCTCGCCGGAGCTTTCGGCGGCCAGCGGCCTCAACGCGCTCGCGCACGCGGTCGAGGCACTCTACGCCGTCGACGCGAACCCGGTCGTCTCGCTGATCGCCGAGGAGAGCATTCGCGCCCTCGCCAGCGGGTTGCCGCGCGCCGTCGACGCGCCCGACGACGTCGACGCGCGCGCGAGGTGCCTGTACGGCGCGTGGCTGGCCGGGATCGCGCTCGGCTCGGTGTCGATGGCGTTGCACCACAAGCTCTGTCACACCCTCGGCGGTACCTGGGACCTGCCGCACGCGCGCACCCACGCGGTCGTGTTGCCGCACGCCGCTGCGTACAACGCACCGGCCGCGCCGAGCGCGATGGCGCGCGTTGCGCGCGCGCTGGGGGTCGACGATGCGCCGCTCGGCCTGTCCGCGCTCGCGCGCCGGCTCGGCGTCCCCGGCACGCTGCGCGAACTCGGCTTTCCATCGGCCGGCCTCGACCGCGCCGCCGATCTGGCCGTCGCTTCACCGTATCCCAACCCGCGCCCGATCGAGCGCGACGCGATCCGTGCGCTGTTGGCGCGCGCGTTCGACGGCGAGCTCGCGAGGGCGTGACACCCACACACCGGAAGGAGGCACCACGATGGGAAGTTCGTACGACCTGACCCGCAGCCGCATGCTCGGTCTCACCGCAGCGGGCGCCGCTGCCGCGACGCTCGGCGTGCGCGGACCGGCGCGCGCAGCGCGCACGATCACGCTCGGCTTCGTCTCGCCGCAGACGGGTCCACTGGCCGCGTTCGGCGAGGCCGACAGCTACGTGCTCTCGACCTTGCGCAAACGGCTCGCCGACGGCGTGACGATCGGCGGCACGAAGTATCCCGTCGAGGTCGTCGTCAAGGACAGTCAGTCCTCGGACAACCGCGCCGGCGAAGTCGCCTCGCAATTGATCTTGCAGAACAAGGTCGATCTGATGCTCGTCTCCTCGACGCCGGAGACGACCAACCCGGTGGCGGATCAATGCGAACTCAACGGGGTGCCGTGCATCTCGACGGTGACGCCGTGGCAGGCGTGGTTCTTCCCGCGCCACGGCGATCCGGCCAAGGGCTTCGAATGGACCTATCACTTCTTCTGGGGTCTCGAGGACGTCGAGTCGGTGTTCCTCGGGATGTGGAATCAGGTCGACACCAACAGGCTCGCGGGCGGCCTCTTCCCCAACGACGGCGACGGCAACGCCTGGGCCGATCCGGTGCACGGCTTGCCGCCGGTGCTCGCCAAAGCCGGCTACAAGCTCGACGACCCCGGTCACTATCAAGACCTGACCGCCGACTATTCGGCCCAGATCAGCGCCTTCAAGAAGGGCGATTGTCAGGTGTTGACCGGCGTGCCGATCCCACCTGACTTCAAGAACTTCTGGACGCAAGCCCATCAGCAAGGCTACCGCCCGCGCATCGCGTCGATCGGCAAGGCGCTGCTCTTTCCGAGCACGATCGAAGCACTCGGACCGATCGGCAACGGCCTCACCAGCGAAGTCTGGTGGTCGCCGAACCATCCGTTCCACTCTTCGCTGACGGGGCAGTCGGCGGCGCAGCTCGCGGCGGCATACAGTGCCGCGACCGGCAAACAGTGGACGCAGCCGCTCGGCTTCTCGCACGCGCTCTTCGAGGTCGCGCTGCACGTGCTCTCGCACACGTCCGACGTCGACAAGAAGGAAGCGATTCGCGACGCGCTCGCGACCGCGAGCGTCGACACCGTCGTCGGGCCGGTGCGTTGGGGTCACGGTCCGGTGAAGAACGTCGCCAAGACGCCACTCGTGGGCGGCCAATGGGAGCACGGCAAGAAGTATCCCTACGAGCTGGTCATCGTGGAGAACAGCGACGCCAAGATGATCCCGCTGCAAGGGAAGGTCAAGCCGCTCGCATGACCTCGCTCGTCGAGGCACGCGGCCTCGCCAAACGGTTCGGCGCGCTGCGTGTCGTCGACGAGGTCTCCCTCACCGTGGCTCCCGGCGAAGCGCTTGGGATCATCGGCCCCAACGGCGCCGGGAAGACGACGCTCTTCAACCTGCTCGGCGGCGACTACGCCGCCGACGCAGGGTCGATCGCGTTCGCCGGTCGCGACGTCACCCGGATGGGACCGGCGGAACGGGCACGGATCGGGATCGGACGCACCTACCAGATCGCCGATCCGTTCCTGCAGATGAGCGTCTTCGAGAACGCGCTGGTGGCGGCGACCTTCGGCGCGCGCCGCGGTGCGGCGGCGGCCGACGCGCTGGCGGTCGAAGCGCTGCGGCGCACGCATCTGCTCGCGAAGGCGAACCGCCCGGCCGGATCACTGCCGCTGCTCGACCGCAAGCGGCTCGAAGTCGCGCGCGCGCTGGCGACCGATCCGAGCCTGCTGCTGCTCGACGAGATCGCCGGTGGCTTGACCGAAGCCGAAGCGCACGAGGTCGTCGCGCTGGTGCAGGACGTCGTCTCGGCCGGCGTCGCGATCGTGTGGATCGAGCACGTCGTCCACGCGCTGTTCGCGGTTGCGACGCGCCTAGTGGTGATGGCCGACGGAAAAGTCTTCGCCGAAGGTGAGCCGCGCGCGGTCCTCGATCGTACCGACGTACGGCGCCTGTACCTGGGAATCGAGGCATGATGCTCGAGGTTCGCGGCCTGGAGGCGTTCTACGGCGACTTCCAGGCCCTCTTCGGCGTCGATCTCGTGGTGGACGCGGGCGAGCGGGTCGCTCTGGTGGGCGCCAACGGCGCCGGCAAATCGACGCTGCTGCGCAGCATCGCGGGCACGCGGCGTTCGCGACCCGAGGCGATCGTCTTCGCGGGTCGGCCGATCGGCGGGCTGCCGCCCGCCGAGGTCGCACGGTTGGGTATCGCGCTGGTGCCCGAAGGCCGGCGGCTCTTCCCGAGCTTGACGGTCGAGGAAAATCTGCGTGCCGGGACGCTGGGCGGTCGCACCGGCGCCTGGACGCTCGATCGCGTGTACGCGCTCTTCCCGATCTTGCGCGAGAAGCGCAATGCGCCGTCGACCTCGCTCTCCGGCGGCCAGCAGCAGATGTGCGCGATCGGTCGCGCGCTGATGGCGAACCCGCGACTCTTGCTGTGCGACGAGATCTCGCTCGGGCTCTCGCCGGCGGTCGTCAAGCAGGTCTACGCCGCGCTCGACGAGGTCTGCGCCGGCGGTTTGGCCGTGGTGCTGGTTGAACAGGACGTCGAATTGGCGCGGGCCAGTACCGAGCGGGTCGTGTGTCTCCTGCACGGGCGGGTCACGCTGGGCGGCCGTTCGCGCGAGCTGGAGCGCGAGACGATTTCGCGCGCGTATTTCGGAGTATAAGCGGTGGTTTCGCTCGACACGATCGTCCAAGGCGTCCTGCTCGGCGGCCTCTTCGCGCTCTTCGCGCTCGGTCTGGCCGTCATCTACGGCGTCATGAAGCTGATCAACATCGCCCACGGCGACTTCATCGTGCTGGGTGCGTATCTCGCGCTCGGTATCTCGGGCGCCACGCACCGTAGCCCGTTCGTCGTGCTGCCGATCGTCGTCGTCGTCTTCATGCTGTTCGGCTACGTCCTGCAGCGCACGATCCTCAACCGCACGCTCGGACGCGACATCCTGGTGCCGCTGGTCGTCACCTACGGGATCTCGGTCGTCATCCAGAACGTGCTCTTGCAGACCACCTCGGCCGACTCGCGTTCGCTCAAGGTGGGCAGCATCGAGACGGCCAGCGTTGCGCTGCCGGGCGGCATCGCCATCGGCTGGTTGCCGCTGCTGACGCTGGCGACCGCGCTCGCAGCGACGCTGCTGCTGGAGTGGATCTTCAACCGCACGCGCCTGGGTATCGCGTTTCGCGCCGCCTCGGACGACCGCGAGACGGCGAACCTGATGGGGATCGACGATCTGCGACTCTACGGGTACGCGACCGCGATCGCGCTCGGCGTGGTGGCGCTCGCGAGTCTGTTCATGGGGATCAAGTTCGAGTTCACGCCGGACATCGGGCCGAGCTTCCTCCTCTACGCGTTCGAAGCGGTGGTGATCGGTGGCCTGGGCTCGTTCTGGGGGACGTTCGCGGGCGGCATCGTGCTGGGAGTCGCGCAGGCGATCGGCTTTGCGATCAATCCGGGCCTGGGCATCCTGCTCGGGCACCTCGTCTTCTTGGCCGTGTTGGTGCTGCGACCGCGCGGTCTGGTCCCGCGGAGCGCGTCGGCGTGAGCGTACCGCCCGCCTCGGCGGGTTTCGTCGTGCAGCGCACGACCGGCACGGCGCGCATCGCGCTGATCGTCGGCGTGCTGATCGTGCTGCTGCTGGTCGCGCTGCCGCTGGCCGGCAATTCCGAGGCGATGCGGCTGGTGGTCGAGTTCGTCTGCGTGCTGACGATGGCGCAGATGTGGAACTTCCTGGCCGGCTACGGCGGCATCGTCTCGATCGGCCAGCAAGCCTACATCGGCCTGGGCGGCTACGCGCTGCTCGCGCTGGCCAACCACCTCGGCGTCAACCCGTTTCTGTCGGTCCCGCTGGCCGGCCTCCTCGCCGCGCTGTTCGCGATCCCCACCTCGTACGTCGTCTTTCGCTTGGCCGGCGCGTACTTCGCCGTCGGCACGTGGGCGGTCGCCGAGAGTTATCGGCTCGCGTTCGCCAACGTGCAGGTGTTCGGCGGCGGGTCGGGCGAGAGCCTGACGGCCCTGGCCGGCATCCCGCGCGCGACACGCGAAGTGGTCACCTACGAGATGGGGGTCGCGCTGGGCGTGCTGGCGGTCGGCGGCGTCTATCTGCTGGTGCGTTCGCGCATCGGCCTGGCGCTGACGGCGATCCGCGATAGCGGGCGCGCCGCCGCCAGCGCCGGCGTCGACGTGCAGCGCACGACGCGCACCATCTACGTCATCGCGGCGCTCGGGGCTGGACTTGCCGGCGCGCTGTATTTCCTCGAGCAACTGCAGATCGGGCCCGACGCCGCCTTCGGCATGAGCTGGATCCCGCTGATGTTCTTCGCGGTCGTGATCGGCGGCATCGGCACGATCGAGGGACCGATCGTCGGAACGCTGCTGTACTTCGTGCTGCGGCAATACTTCAGCGACTGGGGCGCCTGGTATCTGGTCGCCCTGGGCATCCTCTCCATCGTCGTGATGCTCGCCGCACCCCAGGGTTTGTGGGGGTTGGTCGCCCGGCGCTGGAACCTGCACCTCTTCCCGGTCCGTCGGTACGTCGACCTCGCCGACGAGAGCGGACGCTCCCACGGAGACCTCCACCCATGACGACCGATACCAGCCTGCTCGCCGTGACCGCGACCGCGCGCAGCCGCGTCGCCGAGACGCCGGACCCGCGCTTGCGGCAGATCATGACGGCGCTGATCGATCATCTGCACGCCTTCGTGACCGAGGTGAAGCTGACGCCGTCCGAATGGATGACGGCGATCGATTTCCTCACCCGGGTCGGTCAGACG
>Ga0181531_10002000_pt1 | contig 12796 bp, 10 predicted proteins | sample PEATcosm2014_Bin_38_FD_119743 | JGI IMG/M metagenome (GOLD analysis project Ga0181531, IMG submission 119743) | Peatland microbial communities from MTU Mesocosm Facility, Houghton, MI, USA - PEATcosm2014_Bin11_10_metaG | ecosystem: Environmental > Terrestrial > Soil > Wetlands > Peat | place... | reverse complement strand
TCGAGCCTGGGGCCGGAAGTGCTGGGTGATACCTTCGGTCGGCAACCCGGCTGGCCGCGCTTCCACATGCTGGACAGCACCGATCCCGCGCAGATCGCGTCCATCGAACGTGCGGTCGATCTCGGCAAGACGCTGTTCATCGTCTCTTCCAAATCCGGCAGTACGCTTGAACCCAACATCTTCATGGAATATTTCTTCGACCGCGTCGTCGCCGTGATCGGCAACGACAAGGCCGGCGAACGCTTCGTCGCGGTAACCGACCCCGGATCTTCATTGGAGCGGCAAGCCCGGCAACTGCGCTTCGCGCACATCTTTTACGGTGTGCCCGCGATCGGCGGGCGCTATTCGGTGCTGTCGAAATTCGGCCTGGTGCCGGCGACGGCCATGGGTCTTGACGTCAAACGCCTGCTCGAGAGGGTGCAACCGATGGAACGCGCCTGCGGTCCCGACGTGCCGCCGGCGGAAAATCCGGGCGTGCAACTCGGGGTCGCCATGGCCGTCGCGGCAACTCAATTCGGACGCGACAAGGTGACGGTCATCGCCTCGCCGAAAATCGCCGCGCTCGGCGCCTGGCTGGAGCAGCTTCTGGCGGAGAGCACGGGTAAGCAGGGGCGTGGGCTGATCCCGTTGGCCTACGAGCCGCTCACCATCACCGAGCGATACGGGGACGACCGCTTCTTCGTCTATGTGGAGCTCGAGGGTGAAAGCAATCAGCCGCAGCGCGAAGTCGTGGCGGCGCTGGAACGGGGCGGCCATCCGGTCGCGCGGATCGGCGTGAAGGACATCTGGCACATCGGCCAGGAGTTTTTCCGCTGGGAGATCGCGACAGCCGTGGCCGGCGCGATCATCGGTATCGACCCGTTCGACCAGCCCGATGTCGAGGCGAGCAAGGACAAGACGCGCGCGCTGACCGAGCTATACGAGAAATCGCATAGCCTGCCGAAGGAGGAGCCGATGTTCCGCGAAAACGGCGTGGCCCTTTATGCCGATCCGCGCAACGCCGCCGCGCTCGGTTCGCACAACACGCTATCCGGTTATCTGAGGAGCCATTTCGGCCGCGTGCGTGCCGGCGCAAAATCAGGCGATTACGTAGCGCTGCTGGCCTATATAGAACGCAACGAATCGCACACCCAGGCGTTGACCACGATGCGCACGCGCATTCGCAACCGGACCCATGCCGCCACCTGCCTCGGCTTCGGGCCGCGTTTTCAGCATTCGACTGGGCAAGCCTACAAGGGCGGCCCGAATTCCGGCGTGTTCCTGCAGGTCACTTGCGATGATCCGGCCGATATCGACGTACCCGGCCATTCCTACAGCTTCGGCGTGGTGAAGGCGGCACAGGCGCGCGGCGATCTCGAGGTCCTGGTGGAACGCGGCCGGCGCGCGCTGCGCGTCCATCTCAAGGATGTCGACGAGGGCTTGACCGCGTTGGCTCATGCGGTGGATGAAGCGTTCTCGTAGCGGCCTCTATTAAGGAGTGAGGAAAATGCAAATCGGCGTGATCGGACTCGGCCGCATGGGCGGCAATATTTCCCGCCGCTTGATGAAGGCGGGACATCATTGCGTGGTATTCGACGCCAACGCCAAGCCGCGCGAAGCGCTGGCGAAGGAAGGGGCCACGGCGGCCGGATCACTGGCGGAGATGGTGAAGATGCTCCGCGACAAGCCGCGCGCCGTCTGGGTGATGTTACCCGCCGGCCGGATCACTGAAGAAACGGTCGAACGTCTCTCCGGCCTGCTGGAGGCGGACGACATCATCATCGATGGCGGCAATTCCTTCTACAAGGACGACATCCGCCGCGCCAAGAAATTAGCCGAAAAACGCATTCGCTATGTTGATTGCGGTACTTCCGGCGGCGTCTGGGGCATCGAGCGCGGCTATTGCATGATGATCGGCGGCCCGAAGGCGGCGGTGGATCACCTCGACCCGATCTTCGCCGCGCTCGCCCCCGGCCTGGGAGACATCCCGCGCACGCCGGACCGCAAAACGGGCGATCCCCGGGCCGAACGCGGTTATATCCATGCCGGCCCGGAAGGATCCGGACATTTCGTCAAGATGGTGCATAACGGCATCGAGTACGGGCTGATGCAGGCCTATGCCGAGGGCTTCGACATCCTGCGCAACAAGGATTCGAAGGATCTACCCGAGGATGAGCGTTTCACGCTGAATATCCCGGATATCGCCGAGGTCTGGCGTCGCGGCAGCGTCATCTCATCCTGGCTGCTCGATCTCGGCGCCGCCGCGCTGGCGAAGGATCCGCAGCTGAAGGCTTTCTCCGGCTATGTCCAGGATTCGGGCGAGGGCCGCTGGACCATCGAAGCGGCGATCGAGGAAGCGGTCCCGGCGGATGTACTGTCCTCGGCGCTCTACGCCCGCTTCCGCTCGCGGCAGGAGCATACCTTCGGAGAAAAGATGCTCTCGGCCATGCGCTTCGGATTCGGCGGGCATGTCGAGGGTCAAGAGTCCAGTGACCCCGAACCGAAGCCGGTCCAATCGCAGAGCCGGTCGGCGGCACAGGGCGCGGCGGAGTAGCGTCATGCCCGACGACAACCAGCCGATCCGAGTGTCCCCGTCCGCGCAGCCGGGTCAGTCCCCGCCGCGGCGCCAGCCCAACCCGGCCGACCCCTGCGCCATGGTGATCTTCGGCGCCAGCGGCGACCTGACCAAGCGCCTGGTGATGCCGGCGCTCTACAACCTCGCGCGTACCAAGGTGCTGCCGGAGAAATTCGCGTTGATCGGCGTAGCCCGGACACAGGAGACCGCGGAAAGCTGGCGCGGCCACCTTCACGACATGCTGAAAAGATTCGTCGGCAACGCCAACTCCGAGTTCGATGTCGATCACATCGACGAGGCGGTGTGGAAGCGGCTTACGGAGAAAACGACGTATATCGCGGGCGATCTGACCGAGCCCGGACTCTACGAGAAGATTCGCGCCGCCCTCGACGAGGCCGAAAAGACCCATGGCACAAAAGGCAACGCCATCTTCTATCTCGCGGTCGCCGACCGCTTCTTCGGCACCGTGGTGGAGCAGCTGGGCAAAGCGAAGCTCACGGATCAGAACGAAGACCAGAACGGCAAGCCCCGGTTCTGGCGCCGCGTGGTGATTGAGAAGCCGTTCGGCCACAGCCTGAACTCGGCGCGCGATCTCAACGCCAGCATCCTGCGCACATTGCACGAGGATCAGATCTTCCGGATCGATCATTTCCTGGGAAAATACGCGGTTCAGAACATCATGGCGTTTCGTTTCGCCAATGGGCTGTTCGAGCCCATCTGGAACCGCGACCGGATCGATCATGTGCAGATCACCGTGGCGGAGACCGTGGGCGTGGAAAAACGCGGCAAGTTCTACGAGGCGACCGGGGCGCTGCGCGACATGGTCCCGAACCACGTGCTCACGTTGCTTTCGATGGTGGCCATGGAGCCGCCCGTGGGCTTCGACGCGACCGCGATCCGCACCAAGAAGGCCGAAGTCTTCGCCGCCATGCCCGCCGTCAAGCCGGCGCAGGCGGTGCGTGGCCAATACGGGGCCGGCAAGGTGCTCGGCCAGACGGTGAAGGCCTATCGGCAAGAGCCCGATGTGGCGCCGGATTCGAACGTCGAAACCTATGTCGCGATGCAATTCGAGATCGACAATTGGCGCTGGGCCGGCGTGCCCTTCTTCATCCGCACCGGCAAGCACATGTCGCAACGGAATACGGAGATCGCCATCTGCTTCAAGCAGGCGCCCTACGCGGCGTTCCAGGATACGCCCGTGGAATCCCTGCGGCCCAACTGGCTCGTGCTGCGCATCCAGCCGGACGAGGGAATCTCCCTCCAGTTCGAGGTCAAGCGCCGGGGGCCGGTGGTGGACCTCGCCGCTGTGAAAATGGATTTTCGCTACGACGACTGGTTCACCAAGGAGCCGAATGTCGGATACGAGACGCTGATCTACGACGTGATGATCGGCGACCAGACGCTGTTCATGCGCGCCGACATGGTGGAGCAGACTTGGCGCATCGTGCAGCCGGTCCTTGACGCCTGGGCGGCGGACAAGGCCGATATTCCCGTCTACGACTCCGGCAGCGACGGACCGAAAGCGGCCGACGATCTGCTGGCGGGCGACGGGAACCGGACCTGGCGGCCCGTGACTCCACCGTCGAAGCGGAAGCCATGAGCAAGCATCGCGACATCCGCCTTGTGCTGGCGGACGTGGACGGCACGCTGGTCACCCAAGACAAGGTGCTGACCGAGGCGGCGAAGGAAGCCGCCCGCGAACTGCGCCATGTCGGCATTGCCCTCGCCATCACCAGCGGCCGGCCGCCGCGCGGCATGAGCATGCTGATCGAGCCGCTCGCTCTGGAAACCGCCATCGCCGGTTTCAACGGCGGCGTATTCGTCAATCCCGACCTCTCCGTCATCGAAAGCCGAACGCTCGATCCCATGATCGCCAAGCAGGCCCTGGATCTGATCCTCGGCCAGGGGCTGGATGCCTGGGTCTACACCGCGGACGAATGGCTGATCCGCGACCCGAAGGCGCCGCATGTGGCGCGCGAGGCCTGGACGGTGAAGTTCGACGCCAAACTCGTGGCGTCGTTCACGGACGCGCATCTGGCGCGTGCGGTGAAGATCGTCGGCATCTCCGACAATCTCGATCTGGTGGCATCCTGCGAAAAGGCGGCGCAGAACGCCCTGGGCGGGAAAGCGAGCGCCGATCGCTCGCAGCCTTACTACCTCGACGTGACCCACCCGCAAGCCAACAAGGGAATGGTCGTGGGCACATTGTCCAAGCTTCTGAACATTCCGCCTGCGCAGATCGCCACCATGGGGGATATGCCGAACGACGTCCCGATGTTCCGCAAAAGTGGCTTTTCCATCGCCATGGGCAATTCCAGCGACGCGGTGAAGGCGCAGGCGAGTGCGGTCACCGACAGCAACGAGAACGAGGGTTTCGCCAAAGCGGTGCGAAAATTCGTTCTGCGCCAAGCCGCCGCATGATCCCCGCGTTCGGCATTCGGGCGCATTAAGGGGCGGGGCGACCATGCCGGATACCGCGCTGCACAAGCCGATCATCGTCGCGCCGTCGATCTTGTCGGCGGATTTCGGGCGTCTCGCCGAGGAAGTTCGCGCCGTCGATGCGGCAGGCGCCGACTGGATCCATGTCGACGTCATGGATGGCCGCTTCGTGCCGAACATCACGGTTGGGCCGGTGGTCGTCAAAGCGCTGCGCCGCTCAACGCGGAAGCCGCTCAATGTGCATCTGATGATCGTCGAGCCGGAACGTTACCTCGCGGATTTCGCCGAGGCTGGCGCCGATCATCTCCTGGTCCAGGCCGAGCCCTCCGCCACGGTCCATCTCCACCGCGTCCTCTCGCAAATCCGCGGCCTCGGCAAGAAGGCGGGCGCGGTGCTTGACCCGGCGAGCCCGATCGAGTTGATCGAATACGTCCTGCCCCTCTGCGACATCATTCTCGTCATGACCGTCAATCCCGGCTTCGGCGGCCAGAAATTCCTGCCGGAGATGCTGCCCAAGATCCGCCGCTTGCGGCAGCTTTGCGACGCGCGCGGCCTCGACCCGGTTATCGAGGTCGATGGCGGGGAAAATCGTGAAAGCGCGGAGCAGGCGATCGAAGCGGGTGCTACCGCCATCGTCGCCGGCAGCGCGATATTCGGATCGTCCGATTATGCCGCCGCGATTGCTGCCATCCGCGAGGCCCACCGCCCGCTGGCCCGGAAGGTGCGCGCATGACCGTCCTGTCCGCGGCCAAGCTGGAAATCCTTGCCGATCCGGATGCCTTGGCGCGCCGGGTAGCAGATTGGCTGTTCGAAATGGCGATAGCGAAGGACGGCGTCTTTGCCATCGCTCTGTCCGGCGGTTCGACCCCGCGGCTTCTCTATGAACATCTGGCCAAGCCGCCCTATCGCGATGCCTTTCCTTGGTCACGCACGCACTGGTTCTGGGGCGACGAGCGCTTCGTGCCGCATGATGACGCGCAAAGCAACTATCGCATGGTACGCGAGGCATTGCTGTCGCGCGCGCCCATACCCGTGGCCAACATCCACTCTATTCCCACCGAAGATATCGGCCCTGAAGCGGCGGCGCTTGCCTATGAACGCGAACTCCAATCCTTCTATGGATCGCCGCGCCTCGATCCGGCCCGGCCGCTTTTCGACGTGGTCCTTCTCGGGCTCGGGCCGGATGGGCATACCGCCTCGCTCTTTCCGGGCGCTTCCGTGCTCACGGAGCGCGGCAAATGGGCCGCCGCCGTCGTCGATTCGAAGTCCGAAGCACGCATCACGCTGACCTATCCGGCGCTCGAGAGCAGCCGGAATGCGGCCTTCCTGGTCACGGGGCAAGAGAAGCGCGCGATCTTCGGCCGGTTTCGCCGCGGCGACGACAGCCTGCCGGCGGCGGGTTTGCGTCCAATCGGCGCATTGTGTCTTTTTGCCGACGAGGCGGCGGCGGGGAAGGTGATCGCATGACGATGTCATTGTCGTCGGGGCGGGACGGGCTGAAGCGCGCGGCCGCTTCGCGGGCGGTCGAGGAGGTCGAGGATGGAATGGTCGTGGGACTGGGCAGCGGCTCTACTGCCGCATTCGCAGTCGAAGACCTGGCCGGCCGCGTCGCCAAGGGCTTGCGCGTCACCGGCATCCCGACCTCCAAGAAGACGGCGGCTTTGGCGCGGCGGCTCGGCGTGCCGCTCACCAGCTTCGCCAAGCATCGCCGCATCGACGTCACGATCGACGGAGCCGATCAGGTCGCGCGCGGCACGCTCGACCTGATCAAAGGCCTGGGCGGTGCATTGCTACGCGAAAAGATCGTGGCAAGCGCGAGCGACCGCGTAATCATCGTCGTCGATGAGACCAAGCTGGTGGACCGTCTGGGCGGCAAGACGTCGCTGCCCGTGGAGATCGTCGCGTTCGGGTGGCAGACCGTGCTCGATCGCCTGGCGGCAAACGACTGCTCGCCACGGCTGCGTCTTGCCGGAGACAAGCCATTTACGACGGATGGCGGCAATTACATCGCCGATTGCGCCATCGCCGAAATACCCGATCCGGCGGTGTTGCAAGCCCGCCTCTCGGAGATGATCGGCGTGGTCGAAAACGGTCTCTTTATCGGCATGGCGTCCAAGATCGTGGTCGGCCGGCCGGCCGGCGTGGAAGTGATCGAAAGATGAAGCGCGCAACGGCCGATCGGGCGAAGAATTTCCGGAACGGTCCGCGGACACTGGTCATCGACATCGGCGGCACCGGCCTCAAGGCGTCCGTTCTCGATCGCGCCGGGCGGATGCTGGTGAAGCGGGTTCGGGTCGCGACGCCTTCCCCCTGTCCGCCGGAAGTTCTTTTAAAAATGCTCGTGGCTCTGGTCGCGCGGCTTCCCGCTTTCGACCGAATTTCCGTGGGATTTCCCGGCGTCGTGCGCGACGGACGAATCCTCACCGCGCCGCATTTCGGCGAGCGTTCCTGGCGAGATTTTCCGTTGGCCGCGGTCTTATCCAAACGTCTCGGCAAGCCGGTCCATCTTCTCAACGATGCCGAGGTTCAAGGCTATGGCATCGTCAAGGGGCGGGGATTGGAGGTCGTGTTGACACTCGGCACCGGCGCCGGTACGGCGGTATTCCGCGACGGCGTGCTGATGCCGCATCTCGAATTGGCGCAACACCCGATCCACGGCAGCCAGACCTATAACGATTACATCGGCGACAAGGCCTTGCGGCGCGAGGGCGCGAAAAAATGGCGCCGCCATGTCCGCAAGGCGATCGAGATTCTCTATGCGCTCCTTCACTACGACGTGCTGTACCTCGGCGGCGGCAACGGCATCAAGGTCGTCGACCCGCCGGCCGGCGTCAGGATCGCGTCGAACCAGACCGGCATTACCGGCGGGATTCGGCTTTGGGATGAAGATGTCGAGCGGCGTTTCTTTCGCGGCGGCAACGGTGGCGCGGCAAAACGGCCGCGCGTCAAGGCCGCGCGATGATTTTCACTTGCGACTTCACCGGCCCGGCTTCGCGCCTGCCCCATTTCTGGGAGCATACGGTCGGCAGCTGCCACGCGCCGCTGGCGCTGCGGGCCGACTGGCAGGCGCAAATGCGCCGCGCGCATGACGAACTCGGCTTCCGGCATGTGCGCTTTCACGGCATTCTGTGCGACGATGTCGGTACGCTGATCGCCGAAGGCGACACGCTGTTCTATTCCTTCTTCAATGCCGATCAGATTTTCGACTTTCTGCTGTCGATCGGCATGAAGCCGTTCGTGGAGTTGAGCTTCATGCCGACGACCTTGGCGTCCGGCGGCCAGACCGTTTTCCATTATGGCGCCAATGTCTCTCCGCCCAAGGATTACGCGCGCTGGGCGACGCTGATCCGCAAGCTGGTCGCGCATTGGGCCGAGCGTTATGGCGCGGCCGAACTCCGCGAATGGTTCTTCGAGGTCTGGAACGAGCCGAACCTCGACGCCTTCGGCAGCGGCAAACAGGACGATTATTTCAAGCTCTACCGCTACACCGCCGAGGCGATCAAATCGGTCGATCCGGCGCTGAAAGTGGGCGGTCCGGCGACCGCGGCCAATGCGTGGGTCGACGATTTCATCGCGTTTTGCACGAAGAACCAGTTGCCCGCCGACTTCATCAGCACCCATCATTATCCGACCGATTCCTTCGGGCGCCCCGGCGACGACACCGAGGCGCAGCTTTCGCAAAGCCGGCGCAGCGTGCTGCGCGACGAAACGCGGGAGGTGCGCCGGCAGGCCGGCGACCGGCCGGTCTATTACACGGAGTGGTGCACGTCTTCCAATCCGCGCGACCCGATGCATGACGAGCCTTATGCCGCCGCCTTCGTCACCAAGACCATCATGGAAGCGAACGGGCTGGTGCAGGGCTACAGCTATTGGACATTCTCCGACATCTTCGAGGAAAATTATTTTCCGTCGGTGCCGTTTCACGGCGGCTTCGGCCTGCTCAACATTCACGGCATCGCCAAGCCTGCCTATCGCGCCTTCGAATTGCTGCACGCGCTCGGCACCGCAATCCTGCCGGTCGAAGGCGCGCATCCGACCGTCGATGCCTGGGCCGTCCGGGGCGTGGGGTCTATCACGGTTCTTCTCACCAACTACGCCTTGCCGCGTCATCCGATCGCCACCGAGACCATCCGGATGAAGCTCGGGAATGTGCCGCCTCCGGCCCGGGCCGATATCCGGCGGATCGACGCCGATCACGCCAACGCGAAACGGCGCTGGGGGGAAATGGGATCCCCGGACTATCTCGACGCCGCCTCATTGGCTGAGCTCAAGGCCGCATCGCGTTGCGAGCCCGAGCCGCACCCCTTCGAGTTCCGCGACGGCGCGCTAGGATTCGATGTTGTCTTGCCGCCGCTGTCGGTGGCTTCCGTCACCTTTCGCTTCGGGGGCGACGCTCGTGGCTGAATCATTCGCCGAATCCGACGAGGAATTACTGGATCGGTTCCAGCGCGCGGCGTTCGGTTATTTCCTGGAGCAAGTCAATCCCGAGAACGGCCTGGCGGCCGATACCAGCCGCGCGGGCGCCCCCGCCAGCATCGCGGTCGTGGGTTTCGCGCTGTCGTGTTATCCGGTGGGGGTGGAACGCGGTTGGATGACGCGCGCCGACGCGGCTGCGCGCACGCTCGTCACCTTGAGTTTCTTTTGGAACAGCCGGCAAAGCGACCAACCGGACGCGACTGGCCATAAGGGTTTCTATTACCACTTCCTCGACATGAAGTCCGGCCGGCGCGTCTGGCAGTCGGAACTATCGCTGATCGACACCACGCTGTTGCTTGCCGGGGTGCTGACCGCGAGCGTCTATTTCAGCGCGGACACGCCGGTCGAGAGCGAAATTCGCGAACGCGCCGATGCGATCTACCGCCGCATCGATTGGCAATGGGCGCGCGGCGGCGGCGTCACCGCGCGGCAGGGATGGAAGCCGGAGAGCGGATTTTTGCACTATGGCTGGGAGGGCTACAGCGAGGCGACGATTGTTTATGTCCTGGGCTTGGCGTCGCCGTCGCACCCGCTGTCGGACGACAGCTTCGGGGCGTGGACCGAGACCTATCAGTGGGAGAACATCTACGATTACGAGTTTCTCTACGCCGGCCCGCTTTTCATCCATCTTTTTTCCCAGGCCTGGATCGATTTCGCCGGCATCCGGGATCGCTTCATGCGCGAGAAAGACAGCGATTATTTCGAGAACAGCCGGCGCGCAACTTATGTTCAGCGCGAATACGCGCGGCGCAATCCGTACGGATTCAAAGGCTACGGCAAGGATTGCTGGGGCATCACGGCGAATGACGGACCCGGCTACAAAACGCTGAAGATCAACGGAAGGGAACGCCGGTTTCTCAGCTATGCCGCGCGCGGCGTGCCCTATGGGCCGGACGACGGCACCATCGGTCCCTGCGCGGCGATCGCCTCGCTGCCCTTTGCGCCCGAGCTGGTCTTGCCGGCGTTGCGCCATTTATGCGCGCAATATCCCGAGATGACCCGGGATGCGCGATTGCCGAGCGGCTTCAATCCCACGTTGCCGGGCGCTGGCCCGTCCGGCTGGGTTTCCGAGGGTTATTACGGGCTCGATCAGGGCATTCTCGTCCTGATGATCGAGAATCACCGCTCGGGACTGATCTGGAAGCTGATGCGGCAATGCCCCTATATCGCCGGCGGGTTGCGCCGCGCCGGATTCACCGGCGGCTGGCTGTCATGACGAATTTTCCGCGCGAGATCGATGCTGCCCTCAAGCACGATGAAACGCCGCCGAGCGAATTGCCGGAAGATCGTTTCCATCGCTATCTGGTAGACAGGGTTCATCCGCCCGCCTGGCGCAACCCCAAGCCCGATGGAAAATACAATCTAGTCGTCATCGGCGCGGGGCCGGGCGGCGTGACCGCGGCATGCGAAGCGGCTGCGCTGGGAGCGAAGGTGGCGCTGATCGAGCGCGATCTCATCGGCGGCGATCGCTTGAATGTCGGCTGCGTGCCGTCGAAGGCGATCATCCGCACCGCGCGGCTTTATGCGGAAATGCGCGATGCGGAAAGTTTCGGCGGCCAGGTGCCGGACGATATCAACATCGGCTTTGCATCGGTGATGGAACGGATGCGGCGGATCCAGGCACGCCTCGGCCGGGCCGCCTCGGCGGGACGATTGAGCGAAGCGGGCGTCGACGTGTATTTCGGCGAGGCGCGCTTCGCCGGACCCGGCACCGTCGCGGTGGCCGGCGACATGCTGCGTTTTAAAAAGGCGCTGATCGCGACCGGCGCACGGCCGCTGACCCCGCCGATTCCAGGACTCGCCGAAGCCGGCTATTTGACCAACGAGAATGTCTTCGATCTCACCGAATGCCCGCCCCGCCTGTTGGTGATCGGCGGCGGTCCGCTCGGTTGCGAATTGGCGCAGGCGTTTTGCCGGTTGGGGGCGCATGTCATCATCGCGCAGGACGACCCGATGTTCCTGCCCCGGGAAGAGCGCGACGCCGCGCAGATCCTTTCCGGAGCGCTGGCGCGCGACGGCATCGAGATTTATCTCAATGCCACGGTGGTCGCGGTTCGCAAGGAAGGCGCGCGTAAAATCGTCGACCTCATGAGCGACGGCGGCCCGTTCAGCGTTTCCGTCGATGAAATCCTGGCCGGCATAGGCCGGACCCCCAATGTCGAAGGCATGAATCTTGAAGCCGCCGGAATCCGCTACGACACCAAAACCGGAATCCAAGTCGACGACTTCCTGCGAACCAGCAACAAACGCATCTATGCGGCGGGCGATGTGTGCCTGGATCTCAAATTCACCCACGCCGCCGAGGCGTCCGCGCGCATCGCGATGAGAAACGCCTTGTTCTTGGGCCGCAAGCGATTGAGCGCGTTGACCATTCCCTGGTGCACCTATACCGATCCGGAAATCGCCCATGTCGGTCTTTATGTTCGCGAGGCGCGGGATAAGACCATACCGGTTAAGACTTTCACGATTCTCATGCATGACGTCGACCGCGCGGTGACCGATGGAGAAGAGGAGGGATTCGTCAAGATCCATGTACGAGACGGCACCGACCGGATTCTGGGCGCTACCGTGGTAGCACCCCATGCGGGCGAGATGATCAACGGACTCTCGCTCGCGATCACCTCCGGGATCGGTCTGCGCGCTTTGGCTCGGGTCATTCACACCTATCCGACGCAAGCCGAGGCGATCAAAATGGCCGCGGATGCGTATGCCCGCACGCGCTTAACGCCGATGTATAAATTTCTGGCCAAGCGCTGGCTGTCATGGTGACGGCGCGTTCGCTTGCTACCAATGTGGCATTGTCCTGTTATTCGACGGGGATATGTCCCATCTGCACACCATATATGTTCGACTGATCTCGCGAGGTCGCTTTTGAAACGGCGTATGAACAACGATCCCGCGCGCGGCGGGACATGGAGGAGGTTCCTGCTGATGCTGCTTGCGTTGTTGGTTGGGCCGTTGCTTGTGAGCGCCTGTGTATTTGGTCGCGACGGCGGCGTGCCCTGGTACGAAGCACGGCGCGATTCCAGCGGTCTCGCCCCCGATCCGGCGACGACGCCTGAGGCGGTGATCCAGGTCTATGCCGCCCGCGCCGTGGCCTGGCGCGGCGTATTCGCGGTACATACTTGGATCACGGTCAAGCCGGCTGGAGCACCACGCTATACGCGTTACGAGGTGGTGGGCTTTGGCGTCAACCAAGGTGCACCAGCGGTCAGGGTCGACCGCATGGGGCCCGATAATTATTGGTTCGGTGCACGGCCAGAACTCATACTCGATCGACGCGGGCCGGAGGCTGAAGCGCTGATCGAGAAGATCCGTACATCGGTG
>Ga0181531_10001999_pt1 | contig 12796 bp, 17 predicted proteins | sample PEATcosm2014_Bin_38_FD_119743 | JGI IMG/M metagenome (GOLD analysis project Ga0181531, IMG submission 119743) | Peatland microbial communities from MTU Mesocosm Facility, Houghton, MI, USA - PEATcosm2014_Bin11_10_metaG | ecosystem: Environmental > Terrestrial > Soil > Wetlands > Peat | place... | reverse complement strand
CCCGCTACGCCGTTTCGGTCGCCGAACTCATCGGTCCGTTCCTGGCCCATATACCGGCCACCGATCCGGCCGGCCCAGGGGCGCACCTGGGCCAGATCCTCGATTAGGGACACCGAACCTCGACCAGTACGAACGAATAGGGCGGTTCTGGATTGGCCACGGACAAGGCTGCCCTGCCCTCTCGCCGCAGGTTGTGGCCCTTCACGCTGTCATGGCAGTGTTGAACAACAGGTCCCCGTCGTCGTCGACATCGAACCAGAGCGGAGCGGCGTGAGGACGCCCATCCGACCGTACTGTGGCGAGGGTGCCGAGGCGGGCCGGCCGGACGAGCGGAAACTCCCTCACCTCTTCTGGGGTCAGTTTCCTTGGTGTCATAACGCCTCCTTGAGTTTTGCCAAATGCGATCCATTGCGGTGTTTATCACCCCCCGAAAAAACTCAACGCGCACCGCTCCTTGATCGTCTTCATCATCCTCGTAATCTGATTCACCGGGGTCTATTGAGGCGAGCACCTTCACGCTCACGAACGTTCCGTGACGTGGACGTCCAGCGTCTGCATGACCCTACGGATAAGGCTGCTCAGCTGGTCGTGTTCTTCAGCGGACAGTTGTGCGACGGCGCGGTCCTCCACGGTCTTGGCTGCCGCCTTGGCTCGTTCGAGTAGTCGCGTTCCCTCGGCGGTTATGCGCACTTCAAGTACCCGGCCATGGGTTGGGTGCGGGGTGCGCACAACGAGACCTCGCTCGAGAAGTGACCCGATCGCGGTGGACATTGACTGCGGGGTCACACCAGCCCGGATAGCCAGTTCCGCTCCTGACAAACCCGACGATGGCTCTAATTCCAACTGTGCGAGTGCGGCGAGCTGGGCGTGGGTGAGACCTAATGGCCGGAGCGTACGTTCGAGCTGCTGTGAGAGGGATTGGGACAACCATCCTCATGGTGTAGGGCAAGCGCTGGATGAATTCCTGGGCCACGGTGTCCTCCCTTCGAACTGTAGTTCACGCTTTACATAGTATCAGTTTCATGATAAGTTGACTGATATTCACTCATACAAACGGAACTCCGGAGGCTTGTGGTCCGGCTTGGGAAGATTGACGTGCAGATGGCATGGTCCAGACAATCACATGGCGTGAGGATCAGCAGCCAAGAGGGTGAGTACGCGAAATCGCAATTAGCCGGCACCGTGATACCGGACGGAGAATTCGCCGCAAGGACCGTGAGCCGAGCAATCCACGAAGGAGAACCCAATGACTTTCACGCTTGATCCCGAGGTGGCCATCGCCCTCGAACCAATGGCTGCCGCAATGGCCGATAAGGTTCCGCCTCTGGTGGGCGACGTGGAGTCGCGCCGTCCGGCGATCGATGCAGTAATGGCGCAGACCGCCGCAGCACAACCCATGCCGGCTGACGTGAAGTCCACCGACTTTCAGGTCGAAACCGCCGATGGTAGTCAGATCTTGATGCGTTGGTATGTAAAGGACGACGCCCCTCCCGGGCCAGCCGTGTTGTATTTGCATGGCGGGGGGATGATTGCCGGCAGCGTTGCGTTGTATGAGGGCCCGGTATCCCGCTACGTTTCCAACAGCGGCGTACCGATGCTCGCGGTCGACTATCGGCTGGCCCCTGAAAACCCACACCCCACGCCGGTCGAGGACTGCTACGCCGGTCTTGAGTGGCTGGCCAAGCACTGCGGCGAGCTTGATATCGACCAAGCACGGATTGCGGTCATGGGTGACAGCGCCGGTGGTGGCCTCGCCGCCGCCGTCGCCCTTCTGGCGAGGGATCGAGGCGGTCCTGCTTTGGCACACCAGGTCCTCATCTTCGCGATGCTGGATGACCGCAACACGACTCCCGACTCCGAGATCGCCCCCTTCGCGGTCTGGAGCTATGACGACAACATCACCGCTTGGGGCGCGCTGTTGGGTGACGCTATCGGCGGCCCCGATGTCCCTGCGTACGCCGCTCCGGCACGGGCGGCCGATCTGTCCGGCCTGCCACCGTGCTATCTCGAGGTCGGTCAACTTGACATCTTCCGGGATGAAGATCTTGCGTACGCCCAGCGTCTTAGTCGTGCAGGCGTGACCGTTGAGTTCCACCTGCGGCCCGGCGTGCCGCACGAATTCGAGACCATCGCCTTCGATTCCGACGTGGCCCGCCGCGCCCTGAGCGACCGCCTCAGGGTCCTCCGCGGGATCTAGCGCTCGAGGCCCAAACCATAGGGAGGTTGCATGACTGATCCCATGCGGCCAATCCGCGGCGAAGATGATCGTGACTCATATGGAGAGACAGCATGAAGCAGGACCAGTTGTCCAATGCCGAAGAGAAGTCAGAAGCTGTACGAAGTACCAAATCAGCTGTCGGATCTGAAGCAGTCGTGCAAGAAAGTAACGGCGAAGTGACCGAAGATTTCTCGAACAGCGATCCGGCTAGCCCTGAAACGGGGAGCGTGATCCTGTCCCGATCGCTCCCCAATGATCGCAATGACGATTCGTTATGAGTCGCTCCGCATTCCACAGTTCAACCTATGCATCGTCAAGTAATCGGTGGGCTCGACGACCTCAAGCGCTTGAGGCATTCGATGGGTTGTATCCATGGACTACCACCACCGTCGCTTAGCTCGAAACGATTACAAAGTAATCAATGGACCTAACGCCAATAGCCGGAGATGCCGGAGCGCCAAGAGCAAGGAGCAGACAATGACCGAACCTTCAACGACGTCGCCGCATTCGTCGATACCGCCCGACGACCCGAACCGACACCTCACTGTGGCACGACCCGACCAGGACGAACATCTTCCTCACTTCGGCCTTGTCGGGGACACCTACACGATCCTGGTCAGTGGTGACGACACCGCCGGGAAGTACACCCTGATCGACATGCACGTCCCGCCGGGCGGTGGTCCTCCTCCCCATCGTCATGACTTCGAGGAGATGTTCACTGTCCTTGAAGGCGAGGTGGCACTCAGCTTCCGGGGAGAGGATCTCGTAGCCAAAGCCGGCGAGACCGTCAACGTGCCGGCCAACGCGCCTCATGGTTTCCGGAACGCCTCCGGCGAGCCAGTACGGCTGCTTTGCATGTGCACTCCTCCCGGGCAGGAGAAGTTCTTCGCCGCTGTTGGTGCTCCCGTGACATCACGGACAGAGCCGCCTCCAGCGCTCGATGATGATGCCCAGGCAGCCTTCATCGCCAAATCGATGAAACTCGCACCCGAATATCGCACGGAGCTCATGCCGCCGCCAGGCGAGAAGGCGTGATGGGGAAGCGGAGTGAAGACAAGTCGGTGCACTTGATGTGCTGTTCAAGCGCCGGGCATACCGAGAGGCAAAGTGGCCAGAGCAGTTAGGCTCGACCGCTACGGCGGGCGGGAAGTCCTCTACATAGCCGAGGTCGAGGTGCCGAGTCCGGAGAGTGGCGAGGTGCTCGTCGAGGTTCGGGCGGCCGGCACCAATCCTGGGGAGGCGGCGATTCGAGAAGGCCTCATGGACTCAATGTTCCCGGCGGCGTTCCCGTCCGGACAGGGGAGCGACCTAGCGGTCGTCGTGCGTCAGGTCGGAGATGACGTAGAGGAATTCGGACATGGCGGCGAAGTGCTCGGCTGGTCGTTTAGTCGATCAAGCCAGGCGGACTTCGTCGTCGCCGTCTCCGGCGCGGCTGGTGGGGTTGGCTCGGTAGCTGTGCAACTGCTCAAACTGAAGGGTGCGAAGGTGATCGGCATTGCGTCGGAGTCCAACCACGCTTGGCTGGCCTCGGTTGACGTCACGCCTGTGGCATATGGCACTGGCCTCGTCGATCGGATCCGGGCAATAGCGCCATCGGGCGTGGATGCCTTCATCGATACTCACGGGGGACACCTATGTGCGTCTGGCCGTTCAGCTCGGAGTAAAGCGAGACCGCATCGACACGATCATCGACTACGAGCCGGCGAAGCAGTTCGGCGTCAAGACTGAAGCCAGTGCGGACGCCTCAACTCGCGAGGTCCTCAGTGAAATGGCCGCGCTCATTGCTTCTCGGATCGTGACCATACCTATTGCCAAAGCGTATTCACTCGATCATGTTCGAGATGCATATGAGGAGCTTGAGGGGCGACACACGCATGGGAAGATCGTGCTGATCCCATAATTGGGCGCTTGTGCCTCACGACTGGCATCGTCCGGCCCATCGTCAACAACGCAGGCCCAGTTGCGACTAGGTGCGCGGCCGACAAGCGTCTCCGGTCCCTGGACCGCCCATTTCAAAGGCGGGTGTGGCCGGGCGTTCTGGCGGATCCTGAATCCAGCAGCGAGCGAGGAGATGCTGTCGACTCACTGTGATCATGGTGAGCCCGCTGTTTCGAGACCGGTTGTATCGAGACGCTCGAAGATGGATTGCAGTGCCGTCGATCCTTCGCCGACGGCCGCTGCGACACGTTTGACCGACCGACTGCGAGCATCACCAATGCAGAAGACTCCTGGCCTGCTCGTCTCCAAAGTCAATGGCGACTTGTGTACGTCCTCGAGTTGGGACAGGGGAACGTCACGGCCCGTTAGCAGGAATCCATGACTGTCATCGGCCAACTGCCCGGCAAGCCACTCCGTGCAGGGCTTGGCACCGATGAATACAAACAGTCCAGAGGCAGGGATCGTAGATGTCTCTTGTGTTCCGTTGTCGCGCAACGTGACACCGTCAAATGTGTGCTCGCCAATGAGCTCGACGACCTCTGTTCGCGGCCAGATGGTGATATGGGGATGGCGCGCAATTTGGTCAATTAGATAGCGCGACATGGTGCTCACCAATGAATCACTCCGAATGAGAATGTGAACCTCTGCACACGTACGTATTAGGAACAATGCTGCCTGGCCGGCTGAGTTTCCCCCACCGACAACAACAGCATGCCCTCCTGAGCAGTCCCTCGCCTCTATCTGCGTCGCGGCGTAGTAGACCCCGGCTCCCTCAAATTGAGTCAGGCGATCGAGGGGAAGGCGGTTGTATCTCGCACCGGTTGCGACGATGACGGATTTCGCGCTTATGGTATCGGCATCATCAAATTGGACGTGATGTGTCCCGGCGTTGGAAGTCAGCGAGACCGCGTTCGCACCCAGTTTGATACGGACACCGAACTTCTCTGCTTGAAGGACCGCCCGTGCCGTTAGCTCTTCGCCCGACAATCCGGCCGGAAAACCAAGATAATTCTCGATCCGAGATGAGGTGCCAGCTTGACCTCCCAGGGCAGTGCCCTCGGCCAATGTTGTGACGAGTCCTTCGGAAGCCGCGTAGACAGCAGCGGCCAAGCCACCAGGGCCCCCGCCGACAATGAGGAGGTCACAGTGCTCGGATTGCTCCTCGATTGGCCCTTTTGTCAAGCCGAGCGCGTCCATGAGCACCTGGCTGCTCGGATTCCGAAGGATCGAACCACTGGGGAGGACGACGACAGGCAGCTCCTCAATCGGTACGTCCAGTTCCCGAAGTAATGCTTCAGCTTCGCGCGAGCCCCCAAGCTCCAACCACCGCGACGACAGTCGGTTGCGTGCGAAGACCGTAAGGAGCCTCCGTGTGTCGAGGTCGAAGCGCGAGCCTACGAGAACAGGTCCCGATCCCAGGCTGGTCATACTTGAATGCCTGACGAGGAATGCCCGCAGAATCAGCTCGCTCAAACCCGATTCCTCGAACATGATGACTTTCACTTGCGCCGCGGAGATTCGCAAGATACGACCGTCGGCAGTTGCGACAGCCGTCAAGTAAACCCCGAGCCCGGTCAAGAGACCCATTTCGCCGAGGAACTCGCGAGGTCCATAGGTGATGACGACGACTTCATTGGGTTCGCCGAAGTGCTCGATGATGTCAATCTTTCCTTGCAAAAGTACGATCATGTCGTAGGTCTGGTCGCCGGCGGCGAAGAGAACCTCGGTATCCACGACATCGTGCTCAGTGCCGTAGCGCCGCAAAACCTTCAGCTGTGATTCGCCAAGAAGGGCGCGCTCTTCGGTATTTTCCAGCAGCGGCTTGCATTGGGCACGCAAAGAGGGAGGCCCGACATCACTCTCCCCACCAGGTTGTAGCTCGCCTGATACCTCGTTCACGCTCACGAACGTTCTGTGACGTCGATGTCCAGCGTCTGCATGACCCGATGGATAAGGCTGCTGAGCTGGTCGTGTTCCTCGGTGGACAACTGCGCGACGGCCCGGTCCTCCACGGTCTTGGCCGCCGCCTTGGCTCGTTCGAGCTGCCGCGCTCCCTCGGCGGTTATGCGCACTTCAAGCACGCGGCCATGGGTTGGGCGCGGGTTGCTGCGGTGTGCACGACGAGACCTCGCTCGAGAAGTGACCCGATCGCGGTGGACATTGACTGCGGGGTCACACCAGCCGGGATAGCCAGTTCCGCTCCCGACAAACCCGACGATGGCTGTGATTCCAGTTGCGTGAGTGCGCCGAGCTTGGCGTGGGTCAGACCCACGGTCGCAATGTGCGTTCGAGCTGCTGGGAGAGGTCTTGGGACGCCATCCTCATTGTGTAGGGCAAGCGCTGCATGAATTCCTGGACCACGGTGTCCTCCCTTCGAAGCGTAGTTCACGCTTTACATTGTATCAGCTCCATGATAAGTTGACTGATATTCAATCGGTCGCCGTACTGGGCGTACCTACGAAGTCTGGAGTCCTTGATGACCCAACCCTCCCTTTGGAGTCCGATCGACATTGGAAGCATTCGGCTGGACCACCGCCTTGTCATGGCGCCGATGACCCGTGGCCGTGCCACACCCGAAGGCGTACCCACGGAAATGAACGCCACGTATTACGCCCAACGCGCTTCAACGGCATTGATCATCACCGAGGGCACCCAACCCTCCGACGATGGACAGGGTTATCTCCTGACACCCGGGGTTTATACGGAGGAGCAGATTGCCGGTTGGCGGCTAGTTGTAAACGCTGTCCATGATGCCGGCGGCCGGATCTTCATTCAGCTCATGCATGTCGGGCGGATATCACACCCGTCGAACACACCTCATGGCCGTCAGCCTGTCGGCCCGTCGGCGGTTGCTCCCGCGGGCACGATGTTCACCGCCAAAGGACCTCAAGAGATGCCCGAGCCACGGCAGTTGTCGAGCGATGAGATCGCCACGACGGTAGAGGACTACCGTCGTGCCGCCGCCGCGGCGATGACTGCTGGCGCCGACGGTGTGGAAATCCATGCCGCCAATGGTTACCTGCTACACCAGTTCCTTTCGAGCAACGCCAACCAGCGGACTGATGACTATGGGGGCTCAATCCAGAACCGCATCCGCCTCACCGTAGAAGTTGTATCGGGTGTCGCGGCAAAGATAGGAGCTGTGCACACTGGCGTCATCATCTCGCCCGGAAATCCCTTCAATGACGTCGTCGAGGATGATGTCGGCGAGCTATACGGAGCTCTTGTCGACGCGCTCGCCCCCCTCGGACTCGCCTACCTCAATGTGGTCCACGGCGGAGACGAGGATGTGATCCGGGCCATCCGCCGCGACTGGCCAGGCACACTGCTCCTCAACCGGCCGGGCGCAGAGATCGAGATACGCGCCAAGGACCTAGAGAGCGGACTTGCCGACGTCATCACAGTAGGCACAAGGACGCTGGCCAACCCTGACTTGGTGGCTCGAGTGAAGAGTGGCGCACCACTCAACGCCCCTGACCCCAGCACCTTCTACGGGGGCGGCGAGCACGGTTACACCGATTACCCGACGATGGAAGCGACGATCGCTGCAGCGTGACTGACCGACGCGCTGCACGCCAAGGCACGTCCGACGAATAGGGCCTCTCGGCTCGACAGAAGGAGCAGGTTCATTGGGATTTCATCCCAACTGCAACCTCTGAACGCAATTTCAGAGATGGAGACCGTCATGCAGCAAGACCGAATAGTCGTGATCACGGGTGCTGCCGGCGGCGTTAGCTCTGTCCTGATCGACCGATTCTTGGCCAACGGCCCCACCGTCATCGCGGCCGATGCCGTCATAGAGGGTCTGGAGAAGCTTTCAGACCAGCGCGACACAGGAGTGATACTCGTCACGGCATCAGCTGATATCTCCGGGGAGGCTGAATGCGCAGAGCTTACCGACCTTGTCCGTGAGACGGCCGCGCGCTCGACGTCCTTATCAACTGCAGCGTGATCGGTTAGAGAGCTATCGGTAGCACGCAGACCGTCACTGCACCAGCCAGAAAGAATCCGTCAATGAAGGACAAGGGAGTTCGATGAGCGAGACCAGCGAGTTTAACGAGCGCAACATCAAGGAGTTCCGCGGCAACCATGGGCTAGTCGGCGGCGGGTTCGAAGGTGCACCTCTCGTGCTCCTCCATACCACCGGAGCGCGGACCGGCGAGCCACGCGTCAACCCAATGATGTACTTACAAGATGGTGAACGGTACTTGGTGTTCGCCTCGAAAGCGGGAGCTGACACCAATCCTGACTGGTATCACAACCTCAAAGCGCACCCGGAAATCCAAATCGAGATTGGCGATGAAACCTTCGACGTCCATGCCGAGGAGCTCTACGGCCCGGAGCGAGACGCGTTCTTCGAGCGCCAAGCCGCCCTCTTCCCGGGCTTTGCCGGCTACCAGCGCCAGACCAGCAGAACAATTCCCGTCGTAGCCCTTTCCAGAAGCAAAATTTGAGCTGGGAGCTGGTGAGAATGTTTCCCGAGAGAAGTGGCGAGCCGGGTCGCAGAGTAGTGATAGTCGGCTCTGGTTTCGCCGGTTACTTTGCTGCCCGACGACTCCAGCGTCGGCTACGAAACACCAGGGTCCACCTGACAATACTTTCGGCCACCGACGGCTTCCTCTATTCCCCCTTGCTGCCCGACGTCGCGGTCGGCGCAGTCGACCCCCGCTCGGTGGTTGTGCCGCTGTCGGGCACACTGCCCGGTGTGACGGTCACTCGCGGCAGGGCGACGGGGGTGGACCTCGGTGCTCGTCTCGTGTCGTACGTCGACTCCCTCGGCGAGGTGGCGCACCTGGGGTATGACCGCTTACTGCTTGCTCCGGGAGGCGTGACGCGTCTGTTGGACGTTCCTGGGTTGGCGGAACATGGCATCGGGTTCAAGACAGTGGCCGAAGCGCTGTACCTCCGGGACCATGTGCTGGACCGCCTAGAAATCGCGAGTGCGACTGCTGACCCACTTCGGCGTCGTGCCGCATTGACGTTTGTCGTGGTGGGAGCCGGCTATGCAGGAACAGAACTCACCGCCCAGATGGCCCGTCTCACTACCAATCTCCTACCCTTCTACCCCGCCTTAGGTCCAGATGACATCCGGTGGATCCTCGTCGACATGGCATCGTCGGTAATGCCCGAGTTGGGCGAACACCTCGGTACCTATGCCCTGAAGTTGTTACGTAAACGCTCGGTCGATGTCCGCCTCGGGGTAAGCGCAAGTGAAGTGACGGCGACCCATGTGACCCTCACCGACGGGACGCGTCTTGACTGCAACACATTGGTCTGGTGTGCCGGAGTGATGCCCAATCCGCTTATCGAAGCGCTAGACCTTCCTACAACGAAGGGCCGACTCGATGTCGAGCTGACTTTGTCGGTGCCTGATCACCCAGAGGTCTACGCCATTGGCGATGCTGCTGCCGTACCGGACTCATCCAAGGACAGCGGCCCCGAGGGGGCTTTGCCAATCTGCCCGCCCACTGCTCAGCATGCCATCCGACAGGCATCCGCGGTCGCCCGGAACATCGCTGCTGACCTCGGTCACGGATCCGCTCGTCCGTATCACCACGGCAACCTCGGCCTCGTTGTGGATCTTGGTGGATATGCCGCCGCTGCAACTCCAGTGCGTGTCCACCTACGCGGTCCACTGGCCAAGATTGCGACTCGTGGGTACCACCTCTACGTTCTGCCAACGGTGCGGCGCCGGGTCCGGGTGGCGCTCGACTGGATGCTCAGCGGTAAGCATTCCGACGACGTGTCGTTTGGTTTGCTGAGTCGCGAGATTGGTTTGGCACAGTTCGAGGCCTCGGACCATTCACAACGAGAGATGGAGACAAGCGGCGAAGCGACAGTTGGAGCCCATGACGTGTCTGCGGGAGCAATACCAGCCGTGTTGCCGCAGCGATGATCCTGAGTCCGTTGGACGCGAAAGGCTGTTGGTCATGCTTCGTATTCCGATCGTAAGGATGGCTTCGTAGGGCCTGAAGTTCGTGTACTGAGGCAAGAAGAGGAGTAAATGAGGACTGAGAACGATGCGAAAATGGATGCGACCAAGATGCCATTTCCGTCCGACGGCTTCGTGGTGACGCTGTTTCTGACGGTTCGGAGTGTTGCCCGGTCGCGAACGTTCTACCGAGACGTCCTTGGCGGAGAAGTGGTGCTCGAAGAGAACCCCTGCATGATCAAGCTGGCGAACTCGTGGCTAATCATGAACCCGGGAGGCGGACCTACGCCTGACAAGCCGAATATCACACTGGTCAATTACGAGCCGGGCGAGACCGTTTCGAGCTTCATGAATCTTCGGGTCGCTGACATCTTCGCTTGCTACCGTGACTGGAGCGCCAAGGGAGCTGATTTTGTCACGCCCCCAATCGACCGTGGACCCGAGACTCGGTGTTACATGCGTGACCCCGACGGCTACCTGATTGAAGTCGGCCAGCCAACGGCAGCGGGGCTCGAGGGCCAGCGTCCCGAAAAGCGTCCGGGCGACCTTCCCGGGTGAGGCCCATGAGGCTTGCGGGGCGCGGTGGGCAGGGTCGAACAGGAGCATCGTTTTGGTGGGTTCAGAGCAGAAGGCCATCGCTACCAGCCGCTCCTAAACAGCGCGCATCATTCGCGGTGTATTGCCGTTGCACCGACATCTTCGCGGCACACGAGAGCAGGTGGAAGTTGTTGGCGAGCACCAGGCAGACGATTATTCTTGTCAACGCGGTGGGTGAATGAGTCCGATCGCCTCATCTCGCGAAGTCCCGTCCGAACAAGCAACCCCGCTGGATCGCAGCGGCTCGAACGCACTCTTTGGCAGTCGACGGTGGTGGATTTTGGCCACACTGGGCATCGCCCAGTTAATGGTGATCCTCGACACCACGATCGTCAACATCGCGCTCCCGACTGCTCAACACGCTCTGCATTTCTCCAACGCTGACAGGCAGTGGGTGGTAACTGGGTATTCCCTCGCCTTCGGCAGCCTGCTGCTTCTTGGCGGCCGCATTGGAGACATCATCGGACGAAAGCGTGCGCTACTTTTGGGGCTAGTCGGCTTTGCTTGCGCTTCGGCACTCGGGGGCCTGTCAATCGACTTCACCATGCTAGTCATCGCACGTACCATCCAGGGTGCCTTTGGAGCCCTACTGGCTCCGTCGGTGCTCGCCCTCTTGACCACCACCTTCACCGTTCCGAAAGAACGTGCAAAGGCATTCGGCATCTACGGCGGCATCGCAGGTGCCGGAGGGGCGATTGGACTTCTGCTCGGTGGCATTCTCACTTCCTACGCGTCCTGGCGCTGGACCCTGTTCGTCAACCTGGTCTTCGCCTTGATGGCGACAGTTGGAACCCTCCTTTGGTTGAAACACGACAAGCCTGCCGACAGGGATCCGCTCGACATCCCAGGATTGATATTAGTGAGCGGTGGACTGTTCTGTTTGGTCTATGGCTTTTCCCATGCCGAGACCACGGCCTGGAGCAATCCCTACACCATTGGGTTTCTCGCGCTCAGTGTCATTCTGCTGAGCTTCTTTGCGGTCCTCGAGATGCGGACAAGGTTCCCGCTGCTGCCTCCTCGGGTGGTGCGTAGTCGGATCCGCGGTGGTTCGATGCTGGCCATGCTGTTCGCCAGTATCGGGATCTTCGGGGTCTTCCTCTTTATGACCTACTACCTGCAAGGCACCCTACGGTTCAGTCCAGTGAAGACTGGATTTGCCTTCCTGCCCATGGTTGTCGCCTTGGCAGGTACGGCTCAGGTGTCCATCCGGCTGCTCATTCCAAGGATCGGACCGAAGATCATCGTGCCAATCGGGTTCCTGGTGGACGCCGTGGCGCTGTATCTGCTGCATCTTCTCGGGCTTCACAGCTCGTATGCCACCCACGTACTTCCATACATGGTCCTGCTCGGCTTCGGCTTCGGGCTTGGTTATGCACCAGCTTTCAGCACCGGTACGCTCGGACTTGAAGCTGGCGACGCGGGCGTCGGGTCCGCCACCCTCAACACGAGCCAGCAGGTGGGGGGCTCAATTGGTACGGCGCTGCTCAATACGCTGGCTGCCGGTGCAGTTAGCGCCTATCTGGTCGGCAGAGTGGTGAATCCGACCAACCTCAAGTTGGCGGCTTTGCACAGCTATACAACGGCGTTCCTGTGGTCGTCATTGATCTTCGTGGCTGGAGCGGTGATCGCCGGGCTGGTCCTGCCGCCAGGAAGCCTCAAGACGATCGTCGGCCCGCCCGGCGAGCGTGACCTGCCAGAGACCGGTCGATCGCAACAGAAGCAGAACGTGACCTCTGCGCGCGACCATCCAACCCACAAACCGGAAGCAATCGATGCTGCCTGATGACCAAAGCAGCCGACTGCGTCCCTCGTCCTGCGATGACCGCGTCAGGCGCGGCTCGGGAGGTGTGGTGGTTCTTGACCGACGGCGGAGAGCGTCCCGTCACATGGGCTGTTGCCAATCACGATGGAAGGACGGACCGTGACCATAATCGTTGAAGTGCCGAAGGACGCGAGCCTTTCCAGGGACGATGTCGGGACAGGTGAATCACATGGCCAATGCGGATGGGATGTCATGATGGCCGATGTCATTGCTCATCTGACCAGCGCCTATAGGGGAATCGAAGAAATCTTCGATTCCTATCCCGGGGCCATGGCGGAAATGGTCTCCT
>Ga0181531_10001997_pt1 | contig 12801 bp, 10 predicted proteins | sample PEATcosm2014_Bin_38_FD_119743 | JGI IMG/M metagenome (GOLD analysis project Ga0181531, IMG submission 119743) | Peatland microbial communities from MTU Mesocosm Facility, Houghton, MI, USA - PEATcosm2014_Bin11_10_metaG | ecosystem: Environmental > Terrestrial > Soil > Wetlands > Peat | place... | reverse complement strand
CAGCGAGACTGGAACCGCCAGCAGCGGGATGAGCGTGGCTCGCCAGCCTTGCAGGAAGATGAAGACAACGAAAATGACCAGCGCCAACGCCTCGAAGAGTGTCTTCTTGATCTCATGGATGCCGGCGGTAATGGCCAGCGTGGTATCCAGAGGGACGCTATACGTCAGGTCCTCTGGAAACCTGCTTTTGGCTTCCTCCATGAACTTGCGAACTTCGCCGGCTGTTTGCAAAGCGTTGGCGCCGGGCGTCAGGTAGATGCCGAGCAGCGCCGCAGGCTTCCCGTTGAAGCGCCCTTCCAGGTTGTAGTTCTGGGCGCCCAACTCCACCCGCGCTACATCCTTCAGGCGCAGCACGCCGCCGTCAGGTGTGGCGCGAATAATGATCTGGCCGAACTCCTCAGGCGTGGTCAGGCGTCCCGGCGCGCGCACGTTGTAGGTGAACGTCTGCCCGGGTGGGACGGGAGCGCCGCCGATCTGGCCTGCCGGGTTCACTGCGTTCTGCGCTTGAACCGCGCTGATGATCTCGGGAACAGTGACGCTGAGGTTCGCCAGCGTATCTGGGTTCACCCAGACGCGCATGGAGTACTGACCGGCGCCGAACACCGATACCGAAGCTATGCCCGGCAGGCGCGTCAGTGCGTAGTTGAGATTGATGTAGGCGTAATTTGCCAGAAAGATGTTGTCGTAGGTCCCGTTGGGCGACGACAGCGCCAAAAGCATCAGCGGCGACGAGGTCGATTGCTGAACCGTCACGCCGTAGTTAGTCACCGCGCTGGGCAGTTGCGAGTTGGCCTGTCCCTGCCGCATCTGCGCCAGAATCTGGTCAGTGTTGGCATTCGTTCCCAGCGCGAAGTCTACTGTCAGCGTCATCAGGCCATTGCTGGCGCTGGTGGAATACATGTAGTTCATGCCGGAGACGCCCGACATCTGCTGCTCAATCGGAGTGGCGACGGACTCGGACACGGTTTGCGCGTCCGCACCGGGATAGGTGGCCAGGACCTGAATCTGCGGGTCAGCGATGTTGGGAAATTGCGCTGTGGGCAGGCTGAGCATCGCCACCACCCCGACCAGCACCATCAGGATGGAAATGCACATCGCCACAATGGGGCGATTGATAAAAAATTTCGGCATGGTCAGTTGCCCCCTGCCGGCGCCGCGGGGGGCGTATAGGGCTTGGCTACGACCGGTATACCTGTCTTGGCCAGCTCCGGCATTTGTTGCGCAGCCATCTGCAGCTTCAACAGACCATCCACCACGACCCTCTCACCAGGCTTCAGCCCCTCGGTGATGATCCAGTTCGTCCCCACCCGGTCACCCACTTTCACCGGGCGGAACATGGCCTTGTTATCCGGAGCAACGACGGCGATCAGGTACATGGATTGGACCTGGGTGACTGCGGCCTGCGGCACCAGCAGTGCTCCCTGGTTCACGCCTGACTGAATGCGAATCCGTCCGAAACCGCCAGGACGAAGCACCGCACCGGGATTGGCGAATTGTGCCGCCACCTGAATGGTGCCGGTCTGGGTACCGATCTGACGATTGACATAGACAAACTCGCCCTTTGCCGGAAACGGTTCGTTGTTGGCCTGAATGTATTCGATGTCCTTTGAGTGCGTCGACGATACACTCACCTTGCCGGTAATGATCTGCGTAACTTCGGGCGCAAAGCTGAGGAAGTGGCTCTCGCTGATATTGAAGTAAGCCCAGATAGGATTGACCTGCGAGACGGTTGCCATTTTGGTCGAGGTGCCCACCAGGTCGCCGATCTGGGAGTTCGATACGCCTGCGATCCCATCGATTGGCGAGTACACCTTGGTCCAGCCGAGATTCAGCTCCGCATTCGCCAGAGCGGCTTTCTTCGCCTTTAGCTGTGCCACCCAGGATGCTTGTTCCTGAATGTCGTTATCGAGTTGCTTTTGTGGGATGGCGCTCTGCGCCGCCAGCGGGGTATCGCGCGCAACATCAGCCTGGACCCTCGTCAGGTTCGCTACAGCTACGGCAACATCCGCTTGCGCCTGATCGACGGAAGCCTGGTACTGCCGCGGATCCAGCTCGAACAGAAGCTGGCCTTGCTTCACAAAAAAGCCGTTCTGATAATTCTGCTTGAGCAAATAGCCTTGAACTTTGGGAGTGATGTCGGCGTTCACCGGTCCGTTAAGTTGCGCCACATATTCGTCGACGATGGGAACATCCTGCTGGATCGGTTCCATCACTCCAACTTCGGGCGGACCGGGCTTGGGGGCTTCCTCTTTCTTTTCGCAGCCCACCAGCAACAGGACGCCAAGAAGCAAGCTGGCGCCCGCTACAACGCGCCAATCGTGGCGTCGCGCCAAGTCTGGGCGCTGATTTCTCTTACCATCCACCGGCAATATATCGGAACAAACCAACTCGTTTCGCATTGACACACTCCTGCAGCTTGCTCAGGGAGAATAAGACGTTAGGTGCAAATTACTTTTCCGTTTAAGAGGTTACCAGCCTTTCTAGCTGAATCTTGGCCGGATTGCTACTAGTTTTTTCGTCACGTCCCCACACTTCTGACCGGCCACAGCAGCAATCTCGCTCAGCGTGCCGGTTGTTTCGCTCGTTACAATAGGGAGACGCTTGGGTGGCGTACAAGCATGAAATATCGCATCACGGCTGAGGGGGTTCTGGAGACCGGGCTCTCCGGCTTCGACCTGATCAACTTTCCCCTGTTGAACAAGGGAACAGCGTTCACTGAAAGCGAGCGGACGGACTTCGCCCTGCACGGCTTGCTGCCGCCGCATATCGGCGATCTCGAAGATCAGGCGGAACGCCGTCTGAAGGCGCTGCGCGACCGCAAAACTGATTTCGGGCGCTATGCGTACCTGCGGGACTTGCAAGACACCAACGAAACCTTGTTTTACGCCATCCTGGTGCGCAATATCGAAGAGATGATGCCGCTGGTGTACACGCCGACAGTCGGCGAAGGATGCCAGCGCTTCAGCGAGATCTGGCGCAAGCCGCGCGGCCTGTTCCTCAGCTATCCCAACCAGCACAGAATTCGCGAGATCCTCCGGCATCATCGCTATGACACTGTCCGGGCTATCGTGGTGAGCGACGGCGAGCGCATCCTCGGGCTCGGCGATCAGGGGGCCGGCGGCATGGGTATCCCCATCGGCAAGCTCGCACTCTATACCGCCTGCGCCGGCATTCACCCCCAACAGTGTTTACCGGTACTGCTCGATGTCGGGACCGACAATGTTGACCTCCTCGAAGATCCTCTCTATATCGGCTGGCGTCATCAGCGGATACGCGGCGCCGAATACGACGCTTTCGTCGAAGTCTTCGTCAGCGCCGTAATCGAGCGCTGTCCCAAGCTGTTGTTGCAGTGGGAAGATTTTGCCGGCAACAACGCAGGCCGCCTGCTGGAGAGGTATCGCGACCGGCTCTGCACCTTCAATGACGATATTCAAGGCACTGCTGCCGTGGCTGCTGGAACCCTGCTGGCGGCCATCAACGTTACCGGCACGCCCCTGACCGAGCAGCGCATCGCGCTCTTCGGAGCGGGATCGGCCGGCATCGGCATCGCCTCGCTTCTGCTGACCGCGATGAAGAATGCCGGCCTGAGCGATGCGGAAGCGCGCCGCCGTTTCTACGCGGTCGATAAAGATGGTTTGCTGGTGGAAGGCATGACGGACATCCGTCCGGCACAAGAGCCGTTCGTGCAGCCCCGGTCCGCGATCGCCAATTGGACACTGGAGCAAAAGGACCGCGTCAGTTTGCTTGACGTGGCGAAGAATGCCAGGCCAACAACACTCATCGGCGTCTCAGGGCAGGCTGGCGCTTTCACCGAGGAAGTGGTCCGTGCGATGGCTGCCGCAGTCGAGAGGCCGGTAATTTTCCCGCTGTCGAATCCCACGTCGCGTTCTGAGGCCACGCCGGCGGACTTGCTGAAGTGGACGGATGGGCGCGCGCTCATCGGCACCGGCAGCCCGTTCCCCGCGGTGAACTGGAACGCCCGCGAAGTGCCAATCGATCAGACCAACAACTCATACATTTTCCCGGGAATGGGTTTGGGTATCTTATCGGTGAACGCGCGGCGGGTCACCGACACCATGCTCATGGCTGCCGCCAGTTGTCTTGCTGAACTTTCTCCCGCCCGGCACAGCAAGGCAGGGCGATTGTTGCCGCCGGTTTCGGAGCTGCGCTCGGTATCATTCGCTGTGGCAAAGGCGGTTGCGCGTCAGGCGATCAACGATGGCGTCGCCGACGCGCTTGACGAGCAATCCTTGGAGTCTCGCATCCGCGCCAATGTCTGGGAGCCGGTCTATCTTCCTTATCGCTTCGATCCTTGCGCATAACCATCTTCAAAACACCTTCCAAAGGTAATGTCCCAGGAAGGCCAGCAGCAGCAAACATCCCACGATCATCCAGATCACGAAATGTGCCGTCAATCTTGGAGAATTGATCTCCTTCTTATCCATGATCGTAGAATACTACCAACGCGTTGTGGATGGCGCTCGGGGTTGTAGTCCTAAAGCCAAAGTTGGGCAAGACGATGCTGCCCTGAGGCAGAGAGTCTCAAAACTGCCCCTGCGATCGCCTGCCGGGAATGAAGCGGCCGCGATAGTGTCTGGGAGCAACTCCGAAGCGCTGCACGAACGCGCGGCGGAAGCTGTCGGGGTCGCGATAACCCACGGAATCGGCAATGCTCTCAACCGTCGAGCCAGAATTGGACAGTCTGGTCCGGGCTTCATCCAGGCGCAAGCGCTGCACGAATGCCGCCGGAGTGCTTCTAAATTCCTCCTTGAAGCGGCGATTGAACTGACGGGGACAGAGGTTGATGCGCTTGGCCAGGGCCTCGACCGAAAGATCCTTGTCGAGATGTCCCAGCATCCAGGTCGCGAGCTCGGCGAAACGGCTGCTCGATTCGACTTGGAATTTCAACGGCTCGGAGTATTGCTCCTGTCCGCCGGAGCGCTTGAGGTAAATCACCAATTCCCGCGCTACCGAGAGTGCAACCTGAGCGCCGAAATCCTCTTCTATCAGCGCCAGCGCGAGATCGATTCCCGCCGTGATCCCGGCCGAGGTGTAGAACTTCCCGTCGCGAAGATGCAGCGCGTTGGCATCGACGTGAAGTTTGGGATAACGCGCGGCAAGGTCGGCGGCGTATTTCCAGTGGGTCGTGACCTTGCGACCGTTGAGCAGTCCCGTGGGCGCAATTCCATAGATACCAGTGCAGACTGATGCAATCCGCCGAATATGGTTCTGATGCCGACCTATCCAGGTTGCCAACTTTTGGGCGTCCCCCGACGTCCGCATCCCGCTGCCGCCAGGGATGAGCAGCGTATCCAAGTGACGCAACGAACTTAGAAAGCATGCTGCCGTCATGCGCAGACCGGACTCCGAAGAAAAGGTCTTCGCTCCCAGGGCCGCGATGGTTACCTTGTAGCAAGGCTGGCAAGTTCCCCGCGAATCCTCGAGATAAGCGCTGTTGAAGGCTTCCAGAGGGCCAGCAAGGTCGAGCGACGTGATGTTGTCGTATCCGACGATGACGACATGTTTTGGGGTCATAGCGCGTTGAATGAACCGCTAAGCATAGCTTGCAATGTTAATGTCCGATATGACATTCAGCAGGCGATTCCGGACATTATGGCGGAGAAGCGGAATGTCTGGAATCGCCGGATGAATGTCATTTCAGACTTCTCATTCTGCGCTTATTCTGATCTCGTTCACAAGTACGTTTTAGACAGGAGTACCGTCATGACAACAACGAAGAAGCTTTTCTGGATCGCCGCAGCGGTGATTGCGCTGTTGAATTGCGCCGTCTATATTACCCGGGCTGTCCGGACGCCCTACAAAGCTGCCGCCTCCACGGCCCAAACTTCGCCGCTGAAGCCACCGGCCAAGGGGCCGATCAATGTCGCAGTTCTCATCTCCGACGGCGCGGATGTGATGGATATCGCGGGCGCGTGGGAAGTCTTTGGCGATGCCATGCTCACCTCGAAAGGCAAGCCCTGGCATGACTCGGATGGCGATGACATGGTCATGCCCTTCAATACGTACACCGTTTCCGACTCACTGAAGCCGGTGAACGCCGCCAACGGACTCACGATCGTTCCCAACTATAGCTTTGAGAACGCACCCAAACCGCAGATCATCGTCATTCCCGCCCAGGGAGGCCGCAGCGATGCCCAGAACACATGGTTGCAGGCCAATTCGGCGAATGCGGATGTAACCATGTCCATATGCACCGGAGCCTCCATGCTTGCGAAGTATGGTTTTCTCGACGGCCAGACTGCCACGACGCACCACACCTACGCGGCGAACATGCAAAAGCAATACCCAGCGGTCCACTTCGTAAGTGGCACCCGGTTTGTCGATAACGGCAAGATTGCCACGGCCGGAGGGCTCACCTCAGGAATTGACCTCTCGTTGCACATCGTGGAGCGGTACTACGGTCGCGAGGTCGCGCAGGCCACGGCAGACTTCCTGGAATATGGTGGTCAGCTTTGGAAAAACCCGGAATACGGACAAGTCAAGCCGGTGGTGGCCGCTAAATAGCAATGCCGTCAATTCCCGTGCTCGATGAGTGTCCGGTGCCGGAGAATTGCAACTCCAGCCGCCACTGGTGTTCTATATGTCAGTGGCTCTATGTTGAAGACTGCCGAGGCAACCGGCATGAACCGAACGAAAGCTCGGCTGGCCGCGATTCGAGCGGTCATCCTGGCGATGATCTGCACTGCCCCGGCAGTGCCATCGAAGGCTACTACTGAAATCGTCGTGCGCAGCCGTTATCGGATTGTCCTGGCTGCGGACAGTCGCGCTATTTATGGTTTGGATGGGAATGCCACGGAGTGCAAACTTTTCCAAGCGCAGGACGTTTATGCGACCGTCTCCGGCCTTGCTCATTATGGTCGACGCTACCGTGTAACCGACACGATCCGAGAGGGCTTTGCCGGCCCAGGGACGTTCGAATCTCACGTGTGGTCCACCACGGCAATTCTCAAACGCAGAGTGGAAAATCTGCTGGCCCATCTTCAGGCCGGCGACCCAACTCAATATCGAGTTTTGATGCAGCCATCGAATTACGCATCCGACGTCGTACAGTTAGCCGTGGCGCAAACGGTAAGATCTCAACCTATGCTCGGGATTATCGAACTGCGCCGAAGCGGGACGGGAAATAATCTGACGACAAGGACGACTATTTGTCCGGGCAGCTGCACGGAAAGCACCGAGTTGTTCTACCTGGGATATTGGGAGCGCATCAAGCCATATGTCGCGACCCCAAGTGGCCCTCGCAGCGTCGGCTCGGCGGCTTCGATTGACCGGCTGATACGACTGGAGATCGCAGCTCACCCCAATGAGGTCGGTGCGCCAATCAACATCCTGGAGCTTACGAGCTCGGGCGCACGCTGGTTGCAGAATGGGGGCAATTGCTCGCTGCCTGGCGTCGGCTGGTAGTAGCCAGGCGAGGCGGAATGCCAGATTTGAGCGGCACACTAACAGCCCCCACGTATTGATCCAATCCACTCAACGGCAAAAATTCGTACGAGTTGGTAGAATGCGGTTCCGAGTAGGTAAAATGGGGCAGCAGTTGCGTTATCGGTCCAAAATCCTGAATCTGGATAAACATGGGGACCATCCAACCAAAAGTAGCTGAACCGGCTGGCGATGAGCTGGCGCTGGTTCATGCGGCCAAAGCGGGGGACATCAGCGCTTTCGAGCAGCTGGTGCATCGCTACGACCGCAATGTTTTCCGGATTGCGCAGCACATTACGCAGAACCGCGAAGATGCGGAAGATGTGGTGCAGGACGCATTCCTGAAGGCGTACCAGAACTTGAAGAACTTCCAGGAGCAGTCGAAGTTCTACACCTGGCTGGTGCGCATCGCGGTGAACGAAGCGCTGATGCGCTTGCGGCGCCGGCGGCCGGAACGGATGGTGTCGCTGGATGAGGACATCAAGACCGAAGAAGATTCCATGCCACGGGAAGTGGCGGACTGGTCGCCGAATCCGGAGCAGCTGTATTCGCAGGGCGAGCTGAAAGAGATTCTGGGCAAAACAATCCAGGGATTGCCGCCCAGCTTCCGTACCGTGTTTGTCCTGCGCGACGTTGAGGGGCTCTCCACCGAAGAAACGGCGGACGCCCTGGATTTGAGTATTCCGGCGGTGAAGTCTCGATTGCTTCGAGCCCGCTTGCAATTGCGTGAACGTTTGACGAAGTACTTCAAAAATCGTACTGGTGGAGATGGCAAAAAGTGACCTGCTCTGATTTTCTGAAAGAGCTCACCGATTACCTTGATGAGTCTATGGACGCCCAAACCAGGGCGGAATTGGAAGACCACCTCCAGTGGTGCCACAACTGCTACGTCGTTTGCAACACGACGAAGATGACCATCGAGATCTACCGCGACTCTCACCTGTACGAACTTCCCGACGACCTGCGCGGCCGTTTGCGCTCGGCAATCATGACAAAATGCAAGGGCCACGACGGCCCGTGCCCATAGGCCCCATCCTACCCACTACACCGTCACTCCCGAACTCGCCCGCCATCCTGTGGGTGAGTTATTCGCCAAGAAAATAGAGATCTAATCCCCGCTTGCCCCGCCGGAGCAGCCTCACGGCCCCATCAATGTCGGTTGCGCGGAAGCCGGATTTGGATATAATGCAGTCGTCAGAAGTCCAGGAGAATTAAATGGAGGCAGGCAATGAGAAAAGCTTATTTGGTAGCGCTGTTTGGGCTCTTGCTGATGCCTGTATTGGCAGCGGCGCAGAGCGCGTTTGACGGAACATGGAAATGGGACGTGAACAAGGTTGACTGGTCCAAGAAGCCGGACGTTTTCCTGGTGCAAAACGGCATGTATGAGTGCAAGACGTGCGTGCCGCCCATCGACATCAAGGCTGACGGACAGGACCAGAAAGTTACGGGCCATCCCTACTATGACACGGTTGCAGTAAAGGTCGTCAGCGATCACGAGATCGAAACGACCAATAAGAAGGGTGGCAAGGTTGTCGGAACTAACAAGGTGACCGTCTCTTCAGACGGCAATACTATGATGTTCGAGTTCAGCGACAGCAGCGCCACGAACGCCGCGCCGGTCACCGGCAAGGGCGAGGAAACACGTGTGGCCAAAGGCCCGGCGGGATCCAACGCGGTCTCCGGTTCCTGGCGGATGACAAAGATGGAGAACATATCCGACAACGGAACCCTGTGGACCTACAAAGTGAGTGGCGACGAGTTGACCATGACCACCCCAACCGGCCAATCCTACACGGCGAAGATGGACGGAACCGAGGTTCCCTATAAGGGTGATCCGGGCATCACCACCGTTTCGGTAAAGAAGATGGGCAAGGACACCCTTGAGGAAACCGACAAACGCGACGGAAAGGTCATTGGCGTGATGAAGTCAACCTTGAACTCGGACGGAAAGACCATGCGTATCGTCTACGAAGACAAGCGCACGGGGCAGACAACGAAATCCACGGCCACAAAGCAGTAATGGCAACCGTCGCTATTTCCTAGTAGGAAGTTATTGCGAGAGCGGCCACCCTAGCCGCTCTTTTTTGTTATGCCTGGAATCATGCGCCACCGGGCTTGACCGCATTCCCTGAAAACCTATAATCCATGTTTACAATTCGTCGTTGATCGAATGAAAGGGCTCTCCATGTCTCCTCGACCTGTTCCGCCTGCATGCAAGCCGCACAAACTGACAAACAAGCGGGCCCTGGAAGCCTTCGACTTGCGCTTTACACGAGCAACGAGGCAGGCTGAAGTCCCGATTCCGCCGCACAAAACGAATGGCGACGAGGAGCGTTATCCCGACAAGATCGGGACTTTCACGAAGTGCGTCCGGCAAGACGGTCCGGGATTGGTGAATATTCCGGCTTACAAGATTTTTCGTCACGCTACCGAAACCGGTAAGTTCGCCGATTACGAAAAGGTTCCGCTCGGCGGCTCCCGCACGTTGAACGGACCGGAAGGTTCGTATGCCTTCGCTTTTGAGGGAACCGACGGGTGGCAGTTTGGAAGCGCTGCCTCGTCGAGAAATCAGGAGCCTAAGGTCATCGTTCCTCCCGCACCGGCGCTGGCGAGCGAAGAATATGGAACGGAACTGGTGGAACTTTATTGGGCCTCTCTGCTGCGCGATGTGGCATTCACGGAGTACCGCAAGAATCCCATCGCGGCCAAAGCCGCAGCGGAGCTCTCCCGCATGCCAAAATATGCCGGCCCGCGGGATGCCAGCGGTAAGGTCACGCCTCATCTGCTCTTCCGCGGAAAGTTCAGCGGGGAAACCGTGGGACCGCACATCTCGCAGTTCTTCCTTGTGCCGACACAGTTGGGTGCGCAGCCGCTCAGCCAGCAAGTCGTAACCTACCTTCCCAATCTCGACTATATGACGGACCTGCCGTTGTGGCAGAAGGTGCAGCAGGGCATCAGCACGGGTCTGACGAACCAGAAAGACCGAGTGCTGCGCTACCTGCACGACGGACGCGGCTTGGCGTCTTATACCAATGTCGACGAGCTCTACCAGGCGTACTTTACCGCCTATCTAGTGCTCGAGAGTCTCAATCTTCCGAAAAATCCAGCCAGCCCTTACGCCAAGTCAAAAACACAAAATGGATTTGGCACCTTCGGCCCGCCGGACTTCGCGGCAACTTTGGCGCAAGTTGCCAAGATTGCTCTAAACGCGGTTTGGTATCAGAAGTGGGTCGTGCATCTGCGGCACCGCCCCGAGTCGGGCGGCGGAATCGTTCACCTCATCAAGACCGGCAAGGGTGGCACACTCAGCGGAGGCGTGAACAAGAACGTACTGGATTCAGCGGCGCTGAAAGAGAGCTTTAACAAATACGGAAGCTATCTGCTTTCGCAGGCATTCACTGAAGGATCGCCCGCTCATCCCGCATATCCCACTGGCCACGGCACGGTGGGAGGAGCCTGTATCACGGTGCTCAAGTTCTTCTTCGATGGAGCGGTCCCCATCGCGGCTCCAAAGATTCCGTCGCCGGACGGGTTGTCGCTGCCCCCCTACACCGGTTCGGATAAAGGGTCGATGACGGTGAATGGCGAGTTAAACAAGCTGGCGCGCAACATCACATTCGGCCATGGTATTCACGCCGGCATTCACTGGCGCAGCGACAGTGACTACTCCCTGCTGCTCGGCGAGGCGATTGCAATTAGTATTCTGCAAGACCTAGCCTATAGTTACAGAGAGAAATTCAAAGTGAAGTTCGCAAAGCTCGACGGAAGCACCGCCGTGATTCAAAACTGAAACGATCGACGGTTGATCATGGGCGAGATACCTCCTACTCTTCCGCGATCAAGTACTGCTCAATCTTCCCGTCGGGCATTTCGTAGATGATAATGACGAGATTCTTCTTGGGATATTTCACTTCATAGAGACGCTCGGTCATTCCCCCGCGCCCCGAAGACCGAGTCTGGCTGAACGCCTGCGGCGCTCCCAGCGGCCCCAGGCTGCTCGCGTAATCCTTCAGAGCCTGATCGGTGAAATAGGAGTTCGCATTATCGGTAAACAATGAGCGATCGATCTTGCCCTGCTGCAAGCCATCGTAGACCTTGCGCATCAACTCATCCTGCTTCGGGTCCAGCGGATTGGCTGCTGTCACCAGCAGCGCCCTCACCTGGTTGCCAATCTCTGACTCGGCTTCGGCGGCGTCTTGATTGGTGAGCACCACTACGGCGATCTTATCGTCCGGCAGCACAATGTTCTCAGCCGTGAATCCTGAGACCTCGCCGCCATGCTCCAGCACGCGATGGCCGTTCGCGCTGGTTACAAAGACGCCGAGCCCGTAGCGCGTCCCCACGCCATTCTTCAGCACGGTTTCGGTTTCCATCTCGCGATACGAAGCAGGCTTAAGAACGCTCTGGTTGATGATGGAGATGTCCCACTTCGCCAGGTCTTCGGCCGTCATGGCCAACTCACCGGCGGCAAACATCCAGCCGCGGCCTTCTTTGGGAGCAGGGTGCAGCGGCCCCAACGCGTAACGAAAATAACCGGTGGGATCCGTCGGCGGCAGCTTGTTGGCATTCGTATCAGCTACGCTCTTCATCCCCAGCGGCATGAAGACCCGCTGGCTGAGCAACTGGAGAAGCGGCTGCCCGGACACTTTCTCTACAATCGCTCCGGCAATGACGTAGTTGGTGTTGCTGTATTGCCACTTTGTGCCCGGCGGGAAGTCGAGCGGGATCTTCGCCCAGCGATCCATAATGCCGTCGGCGCTAATCGGTTGCAGCATCAACGGTGGCACATAATCTTGCGGCCAGTAGTCCTGATAGCCAGAGGTGTGCGACAGCAGCTTGCGAATCGTGATCTCGTTGCCGCTGGTCAGCCCGGGAATGTACTTCGACACGGGATCGTCAAGCGACAGCTTCCCGTCCTCGGCCAGCATCAGGATGGCTGCGGCGGTGAACTGCTTGCTGATGGAACCAATGCTGTAGCGCATTTGCGGCGTAGCCGGAGTTTGGGGGTCGAGCCGGGCCGCCCCGTAGGCTTGCAGATAGACGATTTTTCCGTCCTGCACGACGGCGATGGAAGCGGAAGGAACGCCAGTGGTCTTCAATACCTGCTGCGCAATCTCGTCGATGCTGGTGCGCAACTGCGGTGAGAGCGCCGATTCCGTCTGCGCTTGGAGCGTTGACACAACGAGGAGCAGAAGGAAAGCGCAAGCCAGCGATGGCTTGCGAATGATGCCATTCATACTACGCATTAGGTGCCTCGGAGAAAGAGATTCAAACGCACCACACTATCGCAAGGGGGCGGAACGGAACAACCCCGAGTGCGTCAGGCGAGTTCACGCTTGTCGCCGCTGTCGGACTGTG